>Ga0302187_10003220_pt1 | contig 13281 bp, 9 predicted proteins | sample II_Bog_E1_3_FD_202120 | JGI IMG/M metagenome (GOLD analysis project Ga0302187, IMG submission 202120) | Peat permafrost microbial communities from Stordalen Mire near Abisko, Sweden - II_Bog_E1_3 | ecosystem: Environmental > Terrestrial > Soil > Wetlands > Peat | place: Sweden: Abisko, Stordalen...
TCCGAAATGCTACCGGGACGGCCGAACCCTCCGGCACGGCGCCGTACCCATGAGTCACCAAACAGAACCTCATTCCAGTCTTGGATGCAGCTTCAGCATCTTCCATTGTATCGCCGATCATCAGGCAACCCCCCGGCGCTAGCTCCCACTTTTGTAGAAGATAGCGCATCATCTCTTGCTTGTCTTGATACGGCGGCGTGCGCGAATCCCTCGTCACAATCTCTTCAAACAGGCTCGCCGTGCCCTCGGCCTCCAGAATCTTCATCGAGATGTGCTGCGGTTTGTTCGACACGACAAACAGCCGCCGACCCTCCGCCTGCGCTCTCCGCAGCGCCTCCGCCGCGCCCTCATAGTGCGGAGTCATCCTCCAACCGTCGCAGTCGTAGCTCCACCGAAACGAGAGTTCCAGTTGATCCAACTCTTCCTCTGTCGGCTTCTTCGCCGCCATGCGCGCAAGGATCGTTCGGATCGGCGGCCCAATCAGCGACCGCAAATCAGTGCCTCCCATCGTTAGTCCGCAAGCCCGGAATGCCGCCTCCACCGAATGCCGAATCCCCGGCATTGAGTCCAGCAGCGTCCCGTCAAGGTCGAACACAAGCGTTCCCGGCAGCCTATCGTCCGCCATCATTTCTTATCCGGAACAAGCATGTTCGACGCCAGTTCCTCCGGCGAAAGAAACGGATACATATCTTCGAGATTCGGTGTCTGAATCTTTCCATCCGGCATAATCCTCGACCGCAGCCTCGGCTCAAACTCCTGCGCCACGTCAAACTGCACGTCGAACAGGCTCGGCCCCGGCTTCGCCAACTCTGCCTTCACCATCTCCAGATCGCCAATCTTGTCCACCGGGAACGATGGAATCCCATACGCCGCGCCCACCTTCAGCATGTCCGGAAAAGTAATCCCGCTGGTCACGCCGGTCCCGATCAACCGTCCCTGGAAAAACCCGTTCTGCGTCTGCCGAATCGACAAATACCCGCCATTGTTCAGCACAAAAATCTTTACCGGTAGGTTATGCGTCACAACGGTCTGTAGTTCTTGGATATTCATCTGCAAGCTGCCATCACCGGCCAGACAGATCACCCGCCCGCCCTTCGCGTCCCCGCTCTTTGCAACAGCCACACCGATCGACGCCGGCAGATCGTAGCCCATCGACGCTGATCCCGAATTCGAAATCAACCGCATCCCCTTCTTCAGCTTGCCCGCCTGGTACGGCACGATGCACGCCGTCGCATTCCCGCATACCACCGCATCATCTTCGTCCAGAATCGCGAACAGCCGGTCGATAAAGTAATAAGGATTCAGCGGCGGCCCATCGCCCTTCTGCCCATCCTGCACCACCGGATACTTCGCCTTCCATTCCCGCGCCCGCTCCAGCCACGCTGCATGGTCTTTGCACGGGCACGGTTCGACACTCAACTGCCGCAGCATCTCCTGCAAGAAAACCTTCGCATCGCAATGAATCGCCACATCCGGATGATGCAGCGGCTTGGTAAACTCCGCCGCATCCACATCCACCTGTATCTTCGTCGCAAACCGCGCAAACGACGCCCAGTTATAGCTTGTCTGCCGAATGTTCAGCCGCGATCCCAGCACCAGTAGTACATCCGAATTCTGCACCGTGAAGTTCCCTGCCCGCTCGCCAATCGTCCCCGGCCGTCCGCAGAAAAGCTCATCGTCGGACGCAATCAGATCGTGGGTCCAAGCCGTCACCACCGGAATTCGCAGCTTCCGGATCACCGCGTCGAACTCATCCAGCGCCCCTGCCAGCCGCACGCCCGTTCCTGCAAACATTACTGGCCGTTCCGCAGCCTTGATCCGTGCCAGCACGTCCGCCACATCGGCCTGCACCTTATCCTTATCCCAAACCAGCGCATCCTCGCTCGGATCGTAGTGCCGCAGCTTCTCCGGATCAATCTGCGCCGATTGCACGTCCACCGGGATATCCAGCCAGCATGGTCCCGGCCGCCCGTTCTGTGCCAGATACCACGCGCGCTCCAGGTGATACGCGATCGTCTCCGGGTCGTCGATCCACACCGAATATTTCGTAATCCCCGCCACCATGCGGATAATATCGACTTCCTGATCGCCCAACTGCCGCAGGTTCGTAATGCCGTACGTCCGCATCGAGGTCTCGCGTTTCACCTGCCCCGACAGAATCAGCATCGGAATTGAATCCGTCCACGCACCGAACACGCCATTCAGCGCGTTGATGCTCCCTGGACCCGAGGTCACATTCAGCAGCCCCGGCGTATTCGTGATCCGTGCGTAACCCTCCGCCGCCATCGCCGCGCCCTGCTCGTGGTGCGTACAGATGTAGTGGAGCCCCGACGTCCCGATCGAGTCGTTCAGGTGCATCGCACCGCCGCCGGTCACCAGAAAAATGTGCTTCGCCCCCCACTCCTTCAGCCGGCCAAATACGTAATCGGAAAGTTTCATCATGATCTATATGTTATCCGCACACCACCGATCGCGGCTCGTCTACTGCCCCGCCGGCTCAGCCCACGTAAACAACTGCCCATACTTGTCCGACGACCACGCCCGATACCCTGCGCCGCCAAGGTGTGCCTCCAGCGGTCCCGAGGTAAACTTCCCATCCACCATATGGTTGCTTTCGATGGAAAAATGAATCGGATGTTCCCGTAAAAACTCCAACGAGCTGTCGACCACGCTCAACTCCGCACCTTCAATATCCATCTTGATGTATCTGGGCACCGAACCAAATTGCTCGCACGCATCCCGCAAGCTGATAGTCGCCACAACCTTGTTGTTTTCGACTGCGGAATATGAAAGCGAGTCGCTAAGCCCCGCACTCATCGTCCCATCCATACAAAAACTCGCGGTCCCCGTCTTGTCCGACAACGCCGCCTTCACCGGCGTCACATTTGCAAGCCCGTGCATCTCGATATTCCGCAACAGAAACTCATAGTTCGTCTCATCGGGCTCGAACGCGTAAACCTTCCCCCCCGGCCCCACCATCTGCGCCAGAAAGTAGGAGGTCATCCCAGCGTGCGCCCCCACATCCCACACCACATCGCCCGGTTGCGGATGGTACGACGCCGTATACGCATCCATGCTGTCATCCTCAGCCAGCGACGGAGCATAGAACGAAACTCCGTGCCTGCGGTATCGATGCAGGCCCGGTTGCGAGAAATCCAGCACCGTCATCCCGCCGCGCACATCGCCCTCAAGCGTATCGAAAAAATGGCCCCAATCGTGGACCGCAAACGGCACGCTGATCACATCCCTTATCCCCAGAACAATTCTGCGCCGCCCACGCGTCAGCGAAATCCTGCCATCCGCCACCTGCATCGAAACCCCATGCAGCGCGGCTTGCAGCCGGAACGCCAGACGAAGCACAGCGCTGTTCGGCCCGCCCCGCAACAGCCGATTCTTAAGGTGGGTCAGCATAGTCCAGAAACCCTTAGTTTGTTGATGGTGAGAACCCTCTCGGCAGCAACGAAACTCCCGCTGCCCTCTAAACCAACGGCAGACATCTCAAGCAACAACCTCACTCTTTGGGGTATCCCCGCCACCTGACCCGACCGATCCAGCCGTCGGCTCGGCCCAAGTAAATAGCTGCCCAAACTCCTCCGAAGACCAGGTCCGGTACCCGGCGCTGCGGAACAGTGTCTCCAGCGGTCCCGAGGTAAACGCTCCGTCCACCGTGTGGTTGCTCTCAATCGAGAAGTGAATCGGATGTTCCCGCAGAAACTCCAGCCCACCCGTCACCACGCTCAATTCCGCGCCTTCAATATCCATTTTGATAAACGCGGGCACCGCTCCCAACCGCTCGCAGGCATCTTCCAAACGCAGCGTCTCCACTTCCCTGCTGTGATCGAAAGCATTGAAGGTCAGCGAATCGCTGAGTCCGGCGTGCATCGTTCCATCCATGCGAAACGTCGCAGTTCCCGTCGTCCCCGACAGCGCCGCCTTCACCGGAAACACATTCGCTATCTTGTGCATCTCGATGTTGCGCAGCAGGAAACCATAGTTCGTATCGTCCGGCTCGAACGCGTAGACCTTGCCCGTCGGCCCCACCATCTGCGCGAGAAAGTAAGCCGTCATCCCCGCATGCGCGCCCACGTCCCACACCACATCCCCTGCCTTGGGATGGTACGAAGTCGTGTACGCGTCCATGCAATCATCTTCCGCAAATGAGGGCGCGTAAAAAGACAGACCCGTCTTCCGATAGCGATGCAGCCCAGGCTGCGAAAAATCCAGCACCACCCGGCCATCGCGCTGCACTCCCTCAAACGTATTGAAATGTTCGTCCCACAGCGCAATTGAGAATGGAACCAGAATCATGTCCCGCACGCCAAGCACAATCTCGCGGCCACCCCGCGTCAACGAAATGCGGTTCCCCGAGATGCGCATGCGAATGCCCTTTAAAGCAGCCTGCAGCCGAAACGCCATGCGAAGCGCAACACTGTTCGGTCCGCCTTGCAGCAGTCGACTCTTGAGTTTGGTCAGCAAGGCCAGAATCCACCCGAATCTCGAATTAGCTTCTCCATTTCACCAGGGGCGAGTACCCCATTAGCAGATCCCAATGCATCCACGAGAGCCATCGGATTGCACCCGCCTCTCATGTCATACTCTCATAGATGGAGAGAGTTGACCGGCCCCGCAACTCCACCCGCCGCCGATCTCCGCTGGAAGGAATACGCAAATGAAAGCCGTCATTCTAGCCGGCGGTCTCGGCACGCGTCTCAGTGAAGAAACCACCGTCCGCCCCAAGCCAATGGTCGAAATCGGCGGACGCCCCATCCTCTGGCACATCCTAAAGCTCTACTCCCAGCAAGGCATCAACGACTTCATCATCTGCTGCGGATACAAGGGCTACATCATCAAGGAGTACTTCGCCAACTACTTCCTGCACACCTCCGACGTCACCTTCGACATCGCCCACAACAAGATGACCGTCCACGACTCCGTCACCGAGCCCTGGAGCGTTACCCTCGTCGACACCGGCGACGACTCCGGCACCGGCGGCCGCCTCCGCCGCATCGCCAAGTATCTCGACCCCATCTCCGACGACCCATTCCTCATGACCTACGGCGATGGCGTCGCCGACGTCGACATCCAGGCCACCATCGCCTTCCACAAAGCCCACGGCAAGCTCGTCACCCTCACTTCAGTCCAGCCCGTCGCCCGCTTCGGCGCCCTCGGCCTCAAGAACAACCAGGTCTACGCCTTCCAGGAAAAACCCAAAGACGAAGGTGGCTGGATCAACGGCGGCTTCTTCGTCCTCTCGCCCAAAGTCATCGACGAGATCAAAGACGATCGCTGGATGTTCGAGCGCGAACCCATCGAAGCCCTCGTCTCCCGCGGCGAAGTCCAGGCCTACCCCCACCACGGCTTCTGGCAGGCCATGGACACCCTCCGCGACAAGCAGCAGCTCGAAGACCTCTGGGCCTCCGGCAAAGCCCCCTGGAGAACCTGGTGAGTTCGGCGCGCCAATGAATCGGGTGCCCTGTCCTAGCTTGCCAGGGCGGGTTATCTATTGCGGCAGCAATCGACCGCCTGCCCTTTGTCCCGAACCGCGTTGCTCTTGATCGGGTGCCAATCAGTGCAAATCGCGGTTAGGCCTTTAGCTCTCAATCCACCGCCGGCCGCACCGCCCCATCCACCACCATCGTCGACACCATCCCCCGAGTCGCCTCCAACTTCAGCCCCAACTGCTCCTGAACCGCAGTAAACAGCGGCGGATTCTGAGCATCGTCCGGAGCCTTCGGCACCTGCCCGCCATACTCCGTCTCGTCCTGCGCAAACTTCAAATCGAAATCGAACTTCCCCGCCAGCCCAGTCCGATTCACCGTTGGCTTATCCAGCGTCGCTCGCTGGAGCATCGCCACAAAGTCATCCATCGTCACACTGCGCGCCGGAACCTCAATCCGGTCCGGATACACCACTCCAACAATACGCGGCGAATCGTCCGGATTGGCAGCAACCTTCAGCTTCGGCCCGCCCTTCGCCACAGTCAACGCGTAGATCGCGAACTCCTCATCCTGCCGATGAAATTTCAGCCCAAACCGCTCCACCAGCAGCGCCCGCAGCATCTGCATCTGCTCCACCCTGGCTGGCTGGACATCTCCTGGCGTGATCGCCTCAATGTTGAAGCTCTGCTCGTCCAGCCATCCCGGCCCACCCGAGATGGTTCGCGGATTCAGGTCGTACGCCAGCGCAATCAGGCTCTTCAGCGTGTAATTCGTCGCCACCCAGCGATGCGTCCCATCCATCTTGAAAAATCGCCCGGCTTTCGCACCTGCCTCCACCGGCTTTACCGTCGCCACGTCAAACGCGTCAAATTTAGGTCGCGGCTCCTGCGCAACCCCTGACAACGCGCAAGCAACCACAATTCCCACCAGCAATCCCCGCATATAAGCCCCCCTTAAAACCAGTTTAGAACTGGACGGGCCCACCTCGCGTGGGGGGCGTTCACACGCCCTTTACTGCTTCGCGTAGTCCTCCCGCTGGTCGGCACGAATCTAGTTTGCGACCAACGGGAGTACCAAGCGAAGCCCAACATAAGTCACGAAGTGACCGCCGCCCGCGCAGGGCACCCGTCCGGGGCGTTCGCACGCCCTTTTACTGCTTCGCGTAGTCCTCCCGCTGGTCGGCACGAATCTAGTTTGCGACCAACGGGAGTACCAAGCGAAGCCCAATACAAGTCACGAAGTGACCGCCGCCCGCGCAGGGCGCCCGTCCGGCAGGACAGTATCCATGGCCGCTCCATTTTTCAAGTCGGTGCCCGTCGGTGCAAATCGGCGTAAACAGTTATCCTGTCACCATGCCCGACCCCGCATTCTCCTGGCAAGGCAAGCGCGTCTTCCTCACCGGCCACACCGGCTTCAAGGGCGGCTGGCTCGCGCTCTGGCTAGCCTCCAAAGGCGCCATTGTCCGAGGCTACGCACTCGACCCCTCCACGGACCCCAACCTCTTCACTACAGCCAGCGTCGGCACCGTGATCGAAGATATCCGCGGCGACATCCGCAACCCCGAAACCCTCGAGCCCGCACTCCACGGCTTTGCCCCCGAAGTAGTCTTCCACCTCGCCGCCCAGCCCCTCGTCCGCCTCTCTTACGCCGACCCCATCGGCACCTATGAAACCAACGTCATCGGCACCGCCCGCGTCCTCGACGCCATCCGCCGAGCACCTTCCGTCAGAGCAGTCGTCTCGGTGACGACTGACAAGGTCTACGAGAACCAGGAAACCCTCCGCCCGTACGTCGAGACCGACCCTCTCGGCGGCTACGACCCCTATTCCTCCTCCAAGGCTTGCGCCGAGATCGTCTCCGCCGCCTACCGTCAGTCCTACTTCCCCATCGCCCACCTCGCCGACCATCACGTCGCCCTTGCCACCGCCCGAGCCGGCAACGTCATCGGCGGAGGAGACTGGTCTCAGGACCGCCTCATCCCCGACCTCGTCCGTGGCTTCCTGGCCGGCGAGTCCGTCCCCATACGCCGCCCCCACGCCATCCGTCCCTGGCAGCACGTGCTCGAACCCCTCCACGGCTACATCCTCCTAGCCGAGCATCTGCTCTCCGCCAACCCCGCCCCCTACGCCACCGCTTACAACTTCGGCCCCGATGACGACGACGCCAAGCCCGTCGGCTGGATCGTCGACAAGATGACCGCCTTCTGGGGCGACGGTGCCTCCTGGTTTCTCGACGAGCAGGAGCACGTCCACGAAGCCGGCTACCTCAAACTCGACGCCAGCCGGGCCCATTCAGACCTCGGCTGGAAACCCCGCCTGCGCCTCGACACTGCCCTCCAATGGCTCGTCGAGTGGTATCGCGCCTGCCAGTCCAGCGCAGACATGAACTCGTTCACCATCAGTCAGATACAAAATTATGAAGCGCTTTTGCAGGGGAAATAGCACTGTCAAGCCCCGTTTCGACCTAAGTCACTCACAAAACGAATGATAGCGAATGCATTTGAGTTATGGTCAACTTGGTAAACTAGTAATAGGAGTAAATTCAAGAATCCGCGCGGCACGAGCGATTTCCGCTGCTAACCTCTGCGATTCACTAACCTGCTTAGAATCTTATTGATACCTATAACTTACATGGAATCATACGGTTACAACGATAATCGCGTACCTTGCTCCAAACACACTACTTGGATACCCAGGGGGGGAGTGGGTATTCGCATGGCGCGACACGGGGCTCTGATCGTGTTCCTCGCAGCCGCGAGCATTATCTCAGCCTTCAGTTTGTCTGCTCAGACCGCCGCACCCAAGCTCGCGGCTGCTCCTGCTACCATCCCAGCCCTCTTTATCTCCGACATCCACTACGATCCCCTCCGCGATCCCGCCCTTGCCCCGCGCCTGAATACCGCGCCCGCATCCCAGTGGCCAGCCATCCTCGCCACGCCTACGTCTCCAACCATCGCCCAGGATTACGCGGCTGTGCAGGCCGCCTGTCCCACCCGCGGTTACGATCCCGACCAGGCACTTTGGCAGTCAACGCTCGCCGCCCTACGAGCACACGCCGCCAACTCTCGATTTGCGGTTCTCAGCGGTGACCTGCTCCCTCACAACTTCGAGTGCCGCTACCGCTTCCTATTCCCGAAGGCCACTCATGCCGACTACCTCGACTTCACCCTCAATACCCTGCGGTATGTCGTCAGCAGCCTGCGCGCCACGCTGCCCGGCATCCCTCTCTATATCGCCCTTGGCAACAACGACACCGCCTGCACCGGCAACTCGCTGGATGCCAGCAACGATTTCCTGGCCCTCACCGCCCAGGTCGTCGCGGAAGCCCTGCCACCTGCCAGCCGCGAGTCGGTCCTCCAGGGACTTGCCACGGGCGGCTATTACAGCGTCCCCATGGCTGCGCCCATGCAGCACACCCGCTTACTCGTCGTGGACAATCTATTCTTTCTCACGGAATACAGCACCTGCGCGAAGCAGAAGGATTACAGCGAAGAGACCGCTCAAATCACCTGGCTTAACACTCAACTGGCGCTCGCCCGCCGCCACCATGAGAAGGTCTGGGTTGTCGGCCACGTCCCACCGGGCGTCAGCCTTTACACCACCTTCCTCAATCACAGGAATATCTGCGGCGGCCAAGCCCCGGCAATGTCCCTTCACTCGGAACAACTCGCACAGGCGCTAGGCTCTTACTCAGATATCGTCCGCCTCGCGATCTTTGCCCACACCCATTCCGACGCCTTCGCGCTGCTTACACCCACACTCGGCGATCCCGGCCCAACTCCGCCCAGCGATCGCATTGGCGTTCCTGTCAAAATCGTCGCCTCGGTCTCACCGATCAACGGAAACAACCCATCCTTCACCCTCGCCACGGTCGATCCGGCCAGTTCCACCTTGCGCGACTATACCGTTATCGAATCCTCCAACCTTACCGGCGTCGAAGCCACCTGGGCCAAGCAGTACACCTACTCCGAGGACTACGCCGAACCAGACTTCTCGTCCAGTTCTCTCTCGGGCCTGATCGCCCAACTCCGCGCCGATCCCAAGGCTGCGTCCTCCGCCAGTCAGGCCTATCTCGCCCACCACTACAGCACGGGCGCGGCTGCGGCAATCCTCAAGCTCTACTGGCCCGTCTACGTCTGCGCCATGGATCACGACTCCGCCCAAAGCTTCGTGGACTGCACTTGCTCCACTCCCAACCTGCCACCCGTTCCCTGATCCCACCAGCCAGCTTGCCTCGGAGTCTTTGGTAGTGGTCAAGTTTGACCACTACCGAGTCTTTGCGCCGTTAGACCACGTCTCCTTCAAGGTGCTAGGATTCCCCCGTCGAAATCATTTCTAGTTCAACATTCAAGGACACACATCCATGCGCTCATTGACAGCCCTCTTCGCTCTCGCCATCGCCCTCAACGCCGCCGCGCAGACTCCAGCCCCAGACCCATCAGCCCAGTCAGCCGCGCCCGCACGCGCCGCACGCCCGCCGGTTATGCCAACCGCGCCTATCGTCCCCACCATCGTCCCCCCCGCGCTCACCCGCGCTGTTACCTACAACTGCGGCGCCGCAAAGAAGAACGCAGAAGGCCTGATGGCGGACACCCTCTTTACCGACAAGTCCGCTGGCTGGGACCTGAAGACCGCACCCACCGTCGCCAGCGGCATATGCTCCGCGACTGGCGAGAACAAGCCGTTCTTCTTCTCTATCCCGGTTCCTCCCGGCAACTACCGCGTCACAATGGAGTTGGGTGGCAAGGAAGCCTCAACCATCACTGTCCGCGCAGAAGCACGCCGTCTCTACATCCAAACCCTCCCAGTTGCAGCAGGCAAGACCGTCACCCGCGTCATCGACGTCAACGTTCGCATCCCGGAGTTCACCAAGCCCGACGGCACCCAGGGCCGCGTTCGCCTCAAGCAGCGCGAGATCGGCAACCTGGACTGGGACCCGAAGCTCACGCTTGAGTTCAACGGAGTCAACCCTGCGTTCCACAGTCTCACCATCGAGCCGCTGGTCGGCGCCAAGGCCGAGCCCACCCTCTACCTCGCGGGCGACTCCACCATGGTCGACCAGGACGTCGAGCCCTGGGCCTCGTGGGGACAGCAGCTTCCCCGCTTCTTCCTTCCCGGAGTTGTCGTCGCCAACCACGCCGAATCCGGCGAGTCCGCTATCTCCTTCCTGGGCGAGCAGCGCTTCGCCGAGATCATCTCCATCATCCAGCCCGGCGACTACTTCTTCGTCCAATTCGCCCACAACGACCAGAAGGTCGCCAACGGCCTGCCTCGCTACATCCAGATCATGACCGACTTCGTCAACCAGGTCCGCGCCAAGGGAGCGACCCCGATCATCGTCACCGCGCAGAACCGCAATAGCTTCGACGCCGATGGCCATATCAACGACACTCTCGGCGGATACCCGCAGGCCTCCCGCAAGATCGCCGCCGACACCAACACCGCCCTCATCGACCTGAACGCCATGTCGAAAACCATGTTTGAAGCGATGGGCCCAGACGGCGCCAAACACGCCTTCATGAACTTCAAGGCCGGCAGCTATCCCGGCGTGGAACACGACATCGCCGACAGCACCCACTTCAACAACTTCGGCGCCTACGAACTCGCACAATGCATCAGTCACGGAATCCGCGAAGACAAGCTCCCCATCGCGAAATTCCTCGATCCCTCAGCCCGCGACTTCGACCCCGCCCACCCCGACGTCTTCGCCGACTTCCACCTGCCCTACACCCCACCCCAGAAGCAAGAGGACACAACCCAAATCCCCCAGGCCAACCTCAAGTGAGCCATAAAATTGGGTGCCCCATGATCGGAGCGGTTTCACACGCCTATCGTGGGGTTCCTCACTTCTCTGAACCCACCAATCTCCGATACAGCTCCACCGTCTGCGCGGCAATTGCCTCCCACGCAAACTTCTCTTCAACCCGCTTTCGTCCAGCCGCCCCGAACTTCTTGCAGCGCGCCGGATCAGCCATCAACTCCGCAATTCGCACCGCAAGATCCCGCGAGAATTTATCCCCATCCACCGGAAATCCAGTCACGGCATCCGGCGCAAACGGCACCAAATACCCAGTCTCGCCGTCGACCACGACTTCCAGAATACCGCCCACCGCACTAGCCACCACAGGAGCGCCGCAAGCCATCGCTTCAAGGTTGATGATCCCGAAAGGCTCATACACAGACGGGCAGCAAAACACGCGGCAGTTCGAATACAGCTCAATCGCCTCCGGCTTGGTCACCATCTTCTCGATCCACACAATGTTGCCGCCCGCGGCCCGCGCAGCCTCCACGCCAGCGCGCATCTCCGCTGCAATCTCCGGAGTATCGGGAGCGCCCGCACACAGCACCACCTGCATCCCCTTCGGCAGATACTTCACCGCATCGACGAGATGCACGACGCCTTTCTGCCGCGTAATCCGCCCGACGAACAGCACATACGGCGCGCTCGCGTCGACCCCATATTTCACCAGTGCCTCGGTCGCCGTGGTCTTCTGGTACTCCTTCAGATCGATCCCGTTGTAGATCACATGCACCTTCGCCGCGTCGACCTCCGGATACGCCCGCAGAATATCCGCCTTGGTCCCGTTCGACACCGCGATGATCGCATCCGCGTCGAGAATCGCCGTGCGCTCCATCCACGAGCTCATCGCATAGCCCGAGCCCAACTGTTCCGCCTTCCACGCCCGCAACGGCTCCAGCGAATGCGTCGTCAGCACAAACGGAATCCCGTACAGCTTCTTCGCCAGAAACCCCGCCATCGACGCGTACCAGGTGTGCGTGTGCACGATGTCTATCCGGCCAAGCTCCTTCATCTGCGATAAGTTCAACGCCAGCGCGTCCACCGCGGTCTTGAACTTCTCGTCCGTTCCCGCCGTCACTTCCGCCGGCGGCTCATCTCCGATCACTTGCAGGCTGCCCTCGTCCGAACGTTGCGTTCCCCAGCAATGCACCTCGACCTCGATCAGCTTGGCCAGTTCTCTGCTCAGGTACTCCACATGCACGCCTGCGCCGCCATACACTGCCGGCGGATACTCCCGCGTCATCAACCCAACCCGCATCCCTCACCCCCGGAATTCCTCGCAACAGCATACGCGAGTGGAAGCAAACTATTCAGCCGGGAATCCGCACTCGCCCCTCGAGCCCCGAACCTAGTACTTTGTACCTAGCCATGTGTGGCCGCTATCTTCGCCGCTCCGACAAGCAACGCATCGCCGAAGCCTTCGAACTCGCCAAAGGTCTGACCGACCTCGTCCTTCCTCCCTGGGACTACAACGTCGCGCCCACAACGTTTCAACCCATCATTCGCCCGGATCGCGACACTGGCGAGCGGGAGTTGACCCTGATGCGCTGGGGCCTCGTACCGTACTTCGCAACCGACCTCAAGCGCTTCGGCTACTCGACCATCAACGCGCGGGCTGAATCGCTGACTACCAGTTCCCTATTCCGAGGCCCATTCGAGCGACGCCGCTGCCTCGTCCCCGCCGACGGCTTCTACGAGTGGAAGGTGCTGCCCACGCCGACGCTGTTCGGCTCCGACTTCGCCGCGAAAACCTCAAAGAAAAGAGCAACAGCCGACAAGCAGCCCTACGCTTTCACTCTTGTTGACGACAAGCTATTCGCCTTCGCCGGCCTGTGGGACCGCTGGAAGGATCCGGCCGGTGGCGTCCTTGAGAGCTTCTCCATCATCACCACGACTCCCAACGAACTTACGGCAACGGTTCACGACCGCATGCCCGTCATCCTCCGTCCGCAAGATTACGACCTCTGGCTCGCGCACCTGCCTGACGCTGCGCCCTTGGAGCAAGTTCCACCGCTTGAGTTGCTCGCGCTCCTGCGGCCCTATC
>Ga0302187_10003231_pt1 | contig 13255 bp, 15 predicted proteins | sample II_Bog_E1_3_FD_202120 | JGI IMG/M metagenome (GOLD analysis project Ga0302187, IMG submission 202120) | Peat permafrost microbial communities from Stordalen Mire near Abisko, Sweden - II_Bog_E1_3 | ecosystem: Environmental > Terrestrial > Soil > Wetlands > Peat | place: Sweden: Abisko...
AATCATTTATGGTATTTGTTTGCATTGTTTGGGATATACGTATTTTATCCAATAATAAACTTAGCTTTTATGCATAAAAATAAAGATATTATTTTATATCTGTTGATAATTTTATTTATAATAACGTTTGGTGGTGGCTTTGTGAATTGGGCGAAAAATATTTTTTTAATACTATTCATTAGCGGATCAACTCCAAAGCCGCAATCGGATTATATGTCAATTATTGGCTTTGGATTTTTTTCAAACTTTAGCTGGACGCTCGTGTATTTCATAATAGGCGGAATACTAAAGGATAGATCCCACAAAATTCCTGCCTCGATCTCCGTAACATTGTTCCTTGGTTCCGCTACTGCACTATTTTTATATGGAGCAATTATCCCAAGATTTCCATCCAACATCTTTTTTGATACCGTCTGGAATGGCTACAATTCAATACCCGGCCTGATAATGACGATATGCGGCTTTGTATTCTTGAGAGACCACGTTAAATTTAATGCAAAATTTAACAGAGTTGTTTCTGTCATATCAAAAAATACGCTTGGAATATATTTTATCCATTACGTGCTAATATCTTTATCGCGCCCGACATTTAATTCATCTAATCTATCGAACATCCCTGCAGTTATACTAATTTATTCAGCATTAATACTTATTGTATCATGCGCAATTTCTATTGCATGCCGTCCAATTCCATTTGTCGGCCGACTATTCCGAATCTGATAGCGCCGCCCGACGGGTTGCTGCCTATCACGCGGGCCTATAGAACCTATTTATCCCTGGCGACGATCCGGTCAGAACCCAACTCAGTCGACGGGCTTTATAAGTCCGGAGCCTGCACTGCTCCACGGAATGGCGCTAAGCAGACATTAGATCTCAGCCTGATCCGTTAGAATTGGCCTCCCGGGTTCCAAGGCCCCTGGCCTTGGCGGGTGTGGGCAGCGCCCACGAAGACCACGTCCCCCAGACGCCCCCGACGACAACGCCTCCAGAAACCCAGCCTCCCCCGCAACGCTGGTTGCCCGCGCGGCTGTCATGGAGTAGGTTGCATTAAGTCACATCGCCTGCGGGCAGGTCGTTGATTCTGTTGCAAATTCATTACTACTGCAACAGGCCTGCGGGGAACGGAGGGTCTTTTTCGTCATGACGATCTCTGCCAAGTTGCTCGAAGACCTTGAGGCCCGCCGTCAGAAGGTTGCCTCCGGAGGGGGCGAAGACAAGCAACAAGCCCGCCGCGACAAGGGGTTACTGACCGCCCGCGAACGCCTTGCGGCCTTGTTCCAGGAGGGAACCTTCCAGGAGATCGGCACCCACATCCGCCATTCGGCCCGCCATTTCGGCATGGACGGCAAGGAACTGCCGGGTGATGGCGTGGTGGTCGGCACCGGCTATGTGGATGGGCGCGCCGTCGCCGCCATCAGCCAGGACTTCACCGTGGCTGCAGGATCGCTTGGCAAGATGCACGCCCAGAAGATCGTGACCGCCATGCAGACGGCGGCGCGGATGGGCATCCCGGTGGTGGCCTTCAAGGATTCCGGCGGAGCGCGGATTCAGGAAGGCGTGGATGCCCTGTCGGGCTACGGCCATGTCTTCTATCAGAACGTTCTGTTGTCGGGCGTGGTGCCTCAGATCGCCGTGGTTTGCGGGCCTTGCGCCGGCGGGGCCGCCTATTCTCCGGCGCTGATGGACTTCGTCATCATGACCAAGACCAACGCCTATATGTTCATCACCGGCCCCGAGGTCATCAAGGCGGTGACCGGCAAGGCCGTGACCATGGACGAGGTCGGCAGCGCCGCCATGCATTCCTCGGTCAGCGGCAATGTGCATTTCCTGGCCGAGAACGACGAGCATGCGGCTCTACTGGTGCGCCAGATCCTCAGCTTCCTGCCGCAGAACAATTCGGAAGACCCGCCACACCATCCCTCGCCCGATATCGCGCTGGAAGACGACGATCTGATCAATGATCTGATCCCCGAAGATTCCTCCATGCCCATGGATGTGCGCACCATCATCGCCCGGCTGGTGGACAATGGCGAATTCCTGGAAGTTCACGCCAATTTCGCCGGCAATATCATCGTCGGCTTCGCCCGCATCGAAGGCATGGTGGTGGGCATTGTCGCCAACCAGCCGATGGTCAAAGCCGGAGCTTTGGACATGGACGCCGCCGACAAGGCCGCCCGTTTCATCCGCTTCTGCAACGCCTTCAATGTACCGCTGGTGACCTTGGTGGATGTGCCCGGCTTCCTACCCGGCGTCGAGCAGGAACGCGGCGGCATCATCCGCCACGGGGCCAAGATGCTGTTCGCCTATGCGTCTTGCACCGTGCCGAAAATCACCATCATCCTGCGTAAGGCTTACGGCGGTTCCTACCTTGCCATGTGCAGCCAGGAGATGGGGGCCGACTTCGTCTATGCCTGGCCCACAGCCGAGATCGCCGTGATGGGAGCCGAGGGCGCCATCAATGTGCTCTACAGCAAAGAGCTGAAGGAAGCCGACAACCGCCGGGCCCGCGCCTCGGAGCTGGCGGCTGCCTATCGCGCCGAATTCGCCTCGCCCTATCTTTCCGCCGGTCAGGGCTATATCACCGATGTGATCGAGCCCTCGCAGACCCGTTCCACCATCGCCTTGTCGCTGTTGAAGTCACTTAGCAAGCGCGAGCTGCGGCCGCCGAAGAAGCACGGCAACATCCCGTTGTAAGGATTTCCACCATGGATCAAGAAAGCCTGATCAACGGGTTGGCGGCCATTGGCGCCTTGGCGGTGCTCTATGTGATCTTCCGCCTGTTGGCCACCATCGCCGAATGGGTGCAGCGCGACGCCATCGAGCACGACCGGGCCGATGCGCAAAAGGGCAAAACCGCCAAAGCGGCCGCGCCTCAACCTGCCGCCCTGGCCCAGGAAGAAGACGTGGCCGAAAACGATATCGCCGTCATCGCCGCCGCCGTGCAGGCGATGATCGGCAACAATCATCACGTGGTGCATATCCAAGATACCCACAGCGGCCAGTCCTGGTCCGCCGAGGGTCGCTGGATGCATCAAACCTCTCATCATCCCCACTGACGCTATTTCAGGTCGAGGAAGCCCGATCATGCATAAGAAGTTCAAGATCACGGTCGATGGCCGCGCCTACAACGTAGAGGTCGAAGAGATCGTCAGCGACGTCACCCATCCCCACCATGTGCCCGAGCCCTTGGCTCCGCCCAGCCTGTCGAGCCCGACCTTGGCGGCGGCTCCGGCTCCTGTTGCCGCTCCGGCTGTGACTGCGCCTGCGCCCGCTTCGGCCCAGGCCGGAGACGAGGTGGCTCCCCTGGCCGGCGTGGTCGATAGCGTCGTTGTGACGCTCGGCCAGGCCGTGGCCGTGGGCGACAAGATCGCCGTCATCGAAGCCATGAAGATGAAGACCGAGGTCTTCGCCAAGAATGCCGGCAAAGTGGCGAGCATCGCCGTCAAGGCCGGTCAAAGCGTCGATGGCGGGCAGGTCCTGCTGTCCCTGTCCTAAAGAAAGAAGATCGCCATGATCATCCCCGACAGTTTGAACGGCGCTTTCGCCCTCAGCTTCATCGACTTCTTCCTCAGCATCGTGATGATTTCCGGTATCGGCTTCATCCTCGCCTTGTTCCCGCTTCTCAATAAGCTGGGCAAGATCGACGAGGAAAAGCTCCGCCAGGGCCATCACTAAAAGGAAGGAAGCCAAGATGCTGGATCAATTCGTCTTCTTCCTGCGCGCCCTGAAGGACCAGACCGGCCTCGAGCATTTCTGGTGGGGCAATCTGGTGATGATCGCCATCGGCGCCACCATGATCTATCTGGCGGTCTCCAAGCGCTACGAGCCCTTATTGCTGGTGGGTATCGGCTTTGCCTGCATCATCTCGAACGTGCCGGGCTCTGACCTGATCCTGCCGGGCGGGCTGTTCAATTATGCCTATCAGGGCGTGGCTCTGCTGATCATTCCGCCGCTGATCTTCTTTGGCGTCGGCGCCATGACCGACTTCGGGCCGATGATCGCCAATCCTAAATTGGTGATCCTGGGAGCCGCCGCGCATCTGGGCATCTTCGTCGCCCTGATCGGAGCCAAGGCCCTGGGCTTCACCATCAACGAGGCCGGAGCCATCGGCATCATCGGCGGCGCCGACGGTCCCATGGCCATCTTCGTTACCATGAAGCTGGCCCCCCATCTGCTGCCGCAGATTTCGGTGGCCGCCTATTCCTATATGGCCCTGATGCCGCTGATCCAGCCGCCGGTGATGAAGCTGCTGACCAGCCGTCAGGAACGCCTGATCGTCATGAAGCAGAACCGTCAGGTCAGCCGCCTGGAACGTATCGCCTTCCCCATCGTCATCGGCGTGCTGGTCAATCTGTTCTTCCCGCCGGTCGCTCCGCTGATCACCATGCTGATGCTGGGCAATCTGTTCAAGGAAGTGCTGGTGGTGGACCGTCTGGCCAAGACCGCCGCCAACGGGCTGATGAATGTCATCATCATCATCCTGACCGTGGCCATCGGCTCGACCATGGCTGCCGACACCTTCCTGACCGTCAAGACCGTCGAGATCGTCGTCCTGGGTCTTGTCGCCTTCCTGTTCGGCACCGGCTCCGGCGTTTTGGGGGCCAAGCTGATGAATCTGTTCTTGAAGGACAAGATCAATCCGCTGCTGGGCTCGGCGGGCATCGCCTCGGTTCCCATCGCCGCCCGCGTAGCCCATTTGGTAGCCTTGCAGGAAAACAAAGAGAATTATCTTATCTACCACGCCATGGGCCCCAATCTGGCCGGCGTGTTCGGCACCGCCATCTCCGGCGGCATCATGCTGGCATTGCTGGGCGTAAAATAGGGCGTCTGTCATGTTGCGGTAAGCTTGGGCGAACAACCTTCGCCCAAGCTTAATGCGAATTGGAGTAAATCTATGTCTTTACGAAGCGATGGAACCACATATGGCCTGGGCACCCGGGCCATCCATTGGGGGATCGCCCTGTTCATCCTGTGCCTGATCGCCAGCGGCTATCTGTCCGACGATTTCAAGGCCATCACCCCCACTCATAAGGCCGTCGGCATCTTTGTGCTGGCCTTAGGGCTGGTCCGCCTGCTGTGGTGGCTGCTTGACGGCCCCCGCCCTGGCGACGAAACCATGGGCCCCGAGAAATATCTGGCCCGACTGGTGAAGTGGGCCCTGGCCGCCGTCGGCATCATCATGCCGCTGTCCGGCTGGCTGATGAGCTCCGCCGCCGACAAGCCGATCATGTTCTTCGGCCTGTTCCAGGTGCCGCCGCTGCTGGCTCCCGATAAGCCGCTGGCCCATCTGTTCAAGGAAAGCCACGAGACCATCGCCATCGTGCTGGTGGTTCTGCTGGGCCTGCATGTGGCGGGAGCTTTGCGCCACCATTTCCTGGTCAAAGACAATGTGCTGACCCGCATGCTGCCCTGCGCCGCCCGCTGCAGCTTCGGCCGCAAGGGAGCTTAAGCCCCCTTGCAGAAAAACTAAGGGAGGCTGTTCGCAGCCTCCCTTTTTATTTGCCTAAACCCCCGGCAGATGAACGCAGAACCTGCTGCCTTCGCCCGGGATGGAACTGAGGGTCACACGTCCCCCTAAGCGCAGAACCATCTTATGGACAATGGCCAAACCCATACCAGTGCCGGGATGTTCCTGGCGGCCATGAAGACGCTGGAACACTTCAAAGATGCGCTTGTGATATTCCGGGGCGATGCCGATGCCGTTGTCGCTGACCTCGATCACCTGCATGCCCAGATCGCGGCGGGCCGAGACCATGACCCTCGGCTGCACGCCGGGCTTGCGGTATTCGATGGCGTTGGACAGCAGCACGGTCATGATTTCGGTCAGACGGCGGCGGTCGGCCATGACTTCGGGCAGAGGACCGGCTTCGATGACGGCGCCAGAAATAGCAATTGCATTGGCCAATTTGCCTTTGGCATCTTCCAGGGCCTCGGCCACACCATGGGGCGCGGTAGGCAGCGGCAAAGTCGCTTCGGCCAGATAAAGCTGAATGTCGCGCAGCAGAAGCCGCATGCGCTGACCGCCACCGATCACCTGAGACAACCAAGCCTGGCCTTCGTCATCCAGCTTGTCGTGATAGGTGCGCAGGATCAATTGGCTGAAGCTGGTGATGCTGCGCAAAGGCTCTTGCAGATCATGGGCGGCCACATAGGCGAAGCGCTCCAGTTCTTCGTGGGCCTGGCTCAATTCGCGACCATGGCTTTCCAGCTTCTTTTGGATTTCCCAAAGATCGGCGGTACGCGAGCGAACCTGTTCGCGCAGGCGTTGGCGGTTCGAGGTCTGGGTCACCGCCAACAGTAAAATGACCAGGCCCATGACCACCATAGCGGCTTGGATCAGGTGATATTCCAGGCTATCGCGAACACTGCCCTCCCAGCTGACCATGGGGGCCAGGGCCAATTCCCAATAGCCATCGGGAAGGGTGACGCGGGTGATGACCGGATCATTGGCGAAGACCTCGCCATTGCCACCCACCGCCGTTCCGGCTGCGGTGTGCAAGCCCCAGGTCATCCGCCCGCCCAGGCTGGGAAGCCCGGTCTGACGCACCAGCGGCTCGACCATGAAGACCATACCCACCGCACCCCAGGGCCTGTCATCCCGATAGACCGCCTGACGGGCAATCAGCCCCAGGCCGCCTTGAATCAGGTTGACCGGCTCATGCACAGCAATGCCATGGGTGTCGATGGCCCGACGGACGGCGGCGGCGAAGCCGGTGCGCTTGTCATCAAGGATATTATTGCCAATGACCTTATGATTACCGGGATCGTCGGGGAACACCCAGCGCACAATGAAGTCGGGAGAGACCGAGACGTTGCGCACACCCTCGACGCTATGAAACATGGCGCCGGCGAACTGGGGAAATTCCACCAGCATATCGGGCGGGAATTCTTTTTCAGGCTCAAGAATCTTGACGGTGACAAAGGCGGCCAAGCCCTCCACCAAAGCCAGTCGCTCGTTCAAGGAACTGCTCAGGGCGCTGCCGTAAGACGCGCCGATGGTGGTCATTTCGGCGCGCGTCGCAGCAACCCGGGAGCCGACATAAGCATTCAGCACCCAAAAATAGGAGATCGTCCACAACACCAGGACGAGTGCAGCAACAGCCAGAACCAAACGGTTCCGAGCCTTTGCCGCCTTAGTGTCCCACTCCTCCACGTGCTCCCCCAAGCTTCCGACGCGCACCCCAGCCCAGGGCCGTCAGATCTCGATCAAGGTAGCACCAAAAATATGGCCGGGGGAATCTCCGATCACACGGAAACACCCCCGGCCATTCATTTAGGACTTAAGTCAGCCTTCTTGCGCTGGCTGGTTACGGCGCTTGACCGTCTTCGGATCGCAGGTAATGGGCCGATAGACCTCGATGCGGGCGCCATCTTCGATGACGCTGTCCAGATCCACCACCTTGCCCCAGACGCCGACCTTGGTCTCCGCCAAGTCGATTTCGGGGCATTTGGCCAGCAGACCCGAGCGATCAATGGCCTGACGCACGGTGGCGCCATCGTCCAGAGAGACCTTCAGGTTCATCTGGCGCTTGGGCGTGGCGTAGACGATTCCTACATTCATCTTCTCACTCCTCAAGCTCAGACGCTGTGGGCGCCGGCCATGGCGATGGGCTTGCCGGCGCGGATGTCCAGCAGACGCTTGGCGGCCAGCAGCAAGCCGGTGGCCAGGAAACCACCCGGCGGCAGGACCGCCACCAGAATGCCGGTGTCCTGTGGCAGCAGACGCAGCTCCATGAACTTGAAGGCCGGGCCCAGCAGCAGCGAGGCATCGGCGAACAAAGTGCCGGAGCCGACGATCTCACGCATGGCGCCGATCACCGTCAGGGCGGCGGTGAAGCCCAGACCCATGGCCAGACCGTCGCAGAAGGACGGCAGCACCGGCTCCTTGGCGGCAAAAACCTCGGCCCGGCCCAGCGGCAGGCAGTTGGACACGATCAGCGGAATGAACAGACCCAGCACCTTGTAAAGCTCGTGCATATAGGCATTCATCCCCAGATCGACCACCGTCACCATGGCGGCGATGATCAGGATGAAGACCGGAATACGCACCTGCTGGGTGATATAGCCGCGAAGCGCCGCGATCAGCAGGTTGGAGGTGGCCATTACCACCAGGGTCGCCAAACCCATGCCAAGACCGTTGGTGGCGCTGGTGGTCATGGCCATGGTCGGGCACATGCCCAGCATCTGGCAGAGGACGCCGTTGTTCTCCCAAAGGCCGTCCTTGAAGATTCTTCCGTAATCAGCGGACATCAGCGTACCTCCAGAAATTCGGACTTATGGGCCGCGAAGAAATCCAGGCCACCCTTGATGGCGGCAACGACGCCGCGCGGGGTGATGGTGGCGCCGGCGAACTGGTCGAACTGGCCGCCGTCCTTCTTGACCTTCCACTTGTCGGGCACCGGATTGCCCAAGGACAGGCCGGTGAAGCGGGTGATCCAATCGGACTTGGCGGGATCGATCTTATCGCCCAGGCCGGGGGTCTCCTTGAAGGCGGTGGCCCGCACCCCCAGGATCTTGCCATCGGCGTCCAGGCCCAGGATCAGGCTGATGGGGCCGCCATAGCCGCTGCCTTCGATGGCATAGGCGATGCCGGTGATCTTGCCGTCCTTGGTGGCGCGATAGATGGTGACATCCTTGCCCTCGTCGTTCTTGATGACCACCGCGTCCTTGACGGGGTTGTTGTCATGGATCGACGGCGGGATCACCTGGACCAGCGAATTCTGCAGGTCCTCGACCTTGCGGATTTCGATTTGATCCTTGGTGATCTCATTGGTGGCGGCCAAAAGGATGCCGAAACCAAGGCAAAAGGCTCCCAGCACCACGGCATGGGTGATCGGGCGCTCGCTCATTTGTCCCCCTTCAGCGGCAGCGGCTCGCCCTTGTAGGTGCGACCGAAAACCCGCGGACGGATGTGGTGATCGATGATGGGCGTCAGGGCGTTCATCAGCAGAACGGCAAAGGCCATGCCTTCCGGATATCCAGCGAAGGTGCGGATGATCCAGGTCAGCAAACCCACCCCGAAGCCGTAGACCAGCTGACCGCGCTTGGAGACCGGCGAGGTCACATAGTCGGTGGCGATGAAGAAGGCACCCAGGAAGGTGGCGCCCGACACCAGATGGAACATACCATCGGCATAGCGGCCAGGATCGATGGCGCTGAAGACGGTGCCCAGGACAAACAGGGTTCCCATCAAGGACACCGGGATGTGCCAGGAGATGATCCGCCGGGCCAGCAGCAGCAGGCCGCCGGCCAGGATCAGCAGGGCCGAAGTCTCGCCGAAGCTGCCGGAATGCATCCCCAGCGCCATATCCATCAGATCGGGCAGATGCTGGGCCGAGACATTGACCGGCACGCCGCGCGACAGCTCGGTCTTCACATAGCCCAGCGCCGAGGCGGCCCCCATGGCGTCGAAGCCGGTGACGTGACCAAAGGTGATGCCCAAAGCCTGCGTGAAACTGGGAGCACCTTCGGACCCCAGCGGCGCGGTCTTGACCCAAGAGGTCATCTGCAGCGGAAAGGACACCAGCAGAGCGACACGACCGACCATGGCCGGATTGAAGACGTTCTGGCCGATGCCGCCGAACAGATGCTTGGCCAGCACCACCGCGAAGACCGCGCCCAACAGGCCGACCCACCAGGGAGCCCAAGGCGGCAGGCTCATGGCCAGCAGCCAGCCGGTCAGCACCACCGAGCCATCGCTGAGGGAAGGCTGCAAGGGCTTGTTGGACAGGATCAGGCAGCCGGCTTCCATCAATAAACAGGAGCCGACGGTGATCACGAACATGAAGATCGCCGGCCAGCCGAACAGCCAGGCGTCGAACAAAGTGGCCGGCACCAGCGCCGCCAACACCGTCGCCATGGTCAGGCTGACACTGGTGGGGGCGTGGGTGAAAGGCCCGCTCTTATCGTTAAAGGCGGTCATGCTTCGCCCCTGTTCTCGATGGTGGATTGAGCCTCGGCAGCGGCTTTGGCGGCAGCAGCGGCGGCGGCTTTGGCGGCGGCCTGTTTCTCCAGGCGTTCGTTATGGCCTTCCACCAGCTGGCGGATCTGGTCGGTCTTGCGGGCTTCGCGGTCCAGGGCGTTCAGGCGGCCCTTGGCATAGTTGAAGTAATGGACCAGAGGAATATGCGCCGGGCAGATGTAGGAGCAGCTGCCGCAGGAGACGCAGTCACGCACCCCCAAACGAGCCGCCGCATCCAGGTTTTCCTTACGGATAAAGGCCGACATTTCCACCGGCACCAAGCCGCAGGGGCAAATGGTGACGCAGGTGCCGCAGCGGATGCAGGGCTGGGTGGCATGCTCGTTGGTCTCGGCCGCGGTCAGCGCCAGAATGCCCGAGGTGCCCTTGACCACCGGCACGTCCAGGCTGGGCAGCGGCTGGCCCATCATCGGGCCGCCATTGACGACGCGCCGGGGCGGAACCGACAGGCCGCCGCAGAACTCGATCAGGTCCGAGACCAGAGCCCCCAGCGGAGCTTCCACATTCTGCGGCTTGGCGATGGCGCCGCCGCTGACGGTCACCACGCGCGACGTCAAAGGACGGCCATGGCGGACGGCATGATGCACGGCCCGGGCGGTCGCCACGTTATGGACGACGATGCCGAGATCGGCAGTCAGCTTGCGGGCCGGAGTTTCCTCGCCGGTGATGGCCTGAACCAGATGCCGCTCGGAGCCCATGGGGTACTGAGCCGGAACCGACACCACTTCGACGTTGGGCTGGATCGCGGCTGCTTCCGAGACGATGGACAGGGCCTGCGGCTTGTTCTCTTCGATGGCGATGACCACTTTGGGCGCGCCCAGGGCATAGGCCATGATACGAGCGCCATCGATCATTTCTTCGGCGAATTCGCGCATCACCCGATCGTCGCAGGTCAGATAAGGCTCGCACTCGGCGCCGTTGAGCAACAGAACATCCAGCTTCTTCTCGGTGCCAAGGCTCAGCTTGACCGCCGAGGGGAAGGTCGCCCCGCCCATGCCGACAATGCCGGCCTCGGCCACCCGCTGGCGGATCGACGAAGGATCGGCCTTGAAGGGATCGGACAGACCCAGCGGCAATTCCGCCCATTCATCCTTGCCATCAGGCTCGAGGATGATGGTCATCTGCGGCAAGCCCGAGGGATGCGGCGCGGTCATCTCGGCGATCGAGGCAATGCGGCCCGAGGTGGGCGCATGCACCGGAGCCGAGACAGCCCCACCGGCACGGGCCAGCAACTGGCCTTTCTTCACCAGGGCACCAGCCTCGACCACCGGCTCGGCGGGAGCGCCGATATGCTGTTGCAGCGGCAGATACAAGGCTGCGGGCAACGGCAGAGCGACAATGGCGCTCTCGGACGTCCGTTCCTTGCGGTATTCCGGGTGGATGCCACCGCGGACGGTAAACAGCTTCATCGCGGAGCCTCCTCAGTGAGCGTGCGAGGAGGCCGAAGCGTCCTCGGGTTTGGCCCAATGCCATTCACTCAAGGTCACCGGCACCTTGCACATCTTGATGGCTTCGGTCGGGCAGGCCTTAAAGCACTTAGCGCAACCGTGGCAGTTTTCCCGGATGATCGAATGCATCTGCTTGGGCGCGCCAAAGATAGCGTCGGCGGTGCATTCGCGAATGCAGCGGGTACAGCCGATGCAGAGGCCTTCCTCGATCACGGCGAATTCCGGCCCCGTATCCTCATGCTCGGACAGATCGGCGGTGACACCCAGCTTCTTGGCCAGCTTTTCAGCCACAGCCTTGCCTCCGGGCGGGCAAAGGGTCACCCCCGCCTCGCCCTTGGCCAAGGCCGCAGCCGCCTGGCCGCAGCCGACGAAGCCGCATTGGGCGCAGTTAGCACCGGGAAGCAAGGCCAGCAGCTCGACCTCGAGCGGATCGTCCTCAACATGCAAGTAGCGGGACGCCACACCCAGCAGGGTGCCCAGGGTGGCCCCCATGACGGCGAGACTGCCTACGGCGGTGATCATGATCATGACGTCGGCTCCTTAATTCGCACTGATGCCGGAGAAACCCATAAAGGCCAGGGCCAGCAAGCTGGCGGTGATGAAGCCGATGGGCGGGCCGGCGAACAGCCGGGGCACATCGCACAGGGCAATCCGCTCACGCAGGCCGGCAAAGACCGCCAGGATCAGGCTGAAGCCCAAAGCCGAGGCGAAGCCGTAGAGCATGCTCTGCATGAAGTTATGGTGATGCTCGACGTTCAACAGGGGAATACCCAGCACCGAGCAGTTGGTGGTGATCAGCGGCAGATAGATGCCCAGGGTCTGAAACAGCGAGGGCGAGATCTTCTTCACCACCATCTCGGTGAACTGCACCACGGCGGCGATCACCAGGATGAAGGTCACCGTGCGCAGATAGCCAAGGCCCGTAGGCACCAGCAGGAAGGTCTCCAGGGCCCAAGTCAGGACCGACGACACCGTCAGCACGAAGGTTGTGGCCATCCCCATGCCCACGGCCGTATCCACCTTGGTGGTCACGCCCATGAAAGAGCAGAGCCCTAAGAAGCGCACCAGGACAACGTTGTTGACCAGCGCGGCACCCACCATGAGCAGCATGTATTGTTGCATCTCGCGTTCCCCAAGCTTACTCGGCGTGACAGGCTTCGGCCGGAGCGGCGTGGCGGATATAGCGGGGCATCAGATCCCCCTTGTCCGCCATGCGTCCGGCGCTGAAGCGCGCCACCAGCATTCCCAAACCAAGTCCGGCCACGGCGGCCAGCGCCGTCACCGCATCGTTCTTCCAAGACAAGTCCACGATCACCGAGGTCACCAGCATGAAGCCCAGGGGAATGGCGTAAGCCACCCACGAAGCCCGCATCAGATTGCCCTCGGAGATTCCCACCACCACCCGCTCGCCCACATGAAGATCATGGTCGTTGCGAATGGTGAAGCGCCGCGCCTTCAAAGACCCCTGACCGCCCATGGCGCCGCAGAGACCCGCCGAAACGCAGCCCTTGCAGCCGCTGGTCACCTCGGGCTCCAACAAGGCGAACCCAGAGTCGAGGCTCACCACGCGGGCGACGCCTTCGACCAGAGTGCGCCCCGAGGGGTCGCGGTGATAGCTGGCTGTCTGGGTCATGGGCGTCCTTAAACCTCCAGCTTGCCGACCACGCCGTCCGGCGTGACGAAGATGGCGGTTTCAGCCCCCGAGGCGGCCAGGACCGCCTGACGCTTTTCTTCCGGCACCAGGATCAGGCTGGCGGCCAGGCAATCGGCGACGGTGGCCGAAGGAGCAACCACCGACACACCCAGCAGGCGCGGAGCGGTTTCGCCG
>Ga0302187_10003242_pt1 | contig 13233 bp, 12 predicted proteins | sample II_Bog_E1_3_FD_202120 | JGI IMG/M metagenome (GOLD analysis project Ga0302187, IMG submission 202120) | Peat permafrost microbial communities from Stordalen Mire near Abisko, Sweden - II_Bog_E1_3 | ecosystem: Environmental > Terrestrial > Soil > Wetlands > Peat | place: Sweden: Abisko...
AGCCCGTATGGACGCCGGAAACCTTCTCCAGCGCATTGACCACGGTTTCAGCGTCCGGCCCGCTTTGGGCGCGGGCCTCGATCGTCGGCATAATCAGGAAAAGGGTGGCGGCGGCGATGCAGACTGGAGTCTGAAGCATGATTTCCTCCCAGGAATTGATAATTGCACAAAAGCAAGGATTTAGCCGTGTTTTGGCTCGGCGGAAGCCAGATCCGCCTTTGTGAGGATGGCGGCGCAGAGCCAGCCGATCGGCTCGCGCAATCGCCCGCTGGCGCGCAACAGGATGAACTCCACGTCGCCAAGCTTTGGCAGCAAGGGATGCGGCGCGCATTCCACCAGCCCTTCCGGGATGAACATGCGCGAATGCGCCATGATCCCGAGCCTCGCCCGCGCCGCGGCGGCCAATCCGCTGAGGCTGCCGCTGGTGCAGGAAAGCCGCCAGCGCACGCCCGCCCGCTCCATCGCGGCGAGCGCCAGGAAACGCGTGATGCTGGGCGGCGGGTAAAGGATCAGCTGCACCTGCCCATGGGGAAAATCGGGGATGCGCTCGGGGGCGCACCAGACGATGGGATCGCGCCAGATGAATTCGCCGCGGTCGGCGCCCGGCCAGCGTTTGCACAAAACCACGTCCAATTCGCCGGCGTCGAACTTTGCGACGAGGCTATTGCTTGTGGTTTTTCCCCGGCGGCGTGCCTCATTCCATTCAAGGGCTGGACCCGGACGGTTGCGAATTCATATTGGTGTTCAATGACGGTAACTTTTCGGAGGACAGCACGTTCCTCATCACCCATTGGTTCAACCATACGCCCAGGGACGTTCTTGCGCTGAATTTCGGCGTGCCCGCCTCGACCTTCGACAAGACCAACCGCGACGACCTGTGGATTTTCGACGCCCCGCATCCCGGCTTGCCGACGACAACAAGCAAAGCCTGCGTCCGGAAACGCCGAATCCCTTCAAATTCTCGCTCGGCGACGCGAAGCCGGTATTCGAATCGCCGGGCGGCGTGGTGAGGATCGCCGACGCCAGCAATTTCAAGGCGACGACCATGGCCGCCGCCCTGGTCGAGATCGAGCCCGGCGGGATGCGCGAGTTGCATTGGCATCCCAATTCGGATGAATGGCAATATTACATCGGCGGCAAGGCGCGCATGGGCGTCTTTCATGGCGAAGGCCGCAATAATACGGTGGAGTTCCATCCCAGCGATGTCGGCTATGTGCCGCAATCGATCGGCCATTACGTGCAAAATATCGGCCTCGACAAGCTGCGCTTCCTCGAAGTCTTCACGACACCGGACTACGCCGATATTTCGCTGGCTTCATGGATTGCCAACGTGCCGCATGAATTGGTCGCCGCTCATCTCAATATAGACCTGGCGACCTTGCAAAAATTTGCGCAAACGAAGACCCCGGTCGTCCCGATCTGAAGCCGGGCCTGGACACGGCCCCCATGAACCCCATGAGGGCCGCCATTGCTCAGACTTAAAGCCGACGTCCGCATTTGCGGGGCCACGCTCCAGGCGATCAATGCGATTTCGGCGGTTCTTCAACTTTCGGCGGCCCGGTCATGACCGGAATCGTTTTCGCGGTTGTGACCTTGGCCGCGGGCTTCTGCACGATCAGGTGCAACACACCCTTTTCGTAATGGGCGGTAATCGCGTCCGTCGCAGGTTCAAACGGCAACTGCACCGAACGATAGAACGAGCCGTAGCGGCGTTCCATCACATGCCAGCCTTTCTCTTCCTTCTTGATCTAAATGATCGGGGTCATTGACGCGAATCGCGCCGCTTCTCGATTCTTCAAGTCAGCACTGGCGGATGAGCTTGAACAACAGCTTTGTCGATTTTGTCGAGCGCCTCGGCCACGGCGTCGAAAACCAGCAGGATCGACGCATGGCGGGCCTTGTAGTCGCGCGCCGACACCAGAACGCCCGCGTCGGCAAAGCGGCCCTGCGGCGGCGCGCCGTTCTCTTTCAGCATTTTCCGCATCACCTCGCGGACGGCGCGCAATTCGTCCGGCGCCGCGCCGATGATATTTTGCCCCATCACCGAACAGGAAGTCTGGCCAAGCGCGCAAGCCTTTACCTCCTGCGCGAAGTCGGCGACGCGACCGTCGGCAAGTGCGAGATCGATGGTCACGCTGGAGCCGCACAGGCGCGAATGCGCGCTGGCGCTGGCCTGCGGCGCGGCAAGCCGACCCAGTCGGGGGATATTGGCCGCCAGTTCGAGAATTTTGCGATTATAGATGTCGTCGAGCATGGCATTGAGATAGAGCGCCGACGCCGGCGGCGCAACCGCTGGCGCAAATCTACCCGCGGCTTACCAGCGCCAGCCAGGCGTCTTCGTCGATGGTTTCGACGCCCAATTCCCGCGCCTTGGCGAGCTTCGAGCCCGCGTCGGCGCCTGCGATGAGCAGATCGGTCTTTTTCGAGATCGAACCGGAGACTTTGGCCCCAAAACGCTCGGCCATCGCCTTGGCTTCGTCGCGCGTCATTTTCTGCAAGGCCCCTGTGAACACCACGGTCTTGCCGGCGACCGGACTGTCGCCTTTGACTGCCTCCATTGCCGTCGTGCGCACCTGAGCCAGCAAAGCGTCGAGCGCCGTCTCGTTATGCGGCTCCATGAAGAAATCGGCGACCGCCTCGGCCACGACCTCGCCGATTCCGTCGATACTGATGAGCTTTTCGCGCGCATCGCTGCCGGTCCGCGCCTCCCGCGCCGCTTCGCGCAGGGCGTCAAAAGTCTCGAAAGCACGCGCCAGCCTGATTGCATTGGTCTCGCCGACATGGCGAATGCCGAGGGCAAAGATGAAACGGTTCAGCACGATCTCGCGCCGCGCCTCGATGGCGTCGAACAGCTTTCGCGTCGAGAGTTTTCCGAAACCCTCGAAATTCTCGATCCGGGCGAGGCTGGCCTTGTCACGCTCCTGCAACGTGAAGATATCGGCTGGCGTCCTGATCAGTTTCTTTTCGTAGAAAAAAGCGATCTGCTTGTCGCCCAGCCCCTCGATATCGAAGGCGTTGCGGGAGCAGAAATGGCGCAGTCTCTCCACCGCCTGCGCCGGACAGACCAGCGTTCCGGTGCAGCGGCGCGCCACGTCGGCCTCGCCGGTTTTGGGGTCGATTTCGCGCAAAGCCGCCGAGCCGCAGGCTGGGCAGACATGAGGGAAAACATAGGGTTTGGTGTCGACCGGGCGCCTATCCAACACCACGCCGACAATTTGCGGGATCACGTCGCCCGCACGCTGCACGATCACCGTGTCGCCAATGCGCACGTCCTTGCGCGCAATTTCGTCCTCGTTGTGCAAAGTCGCATTGGAGACGACGACGCCCCCGACCGTCACCGGATCGAGCCGCGCCACCGGCGTCAGCGTTCCGGTGCGCCCGACATTCACTTCTATGCCGCGCACCGTGCTGGTCGCCCTTTCGGCGGGAAATTTATGCGCGGTGGCCCAGCGGGGGGCGCGCGACACAAAGCCAAGGCGCTGCTGAAGCGCGAGGTCGTCCACCTTGTAGACCACGCCGTCGATGTCATAGCCCAATTGCGCGCGGCGGCTTTCGATATCGCGGAACTGCGCCAGCATTTCATCCGTGCCATGACAGAGGCTTGTCAGTGGGTTAACAATGAAGCCGAAATCGCGGAACGCTTGCATCATACCCGTTTGCGTAGCGGTGAGCGGGATCGAGATTTGACCCCAGGCGTAAGCAAAAAAACGCAAAGGGCGCCGCGCCGTCACGCCCGCATCGAGTTGGCGCAGCGATCCGGCCGCCGCATTGCGGGGATTGGCGAACACCGGCTTGCCCTGCGCCGTCTGCCTCTGGTTCAAGGCGGCGAAATCCGCGTGGCTCATATAGACCTCGCCGCGCACCTCCAGAATATCCGGCGGCGAACCGCTGAGACTTTGCGGAACGTCGGAAATTGTTCGAGCGTTGGCGGTCACGTCCTCGCCGGTAAAACCGTCGCCGCGCGTCGCGGCGCTGACCAGAACGCCGTTTTCGTAGCGCAGATTGCAGGACAGCCCGTCGATCTTCGGCTCGGCGGTGAAAGCCAGCGGGACCTCGGACGGTCGCCCGAGAAAGCGTTTTACGCGCGCGACAAATTCGACCAGTTCGTCGTCGGAGAAAATATTGCCGAGCGACAGCATGGGAACGGCGTGGGTGATCTTGGCGAATTTTTCCGCCGGCGCCGCGCCGACCTTCCTGCTCAGCGAATCGTCGTCGGCCAGTTCGGGGAATTCCCCCTCCAGCGCGACATAGCGGCGGCGAAGGTCGTCATACTCCGAGTCGGTGATTTTCGGCGCATCGTCCTGATAATAGGCGCGGTCATGCGCGGCGAGTTCCTCGCCGAGCCGTGCGTGTTCCTGTCGCGCTTGCGCGAGAGCGTCATTTTTTGTCATGACGGAAAAATAGCGAAAAAACCGCGTCAATGCCACAGTCTGTCGGCGGGCGGATCACCCCAGATGGGATAGCCGCTCCCATGTGCCGGGATGGGTGCGCCACGAGTGCGAATCCGCGTGTTCCCGCATATGCGCATGGAAGGGCGAAAGCCCGGTATGGAAAAATTCCAGCTTGCACAAGGCCGCCGCCAGAGACCGCGGGTGGTCGATCAAGTCCAGCGCGAGGGCGTCGGCTGCAAATTCCCGCACGCGCGAAAGGGCCAGAAACAGCAGGCGCGCCAGCGCGGGCGCTGCGGCGAGCAGCATAGCGAGCGGAGCGGTCGTCGCATGGTCCCTGCCCCGCGCCATCAGTTCGGCGATGCCGCGCAGCGCCGAATGGGTGATTTCGCTCTCTATCGCGGCGGCCCAATTCATCGCGCCCGTGTCGTGGTGGAGAATATGGCCGACCTCGTGGGCGAAAATGCCAGCGATCTCCTCGTGCGAAAGTCCGTGAAGCAGGCCCTCGGTGACCGAAATGCAGGCATTGTCCGGGCTGCCGAGGGCATAGGCGTTCATGCCCGGGACAGGCAGCAGAAACAACTCCGGAACGCGCTCCATCCCGGCGCGGACACAAATGTTGAGCAGAATCGCATAAAGTTTAGGCGCCTCTGTGCATCGCAGGGGTTTTCCGCCCAAGGCGCGCAGGGTGGCGCGCGGCTGGCGCTCCGCCGTCTGCAAGTTGGCCTGGATTTCATCGAGCGTTTGTCGCGCCCCGCGCGATTTGCCATTCGCCTGTCCGCAGAGATCCAACAGATTGACAAGGCCCGAAAGGACGCGACGCGAATGATGCGAATGGAATTCCCGCGCCAGCCGCCGCCGCAACTGAGCGAGGGCGAGCGCTTGCTTGTGCGGCTCCCCGAGGTTTTGGCCGCATTCGACACGAAGGCCTCCGCGGGCAAAAAAACCGGCGCCAGCTTGTCCAGGAAGTCCCACCGAATGCGACACCACTCGACCCTCCGTCCACCGCGCCAGAGACACAGTAAACGGAGTTCGAGCAAACGCCATGCCAATTTTATGATAAGGTGTTGGGGCGCCTCATCAATTTATTTTTATTGACTTGAGAGCATTTCCAATAAGCGAAGCTCCGTGCTAATGCGCCGGCCTTGCAGGGGCGGCGTCCGGCTGCGATTCGCCGCTGTCGCCGCGCGCCATTGCGGCGGGTTTGATCGACGCAGGCGAAGGCAGTGTTGGATCCTCGACGCGGAAAACGGCAATGGCGCGATACACGTCGAAAATCAAGGTGAAGGATCGCGCGTAATCGCCGGCCGCCAGCGCATGGGCTGCCGTGGTGACGAGCGGAACGCAATTTTCAAGCGCCTCGAATTTTCCGGCATTGGCGTCGAGATAGGCGGTGAGACGCCGCAGGCTGTCGGCGCCCATGTCCGAAACCAGCGCGACTGCCGCCGCCGATTCCGCCGAAAGGTGGCTGGAGGACCCCCGCTGAGGCATTTGCGGCGCACGCATCTGAAGGCGCGCCAGCACCGGCATGATGTCCTGCAAAATTTCTTGCATGCCGGAGCCGAAAACGCCCGGCGTAAACCCCGGAGTCTCCGGGCTCGGATTGGGCGAAGTTGGCGCGCCCCGTTGAGAATGAGCCATTTTGCGCTCCTGATGGCTGAACTGGCGATGAAAGAGGGCGAACGGGCGGGACAACCCGCCCGCACAACTCTCGGCTCGTTACATGCGCTGGCCATAGGCAAGCGGAATGACTTCCGCCAATTGCCGCGCGATTTCATTCACGTCCTGCGGGCTCAGCTGGCGGTGTTGCTGATGCTGTTGCTGACCGAACTGCCCCATGTTCTGCTGCGACTGTCCGTAGGCGGCTTGCCCCTGCCAGCCAGAACCCTGCTGGCCGAAACCGCCCTGCTGCCCGAAACCGCCCTGGCCGTAGCCCTGAGGCTGCTGCAACAACTGGGGAAGGATCGGCAGGATCTGGCGCACGACCTCATTGACGTCCTGCTGTGACAGGGACCGTTGACCGTAGCCGCCACCGCCGAACGCCGCCAAAGGCTGCGGCTGGCTTTGCTGCTGCGCCTGAGCGATGATTTGCGGCAGGATTGGTGCGATCTGCTGAAGGGCGTTACTAACCTCGTGTTGAGTCAACTGACGTTGGCCGCCGCCCCAGTTCTGGGCGCCGCCGAAGGAGTTCTGGCCGAAAGCGCCTTGCCCTAAAGCTCCTTGCCCGAAAGCGCCTTGGCCCAATTGCCCCTGGCCAAGCCCCCCTTGCTGGGTCTGCTGATTCTGCTGAAGAGCCTGCGCCAGTTGCTGCAACGCGGCGGCGACTTGTGGATTTTGGAAAGCGTTCTGCTGCGATGTGTCGGAATGTATCATGATGATTTTCCTCTTTCGCTTTAGACCCCACCGAGCGCCCACACCAAAGCTCAAGCCCCGGCTCGTCGGCGGGGCGGTTGGATTAGCTCTCGAAAACGGTCGATTCAAGGCGCGTGAACGGCGTCGCCAGGAGCGCAAAGCCGGCGCAGGCGGATCGGGGCGGCGGCGTCCGGGTCCATCGCCGGCGCGAAAGGCCTGGGCGGCGGCGCGCCCGCTTCACCGTTTCGCGGGCGTCTTAGCCGCTAAGCCAAAGCCTTGTTTGCGCAAGATGCGCGTGCTCTGGTCGAGATCGGATTGCGGTCCGTTCGCGGCCGGATAACTTTTCGGTGAGCTGTTGCGGAGACCGGCCTTAGCCGTCGCTTTTCATCAGGCTTGCCGCCGCCGCCCGCGCTTCATCGGTAATGGTCGCGCCGGCCAGCATGCGGGCGATCTCCTCACGCCGATGCTCATCCTCCAGCGGCGCGACGCGGGTGGCGACGCGCGCGCCCCCGTCCTCCATAACCTCGGCGACATCCTTGGAAATACGCAAATGCCGCTCCGCCCGCGCCGCGACCTGCGGCGCATGCGTCACGGACAGCACCTGCACGCGCGACGCCAGCCGCGCCAGTCTTTGGCCGATAGCGTCAGCCACCGCGCCGCCGACGCCGGTGTCGATCTCGTCGAACACCAAAGTCGGGGCGGAGCCGCGATCGGCCAGAACCACTTTGAGCGCCAGCATGAAACGCGACAATTCGCCGCCCGAGGCGACCTTCATCATCGGCCCCGGCCGGGCGCCGGGATTGGTCTGGACCCAGAATTCGATCTTTTCCGCGCCCTCCGGTCCGAAAACGCTGGCATCGGTGGCGATCTGCGTCATAAAGCGCGCCCGGTCCAGTTTGAGAGGACCAAGCTCCCCGTTGACCGCCGCATCCAGTTCCGCCACCGCCGACTGGCGAGCCTTGGTCAGGTCGGCGGCGCAAAGCCGATAAGCCTCATGAGCCGCGTCGCGCGCAAGAGTCAGTCTCTTGAGAAGGGCCTCGCTGGCGTTGAGCGCGGCGAGGTCGGCGGCGAATTTTTCCGCCAGCGCGGCGAGATTTTCCACGGGCGCGGAATATTTGCGGGCGGCCGCGCGCAGGGAAAACAGCCGCTCCTCCGCCCGCTCCAGGGCGCGCGGGTCGAATTGCGCGTCACGCAAGGCCTGATCGAGCGTCTGCTGCGCCTGATCCAACGCCGTCAAGGCCGCGTCCAGCGCCTTGAGCGAGGGTTCTATGAGCGCGGGGGCCTGAGACTGGCGCCGGTCGAGCCGGCGCAGGGCCGACGACAGCGTCGATATCGGCGAGCCGTCGCCCGACACGCTGTCGAGCGCGTCGCGCAGATCGCCCACGACTTTTTCCGCCTGCATCATTGCCGCGCGCTCGGTTGCGAGCTTTTCCTCTTCGCCCGGCTGCGGCTTCAGCTTCGACAATTCCTCATGCGCATGGTGCAGGAAATCGGCCTCCTTGCGCGCGGCCTCCAGCGCGAGGCGCTCTTCCTGCAAGGCCTTTTCAGCCCGCTTGACTTCGGCATAAGCGGCTCGGGTTTTTTCGACCAGCGGCTCCAACCCGCCATAGGCGTCGGCCAAACTGCGGTGGGCGGCGGGATCGATCAGGGCGCGGTCGTCATGCTGGCCATGGATTTCGACCAGTTCGCGGCCAATCGCCTTGAGCGCCTGCACGCTGACCGGTTGATCGTTGACAAAGGCGCGGGTGCGCCCGTCGGCCATCTGCGCGCGGCGCAGGATCAGGTCGCCGTCGATGGCGAGGCCCTGTTCGGCGGCGGCGAGGCGGGCGGGATGGTCATGCGGCGTATCGAAGACGGCGACCACCTGGCCTTGCGGCTGGCCGGAGCGAACCAGACCGCCGTCGCCGCGGCCGCCGAGCGCCAGTGAGAAAGCGTCGAGCAGGATGGATTTGCCGGCGCCGGTCTCGCCGGTCAACACAGTCAGGCCCGCGCCGAAATCGATCTCCAGCCGGTCGATCAGAACGATGTCGCGTATCGCGAGCTGGACCAGCATGGAAACCCGTCTCGTCTGTTACATGGCGAGGCTGAAATGAATGCGAATTAAATGGGGGTTCAACCCAATCCGACCTTCTTGAAAGTCTTGGAAATCCACGAATCCTCGTGCTCGTGCGGCGACAGGCCTTCATTCTTCAGCCGGTCGAAGGCTTCCTGATACCATTCGGAATTGGGATAATTATGCCCGAGCACGGCGGCGGCGGTTTGCGCCTCGTCGACAATGCCCATGGCGAGATAGGCTTCGGTCAGGCGCTCGAGCGCCTCCTCGGCCTCGCGGGTGTTTTGATATTTGAACAACACTTCGCGGAAACGGTTGATCGCCGCGGTGTAATTGTGGCGGGTCAAATAATAGCGGCCGACTGTGATCTCGGCGCCGGCCAGCTGGTCGCGAGCGATCTGGATCTTGAGACGGGCTTCGGGCGCATATTCCGACTTGGGATATTTATCGAGGATCACCTGGAAATACTTGATCGCCCTGGAGATCTGTCCCTGGTCGCGGTGCACGTCGGGCATTTGGCCATAAAGGCTCATTCCGGCCAGGTAATTGACATAGGCCGATTCTTCGGAATTGGGATAAAGCTGAAGATAGCGGTCGGCGGCGGAAGAGGTCTCGGTGTAAGAGCCGTTGAGGTAATCGGCATAGACCTCCATCAACAAGCCCTTGCGCGCCCATTGCGAGAAGGGAAATTGCCGCTGGACATCGGCGAAACGTTTCGCCGCGTTTTCGTAATCCTTGCTTTCGAGCTTGGACAGACCCTCGTTATAGAGACGATCCGCCGGAATATTGGGCTCGACCTTCATCTCGTATTTCGACGGCCCGAAAGGATTCAGGTCTTCGAGCGACCAGCACCAGGCGGGCGAGACCGCGCAGGTCGACGCCAGGACCGCGATGGCGGCGGCGACGATAAGTTTCTGGCCATTTCCATTCGGACGATTCATTCAAGACGCTCTGCTATGGGGTCGCGAGGCTCGGGTAGAGCCTTCCGCGGAAATGCTTTTAACCTGAACCGCGTCGCGGCGAAACCCGCCACGCGACGCTTCCAAAGCGAAAGCGCGGGCTGCCGGTCAGCAAAAGCGATTTTTTACGGCTATTTTAAGACGCTGCGCTTCGGAACTGTCGATCGAAATCTTGCCGATCGAGGCTCTTGCCGCGTCAGACCTCGCTGGCATGCGACAGACTGCCGCGACTCCGCCCGGCGCAGGGCGGCTGGAAACGCGCGGCGTTCTCCGCCGGGACCGGTTCAGCTGCGCTCAGGCAGGAAAGCCGGCGAGGCGGCCATGCCGAGATCGGCGCGGACGCCTTCCCGATGCGCCGGGGCCGATTCGACGATGCGATAATTGGCGCGGTCGGAAAACAGCGCCTCGAGCACCGCGACATTCATCTTGTGGCCGCCGCAATAGGAATGATAGGAACCGATCAGCGGCGCGCCCGCCAGGGCGAGGTCGCCGACAGCGTCCAGCATCTTGTGGCGCACGAATTCGTCGGTATAGCGCAGGCCTTCGGGATTGAGGATGCGGCCGTCGTCGATGCCGACCGAATTGTCCAGCGAGGCGCCCAGCGCGAAGCCGGCCTTCACCAGACGCTCGACGTCGGCCAGGAAGCCAAAGGTGCGGGCGCGGGAAATCTCGCGACGGAAGGCGGCCGGTTCGAGATCGAGGATCTTGCGCTGGCGGCCGATCACATCGCTGTTGAAATCGATCTCGACGTCGAGGCGGAAACCGCTGGCGGCGGGACGCAATTCGGAGAAGGCGCGGCCATGTTCTACGCGCACGGTCTTGAGGATCTTTACGAAACGGCGCGGGGCGGTGAGATGGCGGACGCCGACGCGGTCGATCGCCTCGACGAAGGCCGCGGCCGAACCATCCATGATCGGCACTTCCGGCCCGTCGACTTCGACCAGGCAATTATCGACGCCGAGACCGTTCAGGGCGGCGACCAGATGCTCAATGGTGCTGACCATGTGCTGCGCGCCGTCGCCGATGACGGTGCAAAGTTCGGTCATGGTGACTTTGGACCAATTCGCCTCGATACGCCGGCTGCCGCCGTTGGGCAAACCGCTGCGCAGGAACACCAGGCCAGTATGGGCGTCGGAAGGATTGAGAACCAGGCGAACAGGCTTGCCGGAATGAACGCCAATGCCTCCTGAGAGCGAGACGCGGTCCCGGAGAGTGGTCTGAAAGCTCGGCTTCATTTGCGTTCCGTCGGCTCGCCCCGCTCGAATGGCGGGATCGTTGCGGGACCCCTGTTCCGCCATATTTGCGGCGAGGAGGGGCGCATGGCGAGCGGAAGAAGGATTTCCGTTTCGGAGGGGAGTCAGCGTCGAAAGCGCCGAATCCCTTGGCTCACCATATCGCGAAGGTAACTTTTACGACGCGACAAACCAAATCACTCTTTCTTACGCGGCTGTTACAAATTAGCCTGATTTTCGCCCCTGCCCGCCTTAATCGAAAATAAATCCGGACTTTCCGGCGGCGGTTGTTGTTGCGGCGATGCCCACTGGAATTCAGCTGAGGCGCAAGAAAACTGTATTCTTCGTTAAAAATGTATTGCGTTCTTTTGCTTGATCTATCCGCCGCGATGAAACTGATTCGCGGCGGATGTTGTTTGTGGCCTGCGGACCGGGTTCAGTTCGACTGGCGGCGCAGGAAGGCCGGGATTTCGAGCTGGTCGTCTTCGGCGCGCGGCTGGGCGCGGCCATGCGGGTCGAGAGGCGCGACCGGGCGCTGCGTCGCCGGACGCTTGGCGTATTCGGCATGCACCGGCGACGGGCTGGGCTGGCGCGGGGGATAGGCGCGGGGGGGCTGCGGCTGCGGCGCGGCGAGGCGCGGAGGCTGGGGCTCCACCGCATGTTCCTCGGCCCGGCTCATGCCGAAGGTGGCGAGGCGCTCAAGCAGGGTGCGGCGGCGGGATTCCGCGGCCGGGGCTTCCGCGACGGTTTGCGGCTGGCGGTTGCGCATCAAGGCCTGAGCATGCTCGGGAAACTCCTCAATCGAGGGCATGCGCTGCTGGCGCAAAGGCTGTTCGGGCGCCGGCGGAACGAAGACCGACTGAACGGGCGCCTCGACGCGGCGCACCGGCGCGGGCGCCTGCTCCGGATAAGCCTGCGGCTGCACGCGCTGGACGCGCACATCGCCCTGGTTCGGCGCATAGGCCTGCGGCGACGGGGGCGCATAAGGCGCTTGATAAGCCTGCGGCGCTTGGGGCGCATAGCCTTGCGGCGCGTAAATCGGCTCGACAGGCGCCGGGGCGGCCTGGACCGGCTCGGGCTGCGGCGCGGGCTGGGCGAAATAGGTTTCAGCCGCAGGCGCGGTAGCCGCCGGGCGCAGGGACGGGTTGGCGTCGGCCTGACGGGCCGCCGCCGCCTGAGCGCGCATGCGCTCGCCGAGTTCGGCGAGGCGCTGATCGTTCATGTCGACGACGCCGGCGGGCTTGTCGATGCCGGTGGCCACCACCGAAACGCGGATGATGCCGTCGAGGCTCGAATCGAAAGTCGCGCCGAGGATGATATTGGCGTCCTCGTCGACTTCCTGGCGGATGCGGCTGGCGGCCTCGTCCACTTCGTAAAGGGTCAGGTCATTGCCGCCGGTGATCGAGATAAGCAGACCCTTGGCGCCCTTCATCGACACTTCGTCGAGCAGCGGATTGGCGATGGCGGCTTCCGCCGCGAGGATGGAGCGGCGATCGCCGGAGGCTTCGCCGGTGCCCATCATCGCCTTGCCCATGTCGCGCATGATCGCGCGCACGTCGGCGAAATCGAGGTTGATCAGGCCTTCGCGCACCATCAGGTCGGTGATGCACGCGACGCCGGAGTAGAGCACCTGGTCGGCCATGGAGAAGGCGTCGGCGAAAGTGGTCTTTTCATTGGCGACGCGAAACAGGTTCTGGTTGGGGATCACAATCAGCGTGTCGACCGCCTTGTGCAATTCTTCGATGCCGCCGTCGGCCAGACGCATGCGGCGCGCGCCCTCGAACTGGAAGGGCTTGGTCACGACGCCGACGGTCAGGATGCCCATTTCCCGCGCGCAGCGGGCGATGACGGGGGCCGCGCCGGTGCCGGTGCCGCCGCCCATGCCGGCTGTGACGAAGACCATGTGCGCGCCGGTCAGATGGTCGCGGATTTCCTCGATCGCCTCTTCGGCGGAAGCGCGGCCGATTTCCGGCTGCGATCCGGCGCCGAGACCCTCGGTGACCTGGAGGCCCATCTGGATGATGCGCTCGGCCTTGGAGCTGGTCAGCGCCTGGGCGTCGGTGTTGGCGACAATGAAATCGACGCCGGCGAGGCCGGAGGCGATCATGTTGTTGACCGCGTTGCCGCCGGCGCCGCCGACGCCGCACACCATGATGCGGGGCTTGAGTTCGCGCAGTTCGGGCGCTTTCAGATTGATCGACATCGTTTGGCCTCTTCCTTGTCCGGTGCTACGCCCGTGCCTGTTTGAA
>Ga0302187_10003251_pt1 | contig 13222 bp, 7 predicted proteins | sample II_Bog_E1_3_FD_202120 | JGI IMG/M metagenome (GOLD analysis project Ga0302187, IMG submission 202120) | Peat permafrost microbial communities from Stordalen Mire near Abisko, Sweden - II_Bog_E1_3 | ecosystem: Environmental > Terrestrial > Soil > Wetlands > Peat | place: Sweden: Abisko, Stordalen...
CAAGAAAGATGTTGAACAGGTTTCTCAGCATGAGTTGGCCCGTGTCGTCGAGCAAGGATGCGACATCGTCGTCAGAGTTCACCTTGACAATGTTGATCTGGTCCCCGAGTAGAGCCTTTGACACAGCGGCGATTACATCGTCGAGTTCAGGAATCGGTTCGGCGGCGAACGAGAGAGACCTTCCCAGATCGGAGTAAGCGTCCTTTACAAGCGCAATGAAGGTGTCGTGGTCCATCTCTGATGCATGGCGCAACTGTTTGATAATCTCGTGGGTAAGATCGTCCTGCCACTTGTGGGCATCCTTACCGGCCTCTGAGTGGAGCAGAAACGAGTAGCGGAGCTTCTTGGGTTTCTCGCCTGCCTTGATGCGATTGATTCGCTGGATGCAGCCGCCGACCAGGAAATTCAGGAGCGCAGCCCGGTATCCCGTTATGGCGTTAGAAGACAGAACATGCTCTAGCTTTAGCGAGCGTCCATCGGGCTTTTTTAGCCGTTCGAACTCGCGATGATCCACGGTGTAGTGAATCAGGCTTTCCAGAGTGTCCTGTGGGCTCTTCGAAGCTTCCCCAAAGTACGTTTCGCCGCCGACATAATCACCTGGAACTGGAACCAGTTCGGTAAAGGCGGGCCGGACCGGCTTGAATGTCACCACGTTGGCGACCTCGACTTCGCTCGGCTGAAGGTAAAGAGAGTAGGGCGTTGCCGTCACCTGCAAAAACGATGAACTCTGAATGCTGGAGCGAAGCTCGCTGACCTGCGTCGCAATTTTCTTGGCTTCGATGACTCCCTGTTTCTGCGTATATCCAATGGATGCTGAGTCTGCTTCATCGTCGATGATGAGAGTTCGCTTGGCAGACATCGCTTTGTCTTTCTGAAAGAGCTGAATCAGGCGGCGGAGATTGTCACTTTGCTTCTTGGCAACCAGAATCAACTTCGATTCCAATTCAAAGTTGGAGAACTTCTCCGGGGCGCTCATAATGTCGTAGATCGCAAGATCTTCGTCATCGACGAAGATCTTGAACTCACTCTTCAGGCGCTTTGCGGTCTGCTCGATCAAGGCTTTGGAGTTCTTGCTGAGCACGACTGCAATACCAAAGCCATTATCGAAGGCGAGGGCAAGAATACTGATGAAAGTGCGCGTCTTGCCGCTCTGGACTTTACCTAGCAGGATTCCCGGATGGTCAGAGGTCGTTGCCGCTTCAAGCAACTTCTCGACAGTCTCCTCGGCACAAATGAAGGTAGCAGGGTTGAAGGATGGGTTTTGCTTCTTATAGACGGGGTAGAACTCGCCGCTTAGATTCGCCATTCTCTTGCACTTCCTCTCGCTGATCAAGGGCCTATTCGGCTCGGCCGCCGGTCTCGATGATGTGCTCGGCCGGTCAGGGATGCCACACTCCAGCTAGTGGCGCCGACATCATTTGGTCGAGTGGGACAGTGTTCCAGCCATTTCTCCGTGGAGTTCGCTTCCTTGTATCCATGCAAGAAGGGCTTCAGGCAGCCCTGTCGCATTTTGTCTTGAAGCGCACTCCCAGACAACCAGTACGCGCCAGCCGAGTGCAAGGAGCGCCGCCACATTCCTTCGATCACGGAATGCGTTTCCTTCCAGCTTTTCACGCCAGAAATCTGGACGAGTAGCCGGTATCTTGGCGTACAGGCAGTTGCGATGACAATGCCAAAAACAGCCGTGTACGAATATGGCCACCCGACACCCCGGAAGCACAATATCGGGAACACCCGGCAAGTCGCGCCGATGCAGACGGAACCGGAAGCCCGCAGCAAAGAGCGCCTTCCGAACAACATGTTCCGGTTTGGTGTTCTTGCCGCGGATGCCCGACATCATCCTGCTCCGGGTCTCGCGGCTCACGACATCAGTCATTCCGTTGTTCCTCAGCGAACCAGTCGAAGTTCCGGAATCCCGGGATCTGGATCAGAAAACCGGCGGCCCAGAACAGTCTGTTTGCATTCGGCTTTCTTCGCCCATTCCGACACCATACGGCCATCAGCTGTTCCATGCAGCACGTCGTTGACTTCCCGAGCCCATATTGCAATCTGTTCCATCAACTGTGGGGAGGCTGACTGCCTGTCCCAAACTCGTCCCAAGTCAAATACATTTCCGTACCGAACGGCCATCATCGAGATCGTATAGGCAACGACATTGGCCTGAAACGCAGTGAACAGGTCTCTTGCCAGCTTTTGCACTGCCTTAAAAAGGATTGCCTTGGCAATCATCACCTTGAATTCCGGTACACCAGGTAGCTCTGGCACCGAATCACCCTCGGCTGGCGTCATCGAGGACATGAACTGGTCAAAGCACTTCTGTGAACCGAGGCTAACAACTTCGGGCAGGCCATCCCAAGCGAGGATGTACTTGGCCAAATCCGTTTTCGTAAGTTTGCGAGATGGTGGAATCGCAGTCTTCAATGCCTTGAGTTTTGCAGGCGTAGTCCCTTGGCTGGCCATCAGCGTGTTGTAGCTACCCGTAGCCCTTTCATAGAACCATCTTCCCACGCCATCAGGGCAGAATACCGAGTTGGCCAAGCGCTCGACCTCCACATGGAATGGCTTGTTCGCCGAGAGGTCGGACTGCTTCACGGAATTCTGGCTATTCGCGAAACGCGAAATGTCGGAGATCAAGGCTTCTTCTCGCGCAGGATCGGACTCCTTGAGGAGAATGATCTTTGCAGGAACCTGCACACGGGAGAGATTCGTATCCGGGAATCGCTTCCTGGTGAAGTAAATCGATGCTGTGGTCTGACCGCCATTCACAATCTGCATTCCCTTCAACCACAAAATACCAGGAGCGCCATTGGGCAAATGTTCTGTTTTTACCTCGTCCACTACCATCACAAGCCCGTTGTTGTAAGCCATGAAGCGTTCCGGAGTGGAGCGCAAAGTCGTCTGAATTCCGGCGTTCACTCCTTTGGCCCTGACAGAGAGGAACGAGCGCACATTGGCCTCCAGCAGCCTCTGTCCATATTTCTCGTACATGAACCGCAAGGCTTCACCGGGAATAGCCGTTAGGATGTAGTCGTATTCGCCTGCGTCGCCAGGCACATAAACACAAGGGAGAGGCGTTCCCGAAACCTCCGAGAAGTCTACAATCAGTTCTTCACGGGGCTTGCCTTCGGATGTGTGCCTCCACAATCGTTCTATGTCCATCACTTCAAGCTTGATTGTCTTTCCAGCGATTTCCCTGGGCTTGAAGTTCTTGGCCCGTGCAACCCGATCCGTGATGACGTAAATCCTGATCTGCTCAAGGCTGTTGTAGATCTCGTTGATGGTCAATGCCAGGGAGTAAACATCGCTGGAAGGATCAAGTTTGGAGGCCGCCTTGCCTGATGCGCAGAGCGCCAGAAAACGGAAACATTGCTCAACAGCAGCACTGGTTTCTGAATCCGGGACATGGACAACCTCATCCGAACCGGAGTAGAGACTTACGAACAAGTCCAACTGATCGGCATCCTCGGACATTGCGTATCCGCTCAACCGGAATATCGCCCGCCCGTTATTTGCCTTGAAGTGGCAAACTTCCACGGATTCGAACGTCATTCCGGCGCCTGCCATGTGTTGCATGACGATTTCTGAGAAAACCATTTCAGCAAACGGCGCCCCGCCGCTTACCTGTTCCCTGACTTCCGCCTGCGTCTCGCGCAGGAAATCCAGCAACTCCATGCTCACGCAATACCAAGCCTTTCAAGAACCTCTACGATATCTAGCCCGTACCCTGCAACCTTGTCGAGATCCAGCTCGTAGTAAACCCGTCTGACTGCCTCCGCCACGCTACCCGGCACGAAGCGCGGGAACCCCTCTCCAACTTCAAGTATCCGGCAGGAGACGGGGACAAAGCGCCGCATGTAATTGTTGAATTGTGCTGGCGGCAATCCGGCTGCTACCAGACTGTCCACAAAGGCTGATGCTGCACCCGATCCGTGGGACATCCTCTCGACAAGGCTCGTGGCGATCTCTCCCAGCGTGCTGCCGCCAGAAGCCAGAGAAAACCGCACACCGACCAAATACAGCGGCGACCGGAACGAATCATCGAGCTGTTCGAGAGAGCCGATTTTGGCCGGAAACCCGTTGTTTGAAAGAGTCGATTTGACCTCGATGGCGCCGGTCCCAATCTCGAAGTCCTGCACTCCACCGACCGGGCCGACCCATGCCTCGACCACGGATGCTGCCGGTACCCCCGCATCGAGCAACATGGCAAGAAAGGTCAATTCGCCGGCTAGTCCGATCTCGGCTTCCGGCGAAAGCCCTCGCGGCGTTTTGCGCATGAATTCCTGCCAAGCACGCACACGCGAAAGCATCGTCCTGAGGATGACTTCTTCGTCGGCTTCCGACACGGCATCCATTGTCCCAACGACATCCAGGACGATCTCAGCGAACATCTCCTCGCTTCCAGCGTCTTTCCGGGTCAGCGCAATCCAGGTATTGCCATCACCGTGCGGATCTTCACGTGCGACCTCGAACCCCACGCCTTCGGGCATCAACTCTTTTGGCGGAGCCTTGACCGTGCGAAAGCCGGCCAGCACGGCCTCCTCGTTTCCCGGAAACCTTCTCGCGGCCAGCAGGGGACACGGTCCTGCGGGCGAGACAGGAATGCAGCGCCAGCCTGTTCCGTCCCCTTTGCCGGAAAGGGCCTGCCACGCTACTGCGAACTCCTCAATCGGCCGAGCCATATTCGCCCTCCCACTCCTTCCACAGCAGGTGGTCCACCTTGTAGTCCACCTTGACGCCGGATTCGCTTGTGGGGAAACTCACAGCCAGACCCATGATTGGCTTGTTCCAGTTTTTGACCACCTGCACGTCGTCCACTTCAGGCGATAGCGGATACAGGAGCATCAACCCCTTCCGCGAGGGCTCTGGCCCTCCCGCAAATCCCTTGCCGCGTTGCTCGCGAACCTTCATGCCGCTCGGTAGTTCAGGCTTCTTTATCCTGTTCCTGGCGGCATCAGGTTTCCACTGCTCCTGCGTGGCGACCAAGGCTGCTAACCACTCTGGCTCGTCCAGATCAATCGCCTCATCGCTTGGGTCGGTTAAAACGCCAATTGTGTATCGCCCTTCAACTTGTTTGTCGCCGCGAGCGGGAAAGGTATCGACAAAAACATGGCGTGAAAAGTCATAACCGATGGAAGCCTTTTTGCCTTCAGCGACCAGTGCGACTGACCACTCTTGCAGTTCGCCACCCTTGTTCATCTGTTCGACGAATTCGGCTATCACCAGCGTGTTTGCCCTGTCGGCTCCTGGAGGCGTTCTGTAAGTCTTGAGGAACTCCAGCACTTGAGTTGACGCGACACTCTCCCAAAGGAAAGAGTGTTTCCACGCATCCACACCGTCGCCGCGCTTGCGGACCGGTCCACTCAGACTCGGAACTCCCATGGCACAGACAAGCGCATTGGTCGCCGCAAGGTTTGTCTCAAGGGTAGCCGTGTCGTTCGGGAACGAAATCGTTTGCGACATGCTGCCGCTGTAGGAGAGCGAAAGCGTTCTGGCCGACCGCATCTTCAAAGGCGATGTTACAAGCAGAACCGGGTGAGACTCGACTTTCATGCCATAATCCCACGGCTCGGCTCCGAGGGCCACCATTTGGTCAAATTCCTCACGAAGTTCTTCGGAAGCGTCGGCAATGTGCCCGAACCAGCGGACCAGATCCTGAGTGGTGTAAAGACGGCACAGGTCGATGTATCCGGGACGATAGCCAAACCAGCGTCCCATCTGCATCAGGGTGTCGTACATCTTTGTTGTTCGCACAAAGTAGCTCACGCAAAGCCCTTCCAGCGTGAGTCCGCGGGCAAGCTTGTCGCCGCCCACGGCAATGACCTTGAGCCCTGTCTCACTGCGCTCTACGTAATCAAGCGCGTCCTTGGCATTTCCGTTGACGGTCTTCACCTGAATGTCGGAAATAACCTGCGGCAACACCACCTCGATTTCCTCCCACGCGGGAATCTTCTGATTCTCGAAGGCGTCAGGGTCCTTTGCTGCAAGCACTTCTGAAGTTGGCACAAAGTCCTCAATCCAGAGCTTGTGCAGTGTTTCTGTCAGTTCCTCGTGGTCCACCTTGCGGATCAAACGGCGGCGCATGGAGGCCACCTGTTCCTGAACCTGGAACTTTACCGCGTCCTGCACGGCCGTGAAACGGGTGACATGGACAAGCATCGAGGAGTGCTTGTTGCCCTGTCCACGGCATGCCTTGGCTGCGCAAGCCAGCACAAACGCGCCGATTGCCTGCCGGAGCGATGGAGGCGGAATCTGCTGCCCACCATACAACGGTTCGTGGGTTTTGTTGTGTTTGGGCGGCATCCACCCTGACATTCCATCGTCGGAGACATGGTCGCGTATATCGCGCGATAGGGGCAATCCGCCGTTTCGTTCCTCGCTGCCTCGGAGACCGAAGACTCGCGCCGGGCCCACGTAGTTTGAAGGCGCGGAGATGTTCTTGATGAATGATCGAGGAAACAGATCCGGCCCCTCCAGTTTGGTTTCGCCCGCACGGTGAATGAAGATGTTGGCAAATGGTGTGGCGGTATACCCAACATAGGCCGACTTGGAAAAGGAGTTGAGGATCTGACGGATTAAGCTGTTGATGGCCTTCGGCTGATGATTTTCGTCGGGATTGCCGTCCGCATCGAAGACCTGTTCCCCCGTGTCGACAGAGGCGTGGTCCGCCTCGTCGTCTATGAGGAGAAGCGGCAGCTTGGTCACGATCTTGAGCCCGGTCTCTGGCGATATGGCGTCGGCGACATGGTGGCTTCTTATCCACTTCAGGAGTTTGGTCAGAACCGACTTGTTCTTCTTGACCACGAACAGCCAGGGACGCTCCTCTGGCGAAATGGAGAAATGGTTTGCTACAGCGGTATTGAAGTCGCCGTTTTCAGCTCGCGTGGTGGCGCAGTGGGGATGAATCTCAGGATCACTATCTTCCGAGAAAACGCCGATCGGGTTTCCTGGCTCCCGGTTTGGCGAAGTCTCGTAGCCCAGAAACGCTTCTTCGAGACGGATCTGGGTCTGGGAGCGCAGATTGTTGTGCAGGCCGGCCAGTACAATGATGATCTTGTAGCCTGCGTCGGCTGCCTTGCAGATTAACGCTGAGTAGTTACTGGTCTTGCCGCTTTGCACATGTCCGACGACAAGTCCCCGCCGGTCCCACCTGCCGGTGCGTCGTGGATCTTCGAGCAGCTCAAGGATGCCATCGGTCGAGCGATCAAGCGCTTCAACGACATTAACGGATAGGCCACGCTCCAGGTACCGCTGCAGGCGCCCCCAATATCTCCATTCTTTCTTGCGCTCGGCGTTGAGCCAGTCGATGTGGTCGAATGTGCTTTTGAGCGTCGACTCCTTCCCAACCCAGTGGCTGAAACGGCGCACAAGCTCCTCCACAGCAGCATCCCGGTCGAAATCCGCATCAGGCTCCATGAACAAGGCCGCATCGAGTTTCTTTCCGATCAACAGTGGTGTGATCTCGTTTCCCTTGTCCTGCTCGTTGCGAAGCAGAATCTGCGCGATTGAAACAATGCCGCCCATCGAATCTCCGTATGCCCTGTCCACTGGCTGTGTCCCGCTGTTCCTGTTTATTCACCCTCGTCTGGCAAACCGGCCACAAGGGAGGGATACTTCTGAAACGGTTCTGTTGAGAGCAGTGTCTTCTTGGCCAACGCTCTGGACATTCCCCTTCGACCGATCATGTCATCAAAGAGCGTCTTGAGTATTTCGACCACCTCGGCCGAAGCCTCGCCGGCAAAGCCTGTGAGCGGAGTATCCCGGTTCTCGGCGGTATCAAGCCAGATTCGCTGCACCGGAACGGTTTCCTCGACGACGCGCAGCATGGCCTTAACAAGCGGCAACAGGGGGCCGGCTGACTCGAACACCGCTGCGACAGCTGGGTGAGAGTGATCCACTCTGTAGCGCATTCCGTCCTTGAACCGCTCCACTGTCCACGCCTGCTCGACCTTTGCTCCACCCGCTCCCGGGACTGGAGCGCCGCGATAGGCGAATACCTTTCTGGCTCTGTTGCGGGTATCCTCCGCAAGCTTGGTCAGCCACGGCTTCAGGTAAACGGGCACCCTGGCCGTCGCCTTGCGAATGTCGATCTTCCAGTCCGCGTCAGCTGAGTTTGGAATGTCCAGCCTGATTCTGGCAAGTTTCTGGGCTTCCTCACGATTCCATGCCCGTCCGTAGCCCAGCCCCAACCAGCCACCTGCCAACAGCAACCGGCCGTTCCGGTACACGTAGAATCCCTGCTGTGAATTCCAGCCATCCGGTCCGGCAGCGGCTTCATGGTCGGCAGGGGAAAGCATGTCCTTGTGCGGCAGCACGTGGCATTCGACTTCCACCTTCCCCGCAGATGTCCGCTGCCGGGCAATTGGAGAATTCCACGACTTGGCGGGATGCCCAGTCAGGAATGGATCCCATGGTTCGACGGGGATGTCATTAATGAGAAGTCGAAGCTTCGGCTGCAAGCCTTCAAGCAACCGATGAAAGATCATCGCCAAGCGGGTCTCAACCACATCAATCATCTTCAGAAAATCGTCGGCGACATAGCCGCTTGTGACAATGCGATCAAGCTTTTCCCATAACACCAGAGTGCCGCTGGATACTCCGTCCAGAACGGACAACCTGCTCCCGGAATCTGGCGCTGGTCCCTCGATCAGGGCCCACACTCCGTCCTTGCGGGCTGCAATCTCGTCAAGATCCCAGCGCAAGCACGAAACAGTGCAACCTGGCTTGCGGGAAGCTACGGTGAGGCTCCTGCATTGAGAGAAGGAAGCCGTTTTCAGCCCTAGCCCGAAGCGCCCCAGATCGCTGTCGGAGCGCTCGTCCAGAGGATTCTTCTCCCCGAGACGCATGGCTGCTTCCAATTCCGGGTCATTCATGCCGTGGCCGTTGTCGAGAATCGAGATAAAGGCCCGCTCGCCGCCTTCCCAGGAGAAATTGATGTGAACCTCGGTGGCCCCAGCAGAAATACTGTTGTCCACAATGTCGGCAAGGGCATCGGCCGTTGAGTAACCCAAACCCCTAAGGGCTTCGAGCATGGCCGATGCTTTAGGCGGCACATTCCTGACTCTCGTATCCATAGCACAACCACCTATCCAACCGTGTTCAACTCAAACTGCTCTGGCAAAGTACTTGGCCAAAATGCGTCTGCGTGAAGGATGCGCGAAAGCCGCCATGGCCTTGACTTCAATTTGTCTTATCCTCTCTCTCGTCACACCCAAGCTCTGACCTATCTCTTCGAGAGTCTGCGGCTCAGAGCCATCAAGCCCATACCGTTGAACGATAACATCTGCCAGTCGTTTGTCCATGCTAGACAGCACTCGCTGGAGCACAATACTCTGGGCTTTGCATGTGTCGTAGTAATCCGGTAGACAAACGTGAGCACAATACAATTTGTCTGCAAGCAAGATGCCATTTTCATCCGCATCATGCAGACACACGGGTTCTTCCATGCACCTGAGCATCAGAGATATCTTTGCTTCTGGCATGAAAACGAGTTCTGCCAGTTCGGAATTTGTTGGGGCGATTCCGTTGACCTTCTCAAATTCTCTTGCAACACGTCCAACTTTGACAGACTTTTCATTCAAATGGACCGGAACGCGAATTGTTCTTCCCTTATCGGCCAGAGCCCGATGTGCGCTTTGACGAATCCACCACGTGCCATAGGTGGAAAACTTGAATCCCCGGCGCCAGTCATATCGTTCGACCGCCTTGATGAGGCCGATATTGCCTTCCTGTAGAAGGTCGTCCAACGTCAAACCGTGCCCCTGATACCTCTGGACAATGCTGTAGACCAACCGCAAGTTGCAAACGGTCATCGTCTCTCTGGCCCGGGAATACCGTTGGATGGCGTTCCTGAAGGTGGAGGCTTCGGGCGACACTTGCTCATGTTCCGTCAGTTTCAACAGTCTGGCAGGGGACGACTTGAGATGATCCAGACCAGTAGCCGCGGCTGTCCTGCCTTCCCGGCTCCCTCTTGCGATTTCCTCTGATAACGCCAAAACTTCGCCGTCAATCCCGCCAGTATCGTCGTCATCCTCATCGGCCACGAGGACATCACCGCGTGATGCGTCTTCTCCAGCTTCATCCATCTCTTCCGGGTCAGAGGGATCATCCGGATCGCCATCGTCTTCATACGAATCATTTGGTGCTCCACAATTCTTTAGCGCATCCAGGCCGGCAGGCCAAGTGGTGAGCGTCTGAATAGCCAAGGCCAGTGACTGTTCCATCTCCTTGCCGAGCACAATCTCTTCTTCCGCTGTCAGAAGACGTCCGATCTTGCTTTCCTTGAGGTAGACACGGGCAGGGTCGCATCGCCAAGGATCCAGGTCATCTGCGTAAGTGAGGAGGGCAGCCAGATCGGCCTCTTCCCGATCATCAGGATCTTCTCGGGAAAGATATTCCAAATCTTCGCCGCCATCGTCCGGCAAAGCGTCCAATTCGGCCAACAGCGCCCGAACGAGCCTTTCTGTATTCTCGTCGTGCTCATCGTCCCGAGCGCATATCCGCATTAAGCTCTTTTCGGCGATCCTGCCTGTACGCATTGCGTGGAGCAGCAAGCCTCGAAGCTCGTCCAGAAACTCCCCTTCGACGATTGGGCGCGTTGCCTCTTCGGGCAACATAACGTCAAAATCGGCCCAGTCCTCGTCGTTGTCAATCGGCACATGAAGCGCAATCGCATTGTGGACGGCTACCGCTTCGTCGGCAATGAACGGGTCCCCTTCCGGGGCAGCTTTTTCCTCCTCAACCTCCCAAGCCCCCAGGCTTCCCGATTTCCAATCGTCGTCCAAGGATGCCGGTTCCAACCATTCCGCAATGTCAGCTTCGCTTGGCGGCACAAACTCTTCGGCAGGTTCTGGAGGAAGCATGGCTGCCGACAATACCTCAGCCGCCTTCATTGAGCCGGATGCCCGCGCAATGGTCAAGGCGTCACGGCCGACAGGGTCACAAAGCGTCAGATTTGCCCCTGCGTCAATGAGAGCTTCACAAACCTCCGCCCGGTCTTTTGAGGCCGCCAGCATTAGCGGCGTCAGGCCCGCAACATCCCTGGCGTCAAAGTCGTCGCCCCGGCTGATATGCATGCGCACCACCGACACCGCACCCGCTATTACGGCCATGCGAAACAGCGGGTTTAGAGTCTTGCCGCTCACTCTGTACATTCCTCACAGCGGAAAAGGGTTGAAGCAAGTTTACAGCAAGTGAGGTAATGTCGTGTGTTATCTATATCTTGCACTGAATACGTCCCGTTTGTTTCCAGTCGTCTGAACGGGGCAGCCTCGAACATTAAAGCTCGCCCTTGGTTGCGTTCAGGGGCCGCAGACTGTGTCCCCGAAACAGTCCACGTCCGAGAAATCGTCATCAAGCATCGAGGGTACGTTCGGTGGGATTCTCCGAGCCCTACGGCTCGGTCGAGGCATGAGCCAGGAGGAGCTGGCGCACGTCAGCGGCTACCACCGGAACTATATTGGGATTCTGGAGAGGGGAGAAAAGAGCCCTTCGTTGCGAACGCTGTTCAATCTGGCCGGCGCGCTGACGATTTCACCGTCAGATATATTGAGACGGGTTGAACGCTCGTTGAAGAAGCATGGCCGGGCCGTGTAGCCAAGCCCGAATAGCTACACATCGCTTGCGCCGCCACGGCAAGCCGGGTACGGCAACTCTTCCCTACAACTTTCCGCCTGAGTGGCCTCGACTTTCCCGGTAAGCCTCTTGCAAACTGGCCGAACCACGAAATTGCAAAAGTCGCGAACACGCGGCACTGGTTGGCTAGTGCCAGATCAATCTGCGTAGCGTGTGCCGTACTATACACGCGCTACCTCGGCAAACTTGTCGCGCAGAAGCGGATCCCCAGCGTGGCGCTCTTCGAGGCGTTTTACAACTACTGTTTCGTGCCCAAGCACACCATTGGCACCCAACTGCTCACGGTCCGCCGCGACAAACAGGAGAGAGAGGCATTCGCGGCGTGCCGGGCCGAGAACATAAGACTTGCGGCGGAGGCCGGGGGCGGTTTGAACGGGCTCAGCCTCACCGGCCGCGCACAGAATACGCTAGAACGATCTTGCAGGTTGAGAATCTTGCAGGGAAGCGCGAACGAAGTCTCAGCCAAATCGGCAACTCCACTTGCGCCCAAGCTGTGTCTTTTGAAACCCTATCCTTATCATCGAGGAAAACTCCTGCATGATCTGGCTCTTTCTCGTCGCAGTGTGTTTTGTTGTTGCCGCCGCGATTGCTTATGCCGTGTCGCCCCCGGCGCGCGCCAAGAAGCGCGCCTCTAGAGCCGCGGTGGCGTTGAGCTTGATCTCATCTGAACTACAAGACGCCATCATCGGAATCCGCAATGAACTGGTCCAATCGGCTAGGCAATACGCCCAAGAAATCCGTCTGGGGCGACTTCGTGAAATTCCCATTGAAGAGGTGAAGAAACACCAGGGAGGACTCAGGCTACAGGCACTGCATGGTGTTGGCATCCACACGCTGGCCGATATTCAGGGATGGGATGCTGGCCGAATTCTCCAGATTCGCGGGGTTGGGCCCGCCTCAGCCCGTCCTATTGCCTCAATCGCAGCTTCTCTTATTGCCGATTCGAATAAGCTCCCGATTCCTCATCCTGTTCCGCCGTTTAGCCAGAACACTACGCGCAATTTGATTCAGGCCATCTACCGGCTTCGGCTTTACTCGAGTACCATCGCTGGAAAAGAAAGACTGTACGAACAGTACAAGAGTGATTTTGAAAGGCGGATCTCTTCTCTTCTGCCTCGGCTCGGCTTCGGAAGATGGGTATTCAGCCTTGGCCGCAGTCAGTCAATTGGAGAGGCCGTCACTGAGGCCGGGAGTCTGGTTCAGGGGATCGACGGCGGTTCTCCCATTGCTGCGGTGAAAGATGAACTCAGCGTACTCCTCGAAACCTGTAGACACGTATGCAACACCAGAATCGATGAAATAACCCTGATGAGCGACTTCAAGGACAATGAAGATTTCTACGAGGTAACGCTGACAGATCAGCTGGGCCAAGCCGGTCAACTGGCCGCGCCGCAGGCCGCGTCCTCGCTAATTCGGGCAACTCCAGTAAAGGCAGTAGCAAGGAAAGCGACTGTCGTTGCTGCAAGACCCGTCGCTGTTCAGGTTCCAGTCACGTTTTCCGTAGTCATCCAGGAAAGGCCCTCGATCACCGAACCGGCGCAGATCAAGAAGATACGGAGCCTGGAGGCCAAATTCTGGGTTCCATTCGGGC
>Ga0302187_10003253_pt1 | contig 13218 bp, 9 predicted proteins | sample II_Bog_E1_3_FD_202120 | JGI IMG/M metagenome (GOLD analysis project Ga0302187, IMG submission 202120) | Peat permafrost microbial communities from Stordalen Mire near Abisko, Sweden - II_Bog_E1_3 | ecosystem: Environmental > Terrestrial > Soil > Wetlands > Peat | place: Sweden: Abisko, Stordalen...
CACCCTCCGGGCAAGCATGTACCGCATCCAGCGGACAAACTTCAAAAAAGGAGCTTCGAACCATGTTCAACAAAATCATCCTCATCGGCCGTCTCGGAAAGAATGCAGAAGTCAAAACCGCGCAGAACAAGAAGGACTACGCCGTCCTCAGCATTGCCACCAGCGAGAGCTGGAAGAACGAGAAGGGCGAGTACGAAACCCGCACCGAATGGCACCGCATATACGCTTGGGGTAATCTCGCCAACTTCGCCAAGACGCTCCAGAAAGGGCAACTCGTCAGCCTGGAGGGAAAGATCAAGTACCGGACGGTCGAGGAAGATGTCGAGGGTAAGCCATTCAAACACACTATCGCCGAGATCCACGCCTCCAGCATGAGGCGCCTCTCGAAGGTCGAAGCCAACGACGATCCAACCGACGGCGCGGACGAGGAGTAGACTTCGTCCATAATGCCCAGAGGCGAGCCACTCGCCTCTGGCGTCCTTCTGCACAAATCGCCCAACCGTAATCCAAATGCAACAGGCCGAATCGGGCAGCTAGCGACATTAAATACACTGATTCGAGGCCCGATGCCGACGATTGGGGATCGATCCTGGATAGAACTCACAGCGTGCAGAATATACGACACATACGCGGTTTGTTGCCCAGCTTCTTTCGATTAGATGCCTGTCCACGAACGCACTCAGATTGCTCCCATCCGCTGCTCTGCTATCCTTTTACGCAATAGCGGACAGATTAAACGAGAATGGAGCGGCTACGTGAGCGATTCTGGTTCCATTGTTGACACGACTTCGTTTGCCAACTCCCTTCCGTTTGTAGACGGCGCAGAAATCCGTCGCGACAATATAGTGCAAACACTCGAGACGATGCTGGACGCCAGGAATGTGCAGTCGGTTCACCTCGAGGGACCACCCGGATCCGGAAAGAGCGTCCTTCTAGGGCAATTTGCAAAGCGGAATCATCGGCGAACGATTTCGCTTTTTGTCAAACCTGGAAGCTGGTTCACCTCCGATCCTGATTTCCTACTTCAAGGCCTCGCAGAACAGATCAATTGGCTGGTTTCGCGAAACGAGCTTCAGCTTGGCGGGGATGTAGACGAGGCTCTAATGCGGCGGCTGGTGTACCAGTTGCGTTCCTACTCCGCCCGAATCGCGCAACCTATCGTTCTAGTTGTGGATGGATTGGACCAGATACCGGAGGCTGAACGCGAACTTAAGACAGCCATCGTCAAGAGGCTTCCTCTGGGCCTCGACTACATTAAGCTGCTTACCTCGTCAAATGCTGGGGTCTTCGGAGCTGTCGAAAGGTCCAAAGAGTGGCTTCTTCCCATGTTTTCGATCGAAGAGACCCTGAACTACTTTGCTGGGCTTCTTTCTACAGAATGTATTCGAGTAGTGCATGCAACCTGCAACGGATCTCCGGGGTTTCTCGCAAGTGTCAAGCGAATAATCGGGGCGGGTTGCAATGAAGACACGCTACTCTCAGAGCTACCATCAACGTTGCCGGATCTCTTCGGGCTTGAGTGGCGCTCTGTAGATCAGGGCAATCCCGCGAGCCTGCAAGCCCTCTCGCTGCTGGCGCATGATCCTTATTCTCATTCGCTAGATGAACTCGCGGATTTGTTCGGTGTTGACCTGAAGGTCTTGCGAGCGCACCTATCGGCGCTGCGCTTTTTGATCGTTCCACCGAATGATCATGAGCCTCTCGCTTTCGTCTCGGATCCTTTCAGGAGGTTTGCGGCGACCAAGCTGGCCGGATACCGCGAGTCCGTCAATCAGATCATGATCGAACGTCTCTCCGTGGACGAGGAAAGCGCAAAGGCTGTGTCACTCCTCCCCTCTTATCTCCGCCAAGCACGGCAGAATACTCGACTGCTTCAATACCTCTCACCCGACCGATTCGCGAGACTACTCGATCATTCGCACCAGATCAGTCCTGTCAGGCAAAAAGTTCTGCTGGGGCTCGAAACGGCAACTGAGGCGGGAAATTACAGCGAAATGTTGCGTTTCGCAGTACAGGCATCCGCACTTGCTGAATACTCAGGCTTCACGGTCTCAAGGTCAGAGATCTTTGCGAGGATGGAACTTGAGGATTTGGCTTCGTGCATTTCGCTTGCGCAAGCCGCAGTCTTATTGAATGACCGCTTGAGGCTTTTTTCCGCCATAGGCAGAATCCGCCGCGAACGAGGGGAGTCGCTCGAACCTGAGTTTATCAAGGAGCTTGAGTCACTGTTCGAACGTGCCGAGTGGAAAGAGTTCAGCGGCAACAATCTCAACCAGTTGGCAGCAGATCTTGTCTATATACGACCTGAGCTTGCTACATCTGCCCTCGAACGGGCCAGCGAGCATGGAGCCAATCGGGCCAGCCGGTTGGATATGGCCCTCGCCACCGCATCGATGTTGGCTGAAAGAAGTGAAGACAAAGAAGTCTTAGCCAATGCCGATAGCGTACGTTCCCGTATCAGTAATCCCCGTATTCTTGCAATGCTCAATGCTTTTTCGGGGTTGATGCGCCATATCGATTCGGGCGAAGTGATCAGTAGGGTGAAGGAGATCAATGCTCCGAGGGACCAGCTGTTTCTTCTCCGACAATGGTCATTACATGCAAGAACCACGGAAGGCGTTTTCGCTGTAGCATCTTACGCGCTCGACCTGGCGATCAAGACGACGGAGTACACACCGACTGCGACAGATTTTCGCGAACTCGCAGAGGTCTTCAGGCGATTGGATACTCCTGAGCAGATATCAAATCTCATCCATCGGTTCGATGCACAGCGAGCCGCAGTCGAGAAAGTTGGGCCGACGACTGATTTTGTGTATCTACAGTTGCTTTTGACGCTCGGAGAGAGCCGAGTTGATGTCCGTGCCGCAGGGAATCGTCTGGTGGATGTTTTTGCTGCGGTTTCGCAGATATCGGATTTCGCTACAAAGGCTGGGTGTCTGGCGCGGCTCATCGATATGCTCCCGCTAATCGACCCAACTGGAGAGATTCGGGCACGAGAGGGGATTGAGACGTTATCCTTGGAGGACTTTGAGGCTACAGTCACGGAATTGCTTGGTTCGACGGCCGACCACAAGTCAGCCACGAGGGAAATCATCGGGGCGCTCGCGCCCAGATATTCGGCGTCTGCCATTAAGCTGGCGAGGTCACTAAATACTGCGCCAAGGAGAGACGACGCCCTTTCGTGGCTAATGGAAAGAGTCTTGAGTCTGGACGACGGGCAGATGGACCTTTCTTGCATGGACGATCTTTGCGACTCATTCTATGACCAATCCGACGCCGAGGAGGTTGTAACGAACGTATTGGAGCGATTGACCCGAATAAGCAAGAAGGATGCACTGCTTTTGCATAGAGCTTTAATACTAAAATCCACCGAGCGGGTGTTTAAGTTCAGGAACCCGCGCCTCAAAGTAAAGGCAATTTGCGCAGTTCGACTCTGCCTATACACGCTTGACGACTGCACGCTCTCGGACTTGGCCATCGACCTAGATAAAAGGCTGGAAGACACCTGGGAGTTGCTGGATTTCGACGATGAGAGAGTCAACCTATCTTTCGAAGTCTCCGCAAAGTTAGCTGAGAAAGATCGGCAAAGTGCGATTGCGTGGCTCAGACGGGCTGAAGCATGCCGGACCGCCAGCCCAATTGCCGTATCTTCAGATTCCTATAGACAATGCCTTTTACTTGTCTGCCGCGCCTACGGTGGCATGGTCAAGCGGCACCTTGACGACCCAGATGACTTGCTCGAATTGGAGCGTCTCATTAAGCGCATACCCTCGTCAGGCGAGAAATTAGCGGTGTGGACGGATGTTGCGTTGAGGCTACTCGCTCTGGGGCGCATGAAGGAAGCGCGATCCATCGGTACGGATTTCGTCCAGAAGCTGATTGCTGAATTCAGGTTTGACACAACAGATCGCTTCCGGGCAATTTGCACAGCAGTCCCTTTGCTGTACCACGTCAGCAAGGCGATGTGTCTTGACCTGATTTCGGAACTCCCGCCGACCTGGAGGGACGCTGCAGTGGGGTTGATTTCGGATTTCATATGCAAAAAGCTGGCCTCGTGGGAGCCATATGAGGCCCATCACAATCAAGCGTACGTGTTGACATTAGACGAGATGAAGAGTTTGTCCGAACTTGCGAACATGTGCGATTCGGATGTACTGGCATATTGGATATTAAGTAAGATCACTTCAGCCCTTCGCTCGAAGGGCGCTCGTAAGGATCTGACTGGGAATCAAAGGGCAGATGTCATCTCAGGGCTCAGAAAGATCGCAGCTGGTAAGTTCCCGAATCCGAATTACATTACACATATGGGCTTTAGTGTTCTGAGTAACGCGGAGATCGCCCAGGTGGAGCGGTTCCAGCAATCGGAATGGGAAAGAATTGTTAGCGACGCGTCGGCGATAGGTAATGTTGCTGATCGTTGTTTGGTTTTGGGCTATGTCGCTTGCAAAATCGCGAAATCGGACAGGGCGTGGGCTCTGAGACTCTTCATTCAATGTGAAGCTGATGCAGATAGGATTCCCTCGGTATTAGACCGCGCGGGGCGATTTGGAGCGCTCGCACGTGAATCGTACAGCCTCGATAGGGAGCTTTCGCGCAGGCTGTATCTGAAGGCGTTAATGATGACTTCTGATGAATCAGACGGTGAATGCGACAAGGCAAGGAAGGACATCATCGATTCGGCATACCTTATAAGCCCGGAACTTGCGACAAGCTTGGCATCCGCGATGGACAGCGATGAAGCAAGACGGGCCCGAAGGGGTATTTCTGGACGAATGGAAATTCTCGATCTGCGTCGTCAGATTGTAGAAGCGAAGTTTGATAAAGAGCCATTTCCTGAAAACGCCAAAGCCCGATTATCTCAGGCAAGTTGGGAAATCCTCGGTTCGCTCAACTCGGGTCGGGTGGTGCCGCTCAAGGTCCAGCAAACCTCCAAATACGTCGAGTTTGCATCTTCACTGCCTTTTCAGAGTGCCTTTTCCGTTTATTCCTATCTTATCGAGAATGCGATTTTGCGTAGCCAAGACAAATCAGATTCCTTGAGGGTGATTCGCGGAGGATTCAAAGCCTTGCTGGTGGCCGCTGATCTGTTCTACTTTTTAGCAGAGCGGGGCACCTTGTTCTCCGGAGCGATGACGTTGCAGCGGGTTCGTGAATCGGATGATTTCTGCATCGTAGAAGCAGGAGGTCGGAATGTCGCCCTTTCTTTCATTGAAAGGTGGTTGGCGAAAACGGGAATTTCAACTCTCGACATCTCGGATCCGTATTTCACTCCAACAGACACGGTTGAAGTTCTCAAGATGGTGTTGCTGGTAAACCCTTTGCTTGAAGTGAATATTGTCACGAGCAGGGGTGGACTTCAAAGTGCTCGTGTCGGGCAGCCGTTCAGGGATATCTTTCAACAGGCTTGGGCCGCTTCTTCTTCACAGAGTGCACCTGTAGCACGGATTATCGTGGTAGACGTTGGAAACCAAGGCCACCCCTTGATTCACGACAGGTGGTGGGCAACAGGCGACTCGGCGCTGGAGTTTGGTTCATCCTTCAATGCGCTGGGAACCGCAAAACAGACGAAGATTTCAGCAATGGGGGCGGCAGAGAGCGCTACCGTCATTCAGAGGTTGTCGGAGCAACGCAGAATGGCTGTACGCCACGTGGAGGGCCGCCGCGTCGTTTATGAGAGCTTTGAGATCTCGTGAATTGAAACCCAAAATGGACCTCTCGATTCATCACTTCGCCGGGTGCTCCATCTTTCGCATTTGTTCTGGCGATGGGTGGGTTGGCCATCAGCAAATGCGTCACTCGGCATCGAGCTTTTTGACGCCATCCAGAAATAGGCCCTCGGGAACGCCGCGGTATCAGGTCAATCCTGCGAATTGGCTAACATCTAGTCGAGGGGCAGTCAGGTTCTGATCCGGCTTTAGGCTCAGACTACCAATTCCGCCCCAGCCAGAACCCACCTGCGATCAGGAAAGCTGCGGCAACCAGCCCGCCTCCGAAGCAGGCCCAGAGCAATCGGCCCCAGGCACCCCGGAGCTTTGCCTGGAAGCCCGCCGTCGCCGCCGCGAGCGCATTTTGCGCGTCGCGAATAGACTGCTCCAATGTCTTTCTTACCCAATCGTCCATGCGTTCTTGGGAGAGAGTGAGCGCTCGCGTCAGGGTGCTTTCAATGATCGATTTGATGACGCCGGCGAACTGCTGTCGCGTTTCCTCCGTGTAGCACTTGAGAATGGCGTCCCCGGCGATGGAATCATGGAGACTGGCCTGGACATCCTCCAGAAGTTGACGGGTGGTCAACCCAGCCTCTTCGATGGTGCCTTTCATTTGAGTGGCTGCATAATCGGCAATCTCACGGGTCACGCCGCGGAGTTTGGACTGTTCCGCCGCCGCATCGTTCAGACCCTGCGCCACATTTTCGAGAGCGCGGCACTCCACTACACTCAGTTTGTAACGGAGCCATTCGGGGTCTTCCGGGTCCATTTTGGAGAACTGTTTGACCAGATCAAATAGTACTCGTTCTCTCGCCTCCCCCTCAGGGAATGCGAGATACACGAGGTCTCGAATCCAGGCCGACTTGTCGTTTGCGGCCAAAGGGGCTGTGCTCATGGGAGGAGTACCTTTCTCGCTTCCGTGAATTGGCTGAAGGCGCGGAAGCGGTACGTTCTTGCCCGGAGAGTCATATCCGGCGCTCGCAATTCCGGCACGTCAGTTCTGCGGTCGCCCACGTCACCCAGAGTGACGTTCATCGTCCGCATCATCCTTTGGAGATCCGGCCGTCTGGCATCCATCCGAATTTCGACGGGCGAGAATACCTCGCGAAAGGCCGCGACATCCGGTTCGAGCTTGGGATTCTCCCAGGCGGACGCAACACCATCCTGAAAATGGTTGTGGACGATGACGTAATCCACGGTGTTCTGCAGTTCGGCGCCCCACTCGATCACCGACCGGGCTGAGGCAATGTCGGCATCGACGACGCCAATGGCCGTCCACCGAAGATCGAGACCGGATTCCTGCATCACCTTATAGAAGTCTCGGAACCAGGGAATCATCCGATGGCCTTGTGCCGCGCCCAAATCCGCGAGGATCACATCGGCGCTCGATTCCAGCGAAATCCCCAGCAGCTTGTCATAGGTCCAGCTCTCAAGCGCCGGCAGTTTGTGGGCTTTCGAGAACAGTGCCTTGAAGCAACCCTCCGCTTTGTTGTCCGGGTCCATATCGAAAAGTTCAGTGGTATACGCAGTGCTCGCATACCACTCTGCCAACGTTGCCATGACTGTCGTCTTTCCCACGCCGCCCTTGCCGGCGATTGGAAAGACCACCCGCTTTGGCTTCATTTCCAGGGCCGCGTTCAATCCTCGCTCCGCCCCACAAAGACGCTCGGCTTGAAAACCTTCGTCGGTTTCAACTGCGACTCCCGCTGGCGATTCAGTTCCGCTTCGCGATCCAGTCTCGCCATTGCCTCTTCTCTCTGTACTTGCCATGCCGGTTTCTCCTTGTCCTCTGTTCTTTCAGTGCTCAGGCCGTTTTCACGGACCCTTGGTTGATGAACTTCTTTCCCCACGACAGGGGGCAGGAGGTTCTCACGCATTTGAGGCTTTTGAGCGGATGTTCCTGTGAGTCGCAAAGCCATCCGCCAGAACTGTCGATAGCTTCCCTCGTAGCCGCATTCTGCCAACGCCCGCCAAATCTCTTTCCAGGGAAGCCCGATTCCATACGCCGCCCCTAATTCAGCCGCGAGCCCTTTCAAGCCCCGTGCCTTGAATGGCACGAGTTCCCGTCGCTCACGATACCGCTCCAGCAGCGCATCAAGTTCAGGGGCTCTGTTCTTTAGTGCAATGCTCATTCCACTAGAGTATGCCGATTTCGGACTATTCATGCAAGCCTTGAGAGGCACATTCTTACTCATTTTTGCTCACCAACACTCATAAATACTCACAAAGCCTCATTCCTGAATGGGCAACTGAGACGATGAGGCTAAATGAGCCTTTATCTGGCATTGTGAGTCTTTTCTTGCAGCCGCAGGCTGCGCTTTCCAACGGTCGAAGACCACAGGGAGGCTGGCTGTTTTTCAGCCGTCTTCGTTGGGTAACGCAGTAGTGGAACATAAAGCGCAGCGGCACTTTGAAGGTTTGCTCTTGCCATCTCTGTCTATTGCAATGGTTTATAGCGCGGCACATGAGGCTCTTCAGAGGACCATTGTGCCGCACATTGTATCAGCGATGTACATTGCGGTATATTGCCGTTATGCCAAAGCGGAAACGCCACGAATCCGTTCGCTACTCGGTCCGGCTCAGCCAGATCCAATCAGAGCGCCTTGCTGCTTTGCGGGAGCAGATTCACGCCAGGAGCGATAACGAGGTGTTCGACTACCTGGTCACGGTAGGCACCAACCAGCGCGACGACCTTGAGCAGCTCGTCTACGCTCTTATTGGGAATCTTGCGGACAGTCTGGCACGGAAATTTCAGAGCCTGGAGACCGTCAGTCAGCTCCATCTCGCGTTGACCGACACGTTTATCAAGTACGCCCTCACGGCACTCCCTGAAGTGCCCACATCGCTCATGGCTGGAGCCAGGGCGCGGGCAACCAAAATCTACGAGCAGGTGAACATCACCGCTGCGCGCGAATTCCAGCGCCGGAGGGAATCGGATGCCTATTCCGCAGCAGAGCTTGGACTTGAGGAAGAGCCAACCACTCTGTCTTGAGTCGGATCTGAGGTGACTATCCATGCCACATGGTTCGACTAAGCTAGGCGAAGTCAAGGAAGAGGCAGAGCGTTCGAGCCGACTTCGGCCCGGCAAAGTTCGTCGAGCTACGACTCCACCGCCGCGTGTCACCGGCACGGCAAGGAACTTGTTTCGACTCGTCAGGCTTGTAAGCCGATCTTCTGCCAGTGGTAGCAAAGCCGCACCATCTGGCGCTCGGACGCCGGCTCCCGCAAAATCATCGCCGTTCCAGCGCCGAGCCATCGTGAATGTCCGCTATGCTTCGGCCAGGACACCCGGAGGATGGAAGGCGCATGGAACCTACATCGAGCGAGAAAGCGCCAAGGCTGATCGCCTGCCGACTGAGAAACAGACGGAAGTCGCAATCGACAGCCAGGTTCCCGACCAAGACCGGCTTGGCTTGGCGAAGGAGCGCCGACTCGGTTCGTTGGCTGAAAGCTGGCAGAAGGCTGGAGAAAAGCGCATCTTCAAAATCATCTTGTCCCCCGAAGACGCGAATGCTGATTTCGAGCGCACGGCAGCAGACTTGATGGCCAGAATCGAGCAACACATCGGAGCGCGTGTCGAATGGGGAGGCGTGGTTCATCGCAACTCTGACCATCCCCATGCCCACATCATCGTAAGGGGCCGCCTTCCATCCGGAGAACCGCTCAAGCTCCCACCGGCCCTGATTCGCCGTGGGCTGCGAGAAGCGGCCCAAAGCTCGCTGACACGACAGCTAGGCCCAAGAACGATCGAGGACATCGAGCACCAAAAGCAGATCGAGCTAACCGCCAACCGGGTCACACCCTTGGACCGCAGGCTGGCAGGTCGAGCGATTCCACACGATGCGGACCCAGTGTACAAAGATGCCGGACCTGCAACGAGCGCGGCAGAAGCGACGCGACTTCGGCACCTCAAGGAGCTTGGTCTTTCAAAGCCACAAGCAGGAGACCGCTGGCTTGTGCGGTCCGATTTCGTCACGCAGCTTCAACAGATGAAAGACATTCAGGACCGTGCGCGAACCCTTTTCCGGAGCGGCGTTGCGATCAGCGATCCCCACGCCCCGATGGAGTATTCCACATTCTCGAAGAAGCTTATCGGGCGCGTTCTCCTCAACAGCGAAGACGAGCGCACCGGTAGTCTACAAACCATCTTCGAGACCATCCAAGGCAAGATCGAGATTATCCGCCACGATGCCACACTCCGAGCGGCATGGGCGCGGGGAGACCTCGAACCCGGAAACGTAGTGACGATTGACGGTCTGAGAAGCGATCCAGACAAGCTCTACGCGTCAACGCTCGGCAAGGACAAGGACGTTCTGACCAATGAGGAGGCGCTTGGCTCCATCACGCGCCGGATGCGCTCGATGAACCTGGCTACAGGGGAATCGGATAAAGGTTGGATGGGGCAACTCAATAGCGCCCTCCGCTCCAGAATGAGCGAGAGGACGCCGGACCGCGGATACTGATTTTGCAATCTTCCGTAGTGAAATGTACTCTTCTATCTTAAGAGGCATTTCATGAAGAAGGCAACCACAGCACCGCCTGGATACGTTCTCCCGAATCGCCCGAGTTGGCAAGGGGGCTGGAATATCCGATCCGTCGTCGGGGCTGCGATTGCCTTTGTCCTGGCGGCCAGCACAGCAACCGAGTGGCTTGCGATTCAACTCAACAATCCTGTCGAGATGGGTGATCCCGTCTTGTGGGTGCATGGCACCGGGGTCTTCCAGCCCTTTGCGGCCCTTGTGATTTGGAGGCGCTTCGCTGGTAGCCGCCTCATCGGCTCTGGCGTTCGCAAAGACCTCTGGATTGCATTTGGGGCAACCATCGTAGGCGGACTATTCCTGGCCTGCTTTACCTATTGGTTTCTCTCCCTCATCCGCGACCGCAAAAGCACGGACAGCCTGATGAACCTGCATGGCTCCGCAACCTGGGCCAAACGTGAGGACATCCAAAGGCTAGGGCTGCTTGACGCTACGGACGGGGTATATATCGGTGGCTGGCGCGACCCCGACACGCAGCAAATTCACTACCTGCTGCATTCTGGCGCGGAACCCGTCCTCTTGTTCGCTCCCAGTCGAAGTGGCAAAGGCGTCTCCGCTATCATTCCGACGCTCTGCCAATGGCGGCAGAGCGTCTTTGTCTATGACCTCAAGGGTGAAAACTGGGACCACTCCGCCGGCTTCCGCCACGCAATCGGGCAACGTGTCTTGAAGTTCGCGCCAACTCTGCCACATGAGAGTTGCTGCTACAACCCGTTGTCCGAGATTCGCTGGGAGACCGATTACGAGATTGCCGACGCCCAGACCATCGCGAACGCCGTCATCCGCCACGGCGATGACGACAGTCTCTACAAGCACTTTGAGGACGCAGCCGTGGACCTGGTATCGGCGGGCATCATTCATCTCGGCTATGTCTTTCGCAATCTCGACAAGCCGCGGGAGCCTACGCTCCCGGATGTGCTTGCCCACTACTCCCAGCCCGGCATGGACTTCATCGACGTGCTCGTCGAAATGCAGAGGACTGTACACATGCCAGGAGGTAAATCCCAGGCGCGTCTTCAGTGGTTCGATGTGAACGGTAAGCCCACCTTCACCCATCCCTATGTAAGCAAGGCCGTCCAGCGCCAGCTCAACCGGGCCGACCGCGAGGCATCGAGCATCCAGTCCAGCATCGTTACTCCGATGACCCTCTACGATGACCCGATCATTCAGAAGACGGTCTCCCGCTCCGACTTTGTCGTTCGCGATCTCGTCTATGGCGAGGTTCCGATGAGTCTCTATTTCAAAGTCCCACAGCCGGACCGGGACCGGCTACGGCCGCTCGTCCGCCTGATGCTCCAGCTCATCTTCAATCGCCTGATGGAGCAACTCGACAGCGACCGCCACCACCTACTGCTGATGCTCGACGAGTTTCCCGAGCTGAGGAAGATTCCCAACTTCTCCGCCGCGATGAGCCTCATGGCTGGGTACAGGATCAAGCCGTACCTCATTGCGCAGACCCTCACCCAGATTATCGAGGAGTACGGGCCGAACGAATCCATCACCGACAACTGCTACATCAAGGCCGCCTTCCAGACCGACAACCTCCAGACCTGCAAGAACCTCTCCGAGTTAAGCGGCAACATGACTGTCGAGAAGGAGACCGTGAACTACAGCGGCCAGCGCACCGACTTCTATCTCAAGCACATCTTCCGCAGCGTCGAGCAGGTTCAGCGGCCACTCATCACCGTCGATGAGATACGTCGCATCAAACCGCCAACCAAAGCTACGAACGACCCGAACAGCAAGATCACCGCACCGGGAGACATGCTGATCTTTATCAATGGAGTAGCGCCGATCTATGGAGTCCAGAGTCTTTACTTCCTGAACGGCACACTCCTTGCCCGTACCAAGCTGAAGCCTCCCGCCTTCGCCACCGCAGCAGCGCCGCGTCCGGTGCAGCCCGCCGTGCCATCGCCGCTCACGCTCGACATCGCGGCTATTGCCCATGCCGCAGTCGCGGAACAGGCAATCGAGGAGCAAATACGTGGAAATTCTTAACCAGATCATCCTTGCCGGAAACCTCACCGACCAACCTTCGGTCTCCGATGTTGGAGGCCGTCAGTTTGTGCGCGCTCGGCTCGCACAGAGCTGGTTCTACGACACGCAGGGAAAAACCGTCGAACACCGCCAATTTCTCCCCATCACGTTCTTTGGAGAGAGCGCCATCGTCGCCAAGACCTTTCAGAAGGGCGACAACATCCACGTGACTGGCCAGCTTATCCGCCGCGAGCCGAAACCGCGCACGGACGGTCAGGCTGCCGCGCGCGAAGCCGGTACCGTCTTCGAGATTCATGTCATTCGCGCATTCCGCATCGCGGGCAGCTCGAAATCGGAAACAGCGGCTATTCATCAAAACGAGATTCGCCGCACCAACGACGCGAAGCAGATTCCGGCATTCCTTCAGGAGAGTGTCCATGATTGGCCTGTTTAAGACTGGCCTGGCTGGCCCACGTCTCCGCTCTTCGATTCGCGCCTTCTCGCGACTGAGTTGTGTCCTTGTTCCCATAGCCGTTGCCGCCGTTGGCACGATGGTAGCCTGGGTCAGCCTTGGACTCATTTTCAACTACACTCACTCTGTTCCGTTCGGGATCTACCGGGAAATTGCCGATCCAGCGAGTACACCTCGCACCCCAGCGCCTTATGTGTTCTTCTGCCCCGATGTTCGCTGGCCGGCGATGTCGGGCCAACCGAACTATCGAGATCCCATGCGTACCTGTCCCGACGGGTTTGCACCGCTCATCAAGCCTGTCGTTGCGTGGCCCGGTGACACTGTGGAAACCTCGACCGCCGGCATCCTCGTCAACGGCCAACCGCTGCCGAACACCGCAGTCATAAGCCGCGATTCGACAGGCAGACAGCTTCATCCGTTCCCGGCAGGCACGTACCGCGTCCAAAAAGGGGAACTATGGGTTGTCAGCTCCTTCAGTCCCCGGAGCTTCGATTCCCGGTACTTTGGCCCGATCCCCTTGCGGTCC
>Ga0302187_10003254_pt1 | contig 13216 bp, 10 predicted proteins | sample II_Bog_E1_3_FD_202120 | JGI IMG/M metagenome (GOLD analysis project Ga0302187, IMG submission 202120) | Peat permafrost microbial communities from Stordalen Mire near Abisko, Sweden - II_Bog_E1_3 | ecosystem: Environmental > Terrestrial > Soil > Wetlands > Peat | place: Sweden: Abisko...
CCCGATCCGGCGGGCACCCCGCGCGCCAGCGCCGCGCCGATCGCATCGCGCAGGCGGGGCGAGGCCGACAGCGCCAGATAATCGTTGCTGGCAAAGTCGCGTCCCTGCCGGGGCACGAGCGCGCGCCTGCGCCCGCGTGCCGCCAGCGCCGTCAGGTCATCGTGATGCCTCTGCCACATTGGGCGTCAGGCTGCGCAAGCCCCGGCGCAGGTCTTGGCCGCGCGCAGCGGTTCTTCGCCTTCCATCGGTTTGAGACCGAGGCGCGCGAACATCGCCGCATCGGCATCGTCGCCCGCGTTGGCTGCCGTCAGCAGCTTGTCGCCGGTAAAGATCGAATTGGCCCCGGCCAGGAAGCACAGGCTTTGCGTCGCCTCGCTCATCGCCTCGCGCCCGGCCGACAGCCGCACCATCGACAGCGGCATGGTGATCCGCGCGACCGCAACCGTGCGCACGAATTCGATGTCATCGATCTTGGCCAGCGGGGTATCGGCCAGCATGTCGCCCAGCACGGTGCCCTTGATCGGCACCAGCGCGTTGACCGGCACGGATTCGGGGTGATGCGCCATCGTCGCCAGCGCGTGGACAAAGCCGACCCGGTCGGCGCGCGTTTCGCCCATGCCGACAATCCCGCCAGAGCACACATTGATCCCCGCCGCGCGCACGCGGTCCAGCGTATCGAGCCGATCGCCAAAGGTGCGCGTGGTGATCACCTCGCCATAGCGTTCGGGCGAGGTGTCGATGTTGTGGTTGTAATAGTCGAGCCCCGCATCGGCCAGTTGCGCGGCCTGCCCCTCGGTCAGCATGCCCAGCGTCATGCAGGTTTCCATGCCCATTTCGCGCACGCCTTTGACCATGGCGATGATCGCGGGCATGTCGCGGTCTTTGGGGTTGCGCCAGGCCGCGCCCATACAGAACCGCTTTGACCCGTTGTCGCGCGCCTGTGCCGCCGATTGCAGCACGGCCTGCACGTCCATCAGCTTGGTCGCTTCGACGCCGCTGTCGGCCTTGACCGATTGCGAACAGTATCCGCAATCTTCGGGGCAACCGCCGGTTTTGATCGACAGCAGGGTGCACAATTGCACTTCGCCCGCGCGGTGGTGGGCGCGGTGAACCTGTGCTGCCTGAAACACCAGCTCGGTGAACGGCAGGTCGAACAGGGCGGCGATTTCATCGCGCGTCCAGTCGTTGCGAACCGGCGAGGTGCTGGCATTTGCAAACATGCGAAGTGTCCCTTGCAAAGTGGCGAACCGGGCGACGGCGCTAAAACCGCACGCCATATTGCACCCGCCCTTAGCATTCCGCGCGCGTCTGCAAACCGGTTTTTGCGATAGGACGACGGGATGGGGGCGCTTGGCGGGGCGCGACGTCCTTATTGGCCATGTCGCAAATCAGCATTCGACCGTCGCTTTACGGCGCTGTGCAGGCATCGGGCTTGCATACCATCACACCAGCACCCGGCCCGGCCGGGCAACGACAGGCAAGCTGGTACGCGGTTGAATTTTTCTCGGAAATTCAACCGATCAGGCTTCGACCGATCAGGCAAGGGGATCAAAGACATGCGGCACGACACCGGCATTGGCCATTCACGCAAGTTTACATGCGGTACGGGGCGCTGGGCGGGCACGACCTGCCTGCTGGCGGGGCTGGGCGCGGCGGCGCTGCTCGGCCCGGTGGCGGCACGCGCAGACACCCCGCCAGCGGCCGCCAGCGCGCCAGGCGACGCGGCGCCCGAACTGGTGGTGACCGCGCGCAAACGCAGCGAAACGGTGGCGACCGTGCCGATCGCGATCACCGCGTTTTCAGAAAAGACGCTCGAAGCCAAGAACATCCTGACGTTCGACGATTATGCCACCAAAGTGCCCAACCTGTCGTTTTCCTATGGCGGTGGGCCGACCGGGATTTCCTCGGCGCGCACGATCGCCATTCGCGGCATCACCGGGCAGAACCTGGCCGGTACGGCGGGCGCGACCGGGTTCTATATCGATGACACGCCGGTGCCTGGCTCGCTCGATCCGCGTGTGCTCGACATTGCCAATATCGAAGTGCTCAAAGGGCCGCAGGGCACGCTGTTTGGCGAAAGCTCGCTGGGCGGCAACGTACGCCTGATCACCAAAAAACCCGACCTGACCACCGACAGCGCGGCGATGACCGCCGATATCGGCGCGACCGAGCACGGCGGCAGCGCCGATGGCGGGGTCAGCGGGGTGGGCAATGTGGTGCTGGTGCCCGATCGGCTGGCGCTGCGCGTGGTCGGCTTTTACGATCACGAAGCGGGCTATCTGAAGCGCACTTATGTCACCGACCCGACCAGTGAGGCGACGTACGATCCCACCAACACCACCGCGCCGCGTACCACGGTCGGCAACCAGGGCGCGGTCAGCAGCTATGGCGGATCGGTCACGGCGCGCTGGCAGGCGACCGAAGATCTGGAAGTCATCGCGCGGGTGATGGGCCAATCGCAAAGCGACCACGGATTTCCCGCAGCCTTTGCGCCTTTGCCGAATTTCACCCCCGATTACACGCTCGACCGCGCGTTCAATGTGCAGCCCACCGCGTCGGACCGCTGGATCACCGAATCGATCGACCTGAAATACAAGGGCGAAGGCTGGTCGTTCGTGTCGGCCAACAGCTATTTCTATCGCAAGACCGAAGACTATGAAGATTCGACATATGGCACGCAGCAGGCCTTGCAGAGCTTTTATGGCGTGACCACCGGGGTCGGGCCGGGCACTTTGCAGGCCCAGCCCTATATCTGGAACGGGGTCCACACGCAGAAACAGTTCGTCAGCGAAAACCGCCTGTCGTTCGAGCCGTTCAAGGGCCTGACCGGCACGATCGGGCTGTATTATTCGCATGTCAGCAACGACTTTTCGATTCCTGACACCACGGCCACCGGTCTTGCCGCGCTGACCGGGTGGACCGAAGGCACCCCTGGCACGCCCAGCAATCTGATCTGGACGCAGAACAACCCCGGATCGCAGGACGACTTTTCGTTGTTCGGCGAGCTTTATTACAAGTTTCTCGACCAGTTCACGGTAACGCTGGGTGGGCGCGCCTATTGGCTGAAACAGCACGCCGATTACACCGCTGACGGGTTCATGAACGGCGGGCCGACCCCGTCGAGCCCGACAGCCAACAGCGAAAGCGGGTTCGATCCGAAATTCGAGCTGGCCTGGCAGGCCAACCGCGATCTGATGATCTATGGCTCGGCGTCCAAGGGGTTCCGGGCCGGGGGTGCACAACCGCTGCTGAGTTATTGCTCGCTGCCCAACGGGGTGCCGGATTCGGTGATCACCAATCTGAAATCCGATACGCTGTGGAGCTATGAAGCGGGGGCCAAGCTGCAATTGCGCGATCCGGGCATCCTGATCACGGCGGATGGGTTCCACATCGACTGGAGCAATATCCAGCAACAGGTCGCGCTGGGCTGCGGTGCCTATTTCTCGGTCAACGGCACCAAGGCGACGATCAACGGCGGCGAACTCGAAGCCTCGGGCAAGCTGACGCGGTACTGGAGCTTCAACCTGGGTGTGGGCTATGAACACACCGATCTGACCGATCCGGGCAATCTGGCGGTGCTGGGGCTGGGCATTGCGGCGGGCCAGCGGATTGCCGGAACACCGGCCGCAACGGTGACACTGGGCAGCGACTATCGCGCGCCGATCGGTCATGGCCTCGAAGGGTTCATCGGTGCCGACTACAGCTATACCGGCAATGAAGTGCGCATCCTCAACAGCGGCAGCGGCACGCTGGCAACCAGTCCGGGTTATTCGCTGGTCAATGCGCGCGTCGGCGTGGCGTGGGCGCGGTCGGAACTGTCGGTCAATGCCAACAACCTGACCGGCGCGCGGCCCAATCTGGGCGACATCGGCTATGTCGGCTATGCCCAGTTCAACGCAGGTGGCAATGTCGTGCCGCAAGTCGCGACAATGCCGCCGCTGACGGTGACGATCAAGTTCACCCAGCGGTTCTGAAATCGGGGGGCGGCCAAACGCTTCACCGCAGGTACAGGCGCCGGATGGCAGCGGTGGCCACAGGCCCCGCGTCAATCCGGCCACCTGCCGAGAGGAACATTGCCCATGCCCTATTTCCGCGCTTCATTCGTCGCCACGATGGCCCTTGTCGCTGCCGTGTCGGCGCCGCTGATCCCCGCCGCGCAAGCCCGTGAATCCGCCGCAAAGATTGCAGTGCGCGGCGAACGCGCCCTGCATGAGCTTGAGCGGACCGAGCCCAGGTCGCGGCTGTTTGCCCATCATGCCCGCGCCGTGCTGGTGTTCCCGGCGATCTACAAGGCGGGGTTTGTGTTCGGCGGGGAAAGCGGCGACGGCGTGCTGCTGGTCAACGGGCACGCTGCTGGCTTCTACAATCTGTCGGGCGGCAGCTTCGGGTTTCAGGCCGGGGTCGAAAAGTTCGGCTATGTGCTGTTCCTGATGAACGACGGCGCCTTGCGTCATCTGCGTCGCAGCACCGGGTTCGATGTCGGTACCGGGCCGAGCGTGGCGATCATCAACACCGGCGCCGCGGCCGAGGCCAATTCGACCACGCTGACCAAGGACATCTATGCCTTTCCGTTCAGCGAAAAGGGCCTGATGGCCGACCTGACGCTGCAAGGCACCAAGATCACGCCGATCCATCCGCGCTGATCGGCCAAGCCTTACTGGCCGTCGATCACCCGCGCGATGGCGATAAATTCCGCGATATCGAGCGTTTCGGCGCGGCGGGACGGGTCGATGGCCAGGGCTTCGAGCGCGGGCAGCGCGCCGGGCAGGCCTTTCAGCGACTGGCGCAGCATCTTGCGGCGTTGGCCAAAGGCGGCTTCAGTCAGGCGTTCCAGCGTGCGCGGTTTGACGCCTTCGGGCATCGCGCCCGGGACCACGTGGACGATCGCCGACATGACTTTGGGCGGCGGCGTAAACGCGCTGCGATGGACCTTGATGGCGATGCGCGGGCTGGCGCGCCACTGTGACAGGATGGCCAGGCGGCCATAGCCATCGCTGCCGGACCTGGCGATGATCCGCTCGGCCACTTCGAGCTGAAACATCAGCGTCAGCGATTGCCAGCGCGGCGGCCAGACAGGCCCCGACAGCCAGCCGGTGAACAGCGCGGTGCCGACATTGTAGGGCAAGTTGGCGGCAATGTGATAAGGGCCGTCGAACAAGCTGGCCGGATCGATCTTTACCGCATCGCCCTCGATTACCCGCAACTGGCCGGGAAAGGCCTCGCCCAGTTCGGCCAGGGCCGGCAGGCAACGACGGTCCATTTCGATCGCGGTAACGCGCGCCCCGGCGCGCAGCAGCGCGCGGGTCAGCCCGCCGGGACCGGGACCGACTTCGAGCACGTCGGCATCCTTGAGCGATCCGGGCACGGCAGCGATACGCGTCAGCAACTGTTCGTCGAACAGGAAATTCTGGCCCAGCGATTTCTGCGCCAGCAAGCCGTGGCGATTGACCACATCACGCAGAGGCGGAAGATCAGGCATTGCGGTGGGCCACGCATTGGGCGGCCATGCGGATCGCCGCCAGCGTCGCACCGGGGCGCGCGGTGCCGGTTCCGGCAATGCCGAACGCGGTGCCGTGGTCGGGGCTGGTGCGGATGATCGGCAGCCCCAGCGTGACATTGACGCCTTCGTCGAAATCGAGCGCCTTGATCGGGATCAGCGCCTGATCGTGGTACATGCAGATCGCCAGATCATACGTCGCGCGCGCGGCGGCATGAAACATCGTGTCGGCGGGCAGCGGGCCCACCGCATCGATCCCGGCGGCCCGCAGTTGTGCAACGGCGGGCGCGATCACGGCCTGATCCTCGTGGCCCATGCGGCCTTCTTCACCGGCATGGGGATTGAGCCCGGCCACGGCGAGGCGCGGACGGGCAATCCCGAAATCGCGGGCCAGCGCGGCGGCGGCGATCGTCGCGCGCGCGGTGATCAGCCGCGTGGTCAGCAGGCCGGGGACTTCGGCCAGCGCCACATGGACAGTGATCGGCACCACCCGCAGGCTGGGCCCGGCCAGCATCATCACCGCATCATCGGCGGCAATGCCGCAAGCGGCGGCGACACATTCGGTCTGGCCCGGAAACGCGAACCCCACCCGTGCCAGGCGGCTCTTGGCGACCGGACCGGTCACCAGCGCCGAGGTCGCGCCATGGCGGGTCAATTCGGTGGCCAGCGTCAGACTTGCCAGCGCCAGCGCGGCCCCGGCGTCATCGGGCGTGCCGGGGGTATAGGCGCCGGTGCCGATATCGATCACCGGCAGTGCGGCGGGAAACGCGGCCAGCGCGGCGTCTGGCGATGCCACCGCGACCACCGGCACTTGCCGGCCGCGCGCCGCCGCTGCGATCACCGCGTGCGAACCGACCACAACAAACGGCGGCAGGTGTCCGGACACGGCCATCTGCCACGCCGCCACCGCCAGTTCGGGGCCGACGCCCGCCGGATCGCCCATGCTGAGCGCCAGAGGGGCGGGGCGCGCGGCCGTGCTCATGGGCGCCCGTTCGTCGCGATCAGTTGTATTCGATCACCGCGTCGCGGCGAAGGTCGCGCAGATAGGTCTGCGCACGCTTGTTGACGCGGTCGTCTTCGAGCTGTTCCTGCAACTGCTCAAAGCTGGGCCCGTTGTTGACCTTGGGATCGTCACGGCCGCACAGCAGCAGCACGCGCACGCCGTCTTCGACCGAGCCGAACGGGGGCGTCGCTTCGCCCACGGCCAGCTTGAGCACACTCTGCTGCAGCGCGACGGGCAGATCGCGCGCCTTGATCTGGTCGTTGCCGACGACAGTCGCGCCGATCCTGGCGGCCGCCGCATCGACCTGGCCGCAGCCGTGGATATCCTTGATCGCCTTGGCAAAGGCGCTGGCGCTTGCGGCGGCTTCGCGTTCGGGGGTGCCGGGCTTGAAGCTGATCGAGATCTGCTTGAGGCTGAGGATCGCGTCGCGCGGATCGGCGGTCAGCACCTGGCGCTTGTCGATCACATAGATGATCGAATAGCCGCCCGACACTTCGAGCGGGCCTGCCAACTGGCCAGGGCCCATCCCGGCGGCAGTGCCGGCGATCGCGCTGGGCAACTGGGCCAGCCGGATCCAGCCCAGATCGCCGCCAACCGCAGCGGTGGACGCTTGCGAATACTGGCGCGCATAGCCGACGAAGTTGCCGCCCTTTTTCAACTGCTCGACGATCTTGTCGGCATTGGCCAGCACTTGCGTGCGGTTTTCGTCATTGGCGGCCAGATAGATTTCGCCCAGGTGATACTCTTCGGTGCCCTTGGACGCCTTGAGCCGGTCCATGATTTCGCGCACTTCGCTGTCGGACACGTTGATATAGGGCTGCACGTTGCGGCGCAGCAGGCGCTGCCAGGCGATTTCGCCCCTGATCTGGCGCTTCAGCGACGCGGCGGACGATCCGATCTGGGTCAGATAGGCTTCGAGCGCGGCGGCGTCCTTGCCCATGTTCTGCTGCGCGGCATAGGCAAACCGCTGGTTCACTTCATCGTCGTCGATGGTGATGTCGGCGGCCTTGGCCTCCTGGATTTCCAGCGTTTCGTCGATCAGGTTGCGCACGACTTGCGCGCGCAGGCGTTCAAGCTCTTCGGGGCTGATCTTGCCGGTGTTGGCATTGGCAAACAGCGCAAAGCGCTGATCGATGTCGGTGCCGGTGATGATCTCGCCGTTGACGATCGCGGTGGCATGGCGATGATTTGGGTCCATCTTGCCATAGAACTGCGGATTGTTGGGCAAGTTCAGGTTGCCGTCGGCATCGGTCGAGGCGGGTGGCGGCGGCGGCGGGGCTGCCGGTACGTCTTCCTGCGCATGCACGGCGGGCGCGGTGATCGGACCGGGCACTCCGGCCAGCACGAGGCCCAGCATCAGCGCCAACCGCAAGGGAACCGGAGTCGAAACATGCAAGCGGCGAAATGCAGACGTCATGGCAGTCGATTATTCCTGTTTGGCGCACCGGCTGACCGGCACGAACTGGGCCATTGGCGCCGCCGATCTTGGTAAATCCGGCTGAACCAGGGCTGAGTGACCGGCTCGATAGCGTCTTTGCGGCGGTGTGGGAAGTTTTCCCGCTGCAAAAACCATTAGCGCGTACCGATGTTGCGCAGCGACAGCGTCAACGAATAGGCGCTGCCGGCCACGGCGTCGCCGGCCGAGACATAATTGCGCGTCCAGGTGAACGACAGGTCGAGACAGCCATCGGTATAGGCAAAGCCCAGGCGGTGACGGATCATCTGGAACCCGTCCGCGCCGAGCGTGGGGTTGTCGGCCTTGGTGGTCAGATTGACGATGCCCGACCCGAACACCGACCAGTAATGCGCAAACGCCGCGCGCGCCGACACGCGCAGTTCCTTGCTGTCCTGCAAGTCTTCGTAGGTCAGCGGGATACTGCGGTTGAGCGCGATATAGCCGACCTCCAGGTATGTCCGGTGGTCGCCCACGGTCGCGTCGAATTCGTTGCGGCGCAGTTGCAGCGTGTCCTTGTCGAGCTGGAACCGCTCGGTCAACTGGACGATGTCGCGAAACCGCACTTCGGCGCGCCCGACCACGTCGGACACCCGCGCGGCCAGCCCGGTGCCGTCGGGCACCAGGTTTTCTTCGGTGGTGGTGCGATAGGATTGCGCAATCGTCGCCGAGGCCTTCCAGTCGGGCCGGTTCAGCCGCCAGTCGATGCCATAGGTAACCCGCACGCCGTCTTCGACGCGGTCATAGCCGGGATAGCGGTTGAGCGCGAAAATGTTGTCGTCTTCCAGTTCGACCGCGCGCGAATCCTCGTTGGGGATATCGATATTGCGCACGTGGGGCGTTGCCACCACTTGCACTTCGGGGGTCAGCACCTGGGTGCCGCCCAGCGCTTCGCCGACCAGCGGCCATTTCAGGTCGGCCGCCGCCGTGGCGATGCCGCGTGCCTGCCAGCCGGGCAGGCCTTGATAGGTCGTGTTGGTCGCCAGCGAATTGTCGGTGCTGTGGTAGACATCGCCGCGCACCAGCGCGGTCAGCGTCAGTTCCTGGCCCCACCCGGTGATCGTGTGCAGATCCCATTCGGCCCGCGCCAGCGCGCGTTGGGTATCCTGGTTGTCGGTGCGCGTCAGCGCCAGCGAATTGGCCTCGATCTCCAGCTTGCCGCCCAGTCCCGGCATGTCGAAGCGCTGGCGATAATCGATCGCGGGTAGGGCAAACGGCTGCTGGCTGGGCACGTCGGTCACCCCGATCGCCTGCACCGCCCAACCGGCAAAGCTGAAATAGCTGTCGTCGTTGACGTGTTCGAGATTGATCGTCGAGCGCAGCCGCGTGTCGGACGAAATGTTGTAGCGCAACAGGAACGTGCGGTCGGACACATAGCGGCCCGACGCGTTCACGCTCCAGTCGTTGCCCAACTGGTAGACGCCATTGCCTTCGAGATAGCCGCGCAGGGTAAAGTCGCCGGTCCCTTCGGAGACCAGACCGCCCGTCGCATCGAGTGTTTCGTTGGTCTGGCGGCTGTAGGTCAGATAGCCATTGACCTGAAACGCGCCTTTGTCGGTCAACTGGCGATAGCGTCCCTCGATCATCGGCAACGCGGCCGAAAACACCGTGCCGGTGATCGCCACATCCTTGTTGTCGGCCAGGCGCCAGTAGAACGTGTTGGTCACTTCCAGCCCGTTGCCCGGGGACGATCCGAAAGTCGGGATCAGGAACCCGGTTTCGGCGCGGAAATCGGACGGGTGCGACAGGCCCGGCAACGGCAACAGCGGAACGCCGAAAATGCGCAGCTTTGCCCCGTAATAGCGCACGATTTTGGTGTCGGGGTTGTAGGCGATGCGGACGGCGGTCAATTCCCAGCTTGGGCTTTTGGGGCAGCCTTCGTCATCGACGACTTCGCACCCGCTGTAGGCTGCGGTGTGCAGCACGACGTGCCCGGCGGCATCGCGCTCGCTCGACCGGGCCGCCATGCGCCCGCCTTCGCGCAGCACCAGCAGCAGGTCTTGCGTTGCACCGGCCTTGAATTCCTCGGTCAGATCGATGCGATCGGTATAGAGGACATCGCCGTCTTCATCGACAAACCGGGCATTGCCGGTGCCGGTGATCGCGCCGGTGTTGCGGTTCCACACCACTGTGTCGGCGCGCAACGATTGCGTGTCGCGGTGCATCACCACGTTGCCGGTGGCCGTCACCACGTCGGTATCGCGGTCATAGGTCACTTTGTCGGCGGAAAACCGCACGATGTCGTTCTTGCCCGGCTGCGCTTCGGTCGTGCCAGGACCAGCGGCAACGCCCACCGGGGTCGAATCGGGTGCGGCGGCCACGGTTTGTGGCGCCGCCACAGTCTGGGCCCGGGCGGTCCCGATCGCGGGCACGACGCCGCACATGCCCGCAAGGGCAAGCAATGCAGAAGAATGGAGCGCGCGGCTGCGCGTTGAAAAGGCATGGCGCGCGGGCCGCGTCAGGGGTCGCATGCGCTTGCCTATCGCACCGGTGCGGCTTAACTGCAAACCCACAATTCCGGTAATGTCCGCAACATCGTCGCTTTGCGGTGCCGATCAGGAGAGCCATCCATGTCCGTCGTTTTCGCCTCTGCCACTGATCCCCGCCCCCGGCTGCTGGCCCGGCTGGTCAGCGAAGGCGCCTTGCCCGCCGATCTGCCCGAAACGGTTGCCGCAGCAGCCACTGCCAGCCGCTTTGCGGGCAAGACCGGGCAAGTGTTCGAAACTTTCGTGCCCGGCGATACCGGCCTGGCGCGTATCGCACTGGCCGGGACTGGCAAGGCCAGCGGCACCGAACGGCTGGCCGCGCTGGAACGCGCAGGCGGCGCGCTGGTGGCGAAATATCTGACATCGGGCGAAACCGCGCTGGGGATCGATTTTGGCGGCACCGCGCTGACCGCGACCGAGGCGGCGGCGGTGCTGCTGGGCGCGCGGCTGCGGGGCTGGCGCTATGACGTCTACAAGACCAAATTGACCGACGAGCAGAAAGTGTCGTTGACTCAGATCGTTGCGATCGATGCTCCCGAAGGCACCCAGGGCGCCTGGACAACCGAAGCGGCGCTGGCCGAAGGCATTGAATTCACGCGCGAACTGGTGACCGAACCGGCCAACGTGATCTATCCTGCCAGCTTTGTCGAACGCTGCGTCAAGCGGTTCGCCGGGACCGGGGTCGATATCGTCGTGCTCGACAAGGCCGAACTCGAAGCGCTGGGCATGGGGGCGCTGCTGGGCGTGGCGCAAGGTTCCGTGCGCGAGGCGCGCGTGCTGGCCCTGCGCTGGAAAGGCCGCGCTGGCGCCCGACCGACTGCGTTTGTCGGCAAAGGCGTGACTTTCGACACCGGCGGCATTTCGCTGAAGCCGCCGGCCGGGATGGAAGACATGAAATGGGACATGGGCGGTGCGGGCGCAGTGGCCGGAACGTTGCTGGCGCTGGCGCTGCGCAAGGCCGAGGCCGACGTGATCGGCGTGGTCGGGCTGGTTGAAAACATGCCCGATGGCAACGCGCAGCGTCCCGGCGACGTGGTGACCAGCCTGTCGGGCCAGACCATCGAGGTGATCAACACCGACGCCGAAGGTCGGCTGGTGCTGTGCGACGTGTTGACCTGGGTGCAGCGCACGTATGCCCCGGCGACGATCGTCGATCTGGCCACGTTGACCGGCGCAATCATGATCTCGCTTGGCCACGAATATGCCGGGATGTTCGCCAACGACGACTTGCTGGCCAGCCAGCTTGACACGGCGGGCAAAGTCAGCGGCGACAAGCTGTGGCGTTTCCCGCTGGGATCGGCCTATGACAAGCTGATCGACAGCCCGATTGCCGACATGAAGAACGTCGGCCCCCGCTTTGGCGGCTCGATCACCGCCGCGCAGTTCCTGCAACGCTATATCAACGAAGGCGTTGCCTGGGCGCATCTCGACATCGCGGGCACGGTATGGGCCGACAAGCCGGGCGCGACGCATGGCAAGGGCGCCACCGGGTTCGGCGTGCGCCTGCTCGACCGCTATGTGCGCGACGTGCTCGAAGGCTGAGCCATGCCAAAGATGCGGCGCAAGGCTGATCTGCCCAGCAAGCTTTGCGCCGCCTGCGGCCTGCCGTTCACCTGGCGCAAGAAATGGGAACGCGACTGGGACAATGTGCGGTACTGTTCCGATCGCTGCCGGGGAAATGCCAAGTCATGCGTGTCGACTTCTACCAACTGACCCGCGATCCGGCGGAGCTGGTGGTGCCGCTGTTGGCGCGCAGTACGCTGGGCGCGGGCGAGCGGCTGCTGGTGGTGTCGGACGAACCGGCGCAACTCGGGCGGATCAGTGCCGCCTTGTGGCAGCGTGTGCCTGATTCGTTTCTGGCCCATGGCCTGGCCGGTGGCGCACACGATGCGCGCCAGCCGGTCCTGCTGGGCCCCGCGCCCGATCCCGTCAACGGCGCGCGCTATCTGGCACTGGCCGACGGGCAGTGGCGCGATGTGGGGGGCATGACGCGCGTGTTCCTGCTGTTTGCCCCCGAACGCATCGACGATGCGCGCGGCACCTGGCGCATGCTGGGCCAGCGCAAGGGGGTGGAACGCCACTATTGGCGGCAGGACGGCGGCAAGTGGCGCGAAGGGCCCTAGGCGGCCCCGCCTTGCGATTGCAACGGTTCCCGGCTAGGGGCGCGCCCAAGGGCCGACCCCGGTGGGCCCGCTGTTCGCTATATTCAGGCAAGGATTTACACCATGGCGGTTACCCGCACCTTTTCGATCATCAAGCCCGATGCCACGCGTCGCAACCTGACCGGTGCGGTGACCGCCAAGCTTGAAGAAGCCGGTCTGCGCGTTGTCGCATCGAAGCGCCTGCACCTGACCCGCGCCCAGGCCGAAGGCTTTTATGCGGTGCACGCCGAGCGCCCGTTCTTCAACGATCTGGTCGAATTCATGATCTCGGGCCCGGTCGTGGTCCAGGTTCTGGAAGGTGAAGACGCCGTCAAGCGCAACCGCGACGTGATGGGCGCGACCAACCCCGCCAACGCCGAAGCCGGCACGATCCGCAAGGAATTTGCCGAATCGATCGAAGCCAACAGCGTGCACGGTTCGGATTCGGACGAAAACGCCGCGATCGAAATCGCCTATTTCTTCAAGCCCGAAGAAATCGTCGGCTGATCGCTGCGCCCGCAGCATGACGCGAAGGGGGCCCTTGCGGCCCCCTTTTTGTTGCGTAGACTGTGTGTCTGACCCCACACTGTCGTGTCGGGAAGTCGGCACCGGCCCGCTCCCCCACCCGACCACCCA
>Ga0302187_10003257_pt1 | contig 13208 bp, 14 predicted proteins | sample II_Bog_E1_3_FD_202120 | JGI IMG/M metagenome (GOLD analysis project Ga0302187, IMG submission 202120) | Peat permafrost microbial communities from Stordalen Mire near Abisko, Sweden - II_Bog_E1_3 | ecosystem: Environmental > Terrestrial > Soil > Wetlands > Peat | place: Sweden: Abisko...
ACCGCCGGCGCCACCGCGGCCAATCCGGGGCCGAGCGTGACGCTCGCCACGGTCGGCACGGGCTATACGGCCTATGAGCCGGTCAGCGCCAATCCGACGATGACCGCGCTCAGCCCCGCATCGATCCCGGGCGGTGGCGGCCAGGGCCTGCCGCACAGCAACCTGATGCCCACGCTGTCGCTCAACTTCATCATCGCCTGGGTGGGCGTGTACCCGCCCCGCAACTGAGGAGCATTTTTGCCATGGCCGACCCTTTTCTGGGCGAGATTCGCCTGTTCGGTTTCAATTTTGCCCCGTACCAGTGGGCTTTCTGCAGTGGCCAGTCACTGTCGATCAGTCAGTACAGCGCGCTCTATTCGCTGCTCGGCACGCTCTATGGCGGCAACGGAACGTCCAATTTCAATCTGCCGCTGCTGACATCGCGTGCGCCGATCGGTGCAGACAGTGCCAGTGCGGTCGGGGTGCCCAGCGGCAGCGAATCCGTCGCCCTGACCACCAGCAATGTGCCGACGCATGGCCATACCTTGCAGGCCGGCATTGCCTCGACCAGCAACCCCAGCACGCAGGGGCCGGGCGCTGCCTCAACCTCGGTGACCGACGGCCTGGTCTCGGGCAGCGGCTCTTCGGTCAAGGCATTTTCCGATGCCGCGCCCAACACCACGCTCAGCCCGCTGACCATCGGCACGCAAGCAGGCGGCGGCAACGTACCCCACGAAAATCGCCAGCCGTACCTGGCGGTGAATTTCTGCATCGCGCTCTATGGCACGTACCCGACGTTCAATTGAGCGGGGCGCAAGTTGGACCAACATCGGGCCCGGACACTTTGTCCGGGCCCGCACCCGTCGCAAAGGGGCGCCATGACGCAACCATTTGTTCCCGATGCAGCGTTGCGCGTGCTGGGCCTGACATTTCGCCCCGAAACCGATGACGACATCGGCTTTCTGCGCGATTTGTACGTTTCGATGCGCTGGGATGAACTGGCGCCGCTGACCGAATGGTCCGAAGCGGCCAAGATGGATTTTCTGACGCAACAGTTCACGCTGCAGCGGCGGCATTACCGGTCTGCCTATCACGATGCGGAATTTCTGGTGATTGCCGATGGCGCGGGCGATCGCATCGGGCGAATCTACCTGTACCATGGCGGATCGGACATCCGCGTGGTCGATGTGGGGCTGTTGCCCGACCGACGCGGGCGCGGCATCGGTGCGGCGCTGTTCCAGGCGCTGTTTACGATGGCACAGGCCACCAACCGCTCGGTCAGCGTGCATGTCGAGAAATTCAACCCGGCGCAGCGGCTTTACGAACGGTTGGGATTTCGCGATGTCAGCGAAGACGGGCCCTATCGCCTGATGGAATGGCGCCCGACCATAAGCGCGGACCCGCTGGTTCAGTTATAGATCGCCTGATAGACATAGGCGCCGTCGGGTCGTTCAGCGACAGGCACGATAAACATCGGCGTGTCCCAGCCCGATACGTGGCGCAGGAGGTAATTGCCCTGGGGACACAAGACGCCATGCGTGCCAACGAAGATCAGCCCGAAAGGTTCGCGAAAACCTTCGGTTATGCGCTGTGCAGGAAAGCGCTCGATCTTTTCAAGAACCACCGACAGCGACTGGCCCTTTTCGTCGATCAGGTCGAAGCTCGACTGCAATTTGTCCGAGAAATCTTCATGGCTGATAGCTTTCATGGCGTCCTTCGTCCGATATTCAACCATATCAACTTTGGCACAACCGCGTCGCCTGCGCCAGCGGATTTGGCACGGGCATGATCGCCTCGCTGCTGTCGCGGGTGTCGAGCGCGGATATCGTCACCGAACCGTTCCCGCACGTTTGCATCCCCGATGCGCTCCCCGCCGATCTCTACGCGCAACTGGCGGCGCACTATCCCGGCTTTGACCGGATCGGCTGGGCGGGTGACCGTGCCCCGGCCAGCAACCACCGTTTTCAATTGTCGGCCTGGCCCGCCGGCAACATGCCCGACATGGCGCCGGTCTGGCGCAATTTTCTGGCCTATCACGCATCCTCGGCGTTCTTTGCGCAAGTCGTCGCCTTGTTCGCCGATCACTGGCCCGCCGCGCTGATCGAGCGCTGCGGGGGATCGTTGCTGGGGCACCCGATGGGGCTGATCCTGCGCGACCGGCCCAGCACCGGCATGATCGTGCAGGACGCACGGTTCGAGATCAACACCCCGGTCACCGGCCCCGCATCGGTGTCGCGCGGGTGCCATCTCGATATCCCTGAGCGCCTGTTCACGGGCCTGTTCTATATGCGCGCGAATGATGACACATCGCGCGGCGGTGATCTGCAACTGTTCCGCTGGCGCGATGCGCCTACCGACATCACCGCATTCGAACAGCCCGACCATGCAGTCGAAGCGGTGCTGACAATACCCTACCGCGCCAATCAGCTCGTGCTGTTTCCCCAGTCGATCAACGCCCTCCACGGGGTCAGCATGCGCCATCCCACCGCGCACACACGCCGCTATGTCTTCGTAACAGCGGAACTGGACAGACCGTGGCTGACGGCGGCCGCATGAAACTGCTCGTCCATGGCATGCAGTCGAGCGGGGCGACCGCATTCACGCTGTTTCTCGCGCAGCGTCCCGATGTGCTCGCGCTGGTCGACATTCCCAACAATTTTGCCGCGCCGCGCGTCGATCCTCCGCTGGACATGGTGGTCAAGGCCGTAATCACCACCGCCTATCCCATCGATGTCCATGTCGAACGGTTTCGTCCCGACCGCACAATCCTGTTGGTGCGCGACCCGCGCGCCAATTACCGCAGTTTGTCCACCAAGCCTTATCGCAACCATTCGGGCCTGATCGACGAAAAGTTTGCCGTGCTGGAACAAGTCTATGCCGACCGGCACCGGTTCGACGCGGTGATCGCCTATGAAGATTTCGTGGTGGGCGATCGGGCGGTGCTCGATACCGTGACCGCGCTGGGCTGGCCGGTGAGCGCCGAACATTTGCGCTTTGATCGCCGACATGACGCCATTCTGGGCGACCTGTGGCACCATCTGCCCGACCTCTGGGGCAGGATGGACATCGTGTTCGGCAATGTGCAGGGCCCTTGCGTGTCTTCGGCGTTCCGCAAGGCCCGGCCCGACCCGGTGATCGACGCACGCCTCGCCACACTGTGCCCCACGTTGCTGGCGCACTATCGCCTGCGCGATGCCGCGTCCGGGTCATGACTACCCAGCCGCAATGCCACTTGGGCTGGTCATGATGACAGGCTAGACAGACATATGCCCGTTGCAGACCCGATCAACCGCCATCCGGGCGTGCCCGCGCCGACCACGGGCCGTCGCGCGCCGGCGATGCGCAGTTCGCTGGTCGAGGGCGCGATCTTTGTCACGGCGCTGCTGCTGCTGGTGCTGGCGGCCATGCTGGTGCGCGTGATCCCGATCCGCCATCTGCTGGCCCGGCTCGGCACACCGCTTGGCCCGGTCGCGTGCAGCCCGCTGGTCACCCGCCGACAGATCTATCGGGCGCGCCTGATCAGGCGCGCGATCAGCCGGGCTGCAGCCCTGTCGCCCTTTCGCGCAGACTGTCTGCCGCAGGCCCTGGTCGGTGCGGTGTTGTGCCGCCGCCTCGGCGTTTCCTGTGCCGTGCATCTGGGCGTCACGGCAGCGCCGATCGCGGCACATGCGTGGCTCTGCGCCGGGCCGGTGGCGATTACCGGGGGCGAGGGCTGCAACGATTTCACGCCAATCGCCTGTTTCCTGATGATCGCACAGGGCTGATCGGGTGATGGCGGCAACGCCCGGCGCCGACACGGCATCATGGCGCGCCCTGCGCGAACCGGCGCGAGCCTATTGCGCGTCGATGGCCGCGATGGGCGCGCGGCGGATTGCGGGCCTGATCGCACTGGTGCTGTGCGGCGCGACGGTCGAGGGGGTGGGTATTGTCCTGCTCGTGCCGCTGTTGCTGCTGGTGTTCGGCAATGGCGTGCCCGCAGGTCGCCTGGGCGCGCTGACCCGCCATTTGGTGGCTGCAGTCGGCCCGGGTTCGGCCCTGTCGGTGCTGGTGCTGGCATTCGCGGGCCTGGTCGTGCTGCGCGCAGTGATCCTGTGGCGGCGCGATCGCGGGCTGATCGCTTTCAGCACCGATCTTGTCGACCGGTGGCGCGGCGACCTCGTCACCGTGCTGGCGGGGGCGAGCTGGACGCGGTTGCGCGCGCTCGATCGCGGCAAAGTGGAATTTGCCATAACCAGCGATGTGGGGCGGCTGGCCCAGGGGGGCGACCGGCTGCTGCGTGGCGGCATGGCGCTGGTCCAGTTGATCGTACTGGGGGCCTTTGCGCTGTCGCTTGCCCCTGCCCTGACACTTGCGGTGCTGGCGCTTATGGCTCTCGCGCTGCCGTTCGCGCGACGGTTGCTGCACGCGGCGTGGCGGCAGGGTGCGGTCATGACGATCCGGGGCGGACGCCGCCACAACGCCTTTGCCGAATTCATGGCCGGCCTGAAACTGGCCAAGGCGCACGAGGCGCAGGACCGCTACGCCGAGGAATTCATCGCGCTGAGCGCCGAGATCCGCCACAGTGGGCTGGCCTATGCCGACATGCAGATGCGCAACGCGCAGGCCTATCAGGCGATCACCGCAGTGGCCGCCGCGCTGTTGCTGCTGGCGGGAATCGGCTGGCTGCACATGGCACCAGCGGTGCTGTCGGCGCTGCTGGTGCTGCTGGCGCGCCTGCCTGGCCCGGCAGTCAATCTGGCGCAAGGCGCGCAGAGCCTCGTCCAGATGCTGCCCGCCGTGGCGGAGTTGATCGCGCTGCGCCAGCTCCTGATCGAGGTGCAACCCGTGCCGGACGCCCCTGGCGCTGTACCATCGCCCTCCAACCTGCCCGCCGCGCTGCAACTGAGCGCGGTGCGCTATCGCCACGGGCCGCACCAGGCCGACGTGCTGCGCGGGATCGATCTGACCATCGGCAGCGGCGAGATGATCGCGCTGCTGGGCCCGTCTGGCGGCGGCAAGACCACGCTGGGCGATATCCTGATCGGGCTGATTGCGCCCGATCAGGGCATGATCACGGTCGACGGCATGCCGATCGCGGATGCCGACGCCCGCGCCCGATGGCGCCGACAGATCGGCTATGTTCCCCAGGACCCATTCCTGTTCGACCGCTCCTTGCGCGAGAATCTGTTGTGGGCCGCACCACAGGCGGACGAGGCCGCGTTGTGGGACGCGCTGGATCAGGCAGAGGCCGCCGCGTTTGTCCGCGCGCTGCCCGACGGGTTGGAAACCCGCGCCGGTGATCGCGGATCGCGCCTGTCGGGCGGCGAGCGCCAGCGCCTGTGCCTTGCGCGCGCGCTGCTGCGCCGCCCCCGCCTGCTGGTCCTGGACGAGGCCACCAACGCGCTGGATCGAGTCGTCGAACAGCGGATGTTGCAAACGCTGGTACGCTTGCGCAGCCGCACCACGCTCATCCTGATCACGCACCGCCTGCCTGTCGACCTGCCCGTGGACGCGGCCTATCGCCTTTCTGACGGGCACCTGACAGAGCATCGGGCATGAGCGACGATCGGCTTGCCCTGCTCGATCTGCTGTGGCCCCTGCCCGATGGGGTGGGACCAGACGTGGCAGCCCTGTCGCCATCGACATGGCAGGTGATCGACCACTGCGCCCGCCAGCACCGGCTGCGCCCGCTGCTGCATGCCCGCGCAAAACAATGCGAAGACTGGTCGGCGCCCGCAGACATTGCGCGCAAATGGCAGGCAGTGCACCGCCGATCGGCGTTACGCGCGCTGGCGCAGCGTGCCGAGCTGCAGCGCATTGGCGGCCTGTTTGCGCAGGCAGGCCTTCACGCAACCCTGCTCAAGGGCGGCGCGATTGTCGGGACCGGGACGATCGATCCGGCGCTGCGCCCGTTGCGCGACCTCGATCTGCTGCTCGCCGAAGGCGACCTTGGCCCGGCGCATCGCCTGCTGCTGGCAGCCGGTTATACCGGAGTCCAGGCCGACTTTGATCGTGAAGCGAAACACTTGCCCTTGCTGACCTCGCCCGCCGGTGTCCACGTCGAACTGCACGGCCGGCTGATCGACACGCCGCAAACCGGGCGCGCCCAGGCAGAGGCACGCTGGCGGCGGGCGGCGATGGCACGGTCGCGCGCGCTGACCACGAGCCCTGTCGCACCGACCAGTCCGACCGATACGCTGCTCCATATCGTGCTCCATGGCGTGCTCGATCACCGGTTCAACAATGGCCCTTTGCTGTTGGTCGATATCGCCTGCCTGACCACCCGCACGGCAATCGACTGGGACTTGTTCTGGACCGAGGCGGACGCGCTCGATGCGCGCAGGGCCTGCCGTCTGGCGCTGCATCTCGCGGCACGGCGCGGGCTTGGTGGCGCGATCGTCTGGCCGCACGCCCCCGAATCTCCACCGTCGGCGCGGGTCTTGCGTCAGGCAGAAACGATGATGCTGATCGATCTGGACCGGATCAGCGAACTGGGCTGGGCCGGACAGATCGCAAGCTCGGCGCGGGGCAACCGGCTGGCGCGGTTCATGGCCATGCTGGGACGAGGGTTCAGGCGATCGCTGCCGGACGGTCCCGCACGTGCGGCGTCGCGGTGGGCCGTGATCGGCCGAATCGCTGCGACCTATCGCCACGCGTCGTCGTGGCGCCATCTGACCGACAGTCTGAGCGTTTCGCGCTGGCTGGCAGGGCCCTAGAGCCCAATACAGTCAATTGGCAGCGCAGCGGATTTTGAGGGCCTTTGTCTTCGCATCGTTTGTTGCAAAAACCGGTGCCCACATCTTTGCACGATGCCCGATCAGGGGCTGGCAGGGTTCTTCGAGGAAAGCCCGGTGACCAGCCCGGCCAGTGCCGCGACCCCCAACGCGCCCAACACCCAGGTGGTGGTGCCACCGCCGGACGAAACGCGCTCGGCGCCCTTTTCCTCGCCAACCTTGTCCTTGCACGGTGCGCCCGCATCGTCGAGATGCGTTTTCGGGTCGCACCTGCCGTGCTGATCGGGTGCCGCGGTCAGCGCCGGATTGGTCTGGTCAGGCGCCGCGATCACCGGCGAGGCCGTGATCATGCCGCCAATTGCAGCAAGTGCCAACAACGTCCGAACAGCCATCGCGATTTCCTTCCGGTGCCCGGCCCCGGCAAGGCAGGCAAGCATCAGGCAAATGCCATACCAGAACCGCCAAAGCAAGCAAAGTCCACCCGCAGATCAATTCGATCAATCGGCCGCAATCCGGGCGTGACGCCTTGAATAGAGTCCGATCAGACGCGACGATAGCGGAAGTACCAGATTTCGTGCCCTTGCGCGCGCGCCTTGGCGGCATAGCGGGTTTCGGGCCAGCCGCCGGGCCGTTGCTGGAAATCGGCGGGGCGCTGTGCCAGCCATTCAAAGCGATCGGTATGCCGGCGCATCACCATCAGCGCATGGCGCAGATAGACCGGGTGATCGGTGCCGAAACGGAATTCGCCGCCTGGGCGAAGCTTGGCCGCGAACAGCGCCAGTGGCCCGTCGTTCATCATCCGCCGCTTGATATGGCGGGCCTTTGGCCAGGGATCGGGGTGCAGCAGATAGAGAAAGCTCAACGTGCCGTCGGGAATGCGCCGCAACACTTCGAGCGCGTCGCCATGATGGATCCGCACATTGCGGATCGGCACCCCCGCCCCCTCATCACCATCGAGATGGGTCAGCGCCTGTGCCACGCCGTTGAGGAACGGTTCGGCCCCGATAAAGCCATGGTCGGGCAACAGATCGGCACGAAACGCCATATGTTCGCCGCCGCCAAAGCCAACTTCGAAATGGAGCGGGCAATCGCGTCCGAACAGCCGCTCGGCGGTCACCGGCCCGGTATCGGGCACCGCGATCTGCGGCAACAGGGTGTCGACCAGCGCTTGCTGGTAAACACGCAAGGGCTTGCCCTTTGAGCGGCCATAGAGCCGGTTGAGCGTGGTCGGATCGCGGTTCATCGCGCCGCGCGATGGCAAACCGGCGCTATCTAGGCAAGAGCCCGCGCACGAAAATCCGCGCCGCATGCGCCGCGTGGCGCTCGATTTCGGCCTGGTCGGGCGCGGGCAACACCCCGGCGGTAAACCGCAAGTGCCGATCGCCGCGTATCATGCCGAGAAATTGCCCCGCCGTCAGATGCAGATCGTCGCAGACAATCCGCCCGCTGTTGGCAAACCGTTCGAGCGTCGCGTGCAGTTCTTCCAGCACATTGTTCGGACCGGCACGGAAAAAGGCCGCGGCGAGTTCGGGAAAGCGCCCGCCCTCGCTCTGGATCAAGCGATGCACGTCGAGCGCGCCGGCTTCATAGATCTTTTCCAGAAAGCGCGCACCAAATCCCGCCAACAGCGATTCGAGGTCTTCGTCGTCGCTGCTGCGCATATCGCGCAAGGGCGCCAGCACGCGTTGGCAGCGTTGCTGCATGACCGCCTCGAACAACAGCTCCTTGGAGGGGAAATATTTGTAAAGCGTGGCTTTTGACCCGCCCAGCCGCGCGGCGATGGTCGACATCGAGGTGGCGCCATAGCCTTCATCGGCAAACGCCTCGGCGGCCACCGCGATGATGTGATCGCGCCGTTCTTCGGGATTGGATCGGGCAAGTCTGCACTTAGTGACCATTGTGTACACTTAGCGCTTGACAGCGCCGGGTCAAGCATGGGAATACCGTTAGTGACCGATCAGTACAGTCTGTTACGCGGAGCCAAGATGCCCCCCCACATATCCCGCCGCCGGACCGCGAAGATCGCGTCGCCGTTGCTTGCCTCGTTGTTGCTGGGGGCGTGCGCGGTGCCGCCGCCGATGGCTGCCACCCCCGCGTTGCGTCCAGCCGAAAGCGTTGCAGCAAACAGCCTGAACGGCCCGGATGACGCCGCCTGGCCAGATGAAAGCTGGTGGCGCGACTATGGCGATGCGCAACTGTCGGCGCTGATCGAAGAGGCGATCAAGGGATCGCCCGGCCTCGCCGAAGCTCAAGCCCGCCTGCGCACCGCCGAAGGCTATGCGCGCAGCGCCAATGCCGCACTGTTGCCCACTGCATCGTTGTCGGGCGCGGCAGGCGCGATCAAGGAAAGCTATAACCAGGGCATTCCACCCGAATTTGTGCCGCACGGCTGGAACAGCAACGGTTCGGCGCAAGGCAACCTGGCGTTTGATCTCGATCTGTTCGGGCGCAACCACGCCACGCTGGCCGCTGCAACCTCGGAACGCACCGCCGCCGCGATCGAGGCGCGCGCCGCACGGCTGGCCTTGGCCACCTCGGTGGCCGGCGCCTATGCCGAACTGGGCCGCCAGGCGGCGTTGCGCGATGTTGCCGCCGCATCGGTCAAAGTGCGCGAGGAGACCGCCGCGCTGGTCACCAGCCGCGTGGTCAACGGGCTCGACACCCGCGCCGAACAGCGTCAGGCCGAGGCCGACGTGCCCGTCGCGCGCGCCAATCTGGCCGCCGCCGAACAGGCCGTGGCGCTGACCCGCAACCGGCTGGCCGCGCTGTTGGGCGCCGGGCCCGATCGGGGCGCGGCGATCACGCCGCCCGCACCGGGCCAGTTCCGCATGACGGCGCTGCCGCCCCGGCTGGCGCTCGATCTGGTCGGCCGCCGCGCCGACATCGCGGCGGCGCGTGCGCGGGCCCAGGCGGCGTCCGCGCGGGTGCGTGCGGCACGCGCCGCGTTCTTTCCGGATGTCAATCTGATGGCCTTCGTCGGCGCCCAGTCGCTGGGGCTGGCCAATCTGACCGCGACCGGATCCGAAGCGGGGCAGTCGCAGGCGGCAATCAACCTGCCGCTGTTTTCGGGCGGCGCGCTGACCGGCAATTATCGCGCCGCGCGCGGCAGCTATGACGAGGCCGTGGCGCAATACGACGACACGCTCGTCCAGGCCGTGCGCGAAGTGGCCGATGCCGCCGCCGGGCAACGCGCGCTGGCGATCGAACTGGCCTCGGCGCGCGAGGCCGTGGCCCGGTCCGAAGAAGCATGGAATCTGGCCAAGCGGCGCTATGCCGGGGGCCTGTCCCAATATCTGGCCGTGCTGTCGGCCGAAGATGCCCTGCTGCGCAACCGCCAGTTGCTGGCCGATTGCGAAGGCCGCGTGCTGGCGGTGCGGGTCGATCTGATCCGCGCGCTTGGCGGCGGCTTCAAAGCCTGATCCATCCCCCTATTTCTCCCAGGATTCGACACCCCATGGCTGATACCGACGCCCCACAGACCAACAACCGCAAGCGCGCCTTCATGCTGTTCGGCGCCGTGCTGGCCGTGATCGCGGTTGGCTGGCTGGGCTATCAATGGATCGAGGGCGAACGCTACGTCGAAACCGACGATGCCTATGTCAACGCCGAGGTCGCGCAAGTGACCCCCTTGACCGGCGGCCCGGTTGCCCAGGTGCGCGTCAGCAACACGCAGATGGTGCATCGCGGCGACGTGCTGGTGGTGATCGACCCGACCGACGCCCGGCTGGCGCTGGCCGAAGCGCAGGCCAATTTTGCCAGCGCGGTGCGGCGCGTGCGCCAGACGATGGCGACGCGCGGTGCGCTGGGTGCGGTGGTGGGCGAACGCCGGGCCGATATCAGCCGCATGCAGGCCCAGGTGTCGATTGCCGAGGCCGATCTGGCCCGCGCGCGGATCGATCTGTCGCGGCGCGAGGCGCTGGCCGCCGATGGCGGTGTGTCGGGCGAGGAACTGACCAGTGCCCGCAACGCCTTTGCCGCCGCGCAGGGCAATCTGGCCGCCGCGCGTGCCAGCCTGACCCAGGCGCAGGCCGCGCGCGGCTCTGCCAACGGGCAGGAAGCGGCGACCGATGCGCTGGTGGCGGGCACCACGGTCGAAACCAATCCCGACGTGCTGGCCGCCAAGGCCCGGCTCGATCAGGCGCGGATCGATCTAGACCGCACGATCGTGCGCGCACCGGTCGACGGTGTGATCACCCAGCGCAATGTCCAACTGGGCCAGCGGGTCAGTGCGGGCACCACGTTGATGACCATCGTTCCGGTCGCCGACGCCTATGTCGATGCCAATTACAAGGAAAGCCAGTTGCGCCATGTGCGCCCGGGCCAGTCGGCCGAACTGACCGCCGACATCTATGGCGGCAAAGTGGTCTATCACGGCAAAGTCGTGGGCTTTTCGGGCGGCACCGGTTCGGCGCTGGCGGTGATCCCGGCGCAGAACGCCACCGGCAACTGGATCAAGGTGGTCCAGCGCCTGCCGGTGCGGATCGCGCTCGACAGGCGTGAACTGGCGGCGCACCCGTTGCGCATCGGCCTGTCGGTCGATGCCACCATCGATACGCACGGCAACTGAAAGGTCCCATCCCATGGCCGGTGGTCCAGCCCCCGCATTTGCCCCCCCGACTGCCCCGCCACTGACGGGTCTGGCGATGGCGATGGGCGCCTTTGCGCTCGCGCTGTCGAACTTTGTGGTGGTGCTCGATATCACCATCGCCAACGTGTCGGTGCCGCATATTTCGGGCAGTCTGGCGGTTTCGCCCAGCCAGGGCACCTGGGTGATCACGTCCTACGCGGTGGCAGAGGCGATCTGCGTGCCGCTGACCGGATGGCTGGCGGCGCGGTTCGGCGCGGTGCGCGTGTTTATCCTGGCGCTGATGGGGTTCGGACTGTTTTCGGTGCTGTGCGGGCTGTCGCGCAGTCTGGAGGCGCTGATCGCGTTTCGCGTGATGCAGGGCCTGTGCGGCGCGCCGATGATGCCGATGTCGCAAACGCTGCTGCTGCGGGTGTTTCCCCCGCAGCGCGCCGCCGCCGCAATGGGGCTATGGGCGATGACCACGGTCTGTGCGCCGATCGCCGGACCGATTCTGGGCGGGCTGATTTCGGACAATCTGTCCTGGCACTGGATCTTTTTCATCAACGTGCCGATCGTGATCCTGTGCGCGACCGCCGCCAGCCGCCTGCTGACGCGATACGAAACACCCACCGTCAAACGCCCGATCGATTATGTCGGGCTGGCGCTGCTGGTGGTGTGGGTCGGCGCGTTGCAGATCATGCTCGACAAGGGGCGCGAGGAGGACTGGTTTTCCAGCACGATGATCTGCACGCTGGCGATCGTCGCGGTGATTGGCTTTGTCGCGTTCCTGATCTGGGAACTGACCGAGCGCAACCCGATCGTCGATCTGTCGGTGTTCCGCCATCGCGGCTTTACCGTGGCGTTGATCACACAGTGCCTGGCCTATGGCGCGTTCTTTTCGATCGTCGTGCTCACCCCATTGTTTTTGCAGACCAACCTTGATTACACCGCCACGGTTGCGGGGCAGGCGATGGGCTTTATGGGCGTGCTGGCGGTGGTGATGTCGCCGATCGTGGCGCAAATGACCAACAAGGTCGATGTGCGCGGGCTGATCTCGTTCGGGGTGATGTGGCTGGCCATCATGGCGGTGTTGCGCAGCGACTGGGTGACCGACATGGGCTTTTTCGACATCGCCCTGCCGCAATTCCTGCAAGGGTTCGGCATGCCGTTCTATTTCGTCGGCACCACCACGTTGGCGCTGGGTTCGGTGCTGCCGCAGGAAACCGCATCGGCGGCAGGCCTGTCGAATTTTGCGCGCACGCTGTCGGGCGCCTTTGCCACGTCGCTGTCGACCACGATGTGGGACCACGAAACCAAGTATTCGCACGCTGAACTGGTCAGCCGGTTCCACCCGCCCGCCGACATGCTGCAACAGGGCCTGTTCGGGCGCGTGATGCTAGACAACATGGTCCAGACAGAGGCGGTGACGCTGGCCACCAACACGGTGTTCCTGGGCTGCGCGGGCATTTTCATCTTTGCCGCCTGCTTCGTCTGGCTGGCCCCCAAGCCAAAGCCCCGCGTCGCGCCCGGAGCGCCCGCCAAGGCGAAAGACGCCAGCGACATCGATCTGGAACTGGCCGCCGCGCACTGACCGGCGCGGCACCTCCGGCGTCGGACACCCCTATCCTGGGGGCTACGAGATTCACACAAGCGCATCTTTCTTAATTTAAGTCAATAATATCAGCAAGGTCCGCTCATCCTGAGCCTGTCGAAGGATGCGCGCGGCACGTACCCAAAGGGTGTGTTGCTGGCGCGCAGAGCGAACGTCGGCGCGCATCCTTCGACAGGCTCAGGATGAGCGGAGTTCTACTAGGCCGTAGACTCATAAACGCGGAGCCACAGGCGCATTGATGCCAGTTGGACCATAGCCAGGAAGTTCTCGGCCAACTTGTCGGTAACCGTTGCTCTGACCCCATCCATCTGATGGTTTCGAGTTGGTGGTGCGTTTG
>Ga0302187_10003258_pt1 | contig 13207 bp, 17 predicted proteins | sample II_Bog_E1_3_FD_202120 | JGI IMG/M metagenome (GOLD analysis project Ga0302187, IMG submission 202120) | Peat permafrost microbial communities from Stordalen Mire near Abisko, Sweden - II_Bog_E1_3 | ecosystem: Environmental > Terrestrial > Soil > Wetlands > Peat | place: Sweden: Abisko...
AGACCGACAAGAAGCGCCAAGGATTCATTACCAAACACGTATACCGTTTCACCGGGTGGAATGGTGAACCTGCGTCTACCAATTCATCGGATGAATCCGTGCCATTTCACCCCATGAAATCTAACAAGAACCAAGGAACAAGAACCATTTCCCCGAATGGGGGGAAATTTCAATCAAGGACTCTTCCAGCGTCGAGCGATCAACAGCATCAAGTTCAGTCCCATGTGAACATCGAACCTCCCATTTCATCCCATGAAACGGTGATGGGATTCATCGAAGGTGAGTTATGACTGCGGAAACCATTCTCGCATCGGTCCGACAAACTGGCGGCCAAATTTGGGTTGAAGAGGGGAATTTGAAATATCGCCTGCCTGCCGGAAAATCCGATCTCATTCCGTTCATGCGGGAACTGAAGAGCGAAATTCTCGAACTGCTTTCTGCGCGTCCTGCAATGCCTGCCGGAGTCCGGCTTGTTCACTGGGAACCGAAGGCCGCTCCAGTCCGGCTGTCCGAGTGTTCAACCGTGGTAGATGTCGAGAAATTCGTTTTGATGACGCTAAGGCAACTGGAGGCACGACTCACTGGTGACGGCTGGCGTGCTGGAAATTGGCCACTTTCAGCCCTGCTGGAAAGGCTTGCAGCGTGCGGTTGCATCGTGGCCCTCGACGATCCACGGAAGGCTTTGCAGTAGCGAAAGGAAATCCATACATGCTGAGCATCATTCAAATTCCGCAAGAATCGTCCGTCACACTGACAGCCAGCCAGTACGAGAGCCTGTGCGTCGTCCAGCAGCTAAAGCGCTCATTCTCGCCGGGTAATCGTCTTGGCGCTCTCATCGCTTTGTGTATCGGGAGTTTTGTGCCGACGGCTAGCTTTGAGATCGTCCACTTTGAAACCCTCTCGAATCGGTGGATGTGGATTTTAGTTGCTGGAGCATTGCTGTTCAGTGCCACCAGTGTTTTCGGGTTGGCGCAGGCAGCGTTCCATTCGGGTGTCAAAGGCGCTGGCTTTTGCGTCTTGGTTGAGGGTGTGATGGTTCTCAGTCATTGCTACTGGCTGAGCGTGGCAGCGTTAGCGCTCCTCATCACCATCAACGTCGCTTCCGCCAGTTGCGCGTTGCAGGTGCAACCCGACTCCGTCACGAGCGACTCGGGAATGCAATCCCTCGGGAGGACTCAACCCAACGTGACGGTCAATATCGCGCAGCAGAACATCACGACGCCAGAGAGAACCCCGTCACGGTCCAAGGATGGCGCGGAACGACGGGCGGCGGACGCTGCACGGGCACGACGATACAGACAGCGCAAGAAGCAAGCATCCGTCACGTAATAACCACAACGCAAGCCAACCCAAAAGGAGAATGAAATGTCAGAAACATACGTGCCAGTACCAGACCTAACAGCCGGACGCCCGAAGGACAAAGATGAACTCCATTTGTTCCGGTGGCTCGACGCGCACTGTGAATTCCGCGAAGGTCTGAAGGCGGAAGTCGCGCCGATTGTCAAAGGATACAGAGCAGCGTTCCGCGACGAACACGACATGGACCTACCTCCGCGCTCTATTCTTCAAACGCTGGTGTCCTTAGGGCACATCGTCGCAGAGCCTTGGGTTTTCGGGTTGTTTCTGCGGGCGTCGGATGCCATCCCGGAGCCGGAGAAACCCGTGGACGAGCAATCATTGCGCGGCGGGAGCGCGGCCCCGGTGAACCCTAGCCTATGGGCAGCGAACGGCATACCGATGGAGATTCCGAAAAAGCCAGAGGTCACGTTTATCGAGAATGCTCCGCAGCCAAGGCCCAAGTTCACTCAAGACGCGACTGGAAAATGGATCGTTGATAAGGCAGGTGACGCAAAGTGAGCGACGCCGATAACTCCGAGAGTCCGCTGCTCACCCGTGCGAGAAAGCAACTCCGGCGCTGGGATATTGAGTTAGTCGTTACGGGCGAACATCGCTGGGTGCAGACGACAGGAACGCGAAAACGGACCTGGTTGATTATTCCCGACGCGGAAGGAAATTCAAACTTCGAAGAGATTTAGCAAGCATTTTGAAAGGAGAACAAAGAAATGTCTGATTCCCCGGCAACACCTTCTGTAATTTGGCACGGCTGGATGAATACATTGCTTGCGTCAGTGCGCGCTCAGGTAGAGTCCGCAGCCGTTCGACACCGAGCAATGGCAGGTGCAAGCACGATGTCAGCGCTCATTTGGATTCGAACAGCCAACGGAGGGTCAGAGAGCGGCGTTCTCACGACGATGAATGAGGAAGTCAGTCCTGGCGTACCCGAGTTGGTGGATTTTCTCAACAAGCTACCCGAACCAGCGCGAAGCAAGATTATCGCCGCGCTCGCAAGCAAGCAACCGCAAGCATGAAGCATGAGGAGGATGCGTATGGAAAACGAACTGAGTGGTCTGCAAACTCGAATGACAGATGAAGCCTGTGCCAATGCAAAGGACCGTCTTTGCGAGGCCCTAGATAGGGCCGTGGACCTAATCATTCTTGAATTCATGGACGAGCAGACAGTTCCGGTGGAGCGGATGTTTCTTGCCTTCACAGTCGAAGCATGGGCCAACAAGCGGTGCGGCGAGACAAGGCACACCATTCCCCCGCTACTATGCTGGCGGACTACTACCGGACAAAACGTTAGCAACACCGAAACCGACGCATTTAAATTCGGCCAGTTTCTTCAACGGCAGCTAAAGGTCGCTCATCCTGACCTCTACGCGAGAGTGTTAGAAGGGATGACACGCACGCTGGAACCCGCCCCAGAGACGCCCGAGGAACTACAGTGAGCCAACTTTACCCCAAAGGTCTGGGGACGCGCCCAGAGGCTTGTAGCGACTCCGCCCCCCCCAAAAGATGTTACCGAGGGCTTACGCGTCACGCTGCTGGCGCTCTTCGATGTGCTTGTGAATGCTATTTAGTGCCTGCTGGCGACGTTCGGCCTGCGTTAGCCGGAGAGGATCGCGGAGTTCGCCTTTTTCAACCGCTCTGCGCGTATCGGCGTATTTGGCGGAGCCGGACGGCTGACGCAAATCAGGATTAGAACCGGCCTTTTCCGCAAATTCACGGCGGACCTTCGACTCGACTTCTTCTCGAATGCGATTATCGCGAAGCTCTTGCTCTTTCGCTGCGAATTTGAATTTGCGCTCTGCGGCTTCCATCGGAGAAATCCCTAAGCGGTCGGCCTCCTTGATTAGTTCCGACGGGGCAATCGGGAGCGGCTGGCCGTACAACTGTTTGTGTTTCCAGTCGGCGTCACTGAGCTGCGATAGGCCCTGAGATACCCGGCCCACAAAGTCGTTCGGATCACCGCTGAAGGTTGGCGTTCCTGGCGTCGTAAAGCTGTTGTTCGGTTTCACGCTATTGTCTCCAGTTACAATACCCTGCTCGACGAGAACTTGGCGTTCGCGTTCGTATGCGGCGCGCTGGGATTCGCTTGCGGCTAACCTACGGCCGAGATCAGATTTTTCCTGTTCCCATTGTTGAATGCCCGGCGCGTAAGTGTTCGCCCAAAACTGGTCCACGCTGGTTTTCTGCAATTCCGCCTCAGAAAGCACGTTTTGGAGTGCTCCTGTTACGCGTTCGTCGAGGGAATTTATGGTGTACTGATCGACCCCGGATTGCAACAAAATATCTCTGACGGATGCCATGTTCTAGTCTCCTTAGAATTGCGGTTGTGCGCCCTGATCTGTCGGAACACGTTGCCCCTGACCTTGCTGGATGCCGCCACCGACATGCTCACGCGCAAGGATTGTCAATGCCTCCCGTGTCGCCGATGCGATCTTTTGCATCTTGTCGGCAATATTTGGGAAATGCTGACCTACCTCCGCCGAGACACGATGCCAATTGCCAAGCAACTGAATGACAGGTGGAGCCTGTCCCTGCACGCCTTGACCTTGGGGCGCTTGTCCCTGCTGCCCTTCGTTGGGTATCGGTTGAGTCGGCTGTGGGCTTGAAAATCCGGGGGTCGCGGGGGTCGCCATCTTAAAACTCCTCTGTTGTTTCGTCGTTCATTGCTCTCATCGCTGACTTGCTCGGTCCAACGCGCTTTCTAAATTTCTGGCCCAGCTTAGGACCGGGCTTCCCAATCTCATGAATTTCGATTACCAGTCGCGGAGCAGTCGTGAACGCGATTTCCACCTTGCCGCCGAAGAATTTCGGATATTTATCGTGCGTCAAGACGCGGTGAAATTCCTCTTCTACACACGCCAACATATCCTCGATCACTTCAGTTTTTGACGGCATCACTTACCTCGACAGGAAATGCCTCACGGCGTTTGTACTTACGCTTGAATTCGATTGTCAGCGGCTTCGCATTCGCGTTCTTCGATGGCAGGTCAAGGAACGTCACGTGCTTTTCCGGCCCTGGAATTACGTCAATCCTGAAGCTCACGCTGCCTCTGAGAAACTCGGAATATTTCTCGCTGGTCAGCTTCGCATACAGTGCCATCCTCACGTTGGACAGCAATTCGCGAATTATTTGATCTTTCGTGAGCATCAGCAAGCCACCTTTTTCCTGCCGCGCTCGTATCGCCTCATGAGCGAATCAAGCCGCATCAAGGTCAGCGGGTTAGCCCGTGTGCGTTCGGATTCTAACGATTGAATCGTCCTCAAGGACACGCCGCTGAGAATTGCCAACTCAGATTGAGAAAGCTCGTTTTTCGCCCGAAACAGGCGAAGCCCTGCGGCAACGTCTTCCCTATTTCCCAGCAAAAAACCATTCGAATCCATATCGCCGCCTGCGCGCCGTTGCGCGTCTAACTATCTATTAAGCCCCGAAATAGGTTGTAAGTCAAATCTGATGAGTTATCCTGCGCCTTGCCCCTTGATAGCGCTGAGTAACTGAAGAGGAGTAATACAAAGTCCTCACTTCCACGGAGAATTATTCGGTGTAGTTAACTCGTTCAATTTGCTGGCCTGTGGAAAGCCTAGCTACAATTTAATTTGTCATGCCACTTCTTCCAGTCGGGAATATTTCCGTTGCCCTTGGGGAGCGGGCTTTCCAACTGCTTGGCTGGCTTCGGTGGAACAACTACGACGGCTATCGCTGGCAGACCCATGCGGGCTGCGGCTTTTGCCGTGCAAGGTCGTTCTCCCAACTCTGAGAAGCGTCTCATCTTTTTTAATTGCGACGAGGTTAGCAATCTATTTCTCCTTGTGCGGCAAGGGGATTATAAATACGGGGTGTTTCATACCGGGAGGACGAAACACCCCATAAGTAAAACCGGAGCCCGCGCCCTCTTGCAGCAGGCCAGTTCTGATTCAGGATAACTCGAAAGTAATTCCTTGCAAAAGAAAAGGTCCTCAGCCCGATGGCAAGCGAGGACCTAGTGTTGCAACCACAAAGGAGATGGGAGCTAGGTGCCAGCGTCCGGCCCTCTAGCAGAACAGCATGGCACCCGCCCCACAACCTCTACGTTACAGCCAATCATTCTTATCAGAGGAATGATTCTTGTCCTGCCGCGATAAGGTTAGGGGTAGACTCAGAGTGAGGAGTCATTGCCCGATCTGGCCTTCGATCCGGTGAGGGTAGGGCAACCCCTCACCCGTTCTCAGTGACGCATCTTAGTGGCGTAGAAATTCGGTAGTGTCCTAATTTGGATTTCAGGACTCCTTCTTTTTCTCTCTGTTGTCGCCTTCTTCAAACCAAAATCCGCCTGTGGAGTTAGCCATCCTCTCAACGGCCTCATTGCGTGTAGCGTGGTATATCCATCGTTTTCGGATGAGAAGAACCCATCTGTCACCGTAAACATCCGTGTACTCGATGGAGCCAGCACAGAACAAAATAGCGTCTCCGCTTTTCATCCTATCCTCCAAGTCTTCGCCCAGTTGCACTCGACTACTGTCTTGATAGTTAAGTACTATTTTCCCCGAGTATTCCCGCTGAGCTGGAGTCATAATTTCTGGCAAGTTGAGGGTCGAAAAGCCAGCGAAGAGATGAGTGGTGGGTTCACCTATACAGAGAATTACTGGAGATCGAACTTCCCATGCTTCGCTCTGACCGTGCAGCCTAACTCGCCAATCGACTGTCTGTGCCCATGGCGTGCTTCGAAAATAGATATATGGGCTAAATGGCTCCAATTCAAAGGAGAGCTTTGCTCGCTCTTTAGACTTAAGCGCATTGACTTGCGCGAGAGCCGCATCCGCGTTGGCTTTTGCCGCCTCTGCACTCTCTTTGGCGGCGTTGGCGGCGTCTCTGGCAACGATGAGGGATTCCTTCGCAAAGATGATCTGGCGATTCATCAGGTCGGCTTGTCGGCTCATTCGACCGGTCTGCTCTTGCATCCAGCCAGCTTGGGTTTTCATGAGGTCAGCTTGTCGCCAAATAGCAATCAAAGTGACGGCGGCAATTACCACGTAGATTGCCGTGATGTATACGATGACCCATTCAGGTCTAGCGAACCGTGGAAGAGGTTTCTCTTCGGGTGCCTTTGCAGTGTCGCCGGGTTTTGTGGCGCTATGTTCTACGGATGGAAGTTTGTCTACAATCACATGCGTTGGTGGGACTGGAGCATTAACCTTGGCAGCGTCGCCATGTTTTGCATCGGGCTGACCCTGTTGATTTTTGGCCATGCTTGGCCCCCCAAGCAGGAGTGTTCCAAACACAGCGACCATCGCCAGACGTTTCAGCATGATGCCGGAAATGTATCACAAGTACTGTACTGGAAAGGGGTTTTGTTGGCGGCATTTCAAACATGACAATCATGGTGCCTTGCGCAATGATTTTCAGTCCTGCATCGAGACAATACGATTTCGTGTCATAACCCTGCACCTTCCGTAATCTTCAATTTCCGCAAATTCGATTAATTAATGTCGGGTAATTTGCTTTTCTACGTCGATTCACTTCGCTGGATTTTGTTCTAATTCGGCGTTCAGGTGAATTGTTCCGCCGTTCACGGTTATTGATTTACTCCAGTCCGTGAATCCCTTTCGCTTCACCACGACCTGATGACTGCCAGCGGCTAACGGCACGGTAGAGGGCGTATTGCCGACGAATGTACCGTCGATTTCGATGTCAGCACCCGATGGGGTTGAGTCAATCGCTACAGAGGCTTGTGGAGCATTTTCAGCGGCTTTAGCCTTTGCGTCTTTCTCTGTAACTGTTGTTGCAGAGGCGACCACCCAAAACTTCACATCCCGGCAATTCCCATTGTCTTTGGGTTCGCAAATCTCCAGGTCACGCCGTTCCAACTTCGCCTTATACGTTCCAGCGATCAACATGTCTTTTGGATTTTTGGGTTGGAGTTCGTAGCTATTTCCATCGCTGGACTCGATAAAAGCGTGCTCTGCGATCCTGTGTGACCACCCGGCACCACCGGAATTTTGCGAGTAATTCTTGCCACTCGACCCAAACCACGAAAGGTGAAAACTGCCGTGTGGGTCCTCTATGCTCTCGGTGCTCAGAACCTTGACGGTCAAAGGCCAATTTTCTTTGGCGAAGGCCGGGAAAACCGCAATAGCAAATACAAGCAAAAGAGCTAGCCTCTTCATACCGGGTTCATCTCCACTTGTAGCTCGAATCTGGGGGTTCCCATCATATTAGCCTAGAGGGTAACGCAGCCTCAAGGATACCCCCCAACTTAAGGTGCGGCGACCCGGAATTACGCAAAATCATTTTCCTGCGCCTAGTTTCCGCTCTCCGCAATTTTCCGCTGCGCCCAAATTTGAAATGTTGATTTTCGGAACTTACGCAAAGGGGGTTTTTCGTGATCCTGATCCCAAGGGCAAAACGAGCTATAGCCATCCACCAGACCGGGTACCTAGGACAACTCGGAGGCGATGGCCAACTGGAGACGGAGGGCAGACACCTAGATGCCTCTGTGTACCGCCTTGTGTACCGGATTATCCGCCTTCTAGCGTCAGTTCCCGTCAGCGGGTTTTCGTGGCAAAGAAAAAGCCCGTTCATTTGACGGGCTTTAACGGATGCTGACTGGTAGCGCTAACGGGAATCGAACCCGTGTTTTAAGATTGAGAATCTCACGTCCTAACCCCTAGACGATAGCGCCTTTACAATCAATGACTTACCGAAGTTTTCTTGCTTCCTAGCACTCATACTAGCACTAATGCTAAAATCCATTCCATCGAGCACGCCCGCAGAGCTGCTCTTCCTAGCACTCTTACTAGTAAGGGTGGCAGGGCTCAAGGAGAGAACGGAATGGAGACGAAGCGTCATTCGGTAAACCTTAAACAGTATCGCAAGGTGAGCGGGAAATGGCAATTCGTGCCCGTCGCTCGCGACGCCAAGGGCGCACCTGATCCGCGCCTCGTTGTCATCGATGGAGAGCCGATTAGCTCGAAGGGTGGCACCTTCTACCTCGAATTCAAACATCATGGAAAACGCCGGCAGGAGTCGATCGGGACGGTTCCAAGAGAGGCTCTGGAAGCCTGGCGGACGAAGTGCGCCGTCCTCACCGGATTGATCGAGCCTGAGGACGAACCGGAGGAGGTCGAACAAGGCTTGACGATCGAGCAGGCGATCGAACGTTACCTGGTCGAGGTGGAAGCCACCAAGGGCAGGAAAACATATCGCCAGTACCGCAACGAATTGGAGTGGTTCAAGAAGCACTCCAAGAAGCGGTACGTCACGCAACTGAACCGGAGCGATGCGATGGCTCTCTTTGCGCAGGGGCGCAAAGAGTTGGTGGACGGCAGGCCGCTCAACCAGAAGACTATCAATCGCCGTGTAATCATCATGCTCCACGCCATGCGCAGCCAGGGCGCTGTCATCATCATGAATAAGGGCGACTGGCCCAAGACCATCGACAAGAAGGTCGAGATGTACCAGCCAGAAGAGCTGAAGCCGTTCTTCGCCGCCTGCGATCCCGAAGAGCGGTTAATCTTTCAGGTCTTCCTTTGTACCGGTTTCCGTGAGCGGGAGGTGGCTAACCTTGCTTGGAAGGACATCAACTGGAAGGAAGGTAAGCTCGCCGTCTCCGCCAAGCCCGAGCTCGGCTTCACGCCCAAAAGCTACGAGGAACGCAGTGTCCCCATCCCCATGGCGCTGATTGCGGTTCTCCAGGAACGAAAGAGGAACAGCGGTTCGCTTCTGGTCTTCCCTACCGAGCCGCATCCCACGCGGCCAGAATACGGCAAGGGAAACAACCCGCACGGCCATCTACTGGAATTGTGCAAAGAGGTTGCGTTCCGTGCCGGCCTGAATTGTGGCCACTGCGAAGGTGAGTACACCGTCTACGTGCTGAACAAAGGCGTCCGGAGTACGGAGAAGCGGGCTTACAAGTGCGACACCTCACCGCGCTGCGCAAACTGGTACCTGCACAAGTTCCGCCACACCTTCGCCACGAATATCCTCCAGTCCGTTGATATTCGCAGCCTGCAGGTCATGCTCGGCCACAAAAACATCGCGACCACCGAGAAGTATTTGAAGTCCCTTCGCCTCGACCAGCTCAGGGACAAGATCGAATCCTCGGCGCTGGCCGCGTACGTTTAGACCATCCGCTTCTGTTGCGGGACGGCTACGGTAATCCTCTGCAACCGGGGACACATTCACCTTGGGACGTTTGAAACTTGGCGGTTTCGTAGCAAGCGAAAGTCTGTCCCGCCCACTATGGCGTTTGAACTAAGTCGCTGGCGCGACGGACGCTGCGGCGTTGACTTTCCCCGGACATTGTTGGCTGTGTAAGCCTCGGGTCACAGGAGGTTCCCCGTGACCCATCTTCGGCAGTTGATGCTGGATGAACTCCAGCGTCGCAACTACTCCCCAAGCACCGCGCGTTGCTATCTTCACGCGGTTGAAGATTTTGCCAAGTACTTCCACCGCTCGCCTGAGCGCCTTGGTCCCAGCCATATCCGCGAGTACCAGGTTCATCTTTTCCGTGATCGGAAGTTGTCGCCTGGCACTATTCAGAGCCGGTGCGCGGCTCTGCGGTTTCTTTTTGTAAAGACCCTCCGGCGCCCCTACCTGCACGATGAGATTCCTTTTCCCAAGCGCCCCAGGAAGCTGCCGACTGTACTCAGTCCGGAAGAGGTCGCGCGGTTGATTGATTCGGCTCGGAACCTGATGCACCGCACCATGCTGATGACCCTGTATGCAACCGGGTTGCGAAGAGCCGAGTTGTGTCACCTGAAGGTCACCGACATCGACAGTGGACGCATGGTCATTCATGTCCATCAAGGCAAGGGCGGCCGCGATCGCGATGTTCTGTTAACTCCCAAGCTTCTGGAGACTCTCAGAGAGTACTGGCTCTGGATGAAGCCCAAGACTTACCTGTTCCCAGGCATGGTGAACAACTGGCGGGCTGATGTGCCGATTACAGAGAAGATCGTCTGGGAGGCTGTCGCCCACGCAGCCAAGCAGGCCGGCATCACCAAGCACGTCTCTCCCCACACGCTCAGGCACAGTTTCGCGACTCATATGCTGGAAGCAGGCGCCGATCTGCGTACCATCCAGGTGCTTCTCGGACACTCCAAGCTCGAACACACGACGGTTTACCTACACTTGTCGCGCCGCCACCTGCAGGCGATTCCAAGCCCGCTCGAACGGATCGAAGTGTCACGACCCAACGAAGTAAAACACTCCAGGAAACGGATGAAGCGATGAGCCGGCCCACCCTCGAGGTGGCCGACATCGTCCGTAGAACGGGCAACAGTTTCTGGGAACAGCAGCAGTCGCATCTTGCATGGCCGCATCGCAAGGTGCTCGATGCCATCGTCCACTGCCGCACCGCGGCACTGGGCGGTCATCGCGATCAGTGCGTCCGCTGCGGCCACCAGGCCATCTCGTTCAACTCATGCCGCAACCGGCACTGCCCCAAGTGCCAGGGGAACGCGCGCGCAAAATGGCTGGCGGCGCGCTCGGCAGAACTGTTGCCCGTGCCTTACTTCCACCTCGTCTTTACGCTGCCGCATGATCTGTCCGCGCTTATTCTCCAGAACAAGCGTCTGCTCTACGATCTGCTCTATCGAACCAGCGCCGCGACCATGCTCGAACTGGCTCGCGATCCCAAGCACCTCGGAGCCGATATCGGATTCCTCGGCGTACTGCATACCTGGGGACAGAACCTTGAGCATCATCCCCATATCCACTACATCGTTCCCGCCGGCGGACTGGCTCTCGACGGTTCCAGATGGATCGATTCCTCGCGCCGCTTCTTCCTGCCTGTTCACGCACTGAGCAGAGTCTTCCGCGGCAAGTTCTGCGCTGGACTGAAGCAACTTTTCGCGCAAGGCAAGATTCAGTTTCATGGCTCACAACAGCATCTTGCCTCGCCAGGCACATTCAGCAACTTCCTCCGGCAACTTTTTCGGCAGGACTGGGTGGTCTACGCCAAGCCACCCTTCGGCGGCGCCGAACATGTGCTCAACTACCTGGCCCGATACACCCATCGCGTTGCCATTTCCAACCACCGGCTCGTGGCCTTTGAAAACGATCGCGTCTCTTTCCGCTGGCGAGACTATGCGCACGGCGGCAAGAAGAAGGTTATGACAGTTTCCGCCCCTGAGTTCCTGCGCCGCTTCCTGCTGCATGTTCTGCCCGGCGGCCTGGTGCGCATTCGTCACTTCGGACTCTTTGCCAACCGCAGACGAAGTGCTGTGCTTGAACGTTGTCGCGTGCTGCTCGGCAGAACGCCATGCGCCGATCCACCCGAGCAGCCAAGCCTGCGCTGTCCAGCATGCTCCGGCATCATGCTCGTCGTCGAACGGCTCACCCGCGGCCAGCTTTACTTTCATCCCAGTCTGTCACCGGCCGAGCCAAAGAGGTGCAGCGTTGACAGCTCATGAGAGACTCACCGCACCTGGAGTCGTTCTTCCACCCACCACGCTGTTGTGCTCGCGCACGCAACGCCGATGTGCGCCTTGGCTGCGGTTACGACTCTCGCAGAGCATGTCTGCAAGCGCCGTTCCGGCCTCCACTTCAGCCGAAACCAGACTCCTTCATCGCGATTCGTTCCGCCTCGCCAATCCAACACACATAAAGGCCATCTGCCGCCCATTGAAATCCCATACGTAGATCACCGCGTCCGTCGCGCCAGCGACTTACTTCAAACGACCCTATCGAAACTGTCCCGGCACAAGATCCTGCCACAGCCCACCCTTGTCGCGCCGGGACAGCCCCGATAGGGACCTAACGTTTGGCGGTACTAATTCGAATCTCAATTCGAATCTCAAGTCCATCGCTGGCGTTGATTGGAGATTCGCCCCGAACTCGGAGCGGATCGCAATTCAGGAAAGGCCGTCCAGATCCGTTGGAGGGACCCAAGGAACAATCGGAAGTTTCAGATGTCGATGAAGCTTCGGCGGGCTGCTCGGGGTATATTTCTCGATCACGATGTCGAGTTGGTCACCTGTGGGTGTGTAAATTCCAAACGTGTTCGACTCCAAGTCGCGTGGAAGAATTTCGCGCTTTCCTCCCGAACTCCCGCAACCAATGATATGAATCGGCCTCTCCGCACCACATGTTGCATCGCCTGAAGGGCGAAACGGCGTAATCTTTCCCACGAAGGGTGCGTGCTGGTGTCCATGCAGGACAAAGTGCACACCGTGGTGCTGGAATTCGTCGAGTAACTCACCCGCGTCGAGGCAGATGCTTACGGGTCTCCTGTCTGCAGGGATCTCGACGGCGCTGACGGGCATGATGTGGTGGTGCAACACCACAAAGATGATTGGTGATTCCGGGCCTGATTCGCGTTGCAGTGTCTTGCACACGTGATCCATTAGCCTGTCATAGCGATGCTTTGCGATGAAACCATACTCTCTGAGTAGGTCATTTCTCAAGCGTGCCGAGTTAAGCTCGACAAAGACCAAATCGCGGCCATCCGGTGTGCGATACCGGCGTACTCTTTCCAGGCTGCGGAATTTCTCGCGAAAGAACCCCTCAACAAAATCTCGATAAGGTTGTTCATGTTCATATGTCCTAGTCGGGTTATCCACGCCGATTGTCCACATGTCGTGATTACCCGGCACAATGATGCAGTGGCGGCTGTCAAGACCTAGCTCTTCTAGCAATTTGTCTATGAAGTGACGGGCATGCGGATAGCAGTTCCCGTCGCCTTTCGTGATCAGGTCGCCTGAAACCACAACCACGCCGATCTGTTGGTCAGAATGATTTCTGATCCTCCTCGATATAATCTCCCAAAGAGGTCTGCCGGAAACATCCTCCCCATCGCGCGGCGACTTAAGCGGGAATCCGTAATAGTCGCCGAAGTGTAAATCAGAAATGTGAAGAATAGCCTCTCCGCATGTGGTAACA
>Ga0302187_10003259_pt1 | contig 13205 bp, 13 predicted proteins | sample II_Bog_E1_3_FD_202120 | JGI IMG/M metagenome (GOLD analysis project Ga0302187, IMG submission 202120) | Peat permafrost microbial communities from Stordalen Mire near Abisko, Sweden - II_Bog_E1_3 | ecosystem: Environmental > Terrestrial > Soil > Wetlands > Peat | place: Sweden: Abisko...
TTTAGGAACGCGCGGTCAGACTCCGCGTCTGCGACGCCGACCGTGTCGGAGCTACGAAAACGAAACTTTTGTGTCATCCGGTAAAGTATAGACCGAATGGGCCAACGGCTCAGCCGCTGACCTTTATCGAGAGTCTATGCCGCCGAAACTGCGCCAATTCGATGTGATTGTTCTCGGTGCGGGGGCGGCGGGCCTGATGTGCGCGGCTACGGCGGGACAGCGCGGTCGGCGCGTGGCGCTGCTGGAGCATGGGGGACAGGCGGGGCGAAAGATTCTCATCTCAGGCGGCGGGCGGTGCAATTTTACGAATCTGCACTGCGGGCCGCAGAACTTCATTTCGGAAAACAGGCATTTTGCCAAGTCGGCGCTGGCGGGTTACGGGCCGCAAGACTTCCTGTCGCTGGTGGACAGGTATGGAATTCGCTGGCATGAGAAGACGCTGGGACAGCTCTTCTGCGATGGGTCGGCGCGGGCGATTCTGGACATGCTGCTGGCGGAGTGCGCGCTTGGCGGGGTTGAATTGGTGCTGAATGCGCGGGACATCGCGGTCGAGCGCGAGTCGGCCGGCGGGTTTCGCGTGGCATCGTCGGCGGGCGAGATGCGGGCTGAGGCCGTCGTGGTGGCCACGGGAGGGTTGTCGATCCCGAAGATGGGGGCGACAGGGCTGGGATACGAGCTGGCCGCGCAGTTTGGTCTGAAGGTAGTGACGCCCCGGCCGGCGCTGGTTCCCCTCGTGCTGGGGGGAGATGAGGCGCGATGGATGGAACTGGCGGGGGTGGCTACGGAGGTGGTGGCGTGGGTGGAACCGGCGTCGAAGGACCGTCCCTCGGGGGCTAAAGCCCACGACACTTCCGAGGGACCAATGTACGGGCTGAAGCCCGTACCCTTCCCGAGGGCTGCACCCTTCCAAAGAACCGTGCCTTTTCGAGAGAAGATGCTGGTGACGCATCGGGGCTTGAGCGGGCCGGCGGTGTTGCAGGCTTCGTCGTATTGGCGGCCGGGGGAGGATCTGGTGCTGGATTTTGCGCCTGGAATCCTGCTCGATTCTCAAATGCGCGGCGGTGTGGTGGGAGCGCTGATGGAGCCGCGGGGCCGTCGGGACAAGGCGGCGTTGAGGCTGGCACTAAGGGAGGTTTTGCCGCAGCGGCTGGCGGCGTTTCTCACCGAGACGGAGGCGCCGGGTGGCTGGGGGAATGCGGCGTTGATGGCCTGGGAGCAAAAGCTGCATTGCTGGCGGCTTCATCCGCTGGGGACGGAAGGATTTGAGAAGGCCGAGGTGACGGCTGGAGGCGTGGATACGGATGGGCTGCATGCGCGGACGATGGAGGCGCGGGCTGTGCCGGGGCTCTACTTTATTGGGGAAGTGGCAGATGTGACAGGGTGGCTGGGCGGATTCAACTTCCAGTGGGCGTGGGCTTCGGGGGTGGCGGCGGGGAAGGCGGTGTGACTGAGGCAGGGAATAGGGCATAGGGAATAGGGATTAGATCGCAGTCAATCGCGGTTATTGCTGGACTGGGGCTGGGGCAGGCTCGGCGGCGGGAGCTGGTTGGACGGGCGGAGCGCCGGGTTTGGCGGGAGGGGTTAGGACAAAGCCGTTGCGGACAAGGGCGAAGCCGGGCTGGGGGAGTTCGGCCTGAAGGAGCTGGTTTTCTGGGCCGGAGAAGAGCTCGGTTTTGGCGCCGCCCATGTTGGCTACCAGATGATGGACGGTGATGGGCTTGCTGTCGAGGGTGCCTTGCTCATCGGCGTAGGTGGCTAGCTCGATGGAGGCGATGGAGCCGGCCTGGACTGTCCCGTCTGGCCCGGTGGACTGCTTGGGAACGATGGCCCAGAGGTTGCGGTTGTTGTGTGTGACGGCGAGGGCCAGAAGCGTTTCAAGCGCGCCAGGATCGAAGTCGGGAAGAAAGACGGCGCCGGGATGGAGCGTGAGGCGGGCCGTGGAGCTCTTGCCGCCGGCCGAGACGTTGAGCAGGAACTGGGCGGCATCTGGTGCGGCGGTTACGTTGACGGCGACGTTGTTGAGGATGGCGCTGACCTGGACATGGCGCAGGTGGTTTGCCGAAGAGAGCGTCTCAGTCTTGGAGAGCGAGTAGTTGAGGCCCTTCATGTCCAGATGGACAACGGATGTGGAGTCGTAGCCGCGGGGCGTGGCGGCGAAGTTGAATTCGGCGGTTCCAACAGGCTTGCCGTTCTGTGCGATCGTGAAGCTGCCGGATTGCGCGGCAACTGGTACGGCGGCGACCGAAAAAAAGCCAGCGGCCAAGCTAGTCAAGGCGAAAAAGGCTGCAAGAAGAACAGGTTTGCGCATGGGTGTATGGGTCGTCCCTGCTGGGTTAGACACGGGATGGGGGAAAGAGTTGTGAAAGGCAGTTATCAGTAGTCAGTAGTCAGTAGTCAGTTAGCCAGTTGAGGGCTATGGTTTCCCACCCTTTCCGCAGAAAAAAGCGGAAAGGATGAGGCACGGTGCTGTTTAGGCTGCCTACTGACTACTGACTACTGATCACTGATCACTGATCACTGACTACTGAAAACTGACCACTGAAAACCGACTACTGCTTTGCGATTGCGAAGCGCTTGTTGACTTCGTGCCAGTTGACTACGTTCCACCAGGCGGCCAGGTAGTCGGGGCGGCGGTTCTGGTACTTGAGGTAGTAGGCGTGCTCCCACACGTCGTTGCCGAGGATGGGGTAGTGGCCCTGCGAGAGGGGCGAGTCCTGGTTGGCGGTGGTGACGACCTTGAGCTTGCCGCCCACAAAGACGATCCAGCCCCAGCCGGAACCAAACTGCTTGGCGGTGGCCTCGTTGAAGGTCTTCTTGAAGGTCTCGAAGTCGCCGAAGTCGGCGGCGATCTGCTCGGCGATGGGGCCGGTGGGCGCGCCGCCAACGCCAGCGGAGCCGACGGGGCCCATCAGGTTCCAGAAGGCGGTGTGGTTGGAGTGGCCTCCGCCGTTGTTGCGAACCACGCCGCGAATATCCTCGGGAACGTCGGCCAGGCCGCGGAGCAAATCGTCGACGGACTTGGCGGCGAGGTCGGGGTGGCCGCCGAGGGCGGCGTTCACATTGTTGATGTAGGCCTGGTGATGCTTGTCGTGGTGCAGCTTCATGGTCTCCGCGTCGATAAAAGGCTCGAGCGCGGCATAGTCGTAAGGAAGTGGTGGAAGTTCGTAGGCCATTGGGGAATTCTCCTTAGCATTGGATTGTACTGCGGGGGTTGTGCCCGGCGTCGGGCAGGGGGCCGAAAGCAAAGAGGTTAAATCCGATTTTCACACGCTCTCGCGCGGTCGTATGGTTGGATGCCGGATGGAGCCGGGAGGGTGCGGGGGAATGTTTTTTGGGGAATAGTTATGAGTGATCAGGGGAGCCTCTTGGAAATTTCCTTTAGCAACCTGTGGCAGAAGTCCTGTTTTGAAAGGGCACGACTTGAGTCGTGCCGTAAAGCCTCAGGAATCAATGGGGCTTTAGCCCCTGAGGGGTGTATTTTCTGAATTTTCGACTTTTGCCGCAGGCTGTTAGGCAATAGATTGTGTCAGGGCACACTAGAGCCGTGCCCCGACACATTTTGCAGTTTCAATGGGATTTTGCAAGATGCTCAGGCGTTAGCGATTCGTTGTGGGTGCGTTTGGACAGAGAGGCGGAAAGGCATGGCCGGATCGGATCTCTGGTTTCCCATGCTTACTCGCGGCCGCGCTTGCAGTCGGCGATCCATTTTCGCCATTTGTAGTCGGCGATGAAGGAGGCGACTAGGAGGATGAGGGCGAGGATGCCTAAGAGGAGCTTCATAAAGAGAAGTTGTCAGTGGTCGACCGTAAAAGATTTTGGATTTGTGGTGAGGCTAACGGCCCACAACGATTACGGTGAAGCTGCCGGGGACTACAGCGGGGCGGGGGTGGGGGTTGTCCGCCGTGGAGGCGGGGCGAGGGCCGAATTCGGCGGTGACAAGATAGATGCGGTCGGTGGCGGAGTCGTAGGCCATGGTGCGGGCGCCGCGCTGGGTGGGGAGCGTCTCGATGGTGGTGTAGGCCGGCGTCGATGCATCCACTACGGAGAGAACTCCCTCGCCGCAGGAGGCAAAGGCGAGCTTGTGGGCGGCGTCCCAGCCGGCGGCGTCGGGACCGTCCCCGATGTTGGGCGTGGCCAGGACCTTTCCGGTTTTGGAGTCAACGACGGCCATCTTCTTTCCGTCGCAAACGGGGAAGAGGCGCGAGCCTGCCACGTCAAGGACGAGGCCGCTGGGACTGTCGCAACCGGCTACTGGCCATTCGGCGGTGAGCTTGTTCGTGTGGGCGTCGAGGCGGACGATTTCATTCTTGTCTTCGATGTTGTCGAAGACTTGCCCCAAGCCGTCGACGGCGGGGAACTCGGGCTTGCCCGGGAGCGGGATGTTGGCGACCAGCTTGTTGGTCGCGGTGTCAATGACGGCGGCGTCTTTGCTGCGGCCATCGAAGGCCCAGACGGTCTGGGTGACAGGCTCGAAAACGATACCGTCGGGGTTCTGGCCGCCGGTGGGGATGGTGGCTACGGTGGCGAGGGTGTTGCGATCGAAAACGACAACCGCGTTGCCGCCGCCGTCGGAGATATAGCCGAACTTGCCGGCGGTATCGAGGGCGATGCCGTGGGTGCCGTGAAGACCGGTGATGGCGCCGACCGATTTGCCCGTGGTGGTATCGAGGACATCGACGCGGGCACCGTGGGTTAGATAGAGGCGGTGGGCACTGGAATCGGCGAAAAGGTAGTCCCAGCCGCCGTCGCCACCGACCTTCCATTTATCGAGGATTTTGTACGGCTGCTGGGCGGAGAGCTGGGCAGAGGTTGCAACGAGGCTGCAGAGAATCGTTGCGGCTAGGACGGACAGGGCGAAAAGACGGGGGGTGCGCTGCATAAGTGGCAACTCCGGATGGGATTCGGTCAATCTTGGGATTTACCGGCGAAGAAAGTGTGTCACATCGAGATTAAGGCGTGCTGATGATTTGGAGTTTGTGGATTCCCAGGTCTCAAAATCGAGATCTGGGGCACCCTGCTTTATTTGGAGATGGGGAGGCGGACGCTGACTGTCGTGCCCTGGTTGGGTTGGGCGGGGTCGGGTTGGCTGGCGATAGCGATTGATCCGCCGGCTTTGGTGACGAGGGCTTTGGAGATGGCCAAGCCTAGACCGGTCCCTCCCGTGGTGCGGGTGCGGGAGGGATCGCCGCGATAGAAACGGTCGAAGACGTGGGGCAGGGCTTCGGCGGGGATGCCGTCGCCATGATCTTGAATTTGGAGGACGGCGGCGGATGTGGCTTGGCTGGATTCCAGGTTGAGGCTTATTTCGACAATGGACCCGGCGGAGCTGTGCTGGAGGGCGTTGAGGAGCAGGTTGGAGACAAGCAGAGTGCAGTCTTCGGGGGCGATGCGGACTGGGGGAGCTGAATCCGCGGAGTTGAAAACTACCTGAACGTTGCGGAGGGACGCGATAGGCTCTAGCTGGCCGGCAACCTGGTGGATGCAGGCGGCGAAATCGGCCGCCGGTTGAAGGCCGGGGTTGGGGGTTGAGCTTTCCGCGCGGGCCAGGGTGAGCATGTCGGCCACGATGGCTTCAAGGCGCAGTGAATCGGCGAGGCAGCGTTCCAGGCCGGCCTGATACTCCTGCGCGGAACGGCGCTTCATGGAGAGGAGTTGGAGCGAGGACTTGATGACGGCTACGGCGGTTTTGAGTTCGTGGGCAGCGTCGCTGACGAAGGCACGCTGCTGCAGGAAGGAGCGTTCCAGGCGCTGAAGGACGCTCTCGATGGCGTTGGTGAGCGGGGCTAGCTCCGGAGTGGTGTGTGCGGAGGCTGGCGGTGAGAACTGCCATGCATCGACAGAGACCTGCGAGGCGAGCGAGGCCAACTGGCGCAGGGGGAGCAGGCCGCGGTGCAGCAGCCAGGCGATGAGTGGGCCGGTCACTAAGAGCAGTAGAACGCTGCCCGCGGCGTAAAACTCGACCGCGCTGCGAATGACATGCCAGACGTTGCGGGTGGGCGATCCATAGACAACAATGACCTGATGGAGCGTTCCGCCCTTTATGCCTGGATCGACAGTGCGCGACCCTTGCATCCGGAGGATGCGGTAGTGGTGGCCGTTGAGGACGGTCTGCGAAAAGTCTCCCCAGGGGTGCTGGGGAACACTGGCGCCAGTGCCTTGCCAGTTGGAGGACCGGCCAAGCAGACGGCCACCCAATTCGTAAACCTCGTAGACGTCGTCGGGAGAGATATGGAGATCGGCCTGATCGAGGATCACGTTATCGTCGGGGTCGTCCGCGTCTTGCACGGCTCCGAGAATGGAGTCTGCGCGGCCGTGGAGCATGACGTCAAAGGCGCGGAAGTGGATGTGGCGCTCGTAGCCGAAAGAGAGGACGACGACCAGGATCGACGACGCAAGCTCGACGGCGAGAACGGCGACAACGAGTCGAAAGGCGATGGAGCGGGGCTGGATGGCTAACTTCATTGGCCTCGCTCTTGGATTGGGAGTCTGCCTGGTTCAGCGGCCTGGTCGCGGTCCGATTCGGGGGCAGGGGGCAGGCTCGGTGCGAGGCGGTAACCGCGTCCGCGCATGGTTTCAATAATGGGGTCCGGCACGGGAAGTGCAGCGTCGAGCTTTTTGCGAAGGTTGGAAACGTGGACCTCGATGACGTTGGAGTGGTGCTCCCAGTTGTAGTCGTAGAGATGCTCGAGGAGTTCGCGTTTGCTTACGATGACGCGGGGGCGATGAATCAGGTATTCGAGGACGCGATACTCGGTGGGGGAGAGGTCGACGAAGACACCGTTTCTGAGGACGGTCTGCTCCAGGGTGTTGACGGTGAGGCCGAGAACGGTGAGCGTGGGGTGAGCTGCGCCTTTGCCGCGGCGGATGAGAGCCTTGGCGCGGGCGATGAGCTCACCTAGGTCGAAGGGCTTGGCGAGGTAGTCGTCGGCGCCGGCGTTGAGGAGCTGGATGATGGAGTCGGCGCCGTCTTTGGCGGTGAGGATGAGGACGGGGGTCGGGTCTTTGCGGGCGCGGAGACGACGGAGAAGGCTGAGGCCGTCGAGCTTGGGCAGCATCAGGTCGAGCACGATGAGGTCGTAGCAGAGGTTGCTTGCGCAGTCGTCCCCGGCCATGCCGTCTTCAGCCCAATCGACGGCGAAACCCGGGCCGTCGCGCAGGGCTGTGGCCAGGTTGTCGGCCAGGCGGACTTCATCTTCGATGAGCAGGACGCGCATGGGGGTGCCTATGTCTCCGGGAATAGTATGACGCAGGAAAGATTAAGCGTGCCTGAACCACCTGCGGTGGGGCAGACGGCGCTTGCGCGTCAGGGGCGACTTCGCCTTAGTACTACAGTTGTAGATCGCAGATTCTGGAGGGAGCAGGGCGCTTTAGCGCCCTGAAATGCCTCAAAATTCCTGCACCTTTAGGCGTGGGCCTTGGCGGTTTGCTAGCCTTCGGAGCAAATACAACTGTGGTGTTAGAACCTGTTTAATGACTTGGCATAAGGTCAAGGGTACGGGCTTCAGCCCGTACATTTCAGCCAACAAATGGTTGCTTTAGATGGGATGAGACGGCTGGTCTCGCGGACAGCTAAGCTGTTCGGTACGCATTCGAGATGCTAAAAGGAGACCAGCCAATGAAGAAGGTTAACAGAGAGTTGCCGAAGATGGAGGCAGGTTGCGCCAAGCCGAAGATGACCGTGGGTCTGGACATGGGCGACCGTTACAGCCACTATTGCCTGTTGGACGCCGACAGGGAGGTCGTAGAGCAAGGGCGCATGCAAAGCGCCGAGACCGCGCTGCGCCGGCATTTCGAGCCCGAGCCCTGCCTGCGCATCGCCCTGGAGTGCGGCACGCACTCGCCCTGGGTCAGCCATTTACTGATCGAGCTCGGCCACCAGGTCATCGTGGCCAACGCCCGCAAGATCCCGGCCATCACCGGCAGCGAATCCAAAAGCGACCGCAACGATGCCGAGAAGCTGGCGCGCTTCGCCGCCTACGACCCCAAGCTGGCGGGTGAGCCACCCATAAGCGCTAAGATAACCTTTGACTTTTCGGAAGAGCAGTTTTAGTCTTCTTCCATGTCTGAGCTTGAGGATTGGCGAATTCTCGTTGGGCTGATGCCGTCAGCTTGGGAGCAGTTGGCCCGAAGCAGCGGCGCGGTACGGCGACTGCGCGGGTTTAAGAGTCTTGAATCCCTGCTGCATACGCTGTTGCTGCATGTCGGTTGCGGTTGGTCATTGCGCGAGACCGTAGTTCAGGCTAAGTTAGCGGGGCTCGCCGAGGTTTCCGATGTGACACTGCTGAACCGGCTTCGAGACGCAGAGGCGTGGTTCCGGCAATTATGTGAGCTTCTTTTGCTTGAACTGGGTGTGACTTTGAAGCCCAGTGTTGGTGGGCGGAGCGTGCGCTTGCTGGATGCCACAGTGGTCAGCGAGCCGGGCAAAACCGGCAGTCAATGGCGCATCCATTACAGTCTGCGCCTGCCCACATTGGAGTGCGATCATTTTGTTCTTACTTCAACGAAAGGCGCTGGCGCTGCTGAACGATTTGCCCAATTCAAATTTCAAGCCAAGGACCTGGTTTTGGCCGATGCCGGATACAGCCATCAGCTTGGCATTCAGAGCGTCGTCGAACAGAACGCCGCTGTGTGTGTGCGATTGAATCCATACGCGCTACCACTGTATGACAAGGCTGGAGGGCGCATTGATCTGACCGCACGGCTAAGTGGATTGGCCACGCCCGGAGAGATAACGGAGTGGCCGGTATGGGTTCATGTCGGTGAGCAGAAATATCAAGGACGGCTTACGGCCATTCGCAAGAGCCTGGAGGCAATCCGGCGGGCAGAAGTGCGCATCAACGACAAGGTGCAAAGGGGAAAGACCGTCGGCCCGCTGGGCAGGCTCTGCGCTCAGTATGTCCTGGTGTTCACGACCCTTTCCTTAGAGGAGGCCAGCGCGGAAAAGGTATTGGATATATATCGGCTTCGATGGCAGATTGAACTGAGTTTCAAGCGGCTGAAGTCGATAGCGGAACTCGGCCATCTTCCGAAAGACGATGACCGAAGTAGCCGCGCATGGCTTTACGGAAAGCTTTTCATTGCATTGCTGACAGAGAAGATGAGGAGAGTGGCAAGCACCATTTCCCCCTGGGGCTACACGACAAAATCAACAAAGAACACGGAGCAAGTGGCGTGAATTCCACTTTGCATTCCATCAGGTGATCGCCGCCATTACGCCTAGACTCCCATTGCAATCTGTTCTTGATCAGTGGAACCAGATTGCTGCATCCCTCTCTGAGCCAAACCGAAAGAGAAGGCCGCAAGTCGAAACATTATCTTAGCGCTTATGGGCGGGCCACCCATTACCAGCCAACGAGTTGGGTCCCCATCCTTCCGCATGCTCTTGGCGGAAGGGTGGGAGAGCACATCCCTCAATCCTGAGATCGGGCGGGTGGCCAAGGACTTGCTGGCCAAGAAGGATCTGGTGGCCCAGGTCTGGACTTTCAGACCTGGGATTCGAATGTCCAATGTGGATCCATCTCCACGGGTTCTCGAAACCCATCTCTCCAAAAGGCGAGACATGGGGCACCCAATCATTTCGGGTCGAGTAAACCCCGGCCACCCGCCTGCTGATTGAGAGAATCCACTCGGGTAAAAAGTCTCCAGTTTTCTCCCGGAGTTGTCGAGTAGCCCCGGGGGATTTCACCCCGAGGCCCTCACAGGTATCCGCGAGGGCAAGGGCGGCAAGGACCGCGATGTCATGCTTAGCCCGAAGCTGCTTGAAGAACTACGCACTTACTGGCGCGGCCTCCGCCGCAAGCCCAAGGAGTGGTTGTTTCCCGGCAACAGCTGGCACACATCCAGCCGACCTGTGACCACCAAGGTGCTTTGGAGTGCCTGTCAGATCGCCGCCGAGCGCGTTGGCCTCGACAACAGGCGCATTCATCCCCACACTTTGCGCCACTATTCCGCATGGTAGATAGTAGACACTGCTTTGCGACTCACCTGCTTGAAGCCGGCGCCGACCTGCGTACGATTCAGATTTTGCTAGGACATCGAGACCTCGAAGTGACGACCGTCTATCTGCATCTGTCCCAACGGCATCTCAGCGCGACCGCCAGCCCGCTCGACGCACTCAGCTTGTCTTCGCAAGGAGGACGCAAGCACAGTTCATGAATCGGCCTCTTCTGGAGATGGCCGTCATTTTTCACGCTGTCGCTGCTCTCGGTACAACGGCAGGAAAACCGGCTATCACGCTCGCTTTGGAGTAAAACTCTTCTACCGGTATTTGGTTCAGCAAGGCGTATGGCAGAGCCTTCCGACTGATGAAGTTACCAACGATCTGCCTGCATTGGTCATTGCTTTCCGCGACTGGCTTCACATACATCGTGGCGTTACTCAAGGGACTCTCCGGTATTACACCCGTGGCGCGGCGGAACTGATCCATTCACTTGGGGAAGATGTCCGTCAGTGGAATGCCCAGGGCGTCCGTGCGTTTTTGTTGGATCGCGCGAGCCAGTGTGGCAGTGAAGCGACCCAGAGGCCGATCACAGCCGTGCGAGCGTTCCTGCGGTATCTCATTTTCTGCGGCGAAGCCAGAGACGATCTCGACCTCGCCGTTCCGGCGATCGCCCATTGGCGTCTGGCCACACTTCCGCGCTGTCTCTCAGCACAGAAACTCGACCGCCTCATCACCGCCTGCGACGGGGCTACTCCAGAGCGCCTTCGCGACCGCGCAATTGTATTGTTGCTATCCCGGCTCGGACTCCGCGCTGGCGATGTGGCCCGGCTTCGCTTTGCCGATATCGACTGGAAGGCCGGCACCATACACGTTACCGGGAAGGGCCGACGCCAAGTGAGTTTGCCTTTACCCCAAGATGCCGGCGAGGCTCTGCTTCGCTACTTGGATTCCCGACCTCGAGTTGGCGATGCTAGTCATGTATTCGTTCGCAACATCGCTCCGTTTAGGCCATTTGTCTCTGGCAGCAGTATTTCTAATGTTGTGAAGCGTGCTCTTCATCGCGCTGGTATTGAGAGTCCGGCAAAAGGTGCTCATTTATTGCGACACACCGCTGCAACAGCGATGTTGAGACACGGGGTGCCGCTCGACAAGATTGGCCTCGTCCTGCGCCATCGCAGCATCGATATGACGGCTTACTATGCCAAGGTGGATTTCGCTCTCCTCCAGCAAGTCGCACAGCCATGGCCGGAGGTGAACTCATGATAGCCGCGATCGAAAGGTACTTGGCCACAGGGCGCGCTGCCGGCTATTCCCTCAGCAACGTGGAATGCTGAGGATCTTGGGTAGTTTCCTGCGCGTCTTGGGATAGGGCAGGAACTGGCGGAACTCATGCCGGTCGAGAGTGTGTACGAAGAAGAACCGCAGCGCGGCCACATGGTTCTCGACGGATCCCGGTTCCAGCTTCATAACCTTGAGAAGGTAAGCCTGGTAAGTGCGGATATGATCGGGGCTGAGCTTGTCGGGTGACTTGCCGAAGTGTTGTGCGAACCGCTCGACGAAACGCAGATAGCGCCGTGTCGTGGCCTGCGAGTAGTTGCGACGCTCGAGTTCCTCGAGCATCATTTTGCGAAGGTGGGTCACAGTTGGTACCTCCTGTGACTCACACTATCCCGGCCTCAAAACTACTCGAAGGCCAAAACTGCAGCGACCGCGGCGCCTGCGGATTCGTTCTGGTCGAGTACTATTTCAAACCTCCCGAAAGAGTAAGAAAAGATGATACGACATCCAGTCCGCAACGATGAATGGAAAGCCAAGGAGCAAACCGTGGTTCAGCCACGCGGAGATGGCGCACGGCGGAAGACTGGTGCTGAACATGGGGCCCCTGCCGAACAGAAAATGGGGCAGCGCGCAGGATGCTGCGCCTCCATCGATGCCATAGCGAACGCACAAGTGGTCAATAGACTGTAGGTGTTAGACCACCTGAGCCGTGCCACATGGTGCGCTGAAAATGAACGACTTGCGGACGCCGAATTCGCACCCTTCATTGGCTAGCTCAAGAGAGAGGCAGGGGCGACTCTTGAAACCATTTGCCGGCGACAACGGATCACCCTGTGATCGCAGTGTCCGCGTCCGCGAGCACGGAATGTGGCCCAGCGCTGTGTTCAGGAATCTGGTTCTGGGCGCTTGGCCAATGCGGGTGAGGTCAGGCCGTTGAGCATCCTCCTAGGGGTATGGCAACGATTCGCGACAAAATGGGGGTCGCTTCAGAAAAAGGAACGACTCGTGAGACAGGACGCAGCTCTCTTGTTCATTCATGCGGCCACGGGTCCTTGAGCAGTGAGCAAAGACTCAGGTCGTTGTCGTAGCGCTCAACTTCCACTGCGGCCATGCGGATGGCGTGGGCCATGCCGCGAAACGCCGGCACTGCATCCGATCCCATGATCTGCGGGGAGACAAACAGATGCACGCGGTCGACAAGGCCGCCAGCCAACAGCGCGGTGTTGAGGCGCGTGCCGGTTTCGGTGAGCAGGGTCAGAATTCCTTCCTCGCCCAGCTTGTCCAGTACTTTGCTCAGAGGCACACGGCCAGCCTCCGCCGGCAATACCTCGACACGCACGCCACGCGACTGCAACTCGTGGATGCGTGCGTCGTCCTTGGACACGGTGAAGATGGCCAGATCGTTTTGCGCCGTCTTCACCATCTTCGAATCGAGCGGCATGCGGAGCGCCGAGTCCAGCACCACGCGCAGCAGAGGCCTGCGCCGCCGCAATCCGCTTCGATCGGTAAGCATGGGGTCGTCGGCAAGCACAGTATCCACGCCGGTAAGCGCGGCATCGGCTTGCCAGCGCAGGGGCTGCACGGCGGCGCGCGCGGCTTCGCTGGTAATCCAATAGGGTTCGCGGAGTGTATGCTGACCGGCCGGCGGTGCAATGCGGCCGTCGAGCGTCATCGCCACCTTCATCAGAACCAGCGGACGCTTGTGCCGGCTCCAGCGGGCAAAGCCCTCGTTGAGGCGGCGCGCTTCGGCCTGGCACACGCCCAGAGTTACATCGATCCCCGCCGCACGCATTCGGTCGGCCCCATGCCCTGCAACAGCCGGGTTAGGGTCGATGGTCGCGGCAACCACGCGACGGAGCTCCGAAGCGATCAGAGCTTCCGTACAGGGCCCGGTGCGGCCGGTGTGATTGCAAGGCTCCAGGCTGACGTAGGCAGTACCGCCGAGGAGACGATTGCCGGCATGTTGCGCGGCCGCCTTGAGCGCGAC
>Ga0302187_10003262_pt1 | contig 13197 bp, 12 predicted proteins | sample II_Bog_E1_3_FD_202120 | JGI IMG/M metagenome (GOLD analysis project Ga0302187, IMG submission 202120) | Peat permafrost microbial communities from Stordalen Mire near Abisko, Sweden - II_Bog_E1_3 | ecosystem: Environmental > Terrestrial > Soil > Wetlands > Peat | place: Sweden: Abisko...
TACGGCTGTGCCCGGGCTTGATCGCGCGGGATATCCCGTGTCCCTTAAGGGACACGGGGCACCCAGGGGGCGTGCGGCGTTTAGCGGCTGTACTGCGGCCTGTAACCGTAGCCTTTGGAGCTCGAAGCGCTTTCGGACGTGGCTGCGTCGCCGCCTCCCAGCTCGGTGAGCTGGTTGACGACGTGGTGCAGGCTCTGGGCCTGGGCTTTGAGCTCGGCGGCAGCGGCGGAGTTCTCCTCGGCGGTGCTGGCGGTGGTCTGCGCGATGGCCTCGATGTTCACAACCGCGGAGCTGACGCGGCGGATGCCATCGACCTGTTCGCGGCTGGCCTCCTGGATGTCGGCGATGATGGCGTTGAGGCGGGTGGACTCTTCGGTGATTCCGCGGACGGCTGTGGTGACGTGTGTGACCTTGGCGAGCCCGGCGGTGGCGTTGAGGATGGAGACGCCGATGAGCTCTGCGGTCTGCTTGGCGGCGTCGCTGGAGCGCTGGGCGAGGTTGCGGACCTCTTCAGCGACAACGGCGAAGCCGAGGCCGGTTTCGCCGGCGCGGGCGGCTTCGACCGCAGCGTTGAGGGCGAGGATGTTGGTCTGGAAGGCGATCTGCTCGGTGGTCTTGACGATGCCGGAGATCTGCTTGCTGGAGGCGTTGATGGTGTCCATGGCACTGACCATCTCGTCGAGAAGGCGGTTGGCGTCGGCGAAGCGCTGTTCGTTTTCGGCGGCGATGGCTCCGGCGAGGTTGCAGCTCTCGGCGTTGCGTGCGGAGACGGTGCTGATGATCTGGGCGGAGGAGGAGATCTCGCCAATGGAGGCAGCTTCACTCTGGGCGGAGTTGGCGAGGGCGATGCTGGAGGACTCGACCTGGGCTGTGGCTTGCTCGACCTCGGTGGCGGTGGCGTCGAGGTATTCGAGGACGATGCCCTGGGAGCGGAGCGAGCGGCCGAATTGCATGGCGAGCCAGACGGCGGGAATGGTTTCCATCACGACGTAGAAGGCGTGGAGGAGGACAACGCTGAATCCGGCCTTGTAGTTGAAGATGCTGTCGGGCAGCCAAAGCCAGAACGTGATGTGATGTGCGGCGATGACGCCAGCTGCGACCAGCACGGGCGTGACTCGACCAAACGCGACCATGAGGGCAAGGAGAGCGAAGATCTCGAAGTGGGCTTCGATCATGCCGCCGGCGACGTGGATGGCGAGAGCGCAGACGCCCATGGAGCAGACGGCGAGCGAGACGGGGCCGAACTCCCAGGTGTTGTTCGAATAGACGGCGAGGCCGGGGCCGAGGAGCAGGACGATCATGGCGACGAGCACGATGACCATGCTGGAATGCATGAAGCTGGCGACGATCAGCAGGATGGGCAGATGGGCAGCCATGAAGTAGAAGCCCAGCGTGCTGACCTTACGGATGTAGACCTTCTCGTAGTTGGTGATGGATTGCTGCAGCGGGTTGTTCGAGAGCGAGTTCATGATTCGTCAGGTGTCCAGTCAGGGGAGTCGATATTTCATGCGGAAGGGGTCAACGCGGGCGCGGAGGCGCTGGCTTACGGCGCAGCCCATCAGGGGCAAAGGGTGAGGATCGTGGCCGGAGCGCAGGGAGGTGAGGATGTTGGTGTCCTGGTCGCCGAGGGGGCCATAGCCACCGCGATAGAGGATTTTGCTCTCAGGCGTGACGACAACCAGCAGCGGAACTCCGACCAAGCCGATCTTCGCGGGTAGGGTCTCGGAGTTGATGTGGACCACGGCAAAGCCGCGATCCTGGACACGCTGCAGGTTGCGGGGGCCGTCGGGGTCAGGTGTCTCGGGACCTTCGACCATGACGACCTGCTCTTCGACCCCGGGCTGGGGGCCGCGGGTTGCGAGGCGCTGGAGAACGCGCTGCGAGCAGGCGCAGCTGGGCGAGAGGAAGTGAATCTCGCGCCAGTGGCCGGGGGGAACCGCTGGCGCGAGGGTGAGAATCTCGTCTCCGGGGGCCTGAAATGGAACGTGGTAGCTCATCAGGATGCCGCCGCCGAGCATGACCAGCGCGGTCCAGCAGACATAAAGTGCCCGGGTTGGGAGGAGTGGCTGCATAAGACAGGAGATTGGTTCCAGGCAAGCTGGAACGTGAGGTCTTCTGCGATATCGGCAGGATTGGGGAGGGAATCGAGGCGCGCGAGGCGAACTGTCCGCGTACCGGACAGTTCGGGACGGTATTCTTGTCGCTTCGCGAGCGGAATTGTGGCAGGAAAATCGCGGGAAGAGGATCGAGATGCGAGTTCCGGGCTGCGGGTTTCGAGCGGCGTCTAGGAGCGCTGGGAGCGGGCGATGGCGGCTTTGGCTTCTTTGTCGCCTTCGCGGGCACGTTCGGTGGCGCGTTTGTCCCAGTCCTGTTTGCCCTTGGCGAGGGCCAGCTCGCACTTTACGAGGCCGTGGCGGAAGTAGAGCCGCGTGGGGATCAGGGTGTAGCCCTTCTGATTGGTCAGGCCCTTCAACTTTTCCAGCTCACGCTTGTGGAGCAGGAGCCTACGAGTACGCAGCGATTCGTGGTTCATCGCGTTGCCGTGGGAGAAGGGACCAATATGGGCATTGAGGAGGAAGGCCTCGCCGTCCTTGAGGAGGCCGTAGGCGTCCTTGAGGTTGGCGTTGCCTTCGCGGATGGACTTGACCTCGGTGCCGCGCAGGGCGACGCCGCACTCGAAACGGTCGGTAAGGAAGTAATTATGGCTGGCGGAGCGGTTGAAGCTGGCGTCGCGCATGCCTGCGGCGACGGGGTCGCGGTCCTTCTGCTTGGGGGCAGGGTTCTTCGCGTGGGTCGGCGTGGTCGGGTTGGATAGCGAACGCGGCATTGGTACGTCCAAAGGAGGAGAACAGCAGGACCCCTGAGTTCTTGATGCTAGCAGAGCCGTGGACGGTTCAGGGCAGGTGTAGACCTTCGGCCGGCGGGTGCCGTCGAATGGGTCCGGAGCAGTTCTGAAGGGCGATGGGGGTTAGTTCTGCGGGCGAAGAGGCTGGAGTTACGAATGGTAGTATGGAGCGAGCTCGACCGACCGCTCAGGAGCGCGAAAGATGCTGTTGGGACGCGCCTTCGAGCGGTCCGTGGCTGTGGCCACCAGCAACTCCAACTCCTGAAGCTGCGTGTTGAAGGCATTCTGGAGCAGGGCGCAAACATGCAGGGACGCAGGATGGCAGGTCTGGGTCGAGACCGTAACAGAAATTCCACGCCAAGCCGCAGTTTGGCAGCACGACTGGCTGCAAGACTGACCACCGGCGCCGTGCTGGCGATTGTGCTGGGAGCGGTGTGGATCGCGAGCGCACCGAGTGCTCATGCGCAGTCGGCGGCGACGTGGAGCAAACGCGGCGAACTTGCCGAGGCGCGGGATGACTTCGACAGTGCGTTTGAGGACTTTCGTCAGGCGCACCTGAAGAAGCCCAGTGACCTACGGTACCGGGAGCGGTATGAGCGGCTGCGTTTTGAGGCCGCCAATCAGCATGTGGACCGTGGACGGGTCGTGCGGCAGTCCGGCGACGCTGCCGGAGCGATGAACGAGTTCGCGCGCGCGCTACAGATCGATCCAGGCAACCAGGCGGCGGCGCAAGAGCTGGAGCAGACCCGCAAGGCCTCTCCCAACGTAGCGCCAAGCATCGGAGCCGCGGCGCAGGCGGCGATCACGACGAACGACAATGGCGCGACCCCGATCCGGCCGCAGGCGGGCGAGCAGACGCCGTACCAGAAGCAGGTGCAGCACGACATCCTGACGCTGGCGACGCCGGTGAGTCTTCGGCCTGTGTCCGAGGACCCCATCACGCTGCACATGGTGGAGGACACGAAGGTCGTCTACCAGGCGATTGGCAAGGCTGCCGGGCTGAATGTGATCTTCGATCCGGACTATACGTCGAAGCGCATTCCCGTGGACCTGACGAGCATCAGCCTGTACGACTCACTGCGCGTGGTGGGCATGCTGAGCGGGACGTTCTGGAAGCCGGTAACGCCGAATACGATCTTTGTGGCGCAGAACAATCGCGCCAAACGCACCGACCTGGATGACATGGCGGTGCAGACCTTTTATCTGACGAACGTTTCGCAGCAGAACGATGCGAACGAGATTCTGGTTGCCCTGCGCAACCTGCTTGACCCCAGCGTGAAGATCTACCTCGTGGCCAGCCAGAATGCGATCATTCTGCGCGCGACGCCGGACGAGCTAATCCTGGCAGAGAAGCTCATCAACGATCTTGATCGCACGCGCGCTGAAGTCGTAATCGACGTGGCTGTGCTCGAGGTGAGCCGCAACAAGGAGCGCGACCTCGGCATCACGTTGCCGACCAGCATTGGGTTGACGCCGCAGCAGAGCAACTACAACCAGAGCACGTCCAGCACGACGACGTCGACTACGACGACTTCCACCTCGACGACCAGCGGTCTGACGCTGAACACACTGGCGAACCTGAATGCGACGAACTTCGCTGTGACACTTTCGGGCGGGACGGTGAATGCGCTGCTGACGGATGCCGATACCCGCATCCTGCAGAACCCGCGCATTCGCGCGACGGACGGACAGCATGCGACGTTGAAGATCGGCTCGAAGATTCCGGTAGCTACGGGTTCGTACAGCTCCACGTTGAGCGCTGCGAGCAGCTACGGCGTGCAGACGCAGTTCACGTATCTCGATGTGGGTGTGAATATCGACATCACGCCGACGGTGCACTATGACCGTGAGATCTCGCTGAAGCTGAAGATCGAGGTATCGGCGCAGAACGGCAGTGTAACGATCTCGAGCGTGACGGAGCCGATCATCTCGCAGCGCGTGTCGGAGCAGGTAATTCAGCTCAAGGACGGCGAGCCTTCGATCCTGGCGGGCCTGCTGCAGAAGCAAGATTCGACCGCGGTGAATGGAACCCCGGGGCTGGCTTCGCTTCCGTTCTTCAAGTACTTCTTCTCCAGCCAGGACAAGACGACGCAGCAGGATGAGATCGTCTTCCTGGTGATCCCACACATCGTGCGCGAGCAGGTGTTGACGGATGAGAACACCGAAGCGATCTACACGGGCACGAGCCAGGCGATCGAGCTGATGCGCAAGGATCCGGCGAAGATCGCCGCGGCGCGCGCGGAGCGGATGAATGCTGCCGCAGCGACGACTCCTTCGCAGGAGACCTCGGCGGCTCGTGCGGCTTCGGCGATGGTGGGGGCGATTGCCCGCGATGGAAGCCCGATTCCTGCTAGTGGAGCGATCGTAGCGCCACCACCTCCTCCGCCACCGCCACCACCTCCCGCTGCGAATGCGGGCGGAGCGATGACACCCATTTCGCTGCAGGTGATTCCGTCGGCGACGACGCAGTCCGTGGGCGCGACCTTCCAGGTGGTGGTCAAGGTCTCCAACGCGCGGGATCTTGCGACGGTGCCGCTGCAGATGCAGTTCAACTCCAAGGTGCTGCAGCTGGTGGGCGTGGAGGACGGCACGTTGATGAGCCGGGATGGCCAGGTTGCAGCGCTGGTGCATCGCGATGGCGGCGACGGCTCGGTGACGATCACGAGCACGAGGCCTCCGCAAGCTCCGGGAGTGAACGGCGAGGGGCCGCTCTGCACGCTGACGTTCAAGGCCATTGGTGCGGGTGATTCGCCGCTGGCGCTGGTGCGGATCGGCGCGCGGGACAGCAAACAGAACAACCTGCCCACGGTCGGCTCGCAGGGCATGGTGCATGTCAAGTAGTTGCAGGGATTAGGGAACAGGGAGTAGGGATTAGGTTCCTTGCAGATGCGTAAGGCACTTCCAATGCGGACGGCTGGGATTGGGGCGAGACGACGCTCGGAGGCTGGGCTCACGCTGATCGAGCTGATCATCGTGGTGACGGTGCTGTCGATCCTGGCAGTGGCTGCCGTGCCGGTGGTGAAGCTGCAGATCAAGCGGGCCAGGGAGCAGGCGCTGCGCCGGGATCTGCAGGAGATTCGCCGGGCTATTGATGCGTACAAAGACGCTGCCGATAAGGGAGCGTTCCAGACCAAGGCGGACTCGATGAACTATCCGCCGGATATGCAGACGCTGGTGGATGGCGTGGATGTGCAGACGAAGCACCTGCGGTTCCTGCGGAAGATTCCGATTGACCCGATGACGGGAACGACGGAGTGGGGGATGCGGTCCAACCAGGACGATCCTGACTCGGACTCCTGGGGCGGGCAGAACGTCTTCGACGTGTTTACCAAGAGCAGCGGCACGGCGTTGGATGGGACGAAGTATTCGACCTGGTAGAGCGGTCAGCGGGTTGTGGAAGGAACGGAAGCGGAGATGGCGAAGGCGATGACAATTCGGAGGCGGGGCGGCGAGCGGGGATTTACGCTCATCGAGCTGATCATCGTCATGGCGATCATCGCGACGCTTTCGGCGATTGCGATTCCGCGCTACATCCAGATTGTGAAGAAGGCCAAGGAGGCCGTGCTGCAGGAGGATCTGCACGTGATGCGGGCGGCCATCGACAGCTACACGGTCGACAAGGAGAAGGCTCCGCAGTCTCTGGATGAGCTGGTGCAGGCGGGTTACCTGAAGGTTTTGCCGATCGATCCCATGACGGGTCATAGCGATACGTGGATTCCGGGGCAGTCCGACTCGATGATGGACATCAACCAGACGGAGGGTGGCATCGACGATGTGCACTCCGGGGCGCAGGGTGTGGCGATCGACGGGACCGGGTATAACACGTGGTAGCAGCGCTTTGCGTTAGCGGCTTCGCCGGTAGCGCTTCGCGTTAGCCGCTTCGCGGTTAGCGGGAACGTGGAATCCCCCAGGGGCTGTCACCCAAACTTCGTGCGGAAGCGTCTAAGATGGTATCCAGAGTTGCGCCTCGGCCTGCCGATTTCTTCAGGGGCGCTGTCTCTTCGGGGTACCCCCTCATGCGCCTCCTGACCCTCGCTACTCTGATGAGCCTTTCCGCCGGTGCTGTTGCGCTGGCGCAGACCTCCTCGCCTTCTCCGGCAACTTCTACCTCGTCGGCACCCGCGGCGTCGACTACGGGAGCGTCGGCGGGAACCTCTGCTCAGGACCCGAGCAAGCCTGCCGCGAAGCCTTCGTCGGACGATGCGACGATTGCGGCGGAGCACTCGGCGAATGCGGATGCGGACAAGATCATCGACCCCAAGGCTGATTCGGCTAAGACGGACGACAAGAGTGCGAAGAAGTCTAAGGAGTCGAAGGACGGCAAGGCCACCGACGTGGCCGACTCCAAGAAGGATGACGATCTGCCCTCGCCGGGCGATCACCTCGACCCGCACATCAAGAAGGGCAGCGAGGAAGATGTGAATGCCATTGGGACGCGCAACATCGGCGGTCGCGGCATGGGGAACTGGTACACGACGAACGGCGAGATCGGGATGGGCAAGCAGTACTCGATGGAGGTGGAGAAGAGCTCTCACCTCGTGACGGACCCGGTGGTCGTCGAGTATGTGAACCGCGTGGGCCAGAACCTGGTGAAGAACTCGGACGCGAAGGTGCCGTTCACGATCAAGGTGCTGGATACGGACGAGATCAACGCGATGGCGTTGCCGGGCGGATTCTTCTATGTGAACTCGGGGCTGATCCTGGCGTGCGACTCGGAAGATGAGCTTGCCGGTGTGATGGCGCATGAGATCTCGCATGTGGTGGCGCACCATGCGGCTCGCGAGATGACCCGCATGAACTACATGCAGATCGCCTCGGTGCCGTTGATGATCTTTACGCAGGGCACCTGGACGGGCTATGGCATCTACGAGGCCGCGCAGCTGGCGGTGCCGATGGCGTTCCTGCAGTTCTCGCGTAACTTCGAGGCGGAAGCGGACTTCCTGGGCGTGCAGTGGATGTACAAGGCTGGCTACGATCCGCAGGGCATGGTGACGATCTTCGAGAAGCTGTCGGCGCTGGAGAAGCACAAGCCCGGTGCGCTCTCGAAGGCGTTCAGCGATCATCCTGCGACGCCGGACCGTATCGCCAATGTTGAGGATGAGATCGCGACGATTCTTCCGGCGCGGCCTGAGTACCTGGTCACGACGAGCGAGTTCGACCAGGTGAAGGCGCGGTTGGCGCGCATCCAGAACAAGCGTGGCCTGAACGATAAGAAGAACGGCAACAAGCCGACGCTGCGACGCACGGCGAGCACGAACAACGATCCGAACTCGACGACGAACTCGAATGATGGGCCGCCGACGCTGGGGAGACGGAATTAGCTTCTAGCTGCTCGCTTCTAGCTTCCAGCAAGATCGGCAACGGCGTGGCTTCGGCTTGCGCCGTTTGCTTTTTGTGCGTCCCACTGTTTGCCCGCCAAATTTGCTGGATTTGAGACAATAGAGGCATGAGCAACACGGACCCGAAGCATACGACCGGCTACACGGACGACCACGCGAAGGCTGGTCTGGAGACCACTTTTCCTGCCATTGAGACCTGGCGGAACCAGTTTCAGAAGTACGAGATTCTGATCGACGACCCGGAGTTTACGAGCGTGTGCCCGAAGACGGGTCTGCCGGACTTTGGCGTTCTGAAGATCCGCTACATGCCGCGCGAGAAGTGTCTCGAGCTGAAGAGCTTGAAGGAATACCTGTTCACGTATCGCAACCTGGGGATCTTTCAGGAGAACATCGTGAACCAGGTGCTGGACGATGTGGTGAAGGCGACGGAGCCGGTGTGGGCGGAGATTGTGGGAGATTTTCGGCCGCGGGGAGGGATCTCGACCGTGGTGACGGCGCGGTATCCGCGGACTGAGGAGATGCGGTAGGTGTTTCCGTTCTCCACGCCGTTTGCGATGCGGTCGCCATTGCGCGTGGAACTGGTGCAGCAGCGGTTGGAGCAGGCGGTGAGTCCGCGGTGGCAGATGTTCGGTTTGAAGCCGCTGTCGGGCAAGGTGGATAGCCGACGGGTCGTCGTCTATGCAACACCGCGAGGCAAAGGTGACTTCGGTGCTCGCCTGCTGGACGTTCGGCTCATTCCGGATGATGGTGGTACACGGCTGGAGGGACGGTTTCGTCTGCGGTGGGGTAATGCCATCTTCAACGGGATCTTTCTCGTGGTTATGTCGGGATGTATTGCGAATGCTTGGCTGGAGTCCCTGAGCGACGTGTCCAAACAATCCACGATGTCATCGCTTGGTTGGGTATTGCTGCTGGTGATCGTATGCGGCATGGTCTTGATACCCGTGTTCAGTCGCTCTGCCGATCGACGATTGGCTGCGAACCTCGAGCGGCTGCTCGGTACGGAAAGGCCGAAAGAGCTGGACGGCGGAACGGGTTCTTAGGTGCAGGATATGGGGCGAGATGAGCGGCTCGAACGGCTGACGCAGACTTGGCGGTGGCTGTTCGAGCCTTCGTCGTTTGAGCTGTTGGAGATTTCGCCGTTTGGGGATTTATTGCTGCGGGACGCGGCGGGTGTGTATTGGCTGCTGGATGTGAACTTCGGAAGACTGGAGGGACCGGCGGCTCGGGGAGGCGCGGCTGCGGAGATGTTCCCAGACAACTTCGATGGAAGGCTTGCGGGCCGGTATCGGGCTGCGGAGATCGAGTTGCGGGAGGGCCAGTGTTACGCGTACACGACGCTGGTGATCGCGAAGGAGGGCTCGTTTGAGCCGTCGAATGTCTGGGCCGCGCCGATGGAGGAGTACGTGCGCATGATGGGGGATCTGCACGGACAGTTGCGCGGTGTGGCGGATGGGACGCAGGTTCGAGTCGTGGCGAAGAACCTGCGGGGTGAGGATCACGCGATCGGAGTGCCAGCGGACTTGTAGATAGATTCGATGGCGAGCATGTCGGCGAGGCCTTCTTCACCTGGGGTCTGGCTGGGTTTTCCGGAGCGGATGGCTTCTGCGAAGTGTTCGGCTTCGAGCTGGAACTGGTAGGGCATCTTGCGGTCGCCGGTGATTTCGAGGGGGCCGCTGGTGGTGTGCGCGAGGACGTGCAGGCCGTCGTAGCCGAAGGCCTGGGTGAAGGAGATCCAGCCCTTGTCTCCGCCGATGGTGAGGAAGTTGGGGCCGTTCGCTCCGTAGGAGCTGGAGGCGCTGGCGACGATGCCGGAGGGAAACTCCATGGTCCAGTGGACGGTTTCTTCGATGTCCTTGAACTTTCCGCTGTGGTCGCGGGTGGCGACCTGCGCGGTGAAGGTGGATGGGCTTTCGCCAGTGAAAAAGCGCATGCCGTTGAGGGGATAGATGCCGAGGTCCATGAGTGAGCCGCCGCCGCCGAGGGCGCGGTTGAGACGCCAGGCTCCGGCGGGGAAGTTGGCGATGAAGCTGCCCTGGAGGGTCTTGACGACGCCGATGGCGCCTTGGCGGATGAGGTCGCGGACGCGGAGATAGATGGGGTCGTAGTGCAGGCGGTAGGCGATCATGAGCTGCACGTTGTGGGCGCGGCAGACGTCGATCATGCGGCGGCACTCGGCGGAGGACAGGGCCATGGGTTTTTCGCAGAGGACATGCTTGCCGGCTTCGGCGGCGCGGATGGTGTACTCGGCGTGCATGGAGTTGGGCAGGCCGATGTAGACGGCGTCGATCGCAGCGTTGTCGCGGATGCGGTTGTAGGTCTCGTAGGTGTAGACGGAGCCGGGCGCGAGGCTGTACTGCTGCGTGTAGGCCGCTCCCTTGGTGTCTGGATGTCCGGTGACGACGGCGGTGAGTTTCGTGGTGGAGCTGCTGACGAGGGACCGGGAGAAGATGTCGGAGATGGTGCCGAGGCCGACGGCGGCGAAGCCGAAGGGCCTGGCCGGGGTCTGCTGGGCTGCTGCAGCCGGGAGGCATGTGGCGGCGAGAGCGAGGGCGGACAGGCGGGCGAAGTCGCGGCGATCCATCGGATCCATGGCGACTACTTTACGGCTACGGGACGTCTGATGGCGAGCGTGCTATTCTCACCGCATCGTGACTACCTTTTCTGCTCAAGCGTGCGTTGCCGCGGCTGCGGCTTTGTTTTCTGTCTCTGTGATGGCGCAGGGTTCGACGTCTGTGACTGCGCCGGATGCGGCTGAGTCGGCGATGGTGAAGGCTGTGGATGCTTCGACGGCGGGCGATATCGCGATGCTGGAGCAGATCGTCGACATCAACAGCGGGACGATGAACTTTGCGGGTGTGGTGCGGGTGAAGGACACGATTGAGCCGCAGCTGCAGGCGCTGGGATTCAAGACGGTGTTTCATCCGATGGATCAGCTGTCGAACCGTGCGGGCGACCTGGTGGCGGAGCACCCTTGTCCTGCGGGCAAGGGCAAGTGTGGGAAGCATCTGCTGCTGATTGGGCACATGGATACGGTGTTCGAGCTGGCGTCGCCGTTCCAGCGGTACTCGGTGGTACCGGGAACGAATGGGCGCATTGCGACCGGGCCGGGTGTGGCGGATATGAAGGGCGGGCTGGTGATTCTGCTGAGTGCGCTGCGGGCGATGAAGGCTGCGGGCGCGCTGGATGCGACGGAGATCACGGTGGTGCTGGATGGCGATGAAGAGAAGCCGGGAGCGCCGATCGGTGTGGCTCGCAAAGACCTGATTGATGCGGGCAAGCGGAGCGATCTCGCGCTGGAGTTCGAGAACGCGTCGCGGCTGGGTGGCATCGACGGCCAGGATGCGGTGCGGTTGGGGCGGCGGAGCTCGGGCACGTGGGTGATTGAGGCGACGGGGCGGACGGGGCACTCGTCGGGGATCTTTGGCGATGCGATGGGCTACGGGGCGATTTATGAGCTGACGCGGATCCTGGATGCGTTTCGCAAGGAGCTTCCGGAGCCGGGTCTGACGTACAACGTGGGCGTGATCCTGGGCGGAACGAGCGCGGCGGAGAACGCGGAGAAGACCGGCGGGACGGCTACCGGGAAGACCAACGTGATTCCGCCGGCGGCGATTGCGCGCGGCGACCTGCGGACGCTGGATGAGGAACAGAACACGCGGGTGAAGAAGAAGATGGAGGCGATCGTGCGCGACCATCTTGCGCGGACGGGAGCGACGATTGAGTTCTTCGATACGTATCCGGCGATGGGTGTGACGGAGGGTTCGCAGGCGCTGCTGGCGAAGCTGCAGGCGGTGAATGCGACGCTGGGATTTGGGCCGAGCGCGGTGGTCGATCCGAAGGATGGCGGCGCGGGGGATATTGCGTTTGTGGCGCCGTATGTTCCGGGGCTGGTGGGTACGGGGTCTATGGGAGCGGGAGCGCATGCGGAGGGCGAGACGGTGTACCTGGACTCGCTGACGAAGCAGGCGAAGCGGATGGCGGTGTTGATGTATCGGTTGAGCGGGCAGGGGAAGTAGGGAGCGTAGCGAATAGCGAATAGCAGAACAGCAGAACAGCAGAACGGCGAGTTCTAGCAGCGAATAGCGGGAGCACGGGAGCTCCGGTTGGTGCCGGTGTTTCTGATGGAGCCCGACGTGCGAGGGACCCGGGGCACGCGATTCTGTGGATGGGACCCACGTTTGTTGCAGGGTTGGTATTCTCCGAGAGGCTGAGGTTTCGCGGCGGCCGGGGGATGCGAATGGCGGAGATCGTTACGAAGCCGACGGGTGGTGCTGCGAAGGGCGCGACCGTGGCGCTGGTGTTGCTGACGGCGATGAACTTCGTGAACTACCTGGACCGTTACATCCTTCCGGCGGTGCAGGAGCAGATCAAGGGCGAGTTTCATCTCTCCGACAATCAGATTGGGTCGCTGACGCTGTGGTTCATGGTGGCGTATGTGGCTGCGTCGCCCGTCACGGGCTGGCTGGGCGACCGCTTTCCGCGCAAACCGATGATCGTGATTGCCGCCATCGGGATTGCGGCGATGAACTTCTTTACCGCGAGCGTGCATGACTACATGTCGCTGAACCTGCGGCACGCTGCGCTGGGCATTGGCGAGGCGAGTTTCGGGATCTTTGCACCGTCATTGCTTGCCGATTTCTATGCTGACGATCAACGCAACCGTGTGCTGACGATCTTCAACCTGTCGCTGCCGTTCGGCGCGGCGATGGGCGTGGAGGCGGGTGCGTGGATCGGAGCGCATCATGGATGGCGGATGAGCTTCATCGCGTCGGCTGTGCCGGGCCTGTTGGTCGCGATCCTCATTGCAGCCTTCATGCGAGAGCCCAAGCGAGCGGTTGCGGAGGACAAGGCGAAGACGGACAAGGGGACTGTCGTTTCTCTGCTGCGCAATCCCGCGTATCTGTGCGCGATCCTGGGATACTCGGCGGTGACGTTTTCGCTGGGCGGGATCTCCTGGTGGATGCCGTCGTTCCTGCATCGGTTTGCGGGGTACTCGATTGAGGCCGCGGG
>Ga0302187_10003264_pt1 | contig 13190 bp, 13 predicted proteins | sample II_Bog_E1_3_FD_202120 | JGI IMG/M metagenome (GOLD analysis project Ga0302187, IMG submission 202120) | Peat permafrost microbial communities from Stordalen Mire near Abisko, Sweden - II_Bog_E1_3 | ecosystem: Environmental > Terrestrial > Soil > Wetlands > Peat | place: Sweden: Abisko...
TGACGATGAACCTGCAAAGGCGTGCTGACAAGGCGGTAAAACAAAAAACGCGCGGCTGAGGATTAAAATATTATTCAATAAAAACAGTATTGTACGTATTTTGACGATAGGCTGTTGCAGGAATTTTTCATCGCGCGCGGGCGCGCAGCACGGCAACCAGCGCGGCAACCGCGGCTGCGGTCTCGGCCAGCGCGACTCCGGTATCGATCACGTATGTTGCCCGTGCCCGCTTTTCCGCATCGGGTACTTGCAGCGCCAGGATCTGCGCAAAGCGCGCCTCGGTCATGCCAGGGCGGGCAAGCACGCGGTCGCGTTGCATGGCCAGCGGAGCGGAAACCACCGCGACCGCATCGAGCCCCTCGCCATGTCCCTTTTCATAGAGCAGCGGGATATCGAACACGACCAGCGGCGCATCGGCATGATCGGCCAGAAACGCCGCGCGCTCTGCGCCAACCGCCGGGTGCATGATCGCCTCCAGCCGCGCCAGCGCGTCGCGATCGCCAAACACTTGCGCGCCGAGTTCCTGCCGCCGCACTCCGTCGGGACCGGTGGAGCCGGGGAACGCCGCCTCGATCCGATCGAGCAACGGGCTGCCCGCCGACTGCAGGCGATGCACTGCCGCATCGGCATCGAACACCGGCACATCCAGATCGCGCAACATCTGCGCGACCGCCGATTTGCCCATGCCGATCGATCCGGTCAGGCCAAGGATGAACGGCCGGGTCATGCCCCAAGCCGCGCGCGAAGGTCGTGGTCGGCCTCACCACGCGGCGGATGCGCGCCGAAAAAGCGGCGAAACGCGTGGTCGGCCTGTCCGATCAGCATGGCCAGACCATCGATTGTGGCAAACCCGGCGCCGCGCGCCGCGCGCAGGAACGCAGTGTCCAGCGGGCTGGTCACAATATCGTAGAACACCGCGCCCGGCGGCGTATGCGTCATGTCAAAGGCCAGCGGCGCATGACCGGTCATGCCCAGCGCGGTGGCGTTGACCACCAGATCGAAAATGCCATCGCGATCATCAAAGGCGAAATCGGTCGGCGCCGCGAAATGGGCCAGGTCGATCGCGTGGTGGTCCCCGCCCGGGGCCAGTTCGTCGAGCAGTGCCCGTGCCTTGGCCGGATCGCGCCCCGCCAGCACCACCACCACCCCGGCCTCGACCAGCGCCGTCACCACCGCGCGTGCCGCACCGCCAGTGCCCAGCACACGCGCCATGCGAAACAGGTGCGCCCGATCAAGCAACGGTTGCAATGGTTCGAGAAAACCCGGCACATCGGTGTTGTAGCCGACCAGCGCACCCGCTTCGGGCACGATGGTGTTGACCGCACCCACCCGCGCCGCCAGCGGATCGAGCCGGTCGAGCAGACCGATCACCGCCTGTTTGTGCGGCATCGTGACATTGCACCCGCGCCAGTCCGGATCGGCGCGCCGTGTGGCCAGATAGTCGCCGAGTTCATCCGTGCCGACACGGGTCGCCCGATAGGCCCCATCGAGCCCCAGCCGATCGAGCCAGAACCCATGGATCGCGGGCGACCTGGACTGGGCGATCGGATCGCCGATCACTTCGGCGTAAGGCGTGGTCATGCCGGCAAGACACCGCAATTGCGCAGCGCGCCCAGCAGCGCGAGCAAGGGCATGCCCAGCACGGTGAAATGGCTGCCCTCGATCGCGTCGAACAGTTGCACCCCGCGCGCCTCGATACGGAAAACCCCGACACAGGCCGCCACGGCAGGCCATTCGCTGTCGAGATAGCTGTCGATAAAGCTGGGGGAAAGCTGCCTGACTTTCAGCCGGGCGGTTTCAACATGGCGCCACACCACCACCCCGTCGCGCACCAGCACGGCGGCCGATGACAGCGCCATCGTCTGCCCGGAAAAGAATGCCAGGTGTTCGGCGGCATTGGCGCGGCTGACCGGTTTGTCGAACTGGCGCCCGGCCACTTCGACCAGCGAATCGCCGCCCAGCACCAATCGCCCCGGCAGCGCCAGCGAAACGCAGATCGCCTTGGCTTCGGCCAGGATCGTGGCAACATCGGCGCCCGGCACCCCGATCAGTTCGCGTTTGAGTTCGGCCTCGTCAACGCTTGCCGCGCGCGCCTCGAACGGCACCCCGGCGGCATCGAGCATGGCCTTGCGCGAGGCGCTTTGCGAGGCAAGCACCAATGGCTGTGGCGATGCAGTCATTGGCGCGACCCCTGCCGCCCGGCATCTGTCCAGTCTTCATCATCGCGGGCGATATCCATGCCGTTGGCGGCGCGGATGTTGTGGCGTTCATTGTACAGGTTGATCACGGCGGCAGCGGTTTCCTCGATCGAACGGCGGCTGACATCGATCACCGGCCAGCCATTGTCGGCAAACATGCGCCGGGCAAACTGCACTTCGCGGGTGACGTGTTCGTTGTCGACATAGCTGGTTTCGGGGGCCTGGTTGAGCGACAGCAGGCGATTGCGCCGCACCTGGATCAGGCGTTCGGGGCTGGTGGTCAGCCCGACCACCATCGGACGGCGCACCGCGAACAGCGACGTCGGCGGCGGGCTTTCCACCACAATCGGTATGTTCGCCACGCGATATCCCCGATTGGCGAGATAGATCGACGTCGGCGTCTTGGAACTGCGCGAGACACCGGCCAGGATGATGTCGGCCTGTTCCCAGTTTTCCCAGCCGATGCCGTCGTCGTGGGCAATGGTGAACTGGATGGCGTCAACCCGGTGAAAATAGGCATCGTCCATGATGTGCTGGCGGCCCGGTCGGCCCTTCGCTTCCTGCCCCAACAGCGTTTCGAGCGCGTCGGTCACGGTATCGAGCGCCGAAATGCTGCGCAGACCCAGTGCTGCACAGCGCTTTTCCAGCCGCTCGCGGATTTCGGTGCTGACCAGGGTGAACAGCACGAGCCCCGGATTGCTGGCGATTTCGCCCATGATCCGGTCGAGATGCTGTTGCGAGCGCACCATCGGCCAGAAATGGCGCACGACGTCGGCGGTCTCGAATTGCGCCAGCGCCGCCTTGGCGATCATGTCCAGCGTCTCGCCGGTGGAATCCGACAGAAGATGAAGATGAAGTCGATCCATGGCCCCTTGCAATGCCGCATTCCACAGCCCCGGGATGGATCTGTGGACAGGCGATGGATAAACCACGGGATGATTGCGCCGACAAGCACGAGGGTGCGATCCATCCCCATCATCCCGCACAGCCATGCCATTTTCGCCACAGGCGGAGCACACTTGCCCACATGCTGTGGACAACGGGCACAAGTTTCGCTTGAACGCTTCAAACCGGGGAGTCGCAGAACTGACACAAACATCGGCATGGTGGATGATTCAGGGCAGAGCGCGGCCATCCCCGATATCCACAGGGCCATCAGACTCCTACATCCATATATAAATAAAACTCTTTTTTGATTTTGATTGGAACCGATCACGATGCCAGGTCCCTTGTTCGACACGCTTCTCGGCACGAATCTCGCGCAACGCCCGATCTGGTTGATGCGTCAGGCGGGACGCTATCTGCCCGAATATCGGGCCTTGCGCGCAGACAAGGGCGGATTTCTCGATCTGGTCTACGACAGCCAAGCGGCGTGCGAGATCACTTTGCAGCCGGTGCGCCGGTTCGGCTTTGACGGGGCCATCCTGTTCAGCGACATCCTGATCGTGCCCCATGCCATGGGCCAGACGCTGGAATTTCTCGCGGGAGAAGGTCCGCGGCTGTCGCCAAAGCTGGTCGATACCGCGCTCGACACGCTCAGTGCCGTGCCTGAACGTTTGGCCGTGATCTATGACACCGTGGCACAAGTACGCGCCGCATTGGCACCTGAAACCACCTTGCTGGGCTTTGCAGGCAGTCCCTGGACGGTCGCCACTTATATGGTCGCGGGCGAGGGTAGCCGCGACCAGCACGACACGCGCGCCATGGCCTATCGCGATCCGGCGGCGTTTCAGGCGATCATAGATGCCATCATCGACGTGACCATCGAGTATCTCTCGGGTCAGATCCTGGCAGGCGCCGAAGCCGTGCAATTGTTCGATTCATGGTCGGGCAGTCTGGCCCCGCGTGAATTTGAACGCTGGGTCATTGCGCCCAATGCGCGCATTGTCGCTGCGCTGGCCGAGCGTCATCCGGGTGTGCCGGTGATCGGCTTTCCAAAGGGTGCAGGGGAAAAGCTGCCCGCTTATGCCCGCGAAACCGGCGTCGCGGCGGTTGGCGTGGATGAAACGATCGACCCGGTCTGGGCGGCGGCAGCGCTGCCCGAGGGATTGCCGGTACAGGGCAATCTTGATCCGCTGCTGCTGCTGGCGGGTGGCGATGCGCTCGATGCAGGCGCCCGTGCGGTGCTTGATGCCTTTGCCGGCCGGCCGCATGTGTTCAACCTGGGACACGGGATTGGCCAGTTTACCCCGATTGCCCACGTCGAACGCCTGTTGGCGGTGGTGCGGGACTGGCGGGCGGGGTAACCAGCACCCAGCCGATGTCGTGGCGGATCATGCGCCCGGAAGTGACCGGATAGCCAGCCTGGCGCAATTCGCGGATCACCGTGGCGGCGCTGGGGTGGAACGCGGCGGCATGGTCTGACCAGAACAGCGTAGGACAAGCCCGCGACATCGTATGCGATCCGACGGGGGCGAGCGCAAACCCGCTCTGCCGTGCCATATAGGCATAGGAAAACGGCACGACTGCCAGGTTATCGCGCGGCGACATGCCCAAAGGTTCGCTGTTCCAGTATAGATCAGGGTGGACCACGGTGGTCGGGCAGTCGTGTATCAGGCCGGCGATTGTGCGGGCAGTGCCGGTCCAGCTCCATTGCTGCACGGTGGTGCGACAGTTGGCGTGGATCGCCAGCGCCGTTGCGATCAGCATGGCGGCATCGATCGGCACGGCGGCGCGATCGGTCAGCCGCCGAGTCAGGTTTTCTGCGCCCAGGGCGAGTATCAGCGCGACAATCGGATCGATAGCGACCAGATAGCGGTTTATGACCAGCGGGCGGTGAAGATGCACGGCAACCAGCACCGCCAGTGCCAGCACCAGTCCGGCGCCGAGTGTGGCCAGATCGATGAACGTCGCGCGCGAGCGGGCGTCGGGGCGCAACAGCAGCAGGACAAGACCTGCCAGGGCGGCAAGCGCCAGCACCGGATTGCAGGTGACCGCATCAATCAGCTCGCTTTCGATGGCCCAGCGCGCGCCGTTGAGACCGGTGGGAATCCAGAAACTTCGGGTGTTGCCGATGATCGTCGGCAATTGCACTGCCATGCTTGCCGCCAGCGGAACGAGCGCGAGCGCAGTGGCCATCGCCAGCCGGCGGGCGGGTTGCCACTCCCGCTCCAACACCAGACGAAGCAGCATGACCGCAACCATTGCCATCACGATCACCGTGGTGACCAGATGTGTGGTGAAGGCCAGCGCCAGCAGCAGGCACGGCATGGCAGGGCGCGAACCCCGGTGCGACCAGCGCAGCACGATCGGCAGGACAAGGGCGGTCAGCGCGAACGACAGGAAATAGGACCGCAACTGGTCGATCCGGTCGAGCGCCGGAAAAGTCGCGGCCAGCGCCAACACATCGTACCACAGCAGCCGGCGAAACCACGCATCGGTGCGCGCGAGGCGTGCGAACAGCAGCGCTGTCGCCGCCAGCACGACCAGATTGACCGTGCGCAGGTCACCGACACTGTCTGCCAGCCCGAACAGGCCAAGCACCCGCCCCCAGAGCCACGCGAGGCCATAGAACAGTGGCGGATGGTTGTCGCGTAGCCAGGCCGGAGCCAGCACATCGAGCGAGGCTCCCGGGCGCACCACGTAAAAGGCATAAAACTCGTCGTACCACGGTCCGCGCCTGGCGATCACAAGGCAGGCCGCGATCACGAACAGCAGCGCCAGCATGCCAAACCCGAACCGGCGCAACAGGATCACCATGCGATAGGCCAACGATTGGTCATTTGCACGCATGCCTCTAAGGTGACGTTCAGCGTATTGGTGGGATGGTGGACATGATGCGAACCAGACTACGAATCTGCCAGGCCAAGGTACGCTTTGCCGACCAGGCGAGTGCGCTGAATGTGGCGGAAAAGCGTGAATATTTGGTGCGTCCCTATCGCTGTGACCGATGTGGTGCGTGGCACCTGACCAGTCGGCGCAAGGGCAAGCGCATTCCCCGGCCCGATCGGTGATGGGACCGTTGCCCACGCAAAGCCCGTTGCCAAACGCAGCCCCTTCCGGCAGCGAGCGGGACAGACTATCCTGGTTTCCATGATTCAGGTGCTCACGATGCTCTATCTCTGGCTGAAGGCTGCCCATGTCATCTTTGTGGTGTTCTGGATGGCCGGGTTGTTCATGCTGCCCCGGTTTTTCGTGTATCATCAGGAATGTGCGCCCGGTGCGCCAGAAAACGCGCTGTGGGTGGAGCGTGAGACGCGACTGCTGAAGATTATCCTGTGGCCATCGCTGGTGCTGGTGTGGGTGTTCGGGCTGATGCTGGCGGTCAGCGGGGGCTGGTTCACCCAGGGCTGGTTGCATGCCAAGCTGGCGGTGGTGGTGGTGCTGACCGGCTATCATGTGTGGATGGCCAGCTATGCCCGCCATCTGGCAACCGGTCAGCGCAAGCTGACGGGGCGGCAATTGCGTCTGGCCAACGAAGTGCCCGGCGTCGCGGCCGCGATCATCATCATTCTGGTGATTCTCAAACCGTTCTGAATCGTGATGCGCGCAAGCGCCAAACTGTTCTGAGCTGTCACGCGCGCAAGCGCGTTGACGCCGGCCCAGCGCGGGGATAAGGGCAAACGGCTACCCGGATTTTCCTGTGGTGGGCCCCTCGGGCCCGCACGCGGTCTGCTTTCCCCAAGCCCAATGACCGTCCGGCGCGCGCACTCCCTTGCTGGAAACTGACCATGCATCTGAAAGAATTGAAGAAAACTCCACCTGCTGCGCTGGTCGCGATGGCCGAAGAGCTTGGCGTCGAAGGCGCCAGCACGATGCGGCGTCAGGACCTGATGTTCGCCATCCTCAAGGAAATGGCCGAGGACGGCGAAGAGATTCTCGGGATCGGCACGATCGAAGTGCTGTCTGACGGTTTCGGTTTTCTGCGCAGCCCCGAAGCGAACTACCTGGCCGGGCCCGATGACATTTATGTCTCGCCCAACCAGGTTCGCAAATGGGGCCTGCGCACCGGCGATACGGTCGAAGGCGAAATTCGCGCACCCAAGGACGGCGAGCGCTATTTTGCGATCACGCGCCTGATCAAGGTCAACTTCGACGATCCCGATGCGGTGCGCCATCGCGTCAATTTCGACAACCTGACCCCGCTCTATCCCGATGAGCGGCTGCGGCTCGACGCGCTTGATCCCACGGTCAAGGACAAGTCGGCGCGGGTGATCGACCTGGTCAGCCCGCAGGGCAAGGGCCAGCGCGCGCTGATCGTGGCGCCGCCGCGTACCGGCAAGACCGTGCTGTTGCAGAACATGGCCAAGGCCATCACCGACAACCATCCCGAAGTGTTCCTGATCGTGCTGTTGATCGACGAACGCCCCGAGGAAGTCACCGATATGCAGCGCTCGGTCAAAGGCGAGGTGATCTCCTCTACCTTTGACGAACCCGCCACACGCCACGTGCAGGTGGCCGAAATGGTCATCGAAAAGGCCAAACGCCTGGTCGAGCACAAGCGCGATGTGGTTATCCTGCTCGATTCGATCACACGTCTTGGCCGGGCCTACAACACCGTGGTGCCAAGTTCGGGCAAAGTGCTGACCGGCGGTGTCGACGCCAACGCGCTGCAACGGCCCAAGCGGTTCTTCGGCGCGGCGCGCAACATCGAAGAAGGCGGGTCGCTGTCGATCATCGCCACTGCGCTGATCGACACCGGCAGCCGCATGGACGAAGTGATCTTCGAAGAGTTCAAGGGCACCGGCAACTCGGAAATCGTGCTCGACCGCAAGGTTGCGGACAAGCGCATCTTCCCCGCGCTCGACGTGGGCAAGAGCGGCACGCGCAAGGAAGAACTGCTGGTCCCGCGCGATCAACTGTCGAAGATGTGGGTGCTGCGCCGGATTCTCATGCAGATGGGCACCGTCGATGCGATGGAATTCCTGCTCGACAAAATGAAGGATTCCAAGACCAACGAAGACTTCTTCGCGACGATGAACCAGTAATTGTCTGTACAGGACAGCAAGGGGTACGACCCTTTGCTGTCCTGCACTGTAATAGGGTTCAGACCGGGCGTTCGAGTTGTGCGGCCATCAGTTCCCACACCTTGTTGATCGCCTTGAGCGGCCGCACCATCACCTTGAAATCGACAATCCGCCCTTCCAGATCAAAGCGGATAAGATCGATCCCGTTGATCGCGATACCATCGATATCGACGATGAATTCCAGCATCACTTCGGGCCCGTCGATCAGTTCCCGCACATAGCGAAAGCTGTCGTTGCCCAGCACTTTTCCGGCCGCGGTCAGATAGGCGAACACTTTCGCCTTGCCCGCCTGCGGGGTGTGCACGACCGGGGAATGAAACACCGCATCATCGGCGATCAGGTCCGCCAGCAGCGCCGGATCGTTGCTGAGCATATAGCGGTGCCAGGCGGCAAGGCCGAGTTGCATGGGTGTTCTCCTTTGCCCGGTTGCATGCGGGTGTTCCGGGCCTGCCACATTGATATGCCGCAAGCCCGGTGTCGCCTATCCCAGATTTGCCGCAAAGAAATCCCGGGTACGCTGATCGGCCAGTTTTGCGGCGGTGTCATCGCGGCGGTTGCCTGCATCGGCGGCAAACCCGTGATCGAGCCCTTCGTAATCCCACAAGGTGACCAGCGGCAGGGGATCGAGCCTGGTGTGAATCGCCGCCTGGGCCTCGGGACTGACGAAATGGTCGGCGGTGGGGATGTGCAGCGCCAGCGGATGGGTGATGTTGGCCGCTTCGTCGAGCATGGTGTCGATCATCACTCCGTAATAACCGACGGCAGCATCGACCGTGGTGCGCGTGGCCGCCATATAAGCCAGGCGACCGCCCAGGCAGAAACCGACCAGCCCGGTCTTGGCAACGCCCTGTGCCGAAGTCCAGGTGAGCGCGGCGCGAATATCCTCCACGCCCAGATCGGCGTCGTATTGCTGAAAATAGCCGAACGCTTCCTGCAACTGTTCGGGCACATCGGGATCGAGTTCGACACCCGGGGCAAAGCGCCAGAAGATGTCGGGCGCAATCGCCAGATAGCCCAGCGCGGCCCAGTCATCGACTTTGTGGCGGATGCCTGCGTTCAATCCGAAGATTTCGGGGATGACAATGATCGCGGCTTTGGCCGGGGCGGCAGGTTGCGCGACATAGGCCGGTATTTCGCCGCCGGCGCCGCCCGTGGCGGTAATCGTGATGGAATGTCCCATGCGGTTGAACCTTTCAGAACCGGGGTTGGTCGAACACCAGATTGGCGCCCGGCGTGGACTTTGCCAAGCAGGCATGACAGTTTGGGCGATCGTGGCCCGGCTGCGGGGAGGATGTGCGATGAAAGTGAATGTCGAGGTTGAATGCTCGCCGGAAGAGGCGCGCCGGTTTCTCGGTCTGCCCGATGTGTCCACTGCCAATGCGGCCTATGTCGAAGCGGTGGTCAAGGCGATGAAGGGCGAAAGTTCGCTCGAACAGTTGAACGGCTATGTCCGCCAGCTTGCGCCGATGGGTGAAATCGGATTGAAAATGTTCCAGAATTTGATGGAGCAAGGTGCGGGTGCGGCGATGGCCGGGTTCAAGACGGGCAAGGCGAAAGGTCCTGAATGACCGTTGAGACGATTTTTGCGCTGGGGTCCGGCCAATTGCCGGCAGCGCTGGGTGTAATGCGGATCAGTGGACCGGCGGCGCGTGCGGTGGTGCAGCAGGTGGCGGGTGCGATACCCGCGCCGCGCCGCGCCAGCTTGCGGCGGTTGATCGATCCGCGTGACGGTGCGGAACTCGACCAGGCCCTGGTGCTGTGGTTTCCCGGGCCGCGCAGTGCCACCGGTGAGGACTGCGCCGAATTTCATCTCCACGGCGGCAGGGCCGTGGCGCGCGCAGTCGAGGCCGCGTTGACCGGGCTGGGCTTGCGGCTGGCCGAGCCGGGCGAATTTACCCGCCGGGCTTTTGCCAACGGTCGCCTCGATCTTGCGCAAGTCGAAGGACTGGCCGATTTGCTGTCCGCCGAGACAGAATTGCAGCGCCGCAGTGCGCAGGCGATGGCGGGCGGTGCGTTGTCACGTGCCGCGGAGGATTGGCGCACGCGCCTGCTGGGGCTTTCAGCGCGACTGGAAGCATCGCTCGATTTTGCTGATGAAGGCGATGTCGATGGCGAGGGGCAGGGACTGCCGTCCGGATTGGTTGCGGGGTGCCACGCCCTGGCGGATGATCTGGGCCAATGGCTCGATCGGCCACGCGCAGAGCCCTTGCGCGAAGGGTTTCGCGTGGTGCTGGCTGGGCCGCCGAACGCGGGAAAATCGACCCTGTTCAACGCGCTGGTGGAAAGCGAGGCGGCGATCATTTCGGCCGAGCCGGGAACCACCCGCGATGTGCTGGTGGCGGGCGTGGCACTGGGCGGGGTGCCGTTCAGCTTTGTCGACACCGCTGGCTTGCGCGATGAAGGGGCAGGCGAGATCGAGGCGATCGGCATCGCCCGCGCGCTGGCCGAGGCGGAACGCGCCGATCTGGTGCTATGGCTCGGGCCTGAAGGGGCAGGGCCGACCGACCGGCCGCTATGGGAAGTTGCGGCGCAATGCGATCGTGCCGATGGCGAGGCGAAGAGTTCGCTCGCATGGCGGGTATCGGCGCGCAGTGGTGAGGGATTGGCTGCCCTGCGCGAGGGTTTGATGGCGACGGCGCGTGCGGCGATGCCCTTGCCGGGGATGGCGGCGCTCAACCGGCGCCAGGCAGATTGCCTGGACATGGTTCGCCGTGCGCTGGGTGAGGCGGCGCTTGAGCGCGATCCCTTGCTGGTTGCGGAGTGCTTGCGACTGGCGCGGCGCGGGCTCGACGCGCTGATCGGGCGCGCGGATACAGAGGCGATGCTTGACGCGCTGTTCGGTCGGTTCTGCATCGGCAAGTGATGTTCCACGTGGAACACGGCGGGTTTTGACCTGGGCGTGCGAATCCGTTAACGCGGCGGCCATGCACCAGTTCGATGTAATCGTGGTTGGCGGCGGTCATGCCGGCGTCGAGGCCGCCGCAGTTGCGGCACGCATGGGCGCGCGCACAGCACTGGTCTCGTTCGATGTGGACACGATCGGCGCGATGAGCTGCAACCCGGCGATCGGCGGATTGGGCAAAGGCCACCTGGTGCGCGAAGTCGATGCCTTTGATGGGATCATCGCACGCGCCGCCGACGCGGGCGCGATCCATTATCGCATGCTCAATCGGTCAAAAGGCAGCGCGGTGCAGGGCCCGCGGGTGCAGGCCGATCGACGGCGCTTTCGCGCTGCGGTGGCCAAGGCGATTGGCGAACAGCCAAATCTGACCGTCATTGGCGGTGAGGCGGCAGGACTGCGGATCGCGGGCGAACGCGTCGCGGGCCTCGACCTTGCGGACGGAACCGCACTTGAGGCCCCGGCTGTGGTGTTGTGCACGGGCACGTTTCTGGGTGGACGGCTCTATCGTGGTGAAGAACGCATGGTGGGTGGCCGCATTGGTGAGCGCGCTGCGCATCGCCTGGCCGAGCAGTTGCGCGCGGCGGCCTTGCCGATGGCGCGGCTCAAGACGGGCACGCCGCCACGGCTCGACGGGCGGACGATCGATTGGGCGCGTCTGCCCGAACAGCCGAGCGATGCCGAACCCTGGACGATGTCACCGCTGACCACCGGGCGACCGTTGCCCCAGGTGTTTTGCGCGATTGCGCGAACCAATGCGCGCACGCACGATATCATCCGCAGCGGGCTCGATCGCTCGCCAATGTTTACCGGTGCGATCGAGGCGCAGGGCCCGCGCTATTGCCCGTCGATCGAGGACAAGATCCACCGGTTCGGCGATCGCGACGGGCACCAGATCTTTCTCGAACCCGAAGGTCTGGACGACGCCACGGTCTATCCCAACGGGGTGTCGACGTCGCTGCCGACCGATATTCAGATTGCCATGATGCGCAGCATCGAAGGGCTGGAAGCCGTTGAAGTGACCGTGCCCGGCTATGCCGTGGAATACGATCACATCGATCCACGGGCCTTGCGCAGGAGTCTGGAGGTCAAGGCTATTCCGGGGCTCTATTTCGCCGGGCAGATCAACGGCACAACAGGGTATGAAGAGGCGGCGGCGCAAGGTCTGGTTGCGGGGTTGCATGCGGCTTGCGCAGTGCTAGGTCGCGCGGCACCCGCGCTCGATCGGGCCAACAGTTATATGGCGGTGATGATCGACGATCTGACGCTGCACGGTGTCAGCGAGCCCTATCGCATGCTCACCGCCCGCGCCGAATACCGTTTGCGTCTGCGTGCAAACAACGCCAGCAGCCGGTTGACGCCACTAGCACTCGGCGTCGGATGCGTCGGACCAGAGCGCAGCGAATGGTTCGCGCTGCGCGAGGCCGAACGCGCGCGGATCGATGCGTCGCTCGCGAGCGAAGTCTCCGCCAACGCCCTGGCGGGGGCAGGTCTGGCGATCCGTGCGGATGGTGTTCGCCGCACGCTGGAGGAATGGCTGCGCTTTCCCGAAGTGACCTTGGCCGATCTTGCGCCATGGTTGGGGGATCAGCCGATCGAGCCGTTGCTGGCCGAAGAGATCGAGGAAGACGCCGGTTATGCCCCCTATCTCGCCCGCCAGGACGCCGAACTGCGCGACTTGCGCGCGAGCGATGGCGTCAAGCTGGGCGACGCGTTTCCGTTTGCCGAGGTGCCGGGGTTGTCACGTGAAATGGTTGAACGGTTGAGTTCGGCGCGGCCCGAGACACTGGCGGCGGCAGGACGTGTTGCCGGGATCACCCCGGCGGCGCTGGCCAGCCTGCTCGTCCATGCGCGGCGTCATGCGGCGTGAGTAGGGTGATCGACAGCGAGCAGGGCGCACAGGATTGGTTGCGCGATATCCTGGGTGTCGATGCGGCGGCGATGGACCGGCTTGAGAGGCTGGCGGCGTTGTTGGTCGTGGAAAACAGGCAGCAAAATCTGGTGTCGCGCGCCAGCCTGGAGCATGTCTGGCAACGCCATATCGTCGACAGCGCGCAGCTCCTGCATGTTTCACGTGAAACATCGGGAGTGGGGACCTGGCTCGATCTGGGCACGGGAGCGGGCTTT
>Ga0302187_10003279_pt1 | contig 13161 bp, 9 predicted proteins | sample II_Bog_E1_3_FD_202120 | JGI IMG/M metagenome (GOLD analysis project Ga0302187, IMG submission 202120) | Peat permafrost microbial communities from Stordalen Mire near Abisko, Sweden - II_Bog_E1_3 | ecosystem: Environmental > Terrestrial > Soil > Wetlands > Peat | place: Sweden: Abisko, Stordalen...
GGCAACGCAGCGATACCGGAGCCGGGATTAAGGCACGTCTACATCTCGCCCATGCAACCACCCGAAGCGTAAGACCCTATGCGGATAGCCACCACGCGCCTGCACCAAACTTTTCACCACTTGCACAAGGTACAAAATCGCGGCACATAAGGCCCACCGAAGCGTGGAAGAAAATCCGGAAATCCGCCATTTTTGAGGTTGGCACCGCTAATCACCTAAGCGGCACCATTCCCCCAACCGATGCAATGCCACGCCCGCCCCGGTGTATCGGGTTGCGGCAAAGCCGGACCGCGACATCCGGGGATCTCCTGATCTCTGCGGCACAGATTCTTTTCCCATGCTTCTTAAGCTCTCCCCGGCCCGCCACAGCCGGAGATCGCCCGACCATGGATCTGAACCCCACCCTTGCCACCCCAGCACCCGCAGGCGACCTGATCGCGCAAGCGCTGGACGGCGTGCGCGCGGACGATCCGGCGCACGTGACTGCCGCGCTGGCGCTGGTGACCGATGCCGGGTTGCCGCTGCACGGTGACGATGCCCGCGCTGTGCTGGCCGAGGCGTTGGGGGCGCTGCTGGGCTGGGCCGCTAATCCGACGCGGCTGTGCGATGCGCTGACGGTGCTCGCGGGGCTGTCGGCCCCTGCGGCGGACACTGCGTTCAACCTGCTGATCGCGGCCAGTTTTCCGCAGGGCGAGCCCGAAATGGCACGGCTCAGCGATGCGGCGGTGCTGGTGGCGGCACGGCTGGTGGCCGCGATGGGCCAGCCGAACGACGCCATCGCCATGCTGGCCAAAGCCGCCGGCGCGCGCGCCGCCGGTACGTTCATGCCGCAGGCACACAAGGTCCGCGCCCATATTCTGGGGCTATCCGGCGATCTCGTCGCGCTGTGGCCGGCCTTGGCAGGCGAGGGTGGCGGCCCGCTGGACCCGCAGTACCACCGCGCCACTGCCCGTCGGCGCGCAGCGGCGGGCGATCATGGCGGCGCGCTCGATGCCCTGTTGACCGGTGCCAGCCTGCCGGCGGCGCCGGCTGCGAAAACCGGTACCGGCGGCGATCTGGCGGCCATCGCGGTGTATGCCGCCACCACGGGGCAGGACCGCTGGCTGGGCCGCGAAGCGCGGTTGCGCCACGCCTTCGCCGCCTGCCCCACCCTTGCCGCAGAGGCCGCCGCCACGTTGGCGCAATGGCCTACGCACGGTGCGCATGGGCTCTATGGCGCGGCGTTGCGCGCGCCGATCGCGGCGTGGTTCTCGCAGCTCGCGCTGGCCCCGCCGCCGGCCTATCCGCTGCGCAATGGCAAGCCGCACGCCGATGTCGTGTGGCTGGAGATCACCAACTTCTGCAACCAGACCTGCACCTTCTGCCCCGATATGCACCGCGAGGCCGCGCGCCAGTGGCAACCGCTGGACCAGGTCAAGACGCTGATCGACCAACTCGCCGCGCATGTCAGTGTCGGCTCGCTGCAACTCAATGCCTATGGCGAGCCGTTGCTCCACCCTCAGATAGGCGAGATCCTCGCCTATCTGCGCGCAAAGCAGGTGCCCTGGCCGACCTATTTCACCACCCACGGCCTGACGCTGGTGCCCAAGAAACTGAAGGCGCTGTCGGGCAACTGGCCCACCGGCATCCGCGTCTCGCTGCACAACGACAGCCAGGACAGCTATGCCCGCACCCGCAGCGCCAGGGCCGGCGACTACCCCATGCTGGTCCGCCGGCTGAGCGACCTGCTGGTGCAGATGGTGGACGAGGCCGCGCCGACGCATGTGTTCATGTACCAGATGGTTTGCAACGGTGAGGAGGACCCCCGCGTCCCCGCCGAGACCCGCGCCGCCTTCCCCGACAGCCCCGAACGCCTGACCCGCCAGATCCGCGCGTGGGAGGCCATCGCCGCCCGCATCGCCGAGCAGGCCCCGCCCGATCGCCACGCCCGCGCCATCACACACGACCGCGCGACCATTGCCGCCGCCTTTGCCGGGGCGGACCAGACCGGCGGCCCGCATCTGCCGGTCCTCGCCTGGACCGACCTCAACGGCGCCGAGCAATATGCCTTTCTCTCGACCCGCGCGGTCAGTACCTATGGCAATCTGGTGCTGGAATATCACCCCGACTGGACCATCCGGCGCGAGGTGGTGACCCACCATCGCTGCGGCTTCGTCCCCGAACCCTCGCTGGCGATCTTTGCCACCGGGCGACTGGGGATCTGCTGCATCGATCTCAACAGCACGGGCACCTTCGGCCATCTGAGCGACTTCGCCGATCTGGGCGCGGCCTTGCGCAGCGATGCCGCGCGCCGGATTTTCGCCGAGCTGTCCAACAACGTCGCCACCAGCGCCGGCTGCCAGATCTGCCTCGCCAGCGGTGCGCAACTGTGCGGGCCGTCGATTGGCACACCAATCCGTACATAAACCTTTCGCCCGCCGCCGCAGTCTGTTAGGCCCAGAGCAACGCAAGAAACAGACATCGCACCACGATGATCTGGACGCCGCTGGAGCCCCCCCGATGACATCTGCACCCGCCATGAAGACCTCGATCGCGACCGTCTCGATCAGCGGCATTCTGGCCGACAAGTTGCAGGCCATCGCCGCCGCCGGGTTCGATGGCGCGGAAATCTTCGAGAACGACCTGCTCTCCGCGCCCGAAAGCCCGCGCGAAATCGGCGCGATCATGCGCGATCTGGGCCTCGCCTGCACCCTGTTCCAACCGTTCCGCGACCTCGAAGGCCTGCCCGACGACTTGCGCGCCCGCGCCTTCGAGCGGATGAAGCGCAAGTTCGAGGTGATGGATCATCTCGGCACCGATCTGGTGCTGCTGTGCTCGAACTGCTCACCGCACGCGCTGGATGACCGCGCGCGCATGGTCGATGATCTCGGCGCGCTGGGCGAGATGGCCGCCGCGCACGGCAAGCGCGTGGGCTATGAGGCGCTGGCCTGGGGCCGCTACGTCTGGGATCACCGCGAGGCTTGGGCGCTGGTGCGCGATGTCGATCATCCGAACATCGGCCTGGTGCTGGATTCGTTCCACTCGCTGGCGCGCAAGGTGCCGTCATCGAGCATCGGCGACATCCGCCCGGAGAAGCTGTTCATCGTGCAGGTGGCCGATGCGCCGATGCTCCAGATGGACCCGCTGAGCTGGAGCCGCCACTTCCGCTGCATGCCTGGTCAGGGCGAGTTCCCGCTGGACGACTGGGCCGAGGCGATCCGCCGCATCGGGTACAACGGCTACTGGAGCCTTGAAATCTTCAACGACCGCTTCCGCGCCGGATCGGCCAGCGGCGTGGCGCGCGATGGATTGCGCGCGCTGCGCCTGCTGGAAAGCGGGATCACCCGCAGCGCGCCCTCATCCCCCCTGCCCCCCAAGGTCAAGCCGGCGGGCGTGGCCTTCGTGGAATTCGCCGCCAGCCATGCCGAGGCCGAGGCGCTGGGCGCCATGCTGCGTCCGCTGGGCTTCCGCCCGGCCGCGCGCCACCGCCAGAAGGATGTGACCCGCTGGACCGCCGGCGAGGAGAGCCTCAACATCGTCATCAATTGCGAGCCCGAGGGTTTGGCGCATAGCTTCGATGTCGTCCACGGGGCGTCGGTCTGCGCGATCGGCGTGCTGGTGGCCGATGCCGAGGCGGCACTGGCCCGCGCCGACGCGATGCACATCACCCGCTTCGAACAGGCGATCGCGCTGGGCGAATGGCCGATCCCCAGCGTGCGCGGGGTGGGCGGCAGCCTGCTCTACTTCGTGGAAACCGCCAGTGCCGCCGCCATGTGGGCGCACGAGTTCCCCCATCCGCTGGAACCCGCCGAGGGCGCGGGCCACGTCACCGGCATCGATCACATCGCCCAGACCATGCAGTATGAGGAATTCCTCAGTTGGCTGCTCTATTATACCGCGCTGTTCGATGTGACCAAGACGCCGCAACTGGAGATCGCCGACCCGATGGGGCTGGTGCAAAGCCAGGCGGTGCAGACCGACGATGGCGCTTTCCGCATCACGTTGAACGGCTCGCTGGCGACGCAGTCGCTATCCTCGCGGTTCATCCAGAACTACTTCGGCGCCGGGGTGCAGCACATTGCGCTGGCCTGCGACGATATCTTCGCCGCCGCCGAGGCCGCCATCGCCGCCGGGCTGCCCCGCCTTGAGATCCCGGCCAATTACTACGAGGATCTGGCGGCCCGCTGGGCGCTGGATCCCGAACTGATCGCGCGCATGGCCGCCTGCGAAATCCTCTATGACCGCGACGTCAGCGGCGACACCGTCTCGGAATACTTCCAGTTCTACAGCCGCGCCTTTGCTCGCCGGGTGTTCTTCGAACTGGTCGAGCGGCGCGACTATGCCGGCTATGGGGCGGTCAATGCGCCGATCCGGCTGGCGGCGCAGGCGCGGCACAAGCCCGAATTTCTCGACTGATCTCAGTCGCCGCGCATCAACCCGCCCAGTGCGGCAAAGCAATCACCATCGATCGCGTGGCCAACCTCGCCGGCCATCACCGCCAGAGCCTTCTCCACCGGCATCGCGGCGCGGTAGGGGCGGTCCGCCGTCAACGCATCGTAGAAATCGCAGACGGTGATGATGCGCGCTTCCGGCGCGATCAACATCTGGTCGAGCCCCAGCGGATAGCCCTTGCCGTCCAGCCGCTCGTGATGCGCGCCGGCCACCGCGGCCATATCGCGCAACGGCCCGATGCGCGAGAGGATGGCGGTGGTATGCGCGGCATGGCTGCGCATTTCGCGCCATTCGTCGTCATCGAGCGGGCCCGGCTTTTCCAGCACGCGGCTGGAGACCGCCAGCTTGCCGACATCGTGCAGGATCGCCGCGCGGCGTAGGCGGCGGGTGTCCTCGGCCGCCATCCCCATCGTCATCCCCAACGCATGGGCATAATCACCGACGCGCCCCGAATGGCCCCCGGTGTAGGGGCTTTTCGCGTCGATCACCGCGCCGAACGCCTCGGCAATGTCGTCGAGATAGTCCTCGTCGACCGCGATCCGGGTTTCGGCGGGCTCGAACGCGCCGATACGGCTTTCCAGCGCCGGATCGTTGAGCGCCGACCAGAAATCCGGGGCGGCCGAAAGCGTCAGGAAGGCGTCGACCAGCTCGGGATCGAACCAGGTGCCCCGGCGGGCGCCGACTTCGGCACGCGCGGCCTCAGGCCCGGCGGCGGTCTGGAACACATCGGCGATCTGCGCGAGCAGCGCCAGCCGCGCCGCCAACGGAATCGCATCGCCGCGCACCCCCAGCGGCTTGCCGCCGCCGTCCCAGTGTTCATCGAGCGCGGCAATGGCGCCGGCGACGCCCTCGGGAAAGCGCAGGCGGCGGGCGATGTCGGCGCCGCGCGTGCAGCGGGTCTGGATCAGGTCGCGCGCGATGTTGGCGCCGTCGCCCAGAATGGTCGCGATGGCCCGTGCCCGCGCCGCCAGCGACTGGCCCGGCCCGGTGCGGCTGAAAACAAAGCGCAGCGTCGGCCCCAACCCCTCGGGCACCAGCTTGAAATCGTGTTTGAAGGCGCGATCATCGGCGAGGTAGATCTCGGCGATGCGCGCGGCGTTGCTCGAACAGCCAAGATCCTTGAGCAGGCTGGCATAATAGACCGTGCGGCGTTCCTCCGCCGGCAGGCCGAGCGCCAGCGCGATCCGGCTGGCGATCCAGCAACTGCGCAGCGAATGCCCCTCCGGCTGACCCTCGGTGAGATCGAGCGCATAGGAAAATGCGCCAAGGATCTCGCTAAGCGAGGTCGTTGCGGTATCGGCATGGCTGAATTCGGACGAAAAAGCGTGGCGCATGACCCGGAACCCCGAAACGACGAGACGGCGACCCTGCTCCGATCATGTTAAAAGTGCGTTGCCGACCGGGCGAAACGCAGCACCGCCCGGCCCGGCGGAAAAGCGCGTCATCTCCGGCGATCGCCCAAGGAGGTGGCTGGCGGAGCTGTCAGTCGGACGGCAACTTGTCTCCGTTTGACGCACTTCGGGCCGAGCTCAGCATCCGTCAGGCGGCAAGCGACTGCCACTCGGCCAGCGCGGCCGAGCGTCGTTCGCGGTAAGTCTGGCGGCTGACGAGGTGACGTTCCTGATTGAAGTGGTTGTGGAAGCTGCCGTGGACGGAGGCGAATTTCTGGAGCGTCTTCATCCTCCGGAACCGCGTCATCGCCCGCTCCCGTCGTCGGAACGGCTGGTGGCTGTTTTCGGCGCGGTTGTTCGCCCAGCGGCCCTGTTCGCGGCGCCCCTCGTTTCCGAGTTCCTTCATCGCTGCACCGTAGCTGCGCAGGCCGTCGGTCACGATCTTTTCGGCGCGGCCATGGCGCTTGAGTGCCTTCCGGACAAACCGCAGAGCCGCTGATTTATCCCGGGTTTTCGTCACATAGCTCTCCAGCACCTCGCCTTCGTGATCGACGGCGCGCCAGAGGTAATGCATCTCGCCGTTGATCTTCACATAGACCTCGTCGAGGTGCCACTGCCATTGGCGAAAGCCATTCATCCGGCGGACCCGCTGCCGCCGGATGTCAGCCGCGAACAACGGACCGAACCGGTTCCACAACAACCGGACGGTCTCGTGGCAGATGTCGATCCCACGCTCAAACAGCAGATCTTCGACGTTCCTCAGGCTCAGCGGAAACCGCTCGTACATCATGACGACGAGGCGGATCACATCGGGTGATGAGTGGAAATAACGGAACGGATTGGCGGGTTTGCGTGGGAACGGCATCGGGCATGCCTACCCCCTACCCGCCACAAATGCCATTGGTGCAATACCTCTGACAGAGCCAACTGATCGCAAGTGACGAATTGGCGTTCAAAACCCGTCGTACCTTCACACACATAATCGCATAAAAACGAAACTGGTCTCACGTCAGGTGCTGCGTCAACCATTCGGCTGGCGTGCTTCATCCATGCTGAGTTCGCGGCAAAGTGCCGCTCCGCGCGACGGCGTTGGCAGAGCGGCTGTATCGCAGTTGCATGAGAGGCCGGCTTGAATCCCGCCTCTCATGATCGGTCAGTTGGAGAACGTAAAGGCAGCGGGCGTGGTGGTTTCGGCCATCGCCGGTGGCGCAATTTTCACTGCGCTCATCACCTTGGGTAGCGCCGCGCCGACGCTGACCAGTCCCTTGCTTTGCATGGCCAGCAACGCCGCTGCTGCCCGCAACTCGCCGAGCCGCCCCAGCATCATCGGATTTGCGCCGATGCCGCTGATCACGCCGGGTGCCTGGGCGGCAAGTTGGGTGTCGCGATAGATACCGATCGCCATGTTGACGACCGCGATACCGATCAGCTTCTTCTCGTTGGCATCGCCGGCATTGTACGCCGCCGTGATATCCCCCGCGACGTCCTTGCGGGCATTGAGGGCGTCCATGTTCGATTGCAGGCTGGCTTTCATCGCGTCGAGCGCCTTGGGGTCGGCACAGTTCTGCACCTGATCGGCATAGGCCTTCATTCCGGCAAGGTGCGTGTGGTCCTGAACCGCCTGCGCCAGCAAAGCGGCGGCAATCATCACGTTCTTGGTGGACATCATCGAGGCGGCGAGGAAAGCGTCTGGCGAGGAGCCGCCTTGGCCGCCGGTTAGCCGGTGGGCCAGCATCCCCAACTGCGCCTCGGCGGCGATGGGCTGGACGAACAAGGTCATAGCGGCAACGGTGAGTGCCAGTTTCTTCATGATCGTTTCCTTTCGGTGCAGAAGAGATGTCAGGATGTGGGCAAAGCCAATCGTTCGGCCGCTTGCGCCGCCAGCGGCAAAGCAGCCGCGGTCAGATCGATCTGAAGCTGGGCGGCGGCGGCGTCCGCGCTGGTGCCGGTCGGCATCGTCGCCAAGCGCAAGCTGGTGCCAAGGCCGCTGGTTACAGGTGCATCGGCGCCATGGATCAGCCGATAGCCGATACCCAGCGTCACTCCGGCATCGGAAGGCGTGACCTGGACCATCGGCATAAAGCAATGGGCAGGATTGGGCCGCTGGGCCGGCGCGAACCTGTCCCAACCGGCAAACATGACCTTGAGCGGCGCCAGCCGCTCGGCCAAAGCCACACTGCGAACCGGCCATTTGCTGTGCGTTGCCAGAATGGCTTCCGCCGCCGCATCCCAGACCGCAACCGCGATCTGGCCATGATCAGCCGTTGCTGGCGCGCCATCCCGCCCAAGGCATTGGGCCAGACCGCCCCGCCCGGCGAGCGGCGGCCCTTCGGCGTCAAGCGGCACGACATCGCCGCTATGCGGGTGATAGGGCACAGGGTCGGCATCGACGGCGATCACCCCGCTGCCCGCGGCGATCTGCGTCGTCAGATGCGTGACGGGCACCCGGACATCCTCCCGCACCGGCCCAAGGTGGCCGAAGTCGCGCAGCACCGGCACCATCGTCCCCACGGGCAGGGCGTTCGACGGATCATCGATCCACACGCCGCCGTCGCGCGCAGAAACCGCGAGAACCCCCGGCCGGGGATGCCAGGCCGCCATCTGCCGCGCGGCATCGATCAACGCATTGCGCAACACCATGTCCTGCCGCTGGGCGTCGGAGAACGCCATGTTGCCGGCGATCCTGTCATCGATGCGATTGATGCCGTGAAAAGCCGCGACGATTCGGCCGGTTCGGTCTACCAGGCTGACGAACACATGCGCCTCGAACCGGGCGGTGGTGACGCCGGGCACGTTGCTCGGGAAATGCGCGGCGGGCAGCGAGACAGCATCGATGCCCGCGACGAAATCGGGCAGAGCGCGGCTGTCCATGCCGACGGCGCCGGCCTCGCCCAGCGCCGCGGTGCGCAGCGCGGTAAAGGCTGGCGTGACCGGCATCGGCGCGAACGTGCCATCGGCGTCGAGCGCGTCCTCGAAGATGCCGGCGAGATAGCCTGCACCCATGCCCTTGGGGCGCTGACCGACGCTGACCAGCACCGACGGCCGGGCCAGCATCTGCGCCGGGGCGACCAGCATGCGCGACAGCGCATCGCCGGTCCGATAAGTGCCGAGCACAGGGCGAACGAGCGCATACGTCGCACCGGCATGAAGCACGCGGCCATCGGCGCCGATACCGTCCCCCGCGCGCAGACCGGCGGTGCGGCCTTTGTCGATTACCCACGCCTTGCCGTCATCAAGCTGGACCTCGTCTACGACGAAGCCTTTCAACGCATCAGGGTGCCAATCCGCCGCCGCCTTGGAGACCAGATGAACCATCATCGCATCAAGATGCGCGGGTAACTGCGCCGCAATTTCCGCCTCGGCCGAGGCGACGGGAAAAATGCCCGTGCCGATCTCGGTCAGGTGGTGCGAGAACACCACTTCACCGGTCGCGGCGTTGACCACATCGAGCGTCAGGGTGATCGGCAGAAAGCCATCCACCCCGCCGGGCTTGGCCACGATCCACTCGGTGGCGCTGGACAGCCGCAGTGAGGCGATCAGCGTGCTGGCAAGCCGCACGTGGGGCGAAGCACTGGGCGGCAAGTGCGCGGCAAACCCGGCCTCTGCGCCTGGGAACTGCGCGAGCATCAATTGGGCGAACCGGGCGCCGATCGCCGCCCGGTGCGGCCCATCGAGTGCCGGGCAAAGCGCCGGGGTGATCTCGGCCGTGGCGGCGGTGGGCGGTCCATCATCGCCACAAACGGTGTGGTCCAGCCCATAAAGTCCCGGCGCCGGCCAGACATGCGGCGCCTCTTGCGCCGTCGCCGGAGTGCATGCAGTCACGAGCAGACAGACCGGCACCGCCGATCTGGCCAGCACGTGCTTGCGCGTGGCGCGGATCAATGACTTGCTCCGCAGGCGCTGATGCACATCAGAATGCTGCGGCCATCGGCGTTGGCGGTCATCCCTGCATAGGCAGGCTGACTGCGCAATTTCATGTAAAGCGCCATCTGCAACGGCGCGTTGCCCGCATAGCGGACCGTGAAGCGCAAATCGGTAGGGGTCTGCGACACGAAGTTCTCGGATTCGACCCCCGGCGTGGTCTGCAACGCATCAAGGATATCCGCCTGCTGGGCCAGGCCAAGCGCAGTGCCATGGACGACCAGCGTGTAGTCGGCGACCTGCTGGGTGTTCTGGCCCACCGCCGCGCGGGCCTGACGTCGCCAATAATTCTGGATCTGCGGCCCCATTGCGGTGGCGGCGGCCTGCGCAAGCGCGGCGGCGACTTTCTTTGCGCAGGCTTCCGGGCTGGAGCCGATGGCGTCCTGCGTGACCAGCTTGGCCGAGATCGTCCGCCCGTCGGCCGTCGCCGAAGCGGTGGCATCGAGACTGGCCGAACAGCGCGCCTGACCGGTAGCCGGATCGGTGCCGCCGTGGGTGACGGCAAACGTGCCGCCGAGGAAAAACGGGGTGTTGCGCGTGCCGAGACCGGTCAGGAAAGCGTTGTAGCTGGCATCCTGTTTCAGCGCGGCATAACGCGGCGGGGCGCCGTGGTAAAAAGCGTCGAGCGCCTGCCAGGAATCCCCTGTCGCAACGCCGTAATCGACCAGTGAACCCTTGAGCGCGGCCATGATCGCATCGCCGTCCGATCCGGCCGGCGGACGCTGATAAATGACGTGAGCATGATACGTCGTGTCGTTGTGCACCTCCGCATCGACCGCAGTGTGCTGGGCATAGGCGGCGGATGCGCTATGGGCGTGGGCCGATGCGCTCATGGAGGCACCCGCAGCATGTGACGCATAGGCGCCCGCGGTCGACGACGACGCCGCACCGGCGGCATGCGAAGAGCTCGCCGCAGCGCCATTGACGCCGCGATAGGCCGCTGCATCGCTACCTTGATATGCCGCGCTCGACGAGGCGGCATAACGCCCGGCGGCGCTTGCCGAATAGGCGCTGGCCTGGCGCGAACTGGCGGCATCGGCCTCATGGCTGCTGGCAGCCTCCGAGGAATGATCGTGGAATGACCCGCCCTCGGCGTGGGTGTAATCCACCTCCACCTCGGCGGGCTTGGAGAAATCGCTGGCAACGCCGTCCTGTTCGTCGAGCATCACCAGCATCAGTGCACGATCGTTGTCCGCGCGCTGGGACGAGCTGTCGATGTTGGCATTGTCGAGCTGTTGGCGGAACCAGGCGCCGTCGATGTCGGCGGTAAGGGTGACGAGGAAATTGCCACCTTGCCGCTCGGCCGTCTGGCCGGTGATCATGTCCGGACGGATCTGGCTGGCGATCTGGTCGATTGTCGCGGGCGGCACTTCGCGCAGGCGATCGGCACCGATAGCACCGGTCAGCATCGCGACGACGATCTCGCGCCGGGCGGCGGCCATCGCGACATTGCGGGTGGTTTCTATGTCCTTGGTGATGGGGGCCTGGCCGGTGCCGTTCACGATGTCGGCCTGCGCCGGCACGGCCAGGTTGGCCAGAAACAGGGCGCATGGCAGCGCCACGCGGATTGCGCGCTTGGTCACGAGAGGTGTCCTTCCGGTCAGAAGTTGGTGTTGAGCTTGACGTCGCCGGCTTGGATCTGGGTTCCGCCGCCGTGCTGCGCGATTTCGACGTGATCGGCGCCCGATCCGGCTGCCAGTCCCGAAGCATCGGTGCCGCGTGGCGCAGGAGTGGCGCGTTGCGCCAAGGCGGCGAAACGGTCATCGCCACGGATTGCGTCGAACGCGGGATCGTTGAGCGCCTGCCCGGCGTTGGCGAGGCCATTGTCCACTGCCTTGGCCAGCGCATCGAGCGCCCGCCCCTGATTGCCGGCAAGGGCCTCGGCGCGCGCCTCTTCGAAATAGCCGTCAGGGTCTTTGGGATGAACGGCAAGATAACTTTGAGCCGATTGTGCGGCCTCGCCATAATTTCCCGCGTCGATGGCTGCGCGGACCGACGGCAACGTCACGGTCGCAGCAATCGCCGCATCCGGCTTTGACGCAGAAGAACACGCCGGCAGAGCGCAAAGCACCGCCAGCACCACAAACTTGCGCATGATTAGCCCCTTTTACCCCCGCGATCACTTGCCCGTCGAAGATCAGCGGAATGCTAGCCTTCGATATTTAATCGCACAACATATTTATAAAAAATTCCAGATTTTTTTAAAAATTTTAATTAACAAATTTGAAAAAATCCGTATTTTAGAACAAATATATTATCCGAATATCGATTGATATTTTTGGAAATTTTTAAATCCGGATATTTTACGGATAGCGACGCATTCTGGTGTTCAATGCGGCTTACTTGGTCGCCATGTATCGCGATGGCGAGTCGTAACGCACCCCACTCACGCATGTAATCAATGAGCAAATTGATCCCGCTCCGATCAACGCCGCTACGCCGTCTTCGGGTTGACGCACCGGCGCACTTCGGGGACGTCCGCCGGACCGGCGACACGCCCTTCCCCGCCCGATTGCGCGCCAGCCGGGATATCGACATGACCGCGGCGCTGTCCGGGGGGTGTGCGCCGCAATGGCAGCGCTGAGTGGGGCAAGTGCGCAATCCATGCCCCTTTGCACTCCACAACGCCCATACGCGCAAACAATATTTTTCCATGCAAGAGGATCAGGCAAATTTTCGGCAGGATCGGGAAAGACCGACATGGGGCGGCGGGGGTAAGGTGTCCTCACCGCTTCACCGCAGGATAGATCATGATCCGCAACGCAGCCGTCATGTTGACCGCATTCGCAGCCATCGCCATCGCGCCTTCCGCTCACGCCGCCAGCAATGCGGCGCTGGTTGGCGCATGGCATCTGGTGGCAGTTGAGCAACCAGCGCCTGATGGCACCATCCAGAAAATCGAAGGCCCCGGCCTGCTGACCTTTACTGCCGACGGCCACATGGCGCTGCAACTGATGCAGCCCGAAACCACCGCCAATGCCTACAGCCACGGCGGCTATGAGGCGACCTTCGGTACGTTCCGGATGAACAGCAAGAGGCAGTTCACCTATCACGTCATCGGGTCGCTGGTGCGCGATCTGGTGGGCAAGGATCTGCCGCGCCGTTTCCGCATCTCCGGCAAAACTCTCGTCATCAGCTCGACCCGCACCGACGAACATTGGCGCGTGATATGGGCGCGCGGCTGACAAAGGATATTCCGATGCAAAAACGTATTTTGGGCAATTCAGGCCTAGCATTACAGTTGCATATTGAGTGAAACTCTGAATCAATAGGCCTCCATGGTAAGGAGGTCGTGGATGACGGGTGCATCGATCGAAACGACACTGGAGCTTTGGGCATCGTCGCTACGCGACGTGAAGGCTCGGATGCGTGGGCTTTTCACGCAGGAACGGGTGGCGGCATCAGCGAACCTTTTCCT
>Ga0302187_10003289_pt1 | contig 13145 bp, 10 predicted proteins | sample II_Bog_E1_3_FD_202120 | JGI IMG/M metagenome (GOLD analysis project Ga0302187, IMG submission 202120) | Peat permafrost microbial communities from Stordalen Mire near Abisko, Sweden - II_Bog_E1_3 | ecosystem: Environmental > Terrestrial > Soil > Wetlands > Peat | place: Sweden: Abisko...
GTTGGCACTGAAATTGCGAATCATTTCGTTGATGCCATTCACGCCGATTGTCGAGAAGAAGTTGCGTAGCGTGCCGAGATAGCGCTTGGTGTAAGGAAAGAGTCCGTTGTCCATGTGGCGCTGAATCGCTTTGCGCTTGATCTCAAGGCTAGCGCGGGCGATTTCCAATAACTCATCGAGCCGCGCAAAGAGAGCGGCCTCGTCCGCGCGATGAAGGTACCCGAGCCGCGCGCAGTTCAGTGTCACCACGCCGACCGAGCCGGTCTGCTCGGCCGAGCCGAACAGGCCGTTACCGCGCTTGAGCAGTTCGGTCAAATCGAGCTGCAGGCGGCAGCACATCGAGCGGACCATGTTCGGCTTTAGATCGGAGTTGAGAAAATTCTGAAAGTAGGGCAGCCCGTACTTGGCTGTCATCTCGAACAAGAGTTCGGTGTTCTCGCTCTCCCACGGAAAATCAGGCGTGACGTTGTAGGTCGGAATCGGAAAAGTAAAGACGCGGCCCTTGGCGTCGCCAGCGGTCATGACCTCGATGTAGGCGCGGTTGATCGCATCCATCTCCGGCTGCAGGTCACCGTAGGTGAAGGGCATCGTTTCGCCGCCAATGACGGGCTGCTGCTCGCGCAAATCCTCCGGGCAGGTCCAGTCGAACGTGAGATTCGTGAAGGGTGTCTGCGTGCCCCAGCGCGACGGGACGTTCAGGTTATAGACAAGTTCCTGAATGCATTGGCGGACCTCGCTGTAGGGTAGGTTGTCCTTGCGCAGAAAGGGCGCCATGTAGGTGTCAAAGGAACTGAAGGCCTGCGCGCCTGCCCACTCGTTTTGCAGAGTGCCGAGGAAGTTGACAATCTGCCCGACAGCGCTCGACAGATGCTTTGGTGGTCCAGCCTCAACCTTGCCAGGAACGCCATTGAGGCCCTCCATCAGCAGGGAGCGCAAGGACCACCCGGCACAATATCCAGCCAGCATATCGAGATCGTGGATATGCAGGTCGCCCTCGCGGTGGGCTCGGCCGATCTCGGGCGTGTAGACATGCGAGAGCCAGTAGTTCGCCACAACCTTGCCACTGACATTCAAGATGAGCCCGCCGAGCGAATAGCCCTGATTCGCATTGGCGTTGACGCGCCAGTCGGCGCGGTCGAGGTATTCGTTCATCGAGGAGGCCACATCGACAATGGTGCGTTGGTCGCTGCGCAGGCGCGAGCGCTGTTCGCGGTAGACGATGTAGGCGCGCGCGGTCGAGAAGTGGTTGGCCGAGATCAGCACCTGCTCAACGATGTCTTGAATCTGCTCGATGTGCGGTGTGCGGTCGCCGAAGCGATGAGCGATGACTTTAAGCGCCTGGATAGCGAGCAGTTGTGCTTCGGCGGCATCGAAAGCGCCGCTGGCTTTGCCGGCGCGCTCAATGGCGGACCGAATCTTGTCGGCATCGAAATGCGCGGCAGTGCCGCTGCGCTTGAGGACGGATGAAGGCGAATGAATCGTGGTATTCGGCATCGGTGCTCCCTGAACGGATCAGCGATGCCTCAGAAGGACGCTTTGCAGGGAGGAAAATGGCGGAGCGCCACGGAACCTGGCAAGCGACCCGCCGGTGCACCCCGCCCGTGGACGTTCAACTGATTACGGCAGGTTTCCTGGCTCACGAGTCGCTGCAGCCATCCAGCCTTCCCACCCCCCAAAGGGGGCAGTGGCATAAGAAGATGGCAGCTCTTCGCTTACAGTTGCGGGGGCAGCGTTGGCATCGACCAACTTCCCACTTAGCCCCAGATATTGGGTCTCTGGAGAACCGTAACGCTACCGAATGTAGCCTCATTGCATTCTGAAGTCAAGGGGGCGTGGAATAGAGAATGTGGAAATTGGGAAGAAGTAGCAAACCGCCGGTTCGCTTGCTCTAACTTTGAAATGGATCTGTTGTCCTGGCTCCATCGTTGACTCAACGGGGCTACTGCACTATATTGAGCATACTTTCCGGTGTCTGATCCTCGCGATCAGGCTTAAAAGGGAATCCGGTGAAAATCCGGAACTGCCCCGCAGCGGTAAGCAGGAACGAACGCTCCGACGAAAGCACTGGTTCAGCCATGAACTGGGAAGCTGGAGCAAGTAGGCAGCCTGCAAGTCCGAAGACCTGCCGAAGAACCATGCCAGTAATGGGCATGGATGCACACGCCTCCGAGGGGAAGGCCAGGTGTTGCGGGTTTCATTACCGCTGCATTCTCTGACTTCACTTTTGGGAAACCGATGAGGCGCCTGCTCGTGTCTGAGTGCTGCGTAGGCTTCAACCGACGCCTATGGCCTTTGACCGTAGCTGCAGGCGCACTCGTGTTTCTCAAGGGATCGCGTGTGCCTGGACAAAGATTTGGGTTAGGTACAAATTGTTATTCGAGGAGTGAAGAATGAGTCTGACGGCCGCACGGAATCTTGGCTTTCCCCGCATGGGTAAGCAACGTGAATTGAAATTTGCCTTGGAGAGTTTCTGGAGCGGCAAATCCGACGAAGCTTCGCTTCTTCAAACTGCAAGCGATCTTCGCCGCAAGCACTGGGAATTGCAGCTTGATGCGGGCATCTCTAGCCCGCCATCGAATGATTTCTCTTTCTATGACCATGTGCTTGATATGGCTATAACGGTTGGAGCCATCCCGAGCCGCTTCAGGAATGCCGGCAAGCAAATCGATCTGAACACCTATTTCGCCATGGCGCGTGGGGCAAAAGATATGCCCGCACTCGAAATGACGAAATGGTTTGATACGAACTATCACTATGTTGTGCCTGAGTTCGAAGCTGGAAACGAATACTCTCTGCATTCGACGAAAGTGATCGACGAATTCCTGGAAGCAAAGGCACTGGGCGTTGTGACGCGGCCGATAGTGCTGGGACCTGTTTCATTTGTCCTGCTTGGCAAACCTACCGACCTCAGCGTGACACGGCCACAGGTCTTGAAGCAGATTCTGCCTATATACAAGGCACTATTACAGCGTTTGTTTGCCGAAGGAACAGAATGGGTCCAGCTCGACGAGCCTTGCCTGTGCCTCGATCTCGATGATGCTGCGGAATCTATGTATCGCGATGCCTACGCTGAGTTAAGCGACACGGCGTTGCTGCCCAAGTTCATGCTCACGACCTATTTCGGCGGTCTTGGCGCCAACCTGGACTTGGCGTTGGAACTTGGCGCTGCCGGTCTGCATCTCGATCTGGTGCGTGCTCCCGAACAGCTTGATACTTTCTTGGCAAAGCAGGTTCCCAATCTCACGCTCTCGCTCGGTCTGGTCGATGGTCGCAACGTGTGGCGTACGGATTTGGCAAACGCCTTGAAGAGCGTAGACACCGCAGTTCATGCGCTAGGAGCGGACCGGATTGAGGTTGCGCCGTCCTGCTCTCTGCTGCACTCTCCCTTCGACCTCGATGCGGAGACGAAACTCGATGTGGAGATTCGTAGCTGGATGGCATTTGCCAAACAGAAACTGGAAGAGATTGCGATCCTTGCCAGAGGTATTGATGGAAGGACTGGGATTGAAAAGGAACTTTCCGAAAATGCACGCGCTATGGAGTCGCGCCAGACATCCACGCGTATTCATCAAACCAGCGTAAGACGCAGCATGGCCGTAATCGACGACTCGATGCTGCATCGGCAGAGCCCCTATCCAGAGCGCCATCGGGAGCAGGTGGAAGCTCTCGGCCTGCCAAGATTTCCCACCACTACCATCGGATCGTTTCCGCAAACGGCTGAGGTGCGCAAAATGCGATCTGCCTATCGAAACGGGAAGACGCATCAGAAGGTCTATGAGGGATTTCTTCAAGAGGAAACGAAACGTTGCATCCAGTTTCAAGAGGAGATCGGGATCGATGTGCTTGTGCATGGGGAATTCGAGCGCAACGACATGGTTGAGTATTTTGGTGAACTACTCGACGGATTTGTATTCAGCGAGAATGGATGGGTGCAGAGCTACGGCTCTCGCTGCGTGAAGCCTCCCATCATCTATGGCGATGTGTCCCGTCCGGAACCAATGACCGTGTACTGGGCTCAATACGCGCAGTCTCTAACCAAGAAACCAGTCAAAGGAATGCTCACGGGGCCGGTTACGATTCTGCAGTGGTCCTTTGTGCGCGACGATCAGCCTCGCTCGGAGAGCTGCCGGCAGATCGCCCTTGCGATTCGCGACGAAGTCCGTGATCTCGAAGCTGCCGGTATACGGATTATCCAAATCGATGAGCCTGCAATTCGCGAAGGACTCCCACTACGCCGGGCCGACTGGCCGCAGTACCTTGAATGGAGCATCAACGCTTTTCGGCTTGCGTCCTCCGGGGTCGAAGACCATACACAGATTCACACGCACATGTGTTACTCCGAATTCAACGACATCATCGAATCGATCGTGCGCATGGACGCAGACGTAATCTCGATTGAGTGTTCGCGTTCGCGCATGGAATTGCTCGATGCTTTCTCCCGCGTACATTATCCGAATGAAATCGGTCCCGGTGTGTATGACATTCACTCGCCGCGCGTCCCGGAGAGCAAAGAGATCGAGACGTTGTTGCACCGGGCACTTGAAGTGCTCACGCCAGACCAGCTCTGGGTCAATCCCGATTGTGGGTTAAAGACGAGAGGGTGGCCGGAAGTGCAGCAGGCTTTGATAAAGATGGTCAATACCGCAGTGGAATTGCGTCGTTCCGTTGCATGATATCGGAGAGGACACGGATGTTTGAGATTACAGTCGAGGCCCATTTCTCTTCCGGCCATTACCTGCGCAATTATCACGGTCGCTGTGAGAATCCGCACGGTCACAACTACCGGGCTTGCGTCACGCTCGCCGGCGAGGAGCTCGAAGAGAATGGGCTATTGCTCGATTTCAAACAGCTCAAGGAGATCATTCAACCCATCGTCGATTCCCTCGATCATCAGATGATCAATGAAATCCCGCCGTTTACCGATCTGAATCCTTCGGCCGAGAACTTGGCGCGACATTTTTTCGATGTAATTGAGGATCGGGTCATCAAGGCTACTGCGCGTCGAGTGACAGTGAGGCGTTGCACAGTCTATGAGACTGACCGTTCCTCGGCAACATATGGTCGATAGAGATGTATTCCGTTTGCGTAGGACAGCGGGCGGTGCGGGAGGCACCGTTGCCGGCATTTCCCTGGCAGCGGTGAAGCATAGCACTCCCGAACGGGGTCAAGCGTTCATGAGTTCGACGGAAGGATAATCGCCAATCAGAGTCAACAAGTTCATCGCTGCATAGCGCTGTGCAATGCGAAAGATATTTGCATTGGCAACGCCCAGCGCGGCTGCAAGCAGAATGCGATTCACGCCACCGTGGGAGACAATCGCTATTGTTTCCCCACGGTGACGACCGTACAGCTGATGCGCAGCATCGACCACACGTGCTTGCATCTGCACGAAGCTTTCGCCATTTGGGAACTGTGTCTCTGTCGGATGTTCCATCCATTGGTGATAGATCTCAGGATAATCTTGAGCGATGTCGCCGTAGAGCTTGCCTTCAAAGTCGCCGAAGTCAATTTCGCGGAACCGCTCTTCGGGTGTAATGGGAGCGTGCAATCGCTCGGCAAGAATCGATGCGCTCTCGAGCGCACGGCGGCGTGGACTCGAGTAAATGGTGCGAAGGGGTTCGCCGCTCAACCTATCAGCAACCGCACGAATCTGCTTTCGCCCTTCGGTAGAGAGTTCGAGATCCAGTTTCCCGTAACATCGACCACGGCTTTCGGAACAGGGCTCTCCATGACGAATAAGCCAAACGCGCGTATTTGCTTCCATCTCTCGACCCTTATTCATCGCAGAGCCGTCCCCAAGAGAAGGACAACCGCCTCGCCAACCTGTTCCGACGTTCCCAGAATATCGCCGGTCACGCCGCCAATCTTGCGTAGACAGAACCATCCGAACGCCGCCGCCAAGAGCGCTGCCGCTCCCCAACAGATGGCGCCATGCCATCGTGCAATGGGTAAGGTAATCGAGGCGCAGAATACAGTTGCCCAGATGAGTTCTGCCGTTCCGATGTGGCGCGACACCGCTTCCGACGGACGCGCATACGGCAAGCAGCGCGAAAGGAGAACGATGTTCCAACGCCCGATTACCGGAGCCAGTACCAGATAGACTGACGAACTGTTGGTAGCGATCAACGCACTGATCGACGCAGCCTTCAATCCAAGCAGAAGAATCAACGCCGTTGCGCCGTAGCTGCCGATGGCGTGATCGCGCATAATGCGCAGGCAATCCTCGCGAGACTTCCCGCCTCCTAGACCATCCGCCGCATCCGCAAGGCCGTCATAATGAAGCGCGCCGGTGATGAGCGCTTCTACCGCCAGAATCAGGATAGCGACAACCGTGGCGGGCAGAAACGGCGTCAGGCCGCGCGACAAAGCTAGTGAGACGAGACCGAGCAGAGCGCCGACTACGGGAAACCAGCGCGCAGCTTTGCCAACGTCCTCGGCGCCAAACTCGACGAGGATTGGGATACGAGTACAAAATGCGATGCTCGCCAGAAGTGATTTCATCGTGGGTTATCGGTGTCCTTTGCAGATACCTCTGCCGACTCAAATGTGGCCATTTCATTGAGTGCCGAGACCGCTGCCTGGACGACCTTCATCGCGAGAGCAACACCCGTTCCCTCGCCAAGCCGTAGTCCGAGATTGAGCAGCGGCTGATGCCCGATGAGTTCGAACAGCGGCGCATGGCCGGGCTCTGTCGATGCGTGCGCGGCGAACAGGTAGTCCTTCACCGCTGGCTGCATCTGGACCGCAAGCGCTGCGGCGGACGTGGCGATCAAGCCATCTGTCAGCACTGGACGGCGACTTGCTGAGGCTCCGAGACAGAAGCCGCACATGGCGGCGATCTCCAGTCCTCCAACATTTGTCAGAATGTCGAGCGGATCCTTCAAATGCTCACTGTGCAAAGCCAGGCCTCGCTCGATGGCTGAGATTTTCCGTCGCAAACAGCCATCGTCGGCACCTGTGCCGCGGCCAACGACTTCGCGGACCGGGCGACCCGTCAGAGCTGACGCGATAGCACTCGCTGGAGTCGTATTGCCGATACCCATCTCGCCGAATCCCAGCAGCATGCAACCATCAGCGACTGCGTCATTCGCCATGTCAATACCAACACGAAGCGCTGCGTAGGTTTCCTCTTGCGTCATTGCAGGGCCGTCACAGAAGTTCATGGTTCCATGGGCCACACTCCGACTGATCAGCTCCGGGCTGGGCGGCAGGGGGCCGATTACGCCCACATCAACGATCTTGAGTTCGATGCCGCAGGTTCGCGCCAGGCAGTTGATGGCCGCTCCGCCATGAAGGAAATTCAGAACCATTTGCGCGGTGACTGCCTGGGGAAAAGGATTTATCCCCTCTGCGCACACGCCATGATCTCCTGCAAAGGTCACAATGCGCGCTTTAGATACGGAAAATGGACCTCCGCCGAAGATGGCAAAACACCGGTTCGCCACTTCTTCCAAGCGTCCAAGGCTGCCCTCCGGCTTGGTCAGATGCCGCTGCCGTTCGACGGCCTGTTCCAACAGGTGTGGATCAACTGGCCGAATCTTCTGTACTGTTTCACGAAAGATCAATTCATTTGAAGCCTGAGTCATTGTCATCCTTCTTGCAATTGTCGCGCGCGGCGATCTGCATCCGCCAAAATACGCTCGATGGCTGTCATGAGGTTATGCGGCCCTGTGCTCACCACCGCAAGCGCAGGAGGAAGCTGATCGACTTTGCCGCTCATAGGGCAGAATACCTTTGCCGTCTGCGTAAGAGGAACAAAAATACAGGACCGCCTAGCAAGGCCGTCACTGCGCCAACGGGTAGTTCCGTAGAACCAAGTGCAGTACGCGCCACGGTATCGGCCGCAACCAGAAAGGACGCTCCCAATAGAAGCGAACCTGGAAGCACGATGCGCAGGTCTTCTCCGAAGAGAAGTCGGATTGCGTGCGGCACAATCAAGCCGACAAAGCCCACAGCGCCGCCGACCGCAACCGTTACCGCAACCAGCAGCGAGCAGACCAGATGAATCAGGAGTTCGCTGCGTTTCACGTTCACGCCCAACGTCGTGGCCGTATCCTCGTCGATGGCGAGCAGGTGGAGCTTCTCGGCCATCATGAGCAGCACGACCCAGGAGGGAACGAGAAACAGTGTCATATGCCGGATGGTTGTGAACCCGACCACATCGAGACTTCCCGTGGTCCAGCGTAGAATCTGGTGCGCACGGTTTGGATCGGCGAGGAATTGGATCGTGATCACGGCAGAGGATGCGATCAGATTCACTGCGACGCCGGCCAAAAGCAACGCTCCGGGCAGAATGGTGCGCCCGGAGCGAGCGATTTGGTAGACGAGAAATACTGCGAAAAGTGCCCCCAGGAAAGCGGAGAGGAAGAGGAACGGAATCCCTCCGAAAATCCGGTCGATTCCGAACGCAATCGCCATGCTTGCACCGACTGCGCCACCTCCGGACACGCCGAGGATGAATGGATCGGCCAGAGGGTTGCGGAACAGTGCTTGCAGCGCGGCCCCGACGACCGCCAGCGAAGCTCCGACCATCGCCGCCATGATCACGCGCGGCAAACGAAGGTCGAACAGCAGCGTGTGCATCGTTGGATCGGAGAAGACGGTCGAAAAGTTGATCGTTTCTGTTCCTATGCATGCGGAACCGATAGTAACGGCCACGAGGATGAGTGTGAGGATCACCAGCGCTCGCAAAAGTCGAACGCCAAGGGATTTTGTACGCCCGAGAAGGACCTCGGCTAATCGCACCATACAAGCGTCCTTCCCTCGAAGCTGCGTGTCCGGATGCTCTCGTCTCCGTAGACCTCGGCAAGCGTGGAATCGTTCAGCACTCTCTCCGGGCGGTCATCCACGATCAGTTGGCCGTTATGAAGCGCCAGGACTCTGTCAAAGGCGCTATCAATCAAATGCAGGTCATGCGTGACTACGCAAATCGACAGTCCCAATGTGCTGCGCAGGCGAACCAATGTGCGCATCAAGGCGATGCGATGTCGAAGATCGAGTGAGGCAGATGGCTCGTCGAGCAGCAGACACTCGGGTTGCTGCGCCAATGCCCGAGCTACCGATACTAGCTGCTGTTCGCCGGTCGAAAGTGCCGTGACTGGCCGCTCGGCCAAGTGCGATGCCTCTACCAGCGAGAGCGCCTCCATGGCGACTGCTCGATCATTCTCGTTCTCCAGACGAAACGGCGACCGGTGGGGGCTGCGTCCCGTAAGCACAACCTCGAGGGCAGTGAACGGAAAGACCATCGTCCACGATTGGGGGACATATGCCAAACTCCTCGCCGCTTTCTGCCGCGGCGTCTTCGCCAGGCTATGGCCGTGGAGCAGCACCTTGCCGGATACCGGCATTAACACCCCAGCCAGCAAACGGATCAGCGTGGACTTGCCGCTGCCATTAGAACCAATGAGAGCACACAGAGCACCCGAGTCCAGGGAGAGGGAGAGGTCGGTGAGGATCGGCGGCCGTGGAGCATACGCGAACCCGAGATGGCGCGCTTCGAGAATCGGCAGCATCATTGTGCCTCCAATTCCCGGAGCGGAATCTCCGGATGCAGAATGTGCGCCAGCAGTACGACAGTCCGCGCGATCAACTGTGAGTTGTGCGGGATGAAGTCGTCGGTCAACTCGTAGACCCTGGAGTTTCTGACCGCCTTCAACGCCGGAAGTTCCTGCCAATCGGAGCGCGCTCTTTCGACGTCCCTGGCCAGAGAACCCGGCTTCAATTCCAAAACGATGTCCACATTGAGAGCCACCAGCGTTTCCTTGCTGATTTTGCTGTACCCGCTTCCGGTCGCCGGTGCGACAACGTGTCCGCCGGCAATCTCGACCAGGTCCGCGAGATAGCTTCCTTGCGTCGCGACATAAAGATCGCGCAAACTTCCGGGAGAGCGGTCGACGGCTAGAACGACAGCGGGCCGCGCTCTGCCGGACGTGCGGTTGCGTACTTTTTCGAGCGTTGCCCGCGTTGAAGCGATAAGGACCTGCGCCTCGCGTGGCTTGCCGACTGCCGCGCCAACTTGGTTTATGGCTGTGAAAACATCGGAGACACTTTGGCTTGGCGTCACCAGAGAACGAATGCCAAGCTGCTTCAGGTTGTAGGCAAGAATAGGTGCTTGCGATTGGGTAAGGACAACCAGGTCCGGGTGCAGCCGGACAATGCGTTCGAGGTTTGGCGTGGAATACCCGCCGATTCGCTCACGCGACTTCGCTTCTGGGGGATAGGTGCAGTAATCGGTGACACCAACGACCCGGTCGAAGACGCCGAGTCCATAAAGTATTTCCGTCAGGTTGGGAGACACCGAGATGATCCGCTGGGGCGGTGCCGCTACTGCGGCAGCCGTCCACAGGAGGATCAGGAAAAAATCGAGATGGAGCTTTCGAAGCATTCTCAGAATTCAAACTGCAAACCGCTCATCGCCGTTGCGTCCGGCGTGCGGTAGCCACTTTCGTAATACGACTGATTGAAAGCGTTGTTCACGTTGACAAACATCCGCACGGCGCGCGATTCGCCCAGCGGCCGCCGGTAGCTTGTTCCAAACTGTCCTCTGCGAAAACCATTGAAGCGGAATGCTTGGCTGGCATAGGTTGTGGCGTTGCTGATCGGATACAGATAGCTGCTGGAGAGTACGGTGCCGAAGACCACCGTCAGTTTCGGTGTCAGTTGCCCGGTTGCCAGCAGCGAGAACTGGTGATCGGGAGTGACGTAGGTCTGGTAGATGCCGGGAAGCTGCGGCTTGGTCTCGCGCGCGTTGGTGAAGGTGTAGGCCGCGCGAATATTCAATTGGCGGACCGGACTGATGGCTAAGCTGGATTCAACGCCGCGCGCAATACCGCCATGGGTGTTGGCATATCCCGAGTAGCGGCCCAGTGGATCCGTGGCCGGGTCCAACGAATAACTATAGTCAATCACTTCGTTCAGACGGGTGTAGAAGTAGGTCGCCGAGGCCACTGCCCTACGGTTCCAAAAGGTTTGATCGATTCCTCCGTCGATGGCCCTCGTCCGCTCCGGCCTTAGTTCCGGATCGCCGACGACCGTAAAACCGGCATAGTAGTAGGATCCGAAGCGCTCGTAGAGCGACGGTGCCCGGTAGCCGGTTCCGGCATGAGCACGAAGTTTGGTCCCCGACTCGCGGAAGAGATAGGCCGCCGAGGCGTCGCCCGTGTTCGAGGTAGGCGGATTGCTCACCGGTATTCCGCTGTACGGATTACCGCTTGCCGGCGACAGAAAAGGCTTCTCCAGATCGAAAAACTGAACACGATAGGAACCTGCCAGTTGCAGACGTCCGTCGAGCAAGTGCACTTGGTCCTGCACAAAGAAGGCTTGGTTCCTTTGCGTAACCGCCGTCGTAGAGGACGCAGTCGGGTCTGGCTCGGTGTCGCCGTTGTAGGCATGCTCGTTCTCAAACTCGTAGCCAGCATCGATCGACTGATACTTTCCGAGTTGCCAGTCGAATCGCCCGCTCGCCGTGTGGGTCATGCCGTCGTAGTTCAGAATCTCCGTGCCGCCATATGGCTGATACCCCTGACCGAGCGGACCGTAGATATAGTTTCGCTCTGTTGCCAAACCCTGATAATCCGCAGTCAGCGACATCGATCTGGTGGGGTGCGAACTGACAGCGAGCGCACCAGAGTATGTCCGCGCTGTGCGGAAGTTATCTGGATCGTCAAAATCGGGAATGTAAGTGGCGTTGCCGGTATTGATCGAGGAGAGGGGTGTGCCGTTCTCATACTGCTTGAACGCATCGCCGGTAAGCGGAATTGCTGCGATGGCCCCAGTCCCCGATCGAATCGCGGATGGGCTTTGAGTTGTACGGCCAAACGAATCGGTAAAGAACATCCGACCGAAGACGCGCGTCTTGTCGGAGACCGCGTAATCAAACATCCCCTGCGCACTTGTGTTGCGGTCGGGCAGACTACCATCAAGACCACGCGTCACATTCAAATGGACGACACCGAGGCTATAGCCGAGCCTGCTGTGGAGCGTGGAGCCCGAGGCCGTTGCCTTGCCACGGAAGGTACCCAATGAGCCGCCCTCGAGTAGCACGGAACCGCGCGTCTTGCCGCCACCTGCGCCGGTGATGATATTGATGACGCCTCCGGTCGCGTCTGTGCCGTAGAGAGACGAGCCCGTGCCGCGCAAAACCTCAATGTGGTCAACGTCGGTGACGAGCAGGTCCTGCAGCAGCCCTGAGGCGTCGCCTTGGGTACCAGTAACATCGCGGAAGCGGAATCCATCGATCAAAACCGCCGTATCCTGACTGCGCAGTCCGCGGGTCTTGATGGATACCAGACCGCCTGGACCTCCCTGCTGCTCGACACGCAGGCCTGGAACATAGCTTAGTGCATCGGAAATGGTGTTCATGTCTAGAGCCTGGATCGTCTGCGGGTCGATGATGGAAATGGACTTTGCCGTCTCGTCGGTGGTCTGCGCAGTGCCCGATGCGGTAACGGTCACAGAAGTCCTGACTGCGGCGAGATGCAACCGCAGTTCAGTCTCTGCTTGAGTACCGTCGGTGACGTTGACCGTCTGAACCGCGGAGGATTCGAGCCCTCTTGCCGTAGCCGAAAGCAGATACGAGGATGGCGAGAGATATTCGAAGCGGTAGCGGCCGGACTGGTCGCTGACGGTCCTCAAGCTCGTTGTATTGTCTTGCGATACCAGGGTCACAATAGCGCCAGGGACAGCCGCTCCTTTCGGGTCTTTCACCACGCCGCTGATGTTGTTGCTTCCTTGTCCCCAGGCGATCGCGCTGGCTAGCACAAGAAGGCAGCTACTCTTCAAAACAATCCATATCCATTTCATTCTGATTTCTCCGGGAACATAGGGATACCGCTGCCAGACGGTTTGATTCGTATGGGAATGCCGGCAACCATCATGAGGACCCGGTCGGCAGCGGCGGCTACGCGCTGATTCGCCAGTCCTTGCAAATCGCGGAAGATGCGTCCCACCTTCGTGGTGGGAACAATCCCCGCGCCAACCTCATTTGCGACCACAATCAGGTGAGTGCCGGTGGCGTACTCGGTGATCTCACTGAGTTGCGTGAGCACTCTTTTCTCAATGTCGTCGGGTGATTGACGGCGAAACTGGTAGAGCGAATTGCTCAACCACACCGTGAGGCAGTCCAAAAGCAGGACGTCATACTCCTG
>Ga0302187_10003293_pt1 | contig 13138 bp, 11 predicted proteins | sample II_Bog_E1_3_FD_202120 | JGI IMG/M metagenome (GOLD analysis project Ga0302187, IMG submission 202120) | Peat permafrost microbial communities from Stordalen Mire near Abisko, Sweden - II_Bog_E1_3 | ecosystem: Environmental > Terrestrial > Soil > Wetlands > Peat | place: Sweden: Abisko...
GCTATCGGGTCTGCTGATGATATCCACCGCTCTTAGTGCAGAGACTCCTTTCGAAGCCGGAGTTCAGGCCTATGGCAAAGGAGACTATGCCGGGGCCCGCCAGAACTGGGAACAAGCCCTTAGCGCGGGTGATTGGGAAGCCGCCCGCAATCTGGGGCTTCTTTACCGCAAGGGTTTGGGCGTCGAAGCCGATGCCTCCAAGGCCGCAAGCTATTACCAACAAGCCGCCGACCATGGGGTGGCGAATGCCGAGATGAATCTGGCTGAACTTTATCTGTCCGGCCAGGGCGTGCCTAAGGATATAGATAAGGCCAAGCAGCTTTTAAAGGATGCAGCCGATCATGGCAGCCTGCCGGCCCGTTTTCGTCTGGACGAAGTGCAAGACGCCGAAGATCGCGCCAATGGTGGTTTGGCTCTGACGGCGCCGTCTCAAGGGGCAGCCAGCGCTCCTGCCTCTGCGCCGGTCTCGCCCTTGCGACAGGCCAAGCCGGTTGCCGAGGCGGCCTCCGCACCGGCACCTGTCCCGGCTTCCGCTGCCCCGGCGGTGAAGGCCAAGCCGCCGGTGGTGCCTCCGGCTTCAGTGCCGGCAGCCGCGAAGGCGGCGCCCACCCCGATCACGCCCATCCCGATTACGCCTCAGGCCGCGGCCCAACCCGAGCCGGTGGCGCCCCCGCCGCCTCAGCCGACGCCCGAGCCTCCTTCGCCGCAAAAGCTGGCGGACATGGCGCAAGAGTCCGCTCCTCCGCCGCCGATGCCAGAGCCAGAGAAGGTGCCAGAGAAGGTGCCAGAGAAGCTGCCAGAGAAAGTCGCTGAGCAGCCTGCCGAGAAGCCCGCTGCCCAAGAGCCGGAAAAGCCTGCGGCCGAGATCCCAGCCGCTGCGGCGGACGCTCCTCCCGAGCCTGTCAAGGATGTGGACCCGGCTGGAAAGACCGATGATCAGACTGCCTTGGAAGCCGGTCAGTTGCGGCTGCATGTGGCCTCTTACCGCAATGAGTCTGACGCCGCCCGTGGCTGGCTCAGCTATAACCTGCCCGGCTTGATACCGGAGCTGGCAGCGGTGACCATTCCGGGCAAGGGCAAGTTCATTCGCCTGTTCGCCGTCGGCCCCTCTGAACAGGTGCATCAGCTCTGTGACGAAATGAAAGCTCGCGGCGAAGTCTGCACGATTACGGACGTTAAGAAGTAAGCCTTAGTTGGGCCGTAACTTGCGGGCGGCGTCGGGCGTCGGCAGGGCCGAGGCTCCGTCCACATAGCGCCAGTCGGTCATTACTCCGCCGCCATCCTCGATCTTGGTCTTGCCGACCCAGGCCCCCATGGTGGACTGGTGGTCGGCGGCGCGAAAGCTGATGGGACCGGCGGGGGTGACGATGGTCAGGCCCTCGAAGGCGGCGACCAGCCTGGCTGGGTCGGTGGAGCCGGCCTTGTCGATGGCGGCGGCGACGGCCTTCATGGCGTCATAGCCCAGCAGCGAGGCCAGACGCGGGTCTTCGCCATAAGCGGCGTCATAGGCTTCGACGAACTTGCGATGTTCGGGCGTTTTGATGTCGTACCAGGGATAGCCGGTGACCAGCCAGCCCTCGGGGGCGTCATCGGCCATGACTTCCAGGTAATCGGGCTCGCCGGTCAGGGGGCTGACCACGGTCAGTTTGGCGAAGAGGCTCTTGCCCTGGCGGGCCAGCCGGATCAGATCGCCGCCGAAGGTGGCATTGAAGACGGCATCGGGCTTGGCCCGTTCCAAAGCGGCGACGACGTCATCGGCGTCCAGACGGCCCAGGGGCGACGACAGCTCGGCGACGAAGGCCACCTCGGGCTTGCGGTTTTTCAGCTGCTGCTTGAAGTCGGCGGCCAGGGTTTGGCCCTGCTCGAAATCGGGGGCGATGATGGCCCAGCGCTTGGCGGGCAGTTTGGCGGCTTGCTCGGCCAGCATATTGGTCTGCATGGCGGCGCTGGCTCGCAGGCGGAAGGTCATCTTGTTGCCCCGGCTCCAAACCAGACTGTCGCTAAGGGGCTGCACCGCCAGGAAGGGTTTATTGCGCCTTTGGGCGATCTCGGACACCGCTTGCGCGGTCTGGGTCAGCAGGGTGCCCATCAGCAACGAGACGTTTTCCGGCCCGAAGAGTTCATCGGCGGCGGTGGCGGCTGTCTCTGGGCGGCCCTGGTCATCGTGGGAGACGACCTCGATCTTCCTGCCGCCCAGCACGCCGCCGGCCTTGTTGATCTCGTCCAGGGCCAGCTGCCAGCCGTTGCGATAGGGAATGGTAAAGGCGGGAACGGCGGCATAACTGTTCAGGTCGCCGATCTTCACCACGTCCGAGGCAAAAACGCCGGGAGCCCAAATGAGCATCCCGGCGGTCAGAAGGGTCCGCAGTTTCACAATTGCTTGCCGGCCAGCCAGGTCAGGATCTTGTCGGCGGCGGGTTGCCACCAGGCATGGTCCAGCATCAGTCCGTGGGGCGCGCCCTTCAGGATTTCCAAATCGCCATGCCAGAAGTTGGCCGCCTCGCGGAAGGCAGAGGTGGGCAGGAAGGCATCGGCGTCGCCGCCCAGCACCAGCACCGGCAAAGCATCCTTGCCGATACGCGGCATGGGCTGAGCCGGACACAGAAGCTCGCTGCTGATGCGGTGGGATTCCGACTGCAGGCGGGGCAGCAGATGCTTCACATCCTCGCCCGGTGTCTGGTCCGAGAAGAAGGCGCGCTGGATGACATCGGCGGAAACCGCCTCGTGTCCCAGGCTTTGCAACAGGCCCAGCTGCCACAAAACATCAGGGGCGAAGCTGGACATATGGATGGCCGAGGAGGCGATGCCCGACGGTGGCACCGAGGCCAGCAGCACGGCGGCGGCGGCCTTGTTTTCGGGCTTGGACAGATAATGCTGGACCACCAGCCCGCCCATGGAATGGCCGATGACGATGGGCGGCGCATCCATCTTGGCGGCCGCACTTTCCATGTCGGCCACATAGTCGGCCAAAGAGGCCCAGGTCAGCGAGCCTTCGCTGCCGCCATGGCCGCGCAAGGAGACGGCATAGGCCGCATAGCCCTTCTTGGCGAAGTAGGGGAGGAATTTTTCGCTCCAGACCCAGGCGGCGCAATAAGAGCCATGGACGAAGAGAAGAGGAGGATGGACGCCCTTGTCCTTGCTGGGCGGTTGGCAATGAAAGATTTCCAGTTTCACCGTGGTTCTCCCTTATGTGCCTTCAGCTCAGTATATCCCGACAAAGGGGATTCGTCTTGCCCCCATTCCCGGCATGGCCTCTCTCGGAGGTCTGGGTTGCAGTGATCGAAGGTATGAAGGCTCTCTCTGTCCTTGAGCCTGCGGCGGTTCTGTGTATGATGCTCCGCCACTTCCCGACCAGGATGTTTGTTGTTTTACCGGAGGCGGCGCTATGCAGATTAAAGAAGCTCTCACTTTTGACGACGTGCTTCTGGTGCCTGCGGCGTCCAGCGTTTTGCCGGCAACCGTCAGCACCCAGACCCGCCTGACCCGTACCATCACCCTGGGCATTCCGATCGTTTCGGCGGCCATGGACACGGTGACGGAAAGCGGCCTCGCCATCGCCCTGGCCCAGGCCGGCGGCATCGGCATCATCCACAAGAATTTCGACATTCCCGCTCAGGCCGAAGAGGTCCGTCGGGTCAAACGCTTCGAGTCCGGCATGGTGGTCAATCCCTTGACCATCCACCCCGACCAGCCGCTGGCCGACGCCCTGCGTCTGATGGAGACCCATAACTTCTCGGGCTTCCCGGTGGTGGAGCGGGGCACCGGCAAGCTGGTGGGCATTCTGACCAACCGCGACGTTCGCTTCGCCACCAACCCCTTGCAGCCGGTCTCCGAGCTGATGACCAAGGACAAGCTGGTCACCGTCCAGGACGGCGCTCCCGCCGAAGAGGCCAAGCGGCTGCTGCATCAGCGCCGCATCGAGAAGCTTCTGGTGGTGGACAGCAACTATCGCTGCATCGGTCTGATCACCGTCAAGGACATGGAAAAGGCCCAGGCCTATCCCAACGCCTGTAAGGACGAGCAGGGCAGCCTGCGGGTCGGCGCCGCCACCGGCGTTGGCCCCGACGGCATCGCCCGCGCCGAGGCTTTGATCGATGCGGGCGTCGATGTGGTCATCGTCGATACCGCTCACGGCCATCATAAGAACGTCGTGGACACCGTCGCCTACATCAAGAAGCAATATCCCAACGCCCAGATCATCGCTGGTAACATTGCGACCCCTGAGGCCGCCCGTACTCTGATCGGCGTCGGCGCCGACGCCGTTAAGGTGGGCATCGGTCCGGGCACCATCTGCACCACCCGTATCGTCGCCGGTGTGGGCGTTCCCCAACTGTCGGCGGTCATGGAAGTGGCCGAGGCGGCGGGCGACATCCCGGTGATCGCCGATGGCGGCATCAAGTTCTCGGGCGATCTGGCCAAGGCCATCGCCGCCGGCGCTTCCGCCGTGATGATCGGCTCCCTGTTCGCCGGCACCGAGGAAAGCCCCGGCGAGGTGTTCCTCTACCAGGGCCGTTCCTACAAGAGCTATCGCGGCATGGGCTCCTTGGGGGCCATGGCCCGTGGCTCGGCCGACCGCTATTTCCAGGCCGAGGTCAACGACAAGCTGAAGCTGGTCCCCGAAGGCATCGAAGGCCGCGTCGCCTATAAGGGCCCGGTGGGTGCCGTCATCCACCAGCTGGTGGGCGGCTTGCGCGCCGGCATGGGCTATACCGGCAATGGCACCATCGCCGAGATGCAGAAGAACTGCGTCTTCCGTCGCATCACCGCCTCGGGCCTGCGGGAATCCCACGTCCACGACGTGTCGATCACCAAGGAAGCCCCCAACTACAAAAGCGAAGGCTAAGGGCGGGAAGCCAAGCGCTTCCTGCCCCCGTTTCGTCCCGAGTTTGCCCAAACATCGGGGCGATCAACGGGCCAAGATTTTGCTTAAGAAGCGGCGGGTGCGGTCCTCTTGCGGCGCCGAGAACAGCTCCGCCGCCGGCCCCTGCTCGATGATCTGGCCGCCGTCCATGAACAGCACCCGGTCGGCCACATCGCGGGCAAAAGCCATCTCGTGGGTGACGATGATCATGGTGCTGTTCTCGTCGGCCAAGGCACGGATGGTCGAAAGAACTTCCCCGACCAACTCAGGGTCCAGGGCCGACGTCGGCTCGTCGAACAGTACTACGCTGGGCTGCATGGCCAAGGCGCGGGCGATCGCCACCCGCTGCTGTTGACCGCCCGAGAGCCGAGAGGGATAGGAATCGGCTTTGTCGGCCAATCCCACTTTGGCCAGAAGTTCCAGACCTCGGGCGCGGGCTTGGGCCTTTGGCTCCTTCTTCACCACCACCGGGCCTTCGATGACGTTCTCGATGGCCGTGCGGTGGGGGAACAAATTGAAGTTTTGGAAAACGAATCCCACATGCTGGCGTAATTGGCGCACCTTTACCTTTTGACGCGCCAACAAGATGTCTCCATTCACCTCGATGTTTCCGACGCGAATCTGGCCGCCGCTGGGGGCTTCGAGGCAATTCAGGCAGCGCAGCAAGGTGGTCTTGCCCGAACCGCTGGGGCCGATCACCGCCAGTACCTCGCCCTTTGCGACCTTGAGGTCGATACCGCGCAGGATGGACAGCTCGCCGAACTCTTTGCGCAGTCCTCGGATTTCGATCATGGACATTTCAGTGCTCCCGCACATGCCGCGAGGCCTGCCGCTCAAGTCGCTGCTGGGCCCAGGCCATACCAACCGACAGCAGCCAATAGATTGCCGCCGCCGACAGATACATGGTGAAGATCTGGAAGGTCCGCGCCGTGATCAGCTGTGCCTCGCGGAAGAGCTCCGGCACCTGGATGGTGGCGGCCAGGGATGTGTCCTTGACCAGGCTGATGAAGGTGTTGCTCAGGGGCGGCAAGGCGACCCTGGCGGCCTGAGGCAGAATCACCCGCACCATCGCCTGGAAGGACGTCATGCCGATAGAGGCCGCCGCTTCGGACTGCCCCCGTTCGACCGAGGAGATGGCCGCCCGCAGGATCTCGGCGGTATAGCCGCCCACATTCAGGGAAAAACCGATCAGCGCCGAAGGCACTGGATCTAGCATCAGGCCAACCTCGGCCAAGCCGTAATAGATGATGAACAATTGCACCAGCAGCGGCGTGCCGCGAATGAAGGAAACATAGGCGCGCGCCAGGCCCCGCAGAACGGGGATATGGGACAGTCGCATCAGTGCGACGGCCAGCCCCAGGATCAACCCGAAGACCATGCCGCCGACACTGAGTTCGATGGTGTAGCCGGCGCCCTTTAAAAGGAAGGGCGCCGACTCAATGATAAGATCGAGATGAAAGTTCAAGACGTTACTTCGTCACGTCGGTGCCAAACCATTTCACCGAGATCGAGGCTAGGGTGCCGTCGGCCCGCAGGTCGTTGATCGCCTTGTCGAGGGCGGCCTGGAACTGAGGATTTCCCTTGCGCAGGGCGATGCCTTGGTCCTGCTTGGCGAAAGGCTCGCCGGCGGCGACGATGTCGCCGTTGTATTGCTTGACCAGAGCGGGAACGATCAGGCGATCATTGATCACCGCATCGATGCGGCCAACGCGCAGATCCTGGTTGCGGGTGGCGTCGTCGTCATAGGTCCGCACTTCGGCGGTCGGCACGTTGGTCTTCAGCCACTTTTCATAATAAGTGCCGAGCACAACGCCGACTTTTTTGCCGGTCAGATCCGCCGGCTTGGTCAGTTTGGTTTCATTGCCCTTGCGGACCAGAATCTGGATGCCGGACACGGTATAGGGCTGGCTGAAGTCGTATTTCTGCTGGCGTTCGGGAGTGATGGTGACCTGATTGATCACCACGTCGAAGCGCTCGCTTTCCAGCGCCGCCAGGATGCCGTCCCACTTGGTGGGCTGGAACTCGGCCTTTACCCCCAGCTTGGCGGCCACGGCCTTGCCGAAGTCCACTTCGAAGCCGACCAGCTCGCCCTTTTCGTCCTGGTAGTTGAAGGGCTGGTAGGTGCCCTCGAGGCCGATCTTCAGAGTGCCCTGTTGCTTGATTTTGTCCAGCTGATCCGCCGCCTGGGCGCTGACCCCGACGAACAGGCCGATGGCGACGGCCAAGCCGCCGACGATCTTGCGATTGAAACGGGAAACGAACATTGGCCACTCCTAGATATCGGCTGGAAAATTGTCGCCACGCTCCGGCTTTCAGCCCCCTCCGGATGCGGATATCTGCCGATGATGGTGTTGAAAATCCATCGAGTCAATGTACTAGTAGATATAAAACATAACGATCTTGATATTAAAAAATTAAGCACATATTTTTAACGTTCAAAGCGGGCCGGGCGATCGTCTCCCCCGTTTTCGCCGCCGCCCAGCCAGGCATCGGAATTAAACCAAGTAGTAGGCCAGAGTGTTGCCCCCGTCGGAGTCCTCGAGACTTGAGGAGCCTTCCTTGGCCAATTGGGCATAGGCGTGGCGGATGGCGTTCAGAGTGGCCGAGAAGTCCAATTCCTCTTCGGCGAAAATATGATTCTCTGGGAAGTGTGCGGTGATGCCCGCCCGCAGAATGGCGGCATGGAGGTCCTTGCGGACTCCGGCCAAATAGACGCTGATACCATTCGTGCGGGCTTTTTTCAGGAACAGATCCAGTTGTTCCAGGGCAACCACGTCGGGGTTGCGCACACGCTTCAGGCGCAGAACCACATAGCTGGCGCCGCCACTTTTGGCGGCGGACAAAACCTCTTCGAGATAGCGCTGAACGTCGGGGGCTGCGCCAAAGAAAAGCTCGCCTTCCAGGTTGTAGATCAAAACCCCCTGAGACGGCGGGTCGGTCTCCAGGCGTTCTCGCACCACCCGTTCGGGCGTTACGATCAGTTCGCTGATCTTCAGGCGCGAAGCGCGGGGGACATACCAGAGAACCGATAAGACGACGCCGACCAGAATGGCGAACTCCACACCGATGGCCAAAGCGGCAAAGGCGGTGCCCAGCAACAGAATGGCGTCGTTGATCGAGCCTCGGACGGTATAGACCAGACGCTCAAGGTCGATCAGGCGCGCGGCTGCGACCATCAGCAGACCGGCCAGGGCCGCCTTGGGGATAAAGGCCGTCAGCGGGGCCAGGGCCAGCACGGCCACGGTGACCACCAGCGCCGTGAATAATCCGGAAAAGCGGGAAACTGCTCCGGCCTGATAATTGATGGCCGTTCTGGACAGGGACCCCGATCCCGGCATGCAGCGGAAAAACCCGCCCACCAGATTGCCAAGCCCCTCGGCTAGGCACTGACGATTATAATCCAGGCTCTGCCCGGATTTATGGGCGATGGCCTTGGCGATGGACAGGGCTTCGAGCAAACCCAGAATGGCGATGGAGAAGGCGCTGGAGGACAATTGCCCCAGCCATTCCCACTTGATGTCGGGGATATGGGCCAGCGGCAGGTTGGAGGGCACTGCCTCGATCAGACCGATGGCCGGTTTTGCGCCCGGCGCCGCCACGCTCCAGCCCAGCAGATAGCCGGCGCCCGACAGAATCAGCAGAACCAGGAACATGTCGATTTGCGGCAGCTTGTAGCGGCGGACCAGCTTGCGTCCGACCAGCGCCAGAATAATGCCTCCGCCGCTGATTGCCGCGGCGCGAAGATTGATCGGAGCCGTCTGGGTCAGGGTCAGCCACAGGCGGTAGAACACATGCTGATCGCCGGTTCCCACCGACTTCAGCCCCAAGGCGTTGCCGACCTGCCCCACCATGGTCAGGATCGCGGCGCCGATAATGAAACCCGTCACCACCGATTCCGAAATATAGCGGGTCAGGTCACCCAGCTTCAGGACCGCGACGGCCACCTGAATGACGCCGATCATGATGGTCAGTAGGAACATCGCTTCATAGGCATCCAGCCGCGCATCGGGATCGATGAAGGCCAAAGCGCTGAAAACCACCAGGGAAACCGCACCCGTCGGGCCGTTGACCAGATGTTTCGACGAGCCAAAAATGGCGGCGACGGCGGTGAAGATGATGGCCGTATAGAGGCCGAACCGGGGATCGACTCCGGCGATCAGGGCATAGGCCATGCTCTGCGGCAAGGAAATGGCGGCCACCGTCAGTCCGGCGTAGAAGTCCTTGGACAAAAGAGTCCAGGACGGGGGCGAAAAAGCCTTTATGGCCGAGAGTGCAGACATGGCGTTTCCACTTCTCTTTAGGATCTGGGTTTTGGCGCGTAAACGGTCTGGATAATTCCGTTTTCGCCGAAAAACGTCTGTTGCGCCTCGGCCCAGCTTTGGGCGATGTCGGTCACGGAAAACAGCTTTATGTCGCCAAATCGGTCGCGATGCCGGGCCAGAACAGCCTGATCAAAGGGGCGATAGCCGTCGCGGGCGATGATTTCCTGAGCCGCATCGCTGAACAGGAAATGCAGATACTCCTGCGCCAGCGCCTCGGTGTGGTTGGCCGCGACGGTGCCGTCGATCCAGGTCACCGACGGTTCGGCCAGAATGCTGACCGGCGGATAGACGACCTCCAACTGCCCCTTGGATTCTCCAACTTCGCGCAAGGCCTCGTTTTCCCAAGCCAGATGGACGTCGCCTATTTTCTCGACGGCGAAGGCGACACCGGCGGCGCGGGCGGCCTGCAGCAAGAAGGGGGCATGTTGATAGAGCTCTTTTAGGAAGTGCTTGGCGTCATCCTCGGAGCCGCCCCGCGTCACCACGGACCCCCAGGCGGCCAGGGCCACCAGCTTTCCGTTGCCCGACGTCGTGGGATCGGGGGTGATGACATCGACGCCAGGGCGGACGATGTCGGGCCAGTCCTTGATGAGCAAAGGATTGCCGTGGCGGACGACGAAGACGATGGTCGAATAATAAGGCCGCGAACGGTTGGGCAAGCGAGTCGCCCAGTCCTTGGGCAGGAGCCCGCGCTGGGCCAGGCCGTCAATGTCGGAGGGCAGCCCCAGCGTCACGACATCGGCTTTGAGTTCGCCTTTGGCAACCTGCTTCGCCTGCGAGGACGAGCCGCCGTGGGATTGAGCGATCTCTACCGTGGTCCCGGATTTCGTTCGATACCAGGGCGCGAATTCCCGGTTGATGTCCTTATAGAGCTCACGGGTGGGATCGTATGACACATTCAGGAGGCGGATGGCGGAGTCCGCCCCGCGATTGTGCAAGGCAACGACCGCAATGGCGAAAACAGCCCCTGCGACGGCTAGCCCATTGAGCCAGGGAAGTTTTTTCATCGAGCTGTCTTTCCCAGAATGGCTTAATCACAGTTTGTTTGTGTAGTGCTGTTCAATATTACGAATTTAATTCATAAAAATGGTTCAGTCTACCAATTCAATCAACAAAACGGTGCGGCCATCTCACGGGATGCTGGCTGCGAAGATCTCCGGCCCCTAGCCCCACTGCGGCTGCTGGGGCGCGGGCGGCAAATTAAGCTATTAAATTAGTATCCAAAAAAATTATTAACTTACTTTTATCGCTGAATATGAGTTGATATTCCACATGTCGCTTGACAGGGGTCTGTCAATAAGAACACCATTTATGTAGTCTGATGTGGAGGATATCGGCATGGGCAGCACTCGTGGAAACGTCGTCAGCCTGGAAAACTACCGCAAGAGCCGTAGTGGAGCCTCAAGCGCTCCGCAGATGGCCTTGCCTCCTCAGCCGATGATGTATTGGTATCCCATGCCAGTCTGGGTGATGGCGCCGGTTTGGCCGGTTTTTCGATGAATTTGCTGGTTAACCCGAAACCCGAACAGTTGGACGTTGACCTGCCCCATCAGCCTGTCGATGAGCACTTCGATCTTGTGGCCATTGTTGGCGGCAATTTGCGCCGGCTGCGCACGCGCCGGGGATTGTCGCTTGAGCGGCTGTCCAAGCTGTGCGGCGTCAGCCGGGCGATGTTGAGCCAGATCGAGCTGGGGCATTCCGCCCCCACCATCAATGTCTTATGGAAGATCGCCAGCGCGCTGGAGCTGCCTTTCGCCGCCTTTCTTGAACAAGCGCCGTTCAGCGTCGGCGTGGTGTTGAAGAAGTCGAAGGGGAAGGTTCTGCTGTCGCAGGACGGGCGTTTTTCCTCACGCGCGCTGTTTCCCTTCGACGGCCAGCGTCGGGTGGAATTTTATGAATTGCTGCTGAACGCCCATTCGGCGTCGGAGTCCGAGGCCCACCCTCCCGGCACGATCGAAAATATCGTCGTGACCCGGGGACAGCTCGAGGTGGTTGCCCAAGATCGGACATACCACCTCGACCAGGGTGACTCTGTCATTTTTGAAGCGGACGTTCCCCACACCTATCGAAATCCAGGGCCCGAAGCTGGGCAATATTACCTGGTGGTGCGTTACGCCGAGGATGTCGGCTAGAGGATTTTTTACTTCGCCATCGGCATGCAGGTCATCATCGGCATGCCACCACACATCATCATCATCGGCATGCCCATGTTCATCATGGCCATCATGCGGTCGCAAGCCATCTTCATCATGTCCATGGTCATGCCTTCGCCTGGGGTCATTTTGCAGACCATCCCGGTCGGAGTCATTTCGCAGGTCATCATGCAGGTCATGGTCGGCATGCCCATGTTCATGGGCATTTGCATCATCATGGGCATGTTCATCGGCATACCCATGTTCATCGGCATCTGCATCGGCATACCCATGTTCATGGGCATCTGCATCATCATGGGCATGCCCATGTTCATCGGCATCTGCATGGGCATCGGCATGGGCATCTGCATTGCGGTCATCATGATCTTGTTCCCCTTGGGCTCGGTTTGAATTACGCCGTTGGCGTTGCTGGAGAAGAGCTTCGCGCCGAACGGCGGCTGCGGCAATGGAGGCAGGGGGGTGTCGGGGGCTTTCGTCCAGGATGCTGGAGCCTGTTCCCGGAATGCAGGAGGATTTTCCATTTTCGTGAGCGTTCGTCTCCGATAATGGAACTTCGCCTTCGGGACGGGGAGCTGGGCTCCTCTTAAGACGCTTCCTTTCGGTCTTCGTCGCTGAAGCTGGACAGGGTGTGGATGGCCCCGCTCCAGGAATAGATCGCCAGCAAGGGCTCTTCTCCCGTGCGCATGGCATGTTCCGCATGGGACGGATGGAGGATGAAGCTGCCCGGCGGCTTTGTGCTCCACTGGCCGTTCAGCTGCCACTGGGCGGTGCCGGCCACCACCTGATAAAGCTCGACGGCGGGGTGGGTGTGGGCCGGATAGTGGGTGTGGGGTCCGATCAGGGTCAGGCCGAAGCAGACATGGTCGCTGTGGAACAGGCTTTCGGGCGGGCCGACGATCTCGGCCCAGGCCATGGCGCTTTCCAGTCCGGGCAGGTCGGGGCGGCGACGATAGCTGTAGCGCCAGGGCAGGCCGTCGGCGATGGGCGACAGGGCTTCGGCCAGAGGGTGGGCGCTGCGTTCTAACAGGGACAGGGCGGATGGCAGATATCGTCCAACTTCATGTCCCGATGGATAGCAGGGAAGGGCGGCCTTGCTGGCGGCCTCCAGCAGGGCGGCCACCTGTTCCCGCTCCTTTCCCGCCTCGCCCGAGATGTCGCCGGCCAGGAAATGCTCGTGCATGGCCCGCAGCAGGATGGTGGTCTGGGCGACGTTGGGATGGAACTGCATTAGCGCAGCTCCGATTTTAGCACCGCCACCGGATGGCCGATCCGCGCTCCCCGACGCAGGGCCTCGAAGGCGGCGAAGGCATCCAGGCGTTTGGGAGCCAGGGCCTCCTCGATCTCCAGGGCTCGCTTGCCGGCTTCCAGGGGGTCGAGGATGCTGAAGGCCGCCTTCAGGTCGTCGGCGTAATGGAAGTAGAACGGCCCCAGCCCGTGGCGTTGCCAGGCGGCATAGCTGCTGATGATGTCCTGGGGATCGGCCTGGACCTTCCAGGTATAGGTCAGGAAGCTGGCGGAAAAGCCCGCCTGACCCGCCATATCGAGGAAGGAGCGCAAGGGAACCCGCGCGCCTAAGGTGGAAAGCACCGCCCCACCAGGAGCCAGGAAGTCCTTGGCCTGCACCAGAGCCAGATAATGCAGCACCAGCAGATTGTCCCGCACATGGTCGGGCACCGGCTCGGTCCGGGCCGGCACATAAGCCGAGCTGGTGCGCGCCGCCTCCAGGTTGCCGCCATCGGCCAGGGGGACGTTGGGCAAATTCTCATAGATGATGTCGAAGCGCGCACCACTGGTTTTCAGCG
>Ga0302187_10003296_pt1 | contig 13131 bp, 12 predicted proteins | sample II_Bog_E1_3_FD_202120 | JGI IMG/M metagenome (GOLD analysis project Ga0302187, IMG submission 202120) | Peat permafrost microbial communities from Stordalen Mire near Abisko, Sweden - II_Bog_E1_3 | ecosystem: Environmental > Terrestrial > Soil > Wetlands > Peat | place: Sweden: Abisko...
TTGTGCGTGAGTGTTCCGAGGCTGAGTGGGGAGACGTGGGTGCTGGCGTACACTTTGGGGACGGCTCCCGTACATTCCGGTGTTTTATTCCTGTGAGGTATTCCCTATGCGTTCATTGCGTGGTGTGTCTTGGTGTGTTTCGTTAGCTTTCTTGAGTGGCGCTGTTATCTCTGGTGGTGCGCAGCAGGCGTATAAGCCTGCGGCGCGGACGTTGGTACGGGCGGGTAAGGTGCTCGACGTGAAGACGGGTAAGGAGACTGCTGGCGAGACGATTGTCATCGTGAATGACAAGATCAGCGCGATTGCGTTGACGAGTGCGACGCCTGCGCAAGCGGGGGATCGCGTGATTGACCTGGGTGCGTATACGGTGATGCCGGGGTTGATTGATGTGCACACGCACCTGACGATGGCGAACAACTTCGATCCGTACTTTGAGCTGTCGATGACTCCGGGCAAGGAGGCGATCCAGGGCGTGGAGAATGCGAAGGTGACTCTGGAGGCTGGGTTCACGACGGTGCGCAATGTGGGCGCGGGCGACTATACGGATGTCGCGCTGCGCGATGAGATCAACGCGGGCCATATTCCGGGGCCGCACATGCTGGTGTCGGGGCCGGCGTTGGGCATTACGGGCGGGCACTGCGATGAGAACCTGCTGCCGTTCGAGTATCACCTGAAGGGCGAAGGCGTGGCGGATGGGATCGCCGAGGTGCAGCAGAAGGTCCGGCAGAACATCAAGTATGGCGCGGACGTGATCAAGATCTGCGCGAGCGGCGGTGTGCTCTCGAAGGGCGATGATCCGCAGGCGAGCCAATACACGCTGGAGGAGATGCAGGCGATCGTGGCGGATGCTCATCGGCTGGGGCGCAAGGTGGCGGCGCATGCGCATGGAGCGCAGGCGATTCTGTGGGCGAGCGAGGCTGGTGTGGACTCGATCGAGCATGGGAGCTACATCGACGATGCCGCGATTGCGGTGATGAAGAAGAAGGGCACGTACCTTGTGCCGACGTCGTACCTGATCGACTGGATGAACGTGAACGGGCACCTGCCGGAGTTCTACCGGCAGAAGATGATCGACGTGGGCAAGGCGATGAAGGCCAACCACAAGCATGCGATCGATGCAGGGGTGAAGGTGGCTCTGGGCACGGACGCGGCGGTGTATCCGCATGGGCTGAACGCGCATGAGCTTGAGGTGTATGTGAGCCAGTACGGGATGAGCCCGTTGGCGGCGCTGCAGAGTGGCACGATCAACGCGGCGGATCTGCTGGGCTGGTCAGACAAGGTGGGAGCGCTGGAGGCGGGTAAGTTTGCGGACGTGATTGCCGTGGAGGGTGATCCGCTGAAGGATGTGACGTTGCTGCAGCATGTGCCGTTTGTGATGAAGGGCGGCGTGGTGTACAAGGACGAGGCTCATCCGGCGTTGGTGGACAAGCTGGTAGCGGAAGGGCCGAAGAAGGATGACAAGCTGGTCGTGAATAGCTTTTAGAGGCAGCGCTGCGCGTTAGCCGGGCGGGTGCCCGGTTAGCGCGGTGCGGTAGCGGCTTCGCCGTTAGGGTGAGAGGCCAACAGGGACTTGATTGCGTATCGAAGAGATTTGATTCAGCTGCGGGTTTCGAGTTGCGGGCTGCGAGTTGTTTGAGGTACTAACTTCCGGTCATCACGACGAGTTAGAAAATAAAACGCAAAATGGCTTGCTATTTTTCTCCCGCGATGTCAAAGTAAGTTTGCGTAGGAGCTGGTCCGATGAAACAGACGAATCACAATTCGATGCGTTGGTCGATGGAAGGCTATTGCTTTCCAGCCGATCGCCGGACCCTGCTTCATAACCGGTCCTAGCCCTCGGCGGATCGACCTACGCAAACACGAAACTCACACAAAACTGAATAGCTTTCTCTAGCAGGCATGTGCCTGAGTGGCGTAGAGTGCGGCGTTCTTCGACTGTCACTCGATTGCAAACGCAGCTGTACTCGTTTGTTCCCTCATATATGGGCCTGTCCGCCAGTGGTGAAGTTCAGGGCTACTTCTGGGCAAATCCTTCGGGATGGGGTTCAACTCCCCGCGCTCTGAACGTTGATTCCCTGGCGGAACGTGCAGCTCCTGCGCGCGTTTAAGAGAAGGCTCCAGTGGTGATAGCGCAGAATTACTTCTAACTCACTGTGGCAGCGAGTTAGCGCTGCGCGTTAGCCGGGCTGCGCCCGGTTAGCGGTTGACCGTCGGGCTCGAAAGTGAGCGCTTCGGGTTAGCGGCTTCGCCGTTAGCGATGTGTGGTGAATGAAATTTGGCCGGTGGTGTAGAGGGCAGTTACTTCGACCAATAAGCGGTGCGTCGCAGGTTCGAACCCTGCCGTGGGCTGAGGCTCGCGTAGCTCAGTGGAAGAGCGACCGTCATGGAACATGCTGTCTTCGCTTTGTTCCCCGGCCATAAAACTCCAGCGAGGGAGCTGGAGTGTAACGAAGTTCGCCATGGTGATTCATCGGGTGATGTGGGGTGCCACTGGCAGCTCCGATTGTTTGATGGTCACTGCATGGTGAAGCCCAGGCCTTATGTGAGGCCTGGGCCAGCCGGTGTAGTCACCGGGGCTTCACGTCCAACAGGTTTTCTAGCAAGTTTCGCCGGTGGCGAAGACGACGGGTACTTCATCGGTAGAGCGCCGCTATAGACGCGGAGGAGCAGGTTCGACCCCTGCCCTGCGTGCGAGCAGAGATGTCTACGCAGGTAGCTATTCCCGTGGTCGCCAATTCCCCGGCGAGAGATGTACGAGTGCAGTATCAACCGCAGCGCAACACCAACCGAGTTACACCGCACCATTGAAGGGAGGTGCGACCATGAAGCTGAATATTTTGAAGCTGGCACACCTTGTTCGTCCGCGTCCGCGTACGTATGAGGGAGCGCCGGCGGTGACGCTCACTCCGGAGCAGGCGCTGCGGCGCTCTGTGATGGCGTGCATGTTGTGGGAGAGCGAGTTCTACGAGAGCGGTGAGACGATTGCCGCGCGGATTCGCTCGCTGGTACCGCAGGTGGATGCAGAGCAGGTGGCCGCGATTGCGGTGGAGGCGCGTTCGGCGATGAAGCTGCGTCACGCGCCGTTGCTGGTGGTGCGCGAGATGGCTCGCTATGCCACGCACCGCGGGCTGGTCGGTGAGGTGCTGCCTCGTGTGATCCAGCGTGCGGATGAGCTGGCGGAGTTCGTTGCGATCTATTGGGCGGAGGGTAAGGCGCCGTTGTCGGGACAGGTGAAGAAGGGCCTGGCGGCGACGTTCCCGAAGTTCGACGAGTATGCGTTGGCGAAGCACGACCGGGCAAGTGTTGTCAGGCTGAGGGATGTGCTGTTCCTGTGCCACGCGAAGCCGCGTGACGCGGAACAGGCTGCGGTGTGGAAGCGGCTGGTAGAGGGCGAGCTTCAGACTCCGGACACGTGGGAGGTTGCACTCTCGAGCGGTGGCGACAAGCGTGCGCACTGGGAGCGGTTGCTCTCGGAGCGCAAGCTGGGCGCGCTGGCGTTGCTGCGCAACCTGCGGAACATGCAGGTTGCGGGCGTCGATGAGCGACTGGTGCTGGGTGCGCTGGCCACGATGAAGACGGATCGTGTGCTCCCGTTCCGATTCCTGGCTGCCGCGCGGTATGCGCCGCAGTGGGAAGAGGCGCTGGAGGCTGCGATGTTCCGGTCGCTCGCTGATGTTCCGAAGCTACCCGGACGTACGGTGGTGCTGGTCGACGTGTCGGGATCGATGACGGACCGTCTGTCCGGGCGCAGCGAGATGCGGCGTACGGATGCGGCGTATGGCCTCGCGATTTTGTTGCGCGAGATGTGCGAGCGGGTGGGGGTGTACACCTTCTCGAACACGCTGAAGCTGGTGCCTGCGCGGCGTGGGTTTGCGCTGCGCGACGCGATGGATGCCAGCCAGCCGCACATGGCGACGTACCTTGGCTCGGCGTTAGACCGGATCGAGGAGCGGTACGACCGGATCATCGTCGTGACGGACGAGCAGTCGCATGACCGCGTACCTGCGCCGAAGGGCAAGGGCTACGTGATCAACGTGGCGAGCGCGAAGAACGGTGTGGGGTACGGTGCGTGGATGCACATCGACGGCTTCAGTGAGGCAGTCGTGGAGTACATCCGCGCGATGGAGGAGCAGGTGGCGGCTTAGGCCGACGCCTGCTTCAGGGCAAGAGAAAGCCGCCGTGGGCGGGCCTCGAGAGGGGCTTGCCTACGGCGGCTTTGCGTTGTGTGGCGCTACTTCTCGGAGGCGCTGGGGGGCGTGATGCTCTTGAGGCGCATGTAGGTGGCGAGCTGGGCGTACTGCTCGTTGTCATGCGAGACGTTGCCCCAGAGGAGGCTGACGCGGGTGCGCTTGACGGGACCGGCGGAGAGCAGGTCGAGGGCGTTGGCTTCGGTGATGGAGGCGTAGGCCTTGTCGCAGGCGTCGAAAGAGGCCTTGAGTGCAGCGACGATCTCGGGCTTGGGAGCGGTCTCGGCGGGGGTCTTCATCATGTCGGCGGTGGGTGTGCCGTTGACGATGCCGCAGCTGCGGACCTGGGCTTCGATGACATGGGTCAGGATGCGGGCGAAGACGCGGATGTCCGGTGTGGGCTTGTAGCTGTAGAGGTCGGCGGGCATCTTGTCCGCGGACTTGAGGATGTTGTCCTTGAGGCCGTTGTAGCTGCGAAGGACCTCGGGACCGATGCCGGGGGTGGGTGGTGCGGACTGGGCGGATGCCATCGAAGAGGCGAGGAGACAGACGGCTGCTGCGGCGAGAAGCGTGGGGCGCATGGTGGGTTTTCCTCGGGATCAGGGTATCCGGGACGAGGGGAAACTGGGAAGAAAACTCGATTGAGTTTCGAGCTTTGAGTTGCCAGTCGTGGGTTTGCCAGTTGCAAGTGACGCTGCCAGCCGTCGAAGGGAAGCAGATTGCCTTTGGAGATGACACCAAGAAAGGCAAGGGCACGAGCGGGGCCCCCGACGGGCTTGGCTTGCCTTAGCCCGGGTCCGAGAATCCGGACCCGGGGCACCCGGATGGGTGCTTGATCAGAGGAGGGGTTTGAGCTGGGTTCCCATGAGGTCGATGGAGTGGAGGACCTTGTCGTGGGCGAGCATGCCGCCGGAGATCATGAAGGTGACACGGGAGATACCGCCGAGGTCGGCGGAGAAGCGTTTGATTTTGGTGGAGACGGTCTGTGGTGTGCCGACGAGGAAGGCTCCGGTGGGTCCGCGCTGGGCGTCGAAGGCGGCGCGGGTGGTGGGTCCCCAGCCGCGTTCGCGGCCGATGCGGGAGAAGGTGTGCTGATAGGCGGGCCAGAGCTCGTCGGCGGCCTGGTCGTCGGTGTCGGCGAGGTAGCCGATGCAGTGGAGGGCGACGTCGAGTTTGGAGCGGTCGTGTCCAGCGCGTTCGGCGGCCTGGTAGTAGAGGTCGACGAGCGGACGGAAGCGGTGGGGTTCACCGCCGATGACAGCGACGGTGAGCGGGAGGCCGAGGGCTCCAGCGCGGGCGAAGGATGCGGGTGTGCCGCCGACGCCTAGGCGGATGGGGAGCGGGTTCTGCACGGGGCGAGGCCAGACGCCCTGTCCCGTGAGCGAGGCGCGGTGGTGGCCTTCCCAGCGGACGTGGACATCGTCGCGGAGAGCGAGCAGGAGGTCGAGCTTCTCGGCGAAGAGTTCGTAGTAGAACTTGGTGTCGTAGCCGAAGAGCGGGTAGGACTCGATGAAGGAACCGCGGCCGACGATGATCTCGGCGCGGCCGTTGGAGATGAGGTCGATGGTGGCGAACTGCTGGAAGACGCGGACGGGGTCGTCGGAGGAGAGGACGGTGACGGCGCTGGCGAGGCGGATGTTCTTTGTGCGTGCTGCGATGGCGGCGAGGAGGATTGCCGGGGAGCTGGCGACGTATTCTTCGCGGTGGTGTTCGCCGATGGCGTAGACGTCGAGGCCGACGCGGTCGGCGAGTTCAGCCTCTTCGAGGAGCTGGGCGACGCGCTCAGCGGAGTTGCGGGCGAGGGGGTCGCTGGGGGTGACGACGCGCTCGACGAAGGTATCGATTCCGATTTGCATGGCACTAAGGAAGATGCGCGGGAGCAGCATCGGGATTCCGGGGCAGCGCGAGATCGCTTAGCCGCGCGGGGGCGCGGGTAGCGCTTCGCGTCAGCGGCTTCGCCGTTAGGGAAGAGCGGCTGGCGTGTTCCAATAGTGGAGAAGGAATACTGACGAACTATGCCATTGAATTGTGGAATTGTGGGGCTGCCGAATGTGGGCAAGTCCACCATCTTTAACGCGCTGACGTCTGCCGAGGCGCAGGCTGCGAACTATCCGTTCTGCACGATCGATCCGAACGTGGGCATTGTGCCCGTACCGGATGCGCGCATGGACCGCATTGTGACGATGGTGAAGCCGAACTCGATCGTCCCGACGACGATGGAATTTGTGGACATTGCGGGCATTGTGGAGGGCGCGAGCAAGGGTGAAGGCCTGGGGAACCAGTTCCTGTCGCACATCCGGCAGACGGACGCTATTCTGCACGTGGTGCGGTGCTTTGCGGACGATGAAGTGATCCACGTGGCAGGCAAGGTGGATCCGCTGAGCGACATCGACGTGATCAACACGGAGCTGATGCTTGCGGATCTGGACACCGTGGAGAAGCGGGCTGCGAAGTCGGAGAAGGTTGCCAAGAGCGCGAGCGCGACACCAGCACAGAAGAGCGAGTGGGCGGCGATTACGAAGCTGCGCGAGACGCTCGGGGCGGGCAAGCCGGCTCGCGTGGTGGAGCTGGCGGATGACGAGAAGCTGGCTGCGCGGGATCTGTTCCTGATCACGATGAAGCCGATGCTGTATGTCGCAAACGTGGATGATGCGTCGCTGGCGAACGGCAATGCGTTCACGGAGAAGGTGAAGGCACGCGCAGCCGAAGAGGGCAGCGAGGTAGTGCTGATCTGCGGCGCGATGGAGGCTGAGATCTCGCAGCTTGAGGCGGACGAGCGCGAGGAGTTCCTGGCGGAGCTGGGGATGGAAGAGCCAGGGCTGAACCGGCTGATCCACGCGGCGTACCGGTTGCTGGGGCTGATCACGTACTTCACGTCGGGCGTGCAGGAGGTGCGGGCGTGGACGATCAAGCGCGGCACGAAGGCTCCTGGAGCCGCGGGCGTGATCCACTCGGACTTCGAGCGTGGGTTCATCAAGGCGGACTGCTACGCGTGCGAAGACCTGTTCCGGCTGGGGAGTGAGCAGGCGGTGAAGGAAGCAGGGCTGTTGCGGTCGGAAGGCAAGGAATATGTGGTGAAGGACGGGGATATTCTGTTCTTCAAGTTCAATGTGTAGGGGCAGACAGTAGAGGTCAGTGAGTAGGGCTTCGTCCGTGAGGATGGGGCCCTTGCTGTTTGTGGGGACATCCCGAGGATTGTGGGGTGGAGACGTAGATCCCTTCGGGAGTGACAACGAGCAAAGCAAGAGCAAGACCATAATGTGCGATTGAGTTTCGAGTTACGGGTCTTGAGTTTTCGGTTGATGCGGGTGTGCGGAGGGGTAGGCTGTGAGAATGGCGAAGAAGAAGCTTCGGGTGGGTGTGTTGTTTGGGGGTAAGAGCGGCGAGCATGAGGTGTCGCTGCGATCGGCGCGGTCGATTCTGAAGGCGATCGATCGGAAGAAGTATGACGTGGTGGAGCTGGGCATTGGCAAGGATGGGCGCTGGCTCCGGGGGGCGGAGGCTGCCGCTTTGCTGAGTGGTGGTGCGGACGAGAAGCCGGTCCTTCATAGCGATGCTCCGCAGGATGACAAGGGCAATGGCGGGCTGACGATTGCGGCTGCTGCCGCGGAGCCCGGGGCGACGACGGGGCTGGATATCGTGTTCCCGGTGCTGCATGGAACGTTTGGCGAGGACGGGACGATCCAGGGGCTGTTTGAGCTGGCGGATGTGGCGTATGTGGGCTCGGGCGTACTGGGTTCGTCCGCCGGCATGGACAAGGATGTGATGAAGCGGCTGTTCAAAGCTGCGGGGCTCCCGATCACGCCACACGTGACGGTGCTTCGCGCGGAGTGGAAGGCTGATGCGAAGAAGGTACGCAAGCAGATTGAGAAGGCGCTGGTGTACCCGGTGTTTGTGAAGCCGGCGAATCTGGGCAGCTCGGTGGGGATCAGCAAGGTGCATGGGCGCGCGGAGCTGGATGCGGCGATGGACCTGGCGGCGGGCTTCGACCGGAAGATCGTGGTGGAGCAGGGTGTGGGCGGGCCGGGGGTGAAGCCTCGGGAGCTGGAGATCGCGGTGCTGGGCAACGATGTTGTCGAGGCGAGCGTTGTGGGCGAGATTGTGCCGGCGAAGGAGTTCTACGATTACGAGGCCAAGTACGAGCTGGACGGCCCGGACGAGAGCGTATCGATCATCCCGGCGAAGCTGACGAAGGCCGAGGAGAAGAAGATTCGCGGGATGGCGATTGAGGCCTTCAAGGCGTGCGATCTCGCTGGGTTGGCGCGGGTGGACTTCCTGATGGCGCCTGCTACGAAAGGCAAGAAGGGTAAGGCTGCGGAGTTTGTGCTGAATGAGGTGAACACGATGCCCGGGTTCACGTCGATCAGCATGTACCCGAAGCTGTGGGGCGCGACCGGGGTGAAGTATACGAAGCTCATCGAGCGGTTGATTGAGCTGGGGATGGAGCGGCACGCGGAGAAGCTGCAGACGAGGTTTAGCAAGTAGCGGCGTTGCCGTTAGCGGGCTTTGCCCGGTAGCGCTTCGCGTTGGCGGCTTCGCCGTTAGCAGGGATTGTCTTTGGGCTGGAGGTCAGTTTCCAGTTTCCAGTTTCCAGATGGCCAGATGCCAGTCCGGATGTTGTTGCTGGAGCGCTACGATAGAAGGATGAGCAGTGGAACTTTGTTGAGTCTGGCGGATGTGCTTGCGGCGCGTGAGCGGCTGGCTGGATCGATCTATTACTCGCCCTGTGCGCACTCGCGAACGTTGACGCGGCTGACGGGGCAGGATGTGTACCTGAAGCTCGAGAACCTGCAGATGACGGGGAGCTTCAAGGAGCGCGGGGCGCTGAACAAGATTGCGACGCTGACGGCGGAGCAGGCTGCGCGTGGCGTGGTGGCGGCTTCGGCCGGCAACCATGCACAGGGCGTGGCGTATCACGCGACGCAGCGCGGGATTCGTGCGGTGATTGTGATGCCGCTGACGACTCCGCTGGTGAAGGTGCAGGCTACGCGCGGATTCGGCGCAGAGGTGGTGCTGCATGGCGCGAACTATGACGCAGCCTGCGAAGAGGCGATGCGGCTGTGCGAAGAGCAGCACATGGTGTTCATCCACCCGTTCGATGACCCACTCGTGATGGCGGGGCAAGGGACGATTGGGCTGGAGCTGCTGGAGCAGGTCGAGGGGCTCGAGGCTGTGGTGGTGCCGATCGGTGGTGGTGGGCTGATTGGCGGCATCGCTTGCGCGGTGAAGGAGAGCAACCCGAAGATTCGCGTGGTGGGAGTGCAGACGGCGAGGCTGCCGTCGATGCAGACGGCCGTGCGTGAGCACGGCCCGGTGACACTGGAGCCGGGGACGACGATTGCGGATGGCATTGCGGTGCGCCGGGCTGGGGACTCTACGTACCCGGTGGTGGCGAAGTATGTCGACGAGATCGTCACGGTGGATGAGGACGAGATCGCGAGCGCGATTCTGACGCTGCTGGAGCGTGAGAAGACGCTGGCGGAGGGTGCGGGCGCGACGGCGCTGGCGGCGCTATTGCAACAACGGACGTCGCTGCCGAAGGGCACGAAGACGGCGGTGCTGGTGTGCGGCGGCAACATCGATGTGACGCTGCTGAGCCGGATTATCGAACGAGGCCTGGTGCAGGACGGACGTATGATCCGGCTGCGGATTCACCTGCTGGACAAGCCGGGCGCGCTGCTGGAGCTGACGGAGATCATCGCGAACCACCGCGTGAACATTGTGGATACGCTGTATAACCGGGCGTACTACGGTGTGAACCTGGGGGACACGACGATCGATATCACGATGGAGACGCGTGGGCGCGAGCAGGTGGATGAGCTGCTGGCGGCGCTGACGACGGCGGGCTACCGGCATAGCCGGGTGCTGTAAGAGCAGCGGCGTTGCCGTTAGGCGCGCGGGTAGCGCTTCGCGAAAGCGGCTTCGCCGTTGATGGATCTGCGGTCGGAACCGCTGCGCAAACGGCAGTACAAATTTGCTTGTTGCGCGTTGAAGCGCGTGTATTCTCTCTTGCACAGATGTAGTTACGAATTCCTGGTGCGGTCGAGAGGTATGCGATGGGATTTCTTGCGCGGACGTTGACGGTCCTGCTCGTGTTGTACGGGCTGGTGTTTGTGGTGGCTGACTTGGCATTGCTGCATGCGGATGCTCCGCTGTGGGTGGGGTTCGCGTTTGCGGTGGTGTTTATCGGGCTGCAGTACCTGGCGGCGCCTTGGTTCATCGAGCGGGTGTTCTCGATCGACTTCAGTGCAGACGCTATGCCTGCGGCGCAGCGGGAGTTCCTTGAGGGACTGTGCAGGCAGCGCGGGATTCCTGTGCCCCGGATGGGCGTGATCTACAGCGGCACTCCGAATGCGTTTGCGTTCGGCAGGTTGCGGCGGGACGCGCGGATCGTGGTGACCGAGGGGTTGCTGAAGATCTGTAGCGAGGAAGAGGCCAATGCGGTGCTGGCGCATGAGCTGGGGCACATTGTGCACTATGACTTTGCGGTGATGACGCTGGGGGCGCTGGCTCCGCTGCTGCTGTACCAGGTGTATGTGTGGACTCGAAACCTGGGCGACAACCTGCGGCTGGTGAGCTATGCGGCGTACGTCTCGTACTGGGTGGGGCAGTTCCTGGTGATGTTCCTGAGCCGGACGCGGGAGTATGGAGCGGATCACTTCTCGGCGGAGGTGACGCGGACGCCTTCGGCATTGAGCTCGGCGCTGATGAAGATTGCCTACGGCATGGTGAAGGAGCGCGGGGAGGCTCTGGAGGCGAAGGCCGATAAGGGAACGTCCAAGGATGCAAAAAAGGACGCGGAGCGGAGCCTGCAGCTGGGCACGCAGCTGGGGCTGATGGGGATCTCGGCTGCGAGTGGCGGTGAGGCGCTGATGCTGGCGACCAACGCCGATGAGGCGGCGCGGGTGATGCGCTGGGACCTGGTGAATCCGTGGGCGAAGGTGTATGAGCTGAACTCGACGCATCCGCTTACCGCGCTGCGCCTGAAGGCGCTGAACAAGGAAGCGGTGAAGCTGGGACAGGAGCCGGCGTATCCGTTGCCTGATGACGCGCGGAAGGTGAACTGGGTAGGTTTTCCGATTGAGTTCGCGGTGTGGGCGCTGCCGTATGCGCTGGGCTTCGTGCTGGCGAGCTGGTTCTGGGTGGGCCGCAAGCTGCCGCTGGACTTGCCGGAGAAGACGCTGCCAATGATGGTGATTGCGCTCGGCGCGACGTGGGCGGTGCGGATTGCGTATCGGTACCACGGGAGCTTCAAGGCCGCGAAGGTGCAGGAGCTGCTGGAGGATGTGGCGGTATCGCAGATGCGGCCGCGGGCGGTCCAGATCGAGGGCGAGGTTGTTGGCAATGGCGTGCCTGGAGCTTTCTGGAGCCCGGACCTGGTGCTGCAGGATGACTCGGGGATGATGTATCTGCTGTATCGCTCGAGTGTGCCGTTTGGGCGGCTGTTCTTCGCTATGACGAGCGTGAATCGCTTGATCGGGAACCGGGTGACGGTGCAGGGATGGTATCGGCGCGGGCTGAAGCCGTACGTCGAGATGGCGCGGGTGGAGTCAAGGGTGGTGAAGAGCAGTGGCTCGGGGATGATTACGCTCTTTGGCAAACGGCAGGATGGAAGCGAAGCTCCGGTGGAGTACGAGACGTTGGTGGAGCGGAGCTACTCGCGGTGGATTCAGACGGCGGTTGCGGGTGCCTGCGTGGCGGGTGGGGTGATCTGGCTGTTGAACCTCGTTTAGGAGAGGTCGGAACTGGGTTTCGGGCTTCGGGCAGCGGGTTTTGGGTCGGACGTCAGGATGAGGCGGAGATCGCGGAGGTTGTTGCCGGTGGGGCCGGTGAGGATCTGGGCGTCGAGTGCGCGGAGCAGGGGAGCGGTGTTGAACTGCTCGAGGGCTGCGTGGGGATCGAGGCCGAGTGAGGTGGCGCGAGCGAGCGTTGTCTGATCGCAGATGGCTCCTGCGGCGAGGCTGTGGCCGTCGATGCCGTCTGATCCGGCACTGAGAATGGTGGCGACCTGTTCGCGGCGATCGAGTTCGGTTGCGGCGTAGAGGGCGAACTGTTGGTTGCGTCCTCCTTCGCCGGGAGTTCCGGTCAGAGGTACGGCGATCTCCCCGGTGTTGATGAGGCAGGTGAGCGAGTGGGCTGTCGCTAGCGCGGCACTGCGATCGAGCAGGTGCGTGGCGACGTCGCGATAGTCGAGCTCGGGGTTTGCAGAGGTGCCTTCGGAGATTGGATCGATTTCGGTGTGAAAGCCCAGGGAGCGGGCGGATTTAGCTGCGGCTTGCGCGAGGTCGCGTGAGGAGAGCAGAGTCGCGTGCGACGCGCGTGCGAAGGCTGGATCGCCGGGCTTGAGGGTTTCGGGTGCGTCGCTTGAGGAGAAGAAATCAACCACGGAGGCGGGCAGGTGTGCAGCGTTGGGGCGCCCGGTGAGGTCGGTGAGGAGCATGCGGCAGTCGTCGAGGGTGGTTGGGTCGGGCAGCGTTGGGCCGGAGGCGATGACGTCTTCGTGGCCGGGTGGAACGTCGGACGTGAGAAGCGTGACTTGAGCGGCGGTGTGCTGCGACGCGGCAGCGAGGCGACCTCCTTTGACGGCGGAGAGGTGTTTGCGGAGGGCGTTCATGGCGTCAATGGGGAGGCCGGCGGCGACGATGGCGCGGTGGAAGGCTGCGAGGTCATCGAGAGTGATGGCGGGCGAGAGGGGGAGCTCGACCATGGCGGAGGCACCGCCGGAGATGAGGAAGAGAACTACCGCTCGTGGGGTGGCGCGGGTGAGGGCATCGAGGATGGCGTGGGCGGCGAGGAGGGAGTTGGCAGTGGGCGTGGGGTGGTCGCCGGGGAGATAGAGGGTGCTGGGTGTCGTGGCTTCGCTGGGGAGTGTAGCTGGCGGGGCGACAACGATGGAGCTGATCGGACGGAGATTGCCCAGCGATTGTAGAGCGGCCTGATGCAT
>Ga0302187_10003301_pt1 | contig 13117 bp, 9 predicted proteins | sample II_Bog_E1_3_FD_202120 | JGI IMG/M metagenome (GOLD analysis project Ga0302187, IMG submission 202120) | Peat permafrost microbial communities from Stordalen Mire near Abisko, Sweden - II_Bog_E1_3 | ecosystem: Environmental > Terrestrial > Soil > Wetlands > Peat | place: Sweden: Abisko, Stordalen...
CATTACGGCGATTTCCAGGCTTTGTTCGGCATCGACCTTGACGTCAAGGCCGGCGAGGCGGTGGCTCTGGTGGGCGCCAACGGCGCCGGCAAGTCAACCCTGCTGCGGGCTCTATGCGGCCAGCTGCCAGTCGGCAGTGATCAGGTCCACTTCGACGGCCAGCCAGTAGAAGGCCTGCGGGCCGACCGTCTGGTGCGCCTTGGCCTCGCCATGGTGCCCGAGGGGCGCCGCCTGTTCCCCTCGCTGACCGTCGAGGAAAACCTGGTGATGGGGGCGGCCAGCAAACGCCCCGGCCCGTGGAACCTGAAGCGCATCTACGATCTGTTCCCGGTGCTGAAGGAACGGCGGAAGGTAGGGGCCACCTCGTTGTCAGGTGGCCAGCAGCAGATGGTTGCCATCGGCCGCGGTCTGATGAGCAATCCCCGCCTCATCTTGTGCGACGAGATCAGCCTAGGGCTTGCCCCGGTGATCGTGAAAGACGTCTATGCCGCCCTGCCCGCCGTCATGGCGGAAGGCACCGCCGTGGTGGTGGTCGAGCAGGACATCGGCCAAGCCACCCGTTTCGCCGAACGTTTCTATTGCCTGTGTGAAGGGCGCGTCGTGCTGTCGGGCCGCTGCGACGCGGTAGACCGTGACGCCATCCGCCAAGCCTATTTCGGATTGTAAGCCATGGATTGGATCAACGTCATCATTCAAGGTGTGCTGATCGGGGCCTTGTACGCCCTGTTCGCCGCCGGGCTATCGCTGGTGTTCGGTGTCATGCGGTTGGTCAATTTGGCCCATGGCGACCTCATCGTCATGGCAGCCTTTCTGGCCTTCGCCCTGGTCAAAGCCTTAGGCCTGCATCCACTGGTCACCATCGTCTTCGTAGTGCCGATCATGGCCGCCTTCGGCTACGGACTGCAGCGGCTTTTGCTGAACCACACCCTAGGCAAGGGCCTGCTGCCGCCGCTGCTGGTCAGCTTCGGCCTGTCCATCATCCTACAGAACATCCTGATGGAAGTCTTCAGCGCCAACACCCAGCGCCTGCAACTGGGCGCCCTGGAAGTCTCCAGCCTGGAAATCGCGCCCGGCCTGTCGGTGGGCTGGTATCCGCTACTGGTGCTGGCTGCCGCAGTCCTGTTCATCGGCCTGACCCAGGCCCTGCTTTACCGCACTCGCCTGGGGGCAGCCCTGCGCGCCACCTCTGACGATCTCGACACCACCCGGCTGATGGGGCTGGACAGCCGCCATCTATTCGCCGTCGCCACCGCTTTGGCCCTGGCCATCACCGCCATCGCCGGCGTGCTGATGGCGGCCAAGACCAACTTCGACCCCATGTCGGGCCCCAGCCGTCTGGTCTATGCCTACGAAGCGGTGATCGTCGGCGGTATGGGCAGTCTGTGGGGCACTCTGGCCGGTGGCATGGTCATCGGCGTTGCCCAGGCCATCGGCGGCAGCATCGATCCCGGCTGGCAGATATTGGCCGGTCACATGGCCTTTCTGGTCGTCCTGATGGTCGCTCCCCGCGGCCTGTTCCCTAGTTCGGTGAGCTGAGATGAGCCACAACGCCCCCTCCTTCCTTGACCTCGTGTCCGCCAAAATCACCGACCGCGTCTCGGCCACGTCCCTACGCATCGGCTTGGTCATCGCGGTATTCCTGGTCTTCGCCTCAACGCCGCTATGGGCCGACCGCTCGCTGCTGCGTCTGGCCATCGAGATGGCGACCATCCTGTCTCTGGCCATGCTGTGGAACCTGTTGGCCGGCTATGCCGGACTGATCTCCATGGGCCAACAGGCCTTCGTCGGACTGGGCGGTTATGTCCTGTTCGGCTTCATCCAGAAAACTGGACTTTCGCCACTGCTGGGTATTCCAGTATCGGGGCTGCTGGCCGCCGTCATCGCGGTTCCCACCGCCTTCATCCTGTTCCGCCTGCGCGGCGCCTATTTCGCCGTCGGCAGTTGGGTGGTGGCCGAAATCTATCTGCTGCTGGCCTCGCAGATTACCTCTCTGGGCGGCGGTTCAGGCACCAGCCTGCCGCTGTCGGCTATCCGCGCCATCGCTCCCGACAAGGACGTCCGCGACATGGTGATCTATTACATCGCCATGGCCATGGTCTGCGGCACCTGGCTGATGACCTGGGGCTTGCTGCGCTCACGCTTCGGGCTGGCCCTCACCGCGATCCGCGACAGCGAGAGCGCCGCCTTAAGCCTTGGCGTCGACACCAAGAAGGTGAAGATGGCCGTCTACATCGCCTGCGCCTTCGCCACCGGGCTGGTGGGAGCGCTGATCTTCCTCAATAAGCTGCGCATTTCGCCCCAGGCTGCCTTCAACGTTCAGGACTGGACCGCCGACATCATCTTCGCGGTGATCATCGGCGGCATCGGCACCGTCGAAGGCCCCTTTGTCGGCACCGCCGTCTATTTCCTGCTGCGCTGGGCCTTTTCCGATCTGGGCAGCTGGTACCTGATCGGACTGGGAATGATCGCCATAGGCTTCATCCTATTCGCCCCACAAGGACTGTGGGGAGTGATCTCCCAACAGCTTCGCCTTAGCCTTTTCCCCATTCGGCGACTGCTGGAATCTGTCCATCACCCCAAGGAAAATGCGCAACAAGAACAATAACGTGAGGTCAAAATGACCAATGCCGGCATTTCGGTCCGCATCTCTGTTGGCTTCACCTTCGTCCTGCTCCTGCTTTTGGTTGTGGGCGGGGTCGGCTCCTATGCCACCTTGGAGTTCGATAAAGCACTAGAAAGCTCATCTGCCAGCGCTCAGACGTCCATAAACTTCCAGGCCATGAACAATGTTCTGACGGAGATCCGGCGAACGGTGCAGATCTTTGCAGAGACCGGAGAGGAAAGTTCGCTGGTATCTTCGCGTGAACGCCTCGCCCAACTGCATCAGAATGTACAGGAACAGCTAGTGGCCATGGGCATTCATGGCGAAGAGCAAAGCAAATTGATCAGCCAGTTGGCAGCCCAACTGGAGGCCTACGGGAAAAACCTTGAGCAGTTGGCCGCCTTCCGCCATCAGCGTGATGATCTGCTGCTAAACCAGCTGGAACCCGAGCTTCAATCCCTGCAGCAAAGGCTGGAATCCGCACCCGATACCCCCGCCCTAGCCAAACTGCGGCTGGTGGTAATTCAGGCCCGATCTCTGGAATCTCGCTATATCGCCTCGGCCAAGCCTGATCTCCTCGACCAAGCCGCCGACAAATTGGGTCAGATCGCCCAACTGCCTGATGTAGACGCCGAAGCCGCCACCTCGATCACACATCTGAAGGAGCTGCTGGGACGAACCGGCGATGTCGGCGTTTCCCTGCAAAAGACGACAAAATTAATGCAGGGCCGCGGCGCCCAGTTCTCAGATTTAACGCGCCAGATCAACGAGTTGCAGGCCAAAGATCTGCAACAGGCAATCAACGACGCCCAGCACTTCAGTTCACGTTCACGTTTACTGGTGATCCTGATCTCGCTCTTCGCAGTGGCAAGCGGAGGGCTTGGAGCCGCATTTATCAGCCGGGGCATCGTGCGCCCCATCCACGCCATGACCCGCACCATGAGCCGACTGGCTCATGGTGACGTAAAGGTGGAGTTGACCTATCTCGACCGAAGCGACGAGGTGGGCCAGATGGCCCGCGCCGTCCAGGTTTTCAAGGAAAACCGCCAGCGCACCGATAACCTGGAGATAACGCAGCAACAGGATCTGATGCAGAAGGAACGCCGCCGCATGATCCTGGAACAACAGACTGCCCGCTTTGAAACGACCATTACCCGCACACTTAACGTCGTGGCCCAGGCCGTTGGGCAGATGTCGCACACCGCAGAGGTGATGTCCGACAACGCCACCGATGCCAACCAGCGTTCCCATCAGGCCTGCGAAATTGCCGAACATGCAGCCGACAATGTCCGCACTGTCGCTATAAAGGCCGACGAACTGGCTGGCTCGGTTCAGGAGATCTCTGTCCAGGTGGCCAGATCCAGCGCCATCGCCAGCGCCGCCGTTGAAGAAGCCAAGCGCACCAGCGAGCAGATGCGAATGCTCGACGAAGCCAGCCAGCGCATTGGCGAAGTTGTGCAACTCATCACCGCCATCGCCAGCCAAACCAACCTGCTGGCTCTGAATGCCACCATCGAGGCGGCAAGAGCGGGCGATGCCGGCAAAGGCTTCGCCGTCGTGGCCTCCGAGGTCAAGAACCTAGCCAACCAGACGGCCAAGGCCACTGACGAGATCGCCTCGCACATCGCCATGGTGCAGCAGCGAACCGGCGGAGCCATCACCGCCATCGGCGCCATCGGAGAGACCATCGTCCAAATCGACCAGATATCGACTCTGATTACCCGCGAGGTGTCGCAGCAAGGTGAGGCTACTCAGGAGATCGCCCGTAATATCCAATTGGCTGCTCAGGGCACCCGTAGCGTTACCCAGACCATTCTTGGCGTGGCGGAAACCGCCCGCGCCAGCGAGAAAACCGCCTCCGCCGTGCTGTCCAGTTCACATCATCTGATGAACGAGTCCGGGCAGTTGCGGAGCGCCGTTGAGGCTTTCCTGTCCGGCATCAACAGCGATGCCGCCGACGAGACCGATGCCGACTCCCAGTTCGTCAAGATCGTTATGGAACAGTCCGCTGAAATCGGGCGTTTGTTTGAAACATCCATCCTGCGCGGCGACATCGCCGAGGCCGACCTGTTCGATGAGGACTATCACTCTATAGCAGGGACAGATCCTCAAAAACATATCACCCGCTACGTCGATTTCACCGATCGATGCCTGCCGGATCTCCAAGACACAATTTTGGCAATTGATCCGCATATCGTTTTCTGTGCCGCCGTCGATCGCAACGGCTATCTGCCGACGCATAATCGCAAATATTCCCAACCTCAGGGTAATGATCCGGTGTGGAACGCGACAAACAGCCGCCATCGCCGTATCTTCAACGACAAGACTGGACTGGCTTCGGCGCGAAATCAAAAGCCCTTCCTCATCCAGACCTATTGGCGGGACATGGGAGGCGGAGAATCCCAGGCAATGGTCGAAGTATCATCCCCCATTCTGGTTAATGACCGTCATTGGGGCGCATTAAGGCTAGGCTATGCCGTATAATTTATAATTTTTTCGACGAAAAAATACTCCCCAGAACGAAACACCGGCCCGAGGTCCAATCCGATGACATCCCTCGAATCACCCACCCAAACTCTACCACGCTGGCTCATCCTGCTGGGCGTACTGACTGCCATCGGCCCCCTGTCCATTGACATGTATCTGCCCAGCCTCCCGCTGATAGAACGTAGCCTGGAGGGACGGCCCGGCAGCGTGGAGTTGACCCTTGCCAGCTTCTTCATCGGCCTGACCTTCGGCCAGTTATTTTACGGTCCCTTGAGCGATAGATTCGGTCGGAAAAAGCCGTTATATGTCGGGCTGATAATCTTTACCCTGGCCTCCATCGGCGCCGCGCTGGCTACCAGCATTCCGCTGCTGATCCTATGGCGTTTCTGCCAGGGCATCGGTGGTTGCGCCGGCATCATCATTCCCAGCGCGATCGTCCGCGACCGCACCACGGCTCGGGAATCGGCACGGGCCTTCTCTTTGCTGATGCTGGTAATGGGGCTGGCGCCAATCCTGGCCCCCCTGATCGGTGGCTGGCTACTGGTTCACTGGGGCTGGAAAAGCATCTTCTATGTCCTGGCGGCTTTCGGGAGCGCTTGCCTGATCGCAATCCACCTGGGGCTGGCGGAAAGCCACGATACAAGCCATGAACCGCCCCTGCGGTTGATGACGGTATTGGAAAGTTATGGCCATCTGCTCAGAAACAAGGCCTTTCTCGGTTATGCCCTGGGCGGAGGCTTGGCGATGTCGGGCATGTTTGCCTACATCGCCGGCTCCCCGTTCGTGCTGATCGACCTTTACGGCATCCCACCACAAAATTATGGCTGGTTTTTTGGCATCAATGCTTTCGCCCTCATCGCCTCCAGTCAGATCAATGCCCGACTTCTCAAGAAACGTCCCGCCACCACTCTTCTACGCCAAGCCTTACGGATACCAGCCATCACCGGTATTCTGTTGGCGCTATTGGCCTTCAGTGGGCTGATTTCCCTCCCCTGGTTTCTGGTCGGCTTCTTTTGCTTTGTCGGTAGCCTGGGCTGCATCATTCCCAACGCCATGGCTTCGGCTTTGTCCACCCATGGCCAGCAAGCCGGCACCGCCGCCGCCCTAGCCAGTGCGTTGCAATTCTTTTGTGCTACCTTGGCCGGAACCCTGGTAGGACTGTTGCACGATGGCACGGGCCGCCCTTTAGCTGCAATGATGGCCATCTGCGGATTTGGTGCCTGGTATTGCCATCGCCGGCTGGTTTCCCCTCATGGGCATTGAGAGGGTTCAATCCTCTCTCCTAAAGGAGTAGGCGTAATGTTTTCTGCTTCCGGTCACAAAACAGACTTCATTTCAGCGATCAAGCAAACCTTCTTCGAGCGTTCGACCAATGCCCTGTTCGCCATCGCCGATGGCCGCATCATTGAATGCAATGATTCCTGTCTGCGCATGTTCGGCTATTCCGACAAGCAAGCGATGTGCAACGTCAGTCCAGCTTCCTTGTCGCCGCCCACCCAACCGGATGGGCAGGACTCCGGCAAAAAGGCGGCGGGGCTGATCGACACGGCTATCCGCACCGGCAGCAGCCGCTTCGAGTGGACACATCGACGTCATGACGGCAGCGATTTCCCGGTGCTGGTGTCCCTGGTTCTGGTCAAAGTGCATGAACAGCCGATTTTGTTCTCCTATTTCACCGACCTTGGGGAAATCCTGAAGTCACGGGACGCGGAAAGCCGCTCCAAGGTCATGGTCGAACTGGCTGCCAGCTTGGAAAGCAATGTCGGCGGACTGTCCACCAGCCTGTCTCAGGACGCCAAGCACCTTCATGAAAAAGCCGAGGCACTGACCGGCGGCACCGAAGAAGTCACCCGCCGGGCCAATCAGACCACCAGCGCCAGCGAACTTGCCACCACCAGCCTGCAGGCCGTTGCTGCGGCAACCGAGGAACTATCATCGTCAGTGACCGAGGTTGCCCGCCAGACCAGTCAGGCCGCTCACCGGACGAAGGAGGTGGCTGAGGATGCCAACTTCACCGACCGCACCATCAGCGAATTAGCCGATACAGCCCAACGTATCGGCGATGTGGTGAATCTGATCAATGCCATCGCCAAACAGACCAACCTGCTTGCTTTGAACGCCACGATCGAAGCGGCGCGAGCCGGCGAAGCCGGCAAAGGTTTCGCCGTTGTCGCCGGCGAAGTGAAGAACCTTGCTACTCAAACCAGCAAAGCCACTGGCGACATCACCACCCAAGTCGCCACCATCCAATCGGCCATCAAGGCCTCGGTGTCGGCTGTCGGCAAGATCGTTCATGGGATTAAGGAGATCGATGGCGTCACCGCCAGCATCGCCGCCTCGGCCGAACAGCAATCGATGGCCACCGGCGAAATCAGCCGCCACGTCCATGGCACCGTCGCGACTATGGGCGATGTCTCGGCCAATGCCGGCGCGGTGCTTCAGGCGGCACATGCCATCGAAACTTCGGCCGATGACGTGCACACTCTGGCCTCCCAACTCAACGAACAAGCGGCGCGGCTCTCCCGCCAGATCGCCGATTTCGGCGATAAGGTCCGACGAGGCTAGATGTTAAACGCCTCTGCGTATACAAGGACAGCGGCAGGCCGGCAGCCGCGTTGCCTCACCCCGCCACAACTTGTTCCAGCCCTCGGCGTGGGTGGCGTCAGAGGCATAGCTGCGGCATCGGGATGAACTTGGCGAGTTTCCCAAGGTTTTCGGCTGGGACGGAACCGAGTCGGAGAGCCTCAATGGCCCAACCCAATCCCGACGAGAGGAACTCATCGGGATTGGGTTTAAGGGGGGGGGATAAAGACACTAGGTTGAGCGGATTCTCATCATGAAGCTGTCCACTTCCGAGCCCAGAATTTCGGCCTGATGAGAAAGTTCCGTTGCCGCACTGAGGACGTCTTCGGCTCCTTTGCCGGCTTCCGTGGCAGCCTCTGTCACGCCGACAATATTGGCCGAGACGGCGGCTGCTCCTTCCGCTGCCTGCTCAACATTGCGGGCGATTTCCTGAGTAGCGGCACCTTGTTCTTCAACGGCGGATGCGATGGCAGAAGAGATTTCGTTGATCTCTGAAATGATTGCGGTAATCGCTTGAATGGCGCTGACTGCCTCTGCGGTCGCCGACTGCACGCCACTGATATGTCGAGAAATATCTTCCGTCGCCCGCCCGGTCTGATTGGCCAGGCTTTTTACTTCGTTGGCGACAACGGCGAAACCCTTGCCAGCGTCTCCGGCCCGTGCGGCCTCGATGGTGGCGTTCAACGCCAGAAGGTTGGTCTGCGAGGCAATGCCGTTGATCAGCAGAACCACCTCTCCAATCATGTCGGCAGATTTTGCAAGACCGGTAACGATCCGATTGGTTTTTTCCGCTTGGGCAACAGCATCGCTGGAAACTCCTGCGGCAGCCTGGACTTGCCGTCCTATTTCGCGGATAGAGGCGGCCAACTCTTCAGCTGCCGCCGCGACGGTCTGTACATTACTGCTTGCGTGGTCCGACGCATTGGAGACAGTGGCCGCTTGCCGTCCTGCGTTCGATGAGACCGACAAAAGGGATGCTGCCGTTGCCTGTAATTCGGCAGAGGCTGAGGCGACGGTTTGGGTTACGCTTTTTACGCGAGCATTGAAGTGATCCGCCAGTTCGTTGAGCATGCGGTGTTTTTCTGCCTCATTTTTTTCTTTTTCCTGCTCTTGCCCCGCACGCAGCTCTGCCGCCAGACAGGCCTCAGTGCGAAGAATTTCCATCCCTTGGGCCAAGGCGCCGATCTCGTCCCCACGCTCCGTTCCAGAGATATGCACGGTGAAATCGTGGCGTGAAAGACGCTCGGTTATGAGCTTGAGCTCTCCGAGCGGTTTAGCGATGTTTCTGGCAATCATGATTCCGATGACAAGCGATGGGACTGCCAAAAGTAGGATCAACGCACCGAATTGGAGTGCGTATTTCGTGAACTGGGCATCTACATCGTCGATATAGATCCCCGTCGTAACCAGCCAGTTCCAGGGGGCGTAAGATAGGACATAGGCTACTTTTGGAAGCGGTTTCGTCTGGCCCGGCTTAGGAAACATATAGAAAACTTCGCCGCCGCCTTGGGCTCCTAGCTCGACGTATTTCTTGATGTACTCGATGCCGTTCGGATCTTTCAGGCCAAGCCGATTCGTCCCTTCGACATTGGGAGAGGCAGCGTGCATGACGGCATTGCCGGCGTTGTCATAGATCGTGAAGTACTCGCCTTCACCGTACCGCATGACCCGGATTTCTTCCTTCGCCAGTCGTTGAGCCGTAGCCAAGTCAAACTCTCCAGCCTGTGCCCGAGCATCGTAGCTTTTTGCAGTAGCAACCGCTGCCTGCGTTAAATTCATCACGTTCTCTACGCGATCGTCCACCATGGAGTTTCGTAATAAATAAAGTGAAAGCGCCGCAAAAAGGACAACACCCATCAATCCACCAATGACCAAAGAGATGAGCTTTGTGGATATCATTAGGCGATTAAGCATGGCCTCACCTCCATTGAAGGGTAACATTACAATATTCCTTCACCACACACTTTAATAAAGCGACGTATTTGCGGAATTTGCAGCTGTTATTAAGCATTAATTCTTTGATGCAAGCACTCACGGCAACCCCCATTAATTTATGGCTGTGATTGTTCTGCAATGAACTCACACCATCACCCGAATCCCGATTGCGTCTTTGCTGAGGCAGTTAGATAGCGGATCGCCAAAGCTCTCCCTCCTTCCTGAAGCCCCACTCCGCACGGTTCCGATGATCGGCGCTGAAAGCCCTTGCTATTTGTGTGGAGTATAGTGCACTCTGCATACTGTATACAAGATGGCTCGTCGCCAAATCTTCCATCGGACCTGTTGCTCGATGGGAACTCTCCGTAAAGGTAGAAAAGGAGTCTGAAAATGGTCCTGCTAGCAGATAACCGGCACATTCCCGAACAGTGGAATCAACGGGGATTAAGCAAGGCCCGACGACTTTCCCGAGTGGCATCCCTGGCCAAGGGAAAATTGTTGCCGACCAAGCGGATCACCGAAGTGCTGGAATCTCTCATCGAGCCAGGAGATCGCCTGGCCCTTGAAGGAAACAATCAGAAGCAAGCCGACTTTCTGTCGCGCTCTCTGGCCGAGGTGGACCCCGCCAAGATTCACGACATCCACTTGCTGATTTCCAGTATCAGCCGCCGCGAGCACCTGACGTTGTTCGAGCGCGGCATCGCCCGCAAGGTCGACTTCGCCTTCGCCGGTCCACAGAGCCTGCGTGTGGCCCAGTTGCTGGAAGACGGCAAACTGGAGATCGGCGCCATCCACACCTACGTCGAACTCTATGCCCGCATGCTGGTGGACCTGACGCCGAACATTGCACTGGTCTGCGCTGAAAAAGCCGATGCCCAGGGCAACCTCTACACCGGCCCCAACACCGAAGACACCCCCACCATCGTCGAGGCGACTGGGTTCCGCCAGGGTATCGTCATTGCCCAGGTGAACGAACTGGTCGATGAATTGCCGCGTGTCGATATTCCCGGTTCTTGGGTCGATTTCGTCGTCGTCGCCGACCGTCCCTTCGCCGTCGAGCCCCTGTTCACTCGTGACCCGCGCATCATCAACGAACTGCAGATCCTCATGGGTATGATGGTGATTCGCGGCATCTATGAGCGCCACGGCGTCACTTCGCTCAACCACGGAATCGGTTTTGATACCGCCGCCATCGAGCTGCTGCTGCCGACCTATGGCGCGTCTCTTGGCCTCAAGGGCAAGATCTGCCGTAACTGGACGCTAAACCCCCACCCCACCCTGATCCCGGCCATCGAAAGCGGCTGGGTCGAAAGCGTGCATTGCTTCGGCAGCGAGGTGGGCATGGAGAACTACATCCGCAACCGACCGGACGTCTTCTTCACCGGCCACGACGGCAGCATGCGGTCCAACCGCGTCCTCTGCCAGTTGGCCGGGCAATATGCCGTCGATCTGTTCATCGGTTCGACGCTGCAGATGGATGGCGACGCCAATTCATCGACCGTCACCCTGGGTCGTCTGGCCGGCTTCGGCGGCGCTCCGAATATGGGTCACGATCCCAAGGGCCGCCGCCACGCCTCCAAAGCTTGGCTTGATCTGATCACCTCGAAGTCCGAAGTCGTGCGCGGCCGCAAGCTGGTGGTCCAGTTGGCGGAAACCTACCAGAAGGGTGGCGAGCCGGTCATCGTCGACTCGCTGGACGCCGTTCAAGTCGGTAAGAACAGCGGCATGCCCATCGCCCCGGTGATGATTTATGGCGACGATGTCAGTCACGTGGTCACCGAAGAAGGCATTGCCTATCTGTACAAGGCCGAAGGCGAAGAAGAGCGCCGCGCCGCTCTTGCCGCTGTGGCCGGCGCCACCTCCATCGGCATGAAGGCCAACCCGAAGAAGAGTGAGGAACTCCGCGGTCGCGGGATCGTCGCTTATCCCGAGGATCTGGGCGTCAATCCGAACCAGGCCCAGCGTTCCCTGCTGGCGGCCCGAAGCGTTGAAGATCTGGTTGCCTGGTCAGGCGGCTTATACGAACCGCCGTCTCGTTTCCGGACTTGGTAAGGAGGCACCCATGTTCCTTGCCAATAAACTTGCGATCGCCAAGCCGATCCCTCTGGATCTTTCCCCAGATCCAGAGACCCAGTCGGCTTGGTTGGCCAACGAGGCGGTCAGCGCCCTCATTGACGAGGCCACGCTGACTCCTAAGCCGGCCTTGGTAGATCACCGCGGCAGCGGTGCCCACCACGATCTCGACCTGCCTTTAATGCTGCTGTCGGCGGCATCCTTAAGGCCAACCTTCACCAGAATGGCGAAGGCCGCCGAGAGAAAAACCGTCGGACAGGAGTTGCGCGAGCAGCTTGCCTGCATCGGTCGGCACGGCGAGACAGAGATGATGGCGGCAACCGGTGGGAGCAATAGTCATCGGGGTGCCATTTGGGCCCTGGGTCTGCTCATTGCCGGTGCGGTTCTCGACGGTCAGCCCGATGCCGCGGGCATCGCAGGCCGCGCCGCCGCCATCGCTCGTCACCCCGATCGTTACGCTCCGCAAACCTTCAGCAACGGGAAGCGCGTCTCCAACAAATACGGTGTCGGCGGTGCCCGGGCCGAGGCTGAGGAAGGCTTTCCGCATGCCGTTACCATCGGTCTTCCCGCCTTGCGAGAGGCCCGAGGTAAAGGGATGCCGGAGACAGCCGCTCGGATCGTGGCTTTGCTGTCCATTATGACCAGCCTTAACGACACCTGCCTTCTGCATAGGGGCGGGCTGGTGGCTCTTGAGACGGCTCGTAACGGAGCCCGTGCGGTCCTAACGGCCGGAGGCATCACAACGAGGGCAGGAATGGAAGCTTTTGAAAGGCTGGAACGCGAGTTGCTCGCTCTCAATGCCTCACCCGGAGGTTCCGCGGATCTGCTGGCTGTAACCCTATTCCTGGATCGCCTCGACGCCCCCAAGGCGCCGCAGTCCGGTTCACGTTGTTCCTGGAGGTAACTCGATCATGGAAGTTCTCACCTTCACTTATCCAAGCGAAACCAAGGTTTCAAAGCGCGCTCATGTGGGCGTGGTCGGTTCGGGCGACCTTGAAGTGCTGCTCGAACCGTCTCTCGACAATTCGGCGCATGTGCGGGTCCGGACCAGCGTCGATGGCTATGGCCCGATCTGGCAGAAGGTTCTGGACCGCTTTTTCTCCCGCGATCGCGGGACTGTCTCCATCGAAATCAACGACTTCGGGGCCACCCCCGGAATGGTGACGCTGCGTCTTCAGCAGGCCGTCGAGGAGAATGCGAAATGAGCACGAACATTGACCTGCAGCGTTTCCTGGCGCGTCGCAGCTTCGTCGAACTGTCGGCGCGCGAGCGGGCTTACGCTCTCCTCGACAAGGACAGCGGCAAGGAACTGGTCGGTCCCTTCGATCGTCAGCACAGCGTTTGGCTTGAAATGCAGAACATCGTGCCGCAGGAAGACGACGGCGTCGTCGTCATCCATGGGCGCATTAACGGCAAGCCCGCCGAGGTGATGGCCAG
>Ga0302187_10003305_pt1 | contig 13113 bp, 7 predicted proteins | sample II_Bog_E1_3_FD_202120 | JGI IMG/M metagenome (GOLD analysis project Ga0302187, IMG submission 202120) | Peat permafrost microbial communities from Stordalen Mire near Abisko, Sweden - II_Bog_E1_3 | ecosystem: Environmental > Terrestrial > Soil > Wetlands > Peat | place: Sweden: Abisko, Stordalen...
ATCGAAGACCTGCTTTTCCGCATTGTAAAGATACGGCACCGAGGCGACGGAGTCCCAATAGCGGATGAACCCTTGATTGAGCAGGGCCTGAGGACCACTGCCGTATGCACTGTAAGCGTTTGGAATCTGTTTTCCGGGTTGGAAGAGCCCGTGGTTGGTGGGGGGCACCTGTCCCCACACATGCCCATAAAAGGGAACGCCGAGCACGATCTTTTCCGCGGGAACACCGGCCCTTTCATACTCCTGAACCGATTCGTCAGCCGAACCTTTCTTGGGGTCGGCAGGATCTGTGAAGAGAGGCGCGTGGTTGCCGGTGATGGCGTCGGTGTCCGGTTCATAGTAGTCATAGGCCATCAGGTTGACCGTATCCACGTACTTCACTACTTCATTCATCTCGGTATGCGCGAGCCAGTCAGACCCGGCGCCGGTTGCGACGGTGAGGTAAAGTGGGCGGTGAAGTTCCTTCTCAAGTTTGTCGAAACGTGAACGTAATTCTTTTACGAGAAGCGTGTAATTTTGCTTGTCTTCAACGCGGAAGTGAGGTTCGAAGCCCGGCATACCGGGAAATTCCCAATCGATATCCAACCCATCGAGCTGATGGCTGGTGACATAATCGACAACGCTCGCGATAAAGAGCGCACGGCTCTGCTGGTCGACTGCCATGTCAGAAAATCGGCCCGACCAAAGCCACCCTCCGACACTGACCAGCACCGTCAACGATGGGTTCTGCTGCTTCAGCGCTACCAGCGAGGCCAGATTCTGATCGTCGTTGCTGTAGCCGTTCACGATGCGGCCATTGTTGATGTTGGCGAAGGCATAGTTGATGCGCGTGAGTTTCTGTGCAGCTATGTCTCCCGGCATGATCGCAGCGTCGCGGGTAAAGACATAAGCAACGATTACGGGGCTGGGAGCGGGAACGGGCTTGCGAGCGGAGGCAGCGGCGCAGAGTATTGAGCAGCAACAGATGCACGCGAGAGCGACCAGGCGGGAACTTGACAGAACGAATCTCCTCATTCCGATGAGTTGCCTTGCACGCACGTTTTCATTTTACGTCAACAAGGAGTAGTCTCGTCTCCGGCTGCTTCAGACCCGATGTGGCCGGGCCGAAGTGCGCAAGCCTTGCGATTGCCAAGTGTATCAGCCGAGGTTCGACTTGTATTGACGATTTGCTCAAAATATCGACTGACTTAGCGCATTGCGCTCAATTATCGACCAATTGGAACCTTATTGGGGGTATATTGTCAGGTAACTTGTTTTCGGTTGCAATTTGAGTTCGGCTTCCAAATGAAAGAGATTGCGCAAGCTCTAACCTGGCTTGATGCAGATTGAGAAAAGGCCGCGACCCAGCAGAGCCTGCCCAAAAGAATTGCTTTGAACTTTGGAGGGACCAATGGAAAAGAGCTTCGTTCGTGAGCAAGTTTGGAAGAGCCTGTCACCAGCTTGTTGGATACTGCTGCTTGCATTCCTGATGGCAATGCCGGCCACGGTTTTTGGTCAAGCCTATTTCGGAACCATAACCGGCGTGCTGACTGACCAGACCGGAGCCGTGATTCCGGGAGCTCAGTTGACCCTGACCGATCAGAACCGGGGATACTTGTTTCATGCGACATCGGATGGTGAAGGCCGCTATCTCTATCGCTCCATCCCTCCCGGCACCTATTCAGTAACAGCTGAAGCGCCGGGCTTTGAGAAGTCGGTGCGGACGGGCGTCCGGGTAGACGTGAACCAGAATGCGACGGCCAACTTCAATCTCAAGGTATCCAGTTCCACGCAGAGCGTAGAAGTAAACGCGCAAACTCGGACGCTGGACGACCAGGATGCAACCACCGGCCTGGTGGTCGACAGGAAATTCATCAACGATCTGCCGCTGGTGGATCGCTATGTGATGGACCTGACCGCGCTGACGCCGGGTGTGACCGAGGCGGACGATCAGTGCGGCACCAATTGCACCGGAACGAACTTTGTTTCAAACGGCAGCCGCAATTCCACCGCCGACGTACTGATGGATGGCGCCACCATCACCAACTACGAGCCCAATGGCGGCATCACGAATGTCACCTATACTCCATCGTCGGAAGCGGTCGACGAGTTCCGCGTTGAGCAATCGAACTTCAGCGCGGAGTATGGGTTTTCCGGGGCCTCAGTGGTGAACATGATCACGCGCTCGGGATCGAATACCTTCCATGGCGAGGGTTACGATTTCATCCGCAACACCATCACCGATGCCAACAACTGGTTCAACGACCAGAGTGGAATTCCGCTTCCGCCTGTGCATCGCAACAATTTTGGCGGCATTTTCTCGGGCCCCATCTTCAAAAACAAGACCTTCTTTTTCTTTGACTACGACGCCACGCTGCAAACCTCAGCGGGCACTTATCAGGCGGGTGTGCCTACCGACGCCGAGCGCAATAGCGGCGACTTTGGCGCGGTGTGCGCCGCTCAAGGCGGAACCTTCGACAGCACCGGCTTGTGCACCGTAGCTTCAGGGCAGATCTGGGATCCATATTCTGGCGTGTATGAGCCTTCCGCTCCCGATGGTTCGACTGCCGCTGGAGCTTATCGGAGCACGTTCATTCCCTACAACAACATTGGCGCCTATGCCAGCCCAGGTAACCCGAATCTGGCCGGCACGCCCTACCAGTTGTCGGGAGGGGCCGGAGACCTGATTGACCCCATAGCCCAGGCAATGATGAAGCTGTATCCCGAGCCGTCAGCGAACATGGCCAATCCAACCATTTATGACAACTGGATTGGCTCCGGGGCCAGCAGCTATCCCAATAACCAATTCGACGTGAAAATCGACCATCGATTCAACGAAAAGAACTTGATGAGCGGCAAGTACTCGCAACAGTGGTCCAGCGCGTCATCCTTTAACTGCTTTGGCAACTTTGCAGACCCTTGCGCCGGCGGCCCCAACAAAACAGGGGCTCACCTGGTCACCTTGAATGATGAGCATACTTTTACCAAGACCCTTTTGCTGACGATGACGCTTGGCTTCACGCGGGGAATGGAGGAGATTCTGGCTTATAACGCGGACGGCGGAGTTACCAATCCGGTAAGCAAGCTTGGGTTTCCGGGCTATCTCAATTCCAACGGATTTCAGGGCGTCCCCTCGATGTTTATCGATCAGGGGACATACTATTCCGCCGGTTATACGAGCATCGGGGGCGACCCCTACGGCAATTATCGGCAGGGGCAGGATTCGGGACAGCTTACGATCGCCCTGAACAAAGTGATTGGCCCGCATGAGATGAAATTTGGGTTCGAGGGCCGTCAGCACCAGATGAATTACATCCAGACCAATGCTCCGAACGGCATTTTCAACTTCGATCACGGTGGAACTTCGCAGTGCCCTAACGATTTTGCCGATTGCGGCGGAGACGGCATGGCAGCCTTCATGATGGGTAATCCGAACGGAGGCGCGTACTACGAGATCCAGGACCGCCCGGCCACCGAGGACCATCAGTATGCGGTGTATTTTCAAGAAAACTGGAAAGTGAACCACGCACTGACAGTGAACATCGGGCTGCGCTATGACGTGTCGATGCCTCGCACCGATCGCTTCAATCGGCAGAACTGGCTGGACCTGAACGCGCCGTTTCCGGTCAGCGTACCGGGGCTGACTTTAATGGGAGGCGAAGTCTTCGCCAATTCAAAACAGCGCACAATTGTGAACGACGACTGGAAAGATATTCAGCCACGCGTAGGCTTTGCGTGGCAGTTCGATCCCAAGATCGTGCTTCGCGGCGGATATGGCATTTACTACTCGCAGCCGCGGTCAGGCGCTACCGGCGTGGCGCCTTATGGCTCGCAGGGATTCAACCAGTACACGAATGCGATCACAACCTATAACAACGACGGCGCGACGCCTTACCTGCACCTGAATAATCCTTTCCCAAATGGATTGATTCAGCCGCCGGGAAGCTCGCTTGGATTGTTGAACGACTACGGCTATGGCGCAAACGGACCGCTGCGCAACGTGACCAGCACGCCGTATGAGCAGAGCTGGAGCTTCGGCATGGAGATGCAGCTTCCGTACAAGATTATTACCAACATGATGTACGTGGGGAAGAAGGGCACGCATCTCTATTACTCCGGCGACAACTACATCAACCATCTTGGGCCGGCTGTGGAGGGTTACAACGCCGACCAGATCAATAACCTCACAACCAACGTGGCCAACCCGTTTTACGGAATCAATACGGACCCCAATAGCACCCTTTCAGCTCCGACGATACCGGAGTTCATGCTGGAGATTCCATATCCGCAGTTCCCCGGCGGCGTAACAATTGAACCGCCCCCGATTGCGACTTCGGAATACAACGCAATGCAACTAACCGCGGAGAAGCGTTACTCCAACGGCCTGCAATTCCTGGCCAGCTTTGTGTGGTCGAAGTCCATGGACGACGCCTCGGCTCCTGACGACAACACAACGTGGCTGGGCAGCTTTTCAAGTCTCGTGGACCCCAACAAACCGTGGCTCGAACGGAGCCTTTCCACTTTCGATATACCCTACGTCTATCAATTCAGTTACACCTACGATTTGCCGGTGGGCCGCGGCAAGGCATTGCTGGGCAACATGCCGGCGGTGCTGGATGCAATTATCGGCGGGTGGAAGACCAACGGCGTTTGGCGAATTTCGTATGGCCGGCCGCTCTGCTTTTTCACTTATGACGGCACGTCGCTGCCGACCTATGGCGGGCAGCGGCCCAATATTGAGGGCAGGCCAAGGCGTAGCGGTGGAAAGGACTCCAGTTGGATCAATAACTATTTCTCCAATCCCGGAGTTTTCCAATTGCCGCCGATCTACACGTTCGGAAGCGCTCCCCGCGCTACCGGAATGATCAGATCGCCTGTAGCCTTCAATACCAGCATGTCTATCGAGAAGGACTTTTCACTGGCGAAGCTGCGCGAAGGGATGATTTTTGAGCTCCGCCTCGAAGCCCAGAATGCGCTCAATCATCCTGTGTTCGGCACGCCCGACACCTCAGTTGACGACCCAAATTTCGGGGTAATCAGCTACACATCGAACAGCCCCCGCCAGGTGCAGCTTGGGGGAAAGGTGACTTTCTAAGACGAGTTGCGCGCTTTGTACCGATTATTTTCGGCAATCCAAAGCGCGAAACTTTGGTTGCGCGACGACCGGTGGCAGAGTCCAGACCCAGCTGTTGGTATCGTTCCATGCCGGGTCGTAGACATATGCGACGAGATATTGCATGCCGTACTGGCTGCAAACGGCACGGGCCTGCGAGCCAGAGGCGTCCTGGTAAAGCAAATGAACGGCCGCGATGATCGCAGGACAACCTGTTGGATCGCCGCCCAGTTCCGAGCCGCACCAGAGTTGGTCGCTCTCGGTGACAATCTGATGGTGTACCCCTAGGAAATCCGCGCTCGGCCACCAGGCAATGGTGGCCGCAGGATTGAACTGGACAACGGCATCGTGCGGGATAGCGGCATTTAATGCTGAGTATCCTTCGTGCGCGATGTATGCTTTTCGCGAAAGTTCGGGAGCCTGCGAGTTTATTGCTGCCGGAACATTGGCCTCGAGGAGAGGGAGCGAGACGCGCATGTTGAAAGCTTTGAATACAGTGCTGGCAATTCCGATGATGATGGCAAGATCGGCGATATTGCGCAGCCAGCGAGGCGGGTGAAGCAGGCCTGGGGGCAACGCGGCCGATGCGGTCTGGCGCTTTTCTAAATACCAGACCATTCCCAATTCAGAGGCAAGCAAAACGAGCGGAATCTGCAAAAAAAGGGCAGAATGCATTCCGAAGTCGTTTACGTTGATCACCGCTGAGCGCAGAAATGACATTACGGGGAGAGTCGCCAAGGCGAGAACTACAAGCGTTCGCTGGGCCGGGGTGAGGCGTGAGCCCCCCCGCCATGCCGGGATAAGAAAGATGAGCAAAACAACGAAATAGAAGCCTAGCTCGATGGCATAGCCCGGGATCAGCAGGACGAGCTTTGCAAGTGACTCCGCAAGTTGCGGATGCGAGAGTGAGAGGTTGCGGAAGGGCGCGACACCAAGAAGTGCGCCAGGCGGGATCATTTCGCGGACCCAGGGAACGAAGATGCTGCCGCCCGCCATCTTCGATTCAGAATGAGTGAGACTGCGAAGATACGGAATGAGCAGGACAAGCGCACAGATGCCTCCTGCAGCAAGAAGCAAGGATCCGCGCATTCGATGCTCAACCGAGACCCGCCATAGCGTCCACAGGATCACAACGAGAAAAAATGCGAATGCCACATAGACCGAGAGGCCGAATGAACTGGCCAAAGCAGCTGCGATGAAAACCACCGAGGCTGCACTTTGCTTGTGCTGATTGGCGCTGAGCCACGCCAGCAGGAATGCAAACAGACAGCAGACTGCAGCCACTACGTGGTGTGGATAAGCGGCAAAGAAGCTGAGCCAATCCTGAACCTGGCCAAGGGACCAAGCTTCGCCAGGAAAGGAAAGGTGCAAGACAAACATGTTCCAGAGGTCGACAAGAAATGCCAGGCCAGTGACCGCGAAAAACCCCAGTGCTATTACAAATTGGCGACGAAGGCGATCGCCGACTTCAAGAAAGTGTTTGAGATAGAGGCCGACAATCGACGCCAGTGCGATTACGGACCACACGCATCCGCCCGCCAGGATCGCGCGCATTGAAAGACAAGAGTATTTTGCTACGGCCGCACAATCAACGAGCCAGAAGTAGTAATAGCGCATTGCTGCGGGTTGCCGGAAAAAATACATTGGATTTGCCGGGGGAATGCCGGTGCGCAATATGCTCTCGGCCCAGTTGCTCCTTTGAGCATGGTCATAGATCGTGAGGCTCATGAACAGTTTTTGGCCGCTCTGAATATCGACGAGCGAAGCCACGATGATGACCATCCAAAGAACCAGAAAAACAGCTGTAATGCCTCCGAGGGGATGTATGCCGATGCGCCAGGCCTGGCTTTTCAGGCGAAGTTGACGCCATTCATAGGCAAGAATTGTGAGTAACACGAGTGCGCTCAAGACAAGAGTCGCCGAAGCCAATGTAAGCGACACGAACATGCCGAGCAAGACGCAGCTTATAGTGGAGATCGAAATGGATAGCGGCACGCTCCAGAAAAAGCGCTCCACAAGCGAGCGCGTGCGAAAACCAAAGAGATTTGCGCTCCACGCGGCCAGATAACCGGTGCAGACAGTTAGAGGAATGAAAGCAGGAACGGCGATCGAATCTTCGATCAACTGGCGTGTAGTAATCGAGATCATATTATGTACGCTGGCCTCCAGACGGACGGGAGGCACTGGTCGCAGGGATCGCGACGCTCTCGTGCGAAAGGTTGGCGCGGAGCGAGTCTTTAATTTGCGAGGGATGAGCTTTCAATAAGTTCCCCCAGTTAACCGGCAGATAAGGCCCGTGATTGAAAGTGCCGAGTTTACGGTTCCAGTTGCTCAAATCTGGCGATTTGCGCAAGCGTGTTCTGGTTCATATCGGCGCCCTGTTGCCAGTCGCGATACCATTTCATGGTCCATTCCAAATTCGCTTCGATCCTTAAACGCGGCTGCCAGCCAAGTTGCTTGCGGGCTTTGCTGGTGTCGAGCGTCAGCGAGTGATGCTCGTGCACGCCTGGAACGGAATCGCGCGTCCAGGTGGCTCCCGCGCCCCACATTTCAGCAAGTTTTGTTGCGATGCGTTCAACCGGCCAAGCATCTTCGTTATTCGGGCCGAAGTTGAATGAGGAGCAAAACTGCGAGGGCGCATCGAGCAGTTTCTCGGCCAGCAGAATATATCCGTTGAGTGGATCGAGGACGTGCTGCCATGGCCTAATGGCCGTTGGCTGCCTGATAAGCACGGGCTGACCAGTCTGAAATCCACGGATCAGGTCAGGAATCAGGCGGTCCTCAGACCAGTCTCCACCGCCAACCACATTTCCGGCGCGCGCAGTGGCCAGGGCGACGCGGTGCTCGTCAATGCGGTCCACCGGGAAGAAGGAACTGCGGTAGGCCGAGCACACCATTTCGGCGCATGCTTTGCTTGAGGAGTACGGGTCAAATCCGCCTAGAATGTCAGTCTCGCGATAAGGCCAGACCCATTCCTGATTCTGATAGCACTTATCTGTTGAGACGCACACCACTACACGTACACTCGAAGTTTTTCGAACCGCTTCAAGCACGTTTGCCGTGCCCATGACATTGGTTGAATAAGTGCCCAAAGGATCAGCATACGAGCGCCGCACGATGGGTTGCGCGGCAAGATGAAAAACAACCTCAGGAGCAAACTCCGTCATTGAGGATTCGAGGCTGGCATAGTCCCGAATATCGCCGCGAATGTCATCTAGAACGGTGGCCACGGACGCTGCCGTGAATAGATTGGGTTCGGTTGGCGGGGCGAGCGCGTATCCCCGTATCTGAGCTCCCCGGCGGGCAAGCCAGAGTGCGAGCCAGCTTCCTTTGAACCCCGTGTGACCGGTGAGGAAGACGCGTCGGCCGCGCCATTGGCTTACCACGTCTTCCACGGTGCTCTCCCGCTCGCCCACAGCTCTTCAAGCTTCTGCTTGTCACGCAATGTGTCCATGGGCTGCCAGAATCCGCTATGGAAATAGGCCTGCACCTGCCCTTCCCGGGTCAGGTTTTGCATTGGCTCGCTTTCAAACATGGTTGCTTCGCTGTGGATCTCATTCAAGGCCGCAGGCGAGAGGACAAAGAAACCGCCATTGATCCAGCCGCCCTCTCCTTTCGGCTTCTCCTGGAATTCTGAAATGGCCGTTCCCTCGACAACCAAACCGCCAAAGCGCGCGGGAGGCTGAACAGCGGTCACCGTCACCAGTTTTCCGTGTTTCCGGTGGAAGGCAATGGTCGCGCTAATGTCAATGTCGCTGACGCCGTCTCCATATGTGACGCAAAAGGCTTCTTCACCCTCCAGATAGCGCGCCACCTTTTGCAGCCGGCCTCCGGTGCCTGCATTATCGCCGGTATCCACGAGCGTGATCTTCCATGGTTCGGCGACACTCTGATGTACTTGGGTGCGATTTTCGCGCATGTCGAATGTCACATCGGACATGTGGAGGAAGTAATTGGCGAAATACTCTTTGATCAGGTATCCCTTGTAGCCGCAGCAGATGACGAAATCGTTGATGCCGTGCTGGGAATAGATTTTGAGTATGTGCCAGAGGATGGGCCGGCCGCCTATCTCTATCATGGGTTTGGGACGCGAGACGGTTTCTTCGCTCAACCGTGTTCCCTGCCCGCCAGCCAGAATAACTGCTTTCATTCCCGTTTCTTAGCATCCTTTAGATAAGTATTCGCTAGCCAATAGCGTACATCACTGGATTCTGATTGTGTATGCTTAGCTTACTTATTGTCGATGACGGATAGAGCAGACCATCTTCGGCGGCAAATCCTCGACCTTTCCGCCGAGTATTTTGCTGAGGCCTTTCCGGCGGCCGAGTTCAAACCCGGCGAATCGCCCGTACCCGTGTCGGGCAAGGTGATTGACGGTGGCGATCTGAGTTCTGTGGTTGATTCGGCGCTGGACTGCTGGTTTACGACAGGACGCTTTGCCGAAGAGTTTGAGCGAAAACTCGCTCGCTTTGTTGGGGTCCGCTCGGCATCGCTGGTGAACTCCGGGTCGTCTGCCAACCTGCTCGCCATCAGTTCGCTCACCTCGCCAAAGCTTGGCGACCGCCGACTCAAGCCAGGTGACGAAGTCATCACGGTAGCGGCGGCTTTCCCGACTACCGTGAATCCGATTATTCAAAATCGCCTGGTACCGGTTTTTGTGGATGTTACGGTGCCGACTTACGAGATTGATGTGAGCCAGTTGGAAGCGGCGCGCAGCGAGAGAACCAGGGCGGTGTTTATTGCGCACACGCTGGGGAATGTGTTTGACCTCGATGCCGTGACGGAGTTTGTGAAGAAGCACGATCTGTGGCTGATTGAGGATTGTTGCGATGCGCTTGGTTCCAAATGGAAGGGACGCAATGTAGGTACTTTTGGCGACATCGCAACCGTCAGCTTTTATCCCGCGCACCATATCACCATGGGCGAAGGCGGCGCTGTACTAACAGACAAGCCCGCCCTGAAGACGCTCATCGAATCATTCCGCGACTGGGGACGCGATTGCTGGTGCGATCCCGGCAAAGAAAATACCTGCGGCAAGCGTTTCGACTGGCAACTCGGCAGCCTGCCGTGCGGATACGACCACAAGTACACCTACTCGCACATTGGATACAACCTGAAGGCCACCGACATGCAGGCGGCGCTGGGGCTCTCACAGATTGAAAAGCTGCCTTTCTTTATTGAACGCCGCAAGGAGAACTTCCGCTATCTCTCGATCGCGCTCAAATCGATGGAAGGCTGCCTGATACTGCCCGAGGCTACTCCGGGCTCTGATCCGGCGTGGTTTGGCTTTCCAATCGCGGTTCGCGAGGATGCGAGCTTTAGGCGCGAAGATCTAATCCGTGAACTTGAAGCGAAGAAGATCGCCACGAGACTGCTGTTCGGAGGCAATTTGCTAAGACAGCCCGCTTACGAAGGCTGCGAGGTTCGCGTCGTCGGCTCATTGCCGAATACCGATTTCGTGATGAACAACGTGTTTTGGATCGGCGTGTATCCGGGACTGACGAAACCGATGCTGGATTATGTTGTAGAAGTGATAACCGGCTTTGCTTCGAACCCAAGTCTGCACGGGCTCGCAAAGCGCGTCCCGGTTGGGTAACAGGACAAAACATCAGCGATACCATGCGGCGGTTCGGCGGATCGCTTCTCTTAGCCCAATTGACTGACGCAACCCCAGGCAATCATCCGCGTTGCTAACGTCAGGAACATACTGCAAACGGGGTGCACCGGCAGTCGGCGTCTCGGCAACCGTTACTTCGAGCCGGGGGTCGAGTTCTTCAACTACGACCTGAGCCAAATCGCGAATACTGATGGCTTCTTCGGACCCGACATTGAACACGTGGGGATTCGACCCCGGCAGGGATTCACTTAGCAGCATTGTCCATAGCCAGACGGCGAGGTCGGCCGCATAGAGATAGGAACGCATCGGCGTGCCGTCGCCTCGGACCGCGATGTTCCTGCCCGCCAGGGCGTCCCCAATGAAATTGCCGATTGCAAAGTGCTGGTCTAATGGCAGGTGTGGACCCACAAACGCGAAGCATCGCGCAATGATGAGGTCAATCTCCGATTCCCGCGCATACAGGGCGCACATCTGTTCTGAGACCCGCTTGCCCTCTGCGTAGGCTGCATTTGGATCGAGCCAATCCGGCCCTCCAAGGTAACTCTCGGGGATATGGCTCAGATTCTGCGGTTGTCGCCCGTAGACCGCGCCGGAACTTGTCAGGAGAAATCTCTTTGCACCGCACGCCTTGGCAAACTCAAGCATGTGCCTGGTGCCATTAAGCAGGGTGCTCAACAATTCGAGGGGCTGGCTGGCCGCAGCCGCGGACGTTGGCGCCGCGGCATGAATGACGTATTCGAACTCCTCCCGGGGAAGGTCGAAATCACGAACATCTCCCTGGAGGAGCCGGATGCAGGGCTCGCTGGCAAGGTGCGGCATTCTTTGGGCGAATGCCGCCGGGTTGCGGCTGAGAACCGTCGCGGTGAGGCCGAGCGTAAGCTCGCGATTGCACCAGGCCAGGCTTTCCAGCAGCCACGCGCCAAAAAATCCCGTTGCGCCCGATAGGAAGACATTCCGCCCGCGCGCTTTCTCCCATAGGGGCAGGGTGTGCTTGAGGATGTGGCCCAAATCTTCAGCGGGCAGCGGCTTCATGCATTCAGCTTAAACCTCGTGCACTACGTGGTGCGGAATACGGGAGCGACCGGGCATATTAGATTCCACCTTCGTGTGGTTGTGGTACCTTCGGTAACCATGGTGAAATGATTCTCTGGCCGGGATACCTTGCCTCAGCTACAGTCATTTCCGGGGATTTTGGGTCTAAATTACCCAACTCCGTTCGTTGCCATGGCGGCCGCTGCCGGGCAGCAGCACAAGGAGCGAATCAACCATGAGTACAGTTCGAGTCGGCGAGAGGCAGATTGGCGACGATCAGCCCTGTTTCATCATCGCGGAGATTGGTATCAACCACAACGGCGATATTGATTTCGCGAAGCGGTTGATTAGCGTTGCCGTAGCTGCAGGGTGCGACGCCGTGAAGTTTCAGAAACGCACGGTTGAAGTGGTGTACACACCTGAAGAACTAGCCAAACCGCGTGAGAATCCCTTTGGGCCGACCAACGGCGACTTGAAACATGGCCTTGAATTCGGACAGGAAGAATATTCTGAAATCGACAAATTTTGCAAGTCAGTAAAGATGACCTGGTTCGCCTCTCCGTGGGATGAGGGCTCAGTCGATTTTCTTGAGCAGTTCAAGCCTCCGGTGCACAAGATAGCCTCGGCGTCGCTCACTGACGACAACCTGCTGCGGCACGTTCGCAAGACCGGCAAGCCGATCATTCTATCGACCGGAATGAGCACCTACGACGAGATCGATCATGCTGTCGAGGTTCTTGGAAAAGATGACTTGATTTTGATGCACGCAACCAGCACCTACCCGGCTAACTACGACGAGTTGAATCTCCGTGCCATCCCGGTTATGGCGTCGCGTTACGGTGTGCCGGTGGGCTATTCAGGGCACGAAACCGGGATTCCGACCAGTGTGTGCGCCGCCGCGCTGGGAGCCTGTTGTGTAGAACGCCACATTACCATGGACCGCGCGGGTTGGGGCAGCGATCAGGCCGCTTCGCTGGAGCCAAACGGCATCACCCGCCTGGTGCGCGACATTCGCCTTTGGGAGCAGTCAAAGGGCGACGGCGTGAAGCGCGTGTACGAGCGCGAATTTCCCATTATCAAAAAGCTTCGCCGTGTCGGCGCGGCAGTCTAGACAGGCGCAATGGAAGCCAATCCCCTCAACGGTGATCTCGAACGGATCCGCGCACTCGTGTTCGACGTGGATGGGGTGCTGACTGACGGCGGCGTCTGGTGGGGGCCTGGCGGCGAGGAGTGGAAGCGCTTCTGCTTCGCAGACATCATGGGGATATCTTTGGCGCGCCGTGCCGGCTTCGAACTGGGGCTGATCTCCGGCGAAGACAGCACGCTGGTGAGCCGTTATGCGGAAAAGATGCACATCCGCCACGTAATAAAA
>Ga0302187_10003306_pt1 | contig 13112 bp, 11 predicted proteins | sample II_Bog_E1_3_FD_202120 | JGI IMG/M metagenome (GOLD analysis project Ga0302187, IMG submission 202120) | Peat permafrost microbial communities from Stordalen Mire near Abisko, Sweden - II_Bog_E1_3 | ecosystem: Environmental > Terrestrial > Soil > Wetlands > Peat | place: Sweden: Abisko...
TCATGGTTTCGATGTATCTGCCATTCGGACCTCTCTTTGTTCTGGCAACTCTTTACTATTTCGTGAGGTATCCCCGCGATGTTCTAACGAGCATCATCGGTTTATTTGTCCTGTTTCATGTGCTCATTGGACACAAGGAGGTTCGGTTTCTGATGCCGATGTTAGGTTTTTTACCGTTGATATTAATGGTCGTGACAGCAGATCTTGTTAGGCAATTCGACTGGTTTGCACATCATCTTAAAAAAATCGCGGCCATTATTTGGATCATTAATCTCCTCGCGTGCCTGAGTCTGCTCATACCTGCTGCAACCGAAATCGGCGGATGGCGTTATCTCTACGATCACTACAGAAAGCCCACGCTTGTTTACTATAACGCCAGTGTTAATCAGAAGCTGCTTTTTTATAAAAAAATGAATCTTCAGTTACTCCTCTACAAAGGCGGCGAACCGACACCCCTCCCAAGCGGTTATAATGTCCTGATCGCTATGAATGCCAACAGCAACGAGGCAAAACCGAAAAGCCCCTTGGTTTACACTTTCTTCCCATTTAACTTATCTACGGTCTTGCCCCCGGCCATCGTGCATGCCGTTGGGCATTTCGATCTTTATGAATTGAAAAACATTGAGGCTGATTAGCGGCGTTTGAGAAAAGGGTTTGAGTCGAGTGGTTTTGGCTCAATTCAGGTTATTCACGGCATCGCCAATCACGACATTCGCCAGGAGGACACGATCCGCCACCCTCAGCACAAAGCAGAAAATGGCGAACTTGCCCGATACGACTGCGTGGCAATAAATTCTCCATTCCACCAGAACTACATCAAGAAGGATATCGAGTATCCCGGATGCTTCGCTTCTTGGCGTTGACTCCTCTCTGCTACCTCTTCGCGATCGGCGTCCCGTCCAGTCTGTACTTCTCGTTCAACTCCAGCCGTAGGTAGTCCCACACCACTCCGCTCTGCAAATTGCCCGCAGGCACCGTGAACGTCATCGTGTTTTCCCCGGGCTTTAGCAGCGCCGCGTCAAACGTCAGCGTTCGCTCCTGTAACAGCCCCTTGTTCGAGTTGTACCGGATCGTGTTCGTCGTTATCAGCGGCGCGTTGTTCGCATTGTTGCCACCCCCGATCGCCCCGATGCTCTGTCCGTTCAACGTCACCGCTAGTTGGCTGATCGCGTTTACCCCCGCCAGTGCCACGCGCAGCGCCGCGTATCCCTGCGCCGACTTCGCCATGTTGAAATTGACCGTCCACACAGTCGCCCGTCCCATCCCGTAAATCGCCCATGGCCCGTGCGTGTTGCTCTGCGGATACTGGCTCAGTGTCTCTCCCTTCACCCACCCAAAAGGCTGGTTCGCCGGGTCCTTCGCCGCCGGATTCACAAATGACAAGTTCGTCGCGTGCGGCACTTCCTCGAAAAACCAGTCCTTGCGGTAGTCGCTCTTCCCGATCGTGTAGGTGATGTCGTTCGGGAACAGCAGCGCGTACCGCATGTTCCAGCCCCACAACCAGTAGTTTGCCCCGTCTCCCTTGAAAAATTTGTCCCCGGTCCGATCCGGATAGCCGATCTCCCACAGTTGCGTGCCATATCGCACCGGCTTCCACTCAAGTTTCCCCAGGTCCAGTGATTTCCTCGGCTCCACGGTGATGTTCGCCTGCGTAAACTCCCCGAGCACCCCGTCTGCGTACGCTCGCAGCGTGTAGTTCCCTGGACGCACCTTCGTGATCGTGAAATTTCCGTCCTCCATCCCGTCGTTCCAAAACTGGTAATACTTCGCATTGTGGATCCAACTCACCCGGCCGTCCTCCACATGGGTCAGGCCGACAATCAGATGCGGCAGTTTTGTCGTTGGCATCGGTGCCAGCGGGTCGTTTAAGACGAGCTTCCCGGTCACCGTCCCGCGCTCCTCCAGGTGCGGGTAGTCCACCCCGTTCACCCACGCATACGGCCACTTCATGTTTTCATTTTTCGCCTGGGCCAGCGCGTCTAGCCAGAGCGCGTTTGCGTTCGTATGCCAGCTCTCCGGCACCGTCGGGTTCCCCGCGGTTGCCTCCAGAGTGGCCAGTTCACCCGCGGTCGTTGACGCCGGTTTCTCCAGTGAATTTACATACACAAAAATCGGCCCCACCACCTTCGACCACTCCTCGCCCTCCGCAACGTTGCACCGCGCACCCGTGTCGTAGTGCCCGCCTTCCCAGTAATCCAGGATGATCGGTGTCGGGTTCCCGTTGTCGCCAAAGTGGCAGTCTAACTCGTTCTTGTACGGGCCGCCGCTCAGGTACTCGATCGTCGGGTTGATGAACCAGATCCCGACATGGTCCTTCGTGCTCGACCACCCGTAAGCCTTCGTCTTGTACTGAACCCCCGAGTAACTGTACTTGTGCTCCACCGAGTTCTTATACACTCCATTGGTCAGGATGCGCTGCTCCTTCGCGTGTACCACCACCCCCGTGCCCCAGTCCGTCGGCGCGCACTCGAGCATATTTCGGTCCGCGTCCACCGTCACCCAGTCAAACGTCTGGTTCGGGCGCACAATATACCGGCTCTCAGGGCCCACCCCGCCTCCCGGGTACCCCGCCGGATGGCTGTAAATCGCATACGTGTAAATCCCGCTCTCCCCGCGTCCCAGCGCGTACCGGATCTCGATGTCGCAATACGTCCCGCCGCCCGGCGCTCCCGGCGAGAGCTGGAAACGCCCTCCCGTCACGCCTTTGACCGACACTTCAGCCCGGTTCCCGCCGTTTTGTGCCGGATCAATCGTCACCTTTTGCGTCAACCCGCCGGACTTAGCCGCGTCAGCCGGAGTTTGCTCCCATTTTCCAGGCGTCCCCTGTTCATGCCCCAAGGTGTCCTGCCCCCGGTAGATCAGCGATTCCATACTCCCGCTGCTCTTGTCGATGGTCGCCTTCACGATCCCGTTGTCCAGCACCCACGTGAGGCCTTCATCCTGCACCGTCACCGGCCCGCCGGCCGTCTCCGCTGCCTTCAAGCCCGATCCTGCCAGCATGCTGGCGAGCGCAATTAGGGTAACCCACCGGCTCGTGCGGTGCATCAAGGGGATATTCACATTTTCCTAATGGATTGTAGTTCGGCTCGTTTTACAGTTAAATGCTCTAGCCAGTTGCTAACCAAATAAGAGGGGAAAAACCAGCCAAATGGCAAGGGACTCCAAGAGATAGGAGATTTTAGTTAAAAAACCCGTAGAAGCTTTTATTGTCAGTCTCTAAGGGTAATGAAAGTGGTGGCAGCGGTAGGATATGAACCTGCGACCTTCAGGTTATGATATTTTCAAACTATTCTCTTGTAAGAAGTTACAACTATGTCTGAGCGGTGAGATATATGCATCATTCGAGACATGTGCGAGTCTCTAGAGCAAAAAATTACTTCTTTTTTTGGGCACCGTCAGTTGATGAATCGAATTTCGTGTCATGGGCATACTCAACGGCAGGATATCAAAACCGCTCCTACAAACCAATTCGCCCGGCTGAAACGCAAAACGTGTAGACGAACCTGCACAACAAGTGAATACACTCGTTCAGACAAGCCAGGTCACTATCGCCGATCCGATGCCTTGGTTCTGAAACACGGGCTCGGTTCCACTCATCCGATCCATTTGTAATCTACGAGTCACTGCGAATCTAAAACAAGGAACTATTTTCCAAACTTCTTCTAACAATTGAATTTGCGATCGCGTGTCACAAAAGCCGACTGGAAAAGAAACCAGCGTCTCCGATCTCTTGAACTATTCTAATTTTCCAGATCATGCCGGTAAAACTTGCGCCAGCTGAATCCGTAAAATGCGATGAAGGCGAAGCAGGCCAACGGCATCAGGAAGCCAGCACGCATCGAGTAGTTGTCCGCAATCAGGCCCATGAAATACGGCAGAATCGCTCCGCCGAGAACGGCCGTCACCATCCATGATGCAGCGACCTTTGTCTTTTCCCCCAGCCCGTGAATACCTAGTGCGAAATGCGTCGGATACATGATGGACATGAAAAAATAACTTAAAAACAGCGCCGCAACCGATAGCCAGCCCAGCGGCAAAATCACCAGTGTCATCATCACGATGTTGATCACCGCATAGACGCCGAGGGTGACGTGCGGCCTGCAATAGCGTGTGATGGCGCTGCCCGAAAAACGGCCCACGGTGAAAAAAACAAACGCCACCGACAAGAAATCGCCCGCGCCGTATTCCGTGAGGCGCCAGACATCGGGTGCCTGTGAAAATTTCATCGTTGCCGGCAGAAGGTTCGCTGCCCACAACGGGAGTGCTGGCATGTAGCGATCATCTTTCATGTAGTTTACGAAAAAACTGAAGATGCCTATCTGTCCGCCGCAGTAAAGAAACTGCGAAACGATGGCCAGGACGAAGTGCCTTTCCTTGTAAAGTGGACGTTCCAGCTGCGCGCTGCTGGTGACTGGTTTGGTTTCCACCGGCGCATGGATTTCAGGAATCGGGCCGACGCTGAATACCAGCACCAATACGGCGACGATCCCAGCAACGACAAGATAAGGCATGAAGAGCGCGGCGTTGCTGGTGTTCACCACGCCGGTTTTCGAGAGTAAAAAACCGCTGGCGAGCAGCGGGCCGAGAATCCAGCCGACGGAGTTGCAGCTCTGGCCGAGGTTGATGCGCGCGACGGCCGATTCCGGCGGCCCGAGCACTGTGGAATAGGGATTCGCAATCGTTTCCAAAAATGTCAGGCCCGCGCCCACCACAAACAGCGCGCCGAGAAACGCCGCGAAGACCACGGCTTGCGATGCGTGAAAATTCGTCAGCGGGATAAACAGCAGCGACCCGGCAATAACCGTCACCAAACCGGTAAGGATTCCGGCACGATAGCCAAATCGCCGCGCGACCCAGCCGGACGGTAGCGCCATGAAGAAATATGCCCCATACCAAACTGCCTGCACAAACGTCGAGTGCGCCTTGGACACTCCAAGCGAGTTCTGAAATTGCTTGTTCAGCACGTCAATCATGCTGTTGCAAAGGGCCGAAAGCAGGAACAGCGAGCAGACCAGTGCGAACGTAACGGCACGGTTCTTGCCGTCAGGCGTGATGAAGATTTTATTGGCCATAATTTATCAGGGAAGAGTGACGTGGATCTTCGTGGTAGTGGCCGGGTTGAGTGACCAATCCCGGAGCGCCACGCCAGCTTGCGCGAACGGCACAACGCGCGTCACCGTTTCGGCGACGGGATAAAGTCCCGATTCGAGAACCTGGATCACATTCGAAAAATCTTCCGGCAGCGCATTTCGCGAGCCGAGGATGTCGACTTCCTTCATGACGAAAAATTTGGTTTCGTAGGCCACCGGATGTTTCGCGTAGCCGATGTAAACAACACGACCGGAAAAACAAACCTCGGTCACTGCGGCGACAAAAGTTTCCGCTGCGCCAACAGCTTCAATGACGACATTGGGTCCTTCGCCATTCGTCAATTGCTGCAGCCATTCGTGAAGATTTTCGGTTTTGGAATTGATGACTTCCGCCGCGCCCGCTTTTTTTGCAAGCAGTAGCTTTTGGTCATCGAGATCAATGGCGATAACACGCGCCTTTTTGCGCAATGCCGCCCCCGCAATCGCACCGAGGCCGATCATGCCCGCACCAAAAACCGCCACGGTATCAGCAGCGGTTACGCGTCCACGCTCAACCGCGTGAAAACCCACGGATAACGGTTCGACCAGCGCATAGTCTTGCGCGGTTAGTTTAGGCGAATGCAGAATATTTTGCCAAGGCACGGTTACAAACTCCGTGAGCGCACCGTCGCGCTGAACACCAAGTGTCTGGTTAAACTGGCAGGCATTTGGACGCTTCGCGCGGCACGACGGACATTTGCCGCACGTCGTGTAAGGCACAACGGTGACGAGCAAGCCCGGTTTCAAATGCACCGGCACACCCTCGCTGACTTCAACGATAGTCGCCGCGATTTCATGGCCGGGGATCCGCGGATACGCAACAAGCGGATTCAAGCCGCGAAAGGTCGTCAAGTCCGAGCCGCACAGGCCGATGCGCTCGATTTTAAGCAACACCTCGCCGTTTTTCACTCCGGGTAGTGTCGTTTCGCCAAAGCTGAAGGCTTCCGGTTTATCAATCAAAAAAGTTTTCATATAAAAATAATTTTAAAAACCGATGCTCGCGCCACCGTCAATCGGCAGCACAACGCCAGTCACAAATTTCGCAGCCGGAGAACAGAGATAAACCGCCGCCCAGCCAATGTCGTGCGGTTCTCCCATGCGGTCCATCGGGGTGCGGCTGATGATTTTGGCGCGGCGCGCGGTGTCGCCGGCGAGCGCCTTTTCGAGCATCTCGGATTGAATCCAGCCCGGGGCGATAGCGTTCACGCGGACGCCCTTGCTCGACCACTCAGCCGCGAGAGCGCGCACGACGCCGAGGTAGGAGGACTTCGCGGCGGAATACGCGACCACTTGCGTCATGCCGATAAACGAAGTCATGGAAGCGGTGAAGAGAATGCTGCCATGGCCGCGTTCCAACATTCCTTTGGACGCCTCGCGGCTCAACGAAAATGCAGCGAACAGGTGTGTTTGAATCACGGATTGAAATTCAGCATCAGACGTCACCGCCGCCGGTTTTTTCAAATGCACGCCGGCGTTGTTGACCAAAATAGTCAGCGGTCCATTTTTGCTTTCCGCTTCGGAAATCAACGTCGCGACATGCGCTGGATCGGTAATGTCCACCGCGAGATAAGCGGCATTGGCACCAAGTTCCTTGCACGCGGCTTGAAGCGGTTCGAGCCGGCGTCCGACAATTGTCACGCGCGCACCGGCAGCGACGAAACATTGCGCCATCGCCAAACCAAGTCCGGTGCCACCACCGGTGATCAAGGCGTGTTCGTCGGCGAGGGAAAATATTTTTCCGAAGTCTGGTGATGTATTGCTCATAATTCGTATTTTACAAAATCCCGTATTTCTTGAACGCATCGGTGCTGGACATGCCGGCTTCGATTTCTTTGCGCACCAGTTTTTCACCGCGCGCCTTTTCGAGTGCTTTCCCGATGACTTCCTTTTCATGTTTGCGCGGCACGATGACCACGCCGTCGAGATCGCCAAAAACCAGATCGCCCGGCTCGATCCACACTCCGTCGACTTCGAGCGGACATCGGAAATCAACGACCTTCGTCCGCACACTGGAATCCTGCGCATAACGCCCGCGGCTGAACACCGGCCAGTTCTGCGACAACATTTGCGGCGTGTCACGGTGAAAACCATTAATGACCGCGCCGATCGCGCCGCGCGTGCGGGCGGTGGCTGTGAGAATTTCGCCCCAATACGCACAGCGCATGTCGCCGCCGGAGGCCACATAAATTTCGCCGGATTCGAGTTGATCGAGCGCTTCGGTGAGCAGGCCGAATGGTTTTTGCTGCGGGCCATGCACGTCAATCATCACCACCGGCATCGCGCGGCCTGCGACTTTCATCGTCTCGAGTGCGGGCTGCACTGGCTGCGGCAGAAATTGGTGACAGCACCCGATGGCGTCGAGGATATCGCCGACGACCGGCGTGTAGAGCACTTCCTTCATCAGCCGAAACAGCTCGGCGTCATTTTTCCATTCAGTGAGGGAGTCGGACATAAATATTCAGGGGTAAGTAGTTTCAGATTTTCTCGTTCTCGACGGAATTGGTGAGTGTGCCGATTTTTTCGATCTCAATACTCACCTGGTCACCGGGGCGAAGCCAGCGCGGCGGTTTTTGCGCCATGCCGACGCCGTGCGGTGTGCCGGTCAAGATCACCGTGCCTGGCAACAGCGTCGTGCTGCCGCTCAAAAACTCGATGAGTGTCGGCACGTCAAAAATCATGTCATTCGTATTCCAGTCCTGCATCACCTGGCCGTTCAGTACGGTTGAAATATTCAATGAATTCGGATTCGGAATTTCGTCGGGCGTGACGAAGCATGGGCCGAGCGGGCTGAATGTGTCGAAACTTTTGCCGCGACACCATTGTCCGCCACCGCGCTTGATCTGCCAGTCGCGCGCGCTGACATCGTTGCAACAGGTGTAGCCAAGAACATATTCCAGCGCGGTGGCACGTGAAACATTCTTGCAGGGTTTGCCTATAACAACGGCTAGTTCGCATTCATAATCCACCTCGTCGCTGCGCATGTGCTGCGGAATCTGGATAAGTTCGCCGGGATTCAGCAGCGTATTGATGCCCTTGACAAACACCACCGGGTATTCGGGGAATTGCGCGCCTGTTTCCTCCGCGTGACGGCGATAATTCAAACCAATACAGATAATGGAACTCGGTACAACTGGCGCGAGCAGTTTGGCAACTTCGGCTTTTTCCTGGGTGACTTGTGGCGAGTTGTAAATGTCCCCGGTCAATTTAAGCGCCGTGCCGTCGGCTTGTTGTGCGGCATAGCTGATATTTCCGTTTTTGTCCTGATAGTGAATGATTTTCATTTTGTAAGTTTATTTTCCCGCGCTCCAACCACCATCGAGCATTAATGTGCTGCCCGTGACCATTTCGCTTGCGTCTGCCGCGAGATAAAGCGCGGCGGCTGCGACCTCTTCCGGCCTGAGCATCCGGCCGTTCAATTGCGTCGAGGCCATGTCGCGATACGCTTTTTCAGGATCGGGGTATTCCTTCAGCCGCGCCAGTACAAACGGCGTTTCGACTCGTCCGGGACAGATGCAATTGAAGCGCACACCCGTATGTGAATGATCCAGTGCCAGGGCCTTGGTCAGGCCGACGACGGCAAATTTTGTGGTGGTGTAGGCGAGGCGTTCGCGCACCGCGATGACGCCGGCAATGGACGCCATGTTGATCACACTGCCGGATTTGTGCTCAAGCATCGTGGGAACAAAAACTTTGCAGCAGTTGAAAATGCCGCGCACGTTCACGGCAAAAAGCTTGTCCATGTCTGCTGTCGTCGTGTTGATCAACGTGCCGACGTGGCCGATGCCCGCGACGTTCGCCAGCACGTCAAGCACGCCGACGGTTTGCGCTGCACGCGCGCAGTCTTCCTCGCTCGCGACATCCAGCGAGAGAAAACTGCCGCCAATTTTTGTCGCCATGGTTTTGCCGTTCTCTTCGTCACGGTCGGCGATCCATACTTTTGCGCCGGCCTCGGCTAAAGTCGTGGCGATGGCTGCGCCGATGCCCGAAGCGCCGCCGGTCACAAGCGCGGTTTTGTTTTTCAAGTCTAACACGCTAAAATCCTTTCAGTGTTGGTTTGGAACAGTTTTTTCAGATTGGTTTCAATTTCGTCGGCAATAATGGCTTGCAAAGCGGCCAGCCAGTTTTCATTTCAGGCGCTGGGCAAACAGGACGGGCCAATAGGTTCAAACGATTTGTAGGTCAGGACAAATTCCTGATGGCCGAGTTCCTCGGATTTTGTCTGTGCGCCGCGTGCGACGGCCAATGACAGATCAAGAATTTCGCGGCCCACTTCATCCAGCGATGCGCGGCCATCGAGGATTTTCCCTGCATCCACGTCCATGTCCTCGCTCATGCGGCGATAGGTTTCGGGATTGGCGCAGACTTTGATAACGGGCGAAATCGCTGCGCCGACGACAGAGCCTCGTCCCGTGGAAAATAAAATGACGTGCGAACCGCAGGCGATGAGTTCGGCGATCTCGGCGCTGTCGTTGATGTTCGGAAAACCGAAACGCACTTCTCCGTCGGGCACGACATCGAGCAGATATAATCCGCCGCGTGGAGGAATGTCGCCAGGCTTGAGCAAGCCGGAGATGCGCGACGCACCGCTCTTGGCGTAAGCGCCCATGCTTTTTTCCTCCATCGTGGTGAGTCCTCCCTCGGCGTTGCCGGGAGCGAAGCTGCCGTGGCCTAGCACGGTGTAATATTTGGCGGCCTTAGTGACGGAATCGCGCAAAATGCCTGCGAGCTCCGGCGTGGCGGCGCGGGCGGTCATGATGTCTTCGCAGCCCATCAATTCGCCGGTCTCCTCGAAAATGCAGCTGGCCTTCTGCTCGACCAAACTGTCGAACGCGCGGCCGATGCTCGGATTGGCCGTGATGCCGCTGGTGGCATCGCTGCCGCCGCAGACCGTACCGACGATGAATTCACTAATGTGCAGCGGCACGCGGGGAACTTCCGCGACCTTCGCGAGCATGTCTTCCATCAGCTTCCGGCCTTGCTCGATGGTTTTGCGCGTTCCGCCGTTTTGCTGGATGACGAGCGTTTCGACCGGCCTGCCCGACGCGACGATGGCTTCGCTCAGCGAGTTGCGGTTGAAACTTTCGCAGCCGAGGGATAGCAAAATCACGCCCCCGACGTTCGGGTGCGTGCAGAGCGTGCGCATCATGCGAGCGGCATAGTCATTCGGATAGCAGCCGCCGAAGCCGATGAGATGCACGCCACTCTCGCGATACGGATAGACGATTTCGCGGGCAACGTGGTGTGCGCACTCGACGAGATACGCGACGACGATGTGATTGCGGATGCCTTTGCGCCCGTCTGCGCGCAGATAAGCGTTGTTAGTGATGATCATGATTTGTGGAAAAGGTTTGGCCGCTTTCGAGTGTGAAGGTCTGGATGTAATCGCTCTTCATATTGTGCAGGTGAACGTGTTCGCCGACGGCGATGTCCCGCGTGGCCGAGCCAATGGGCACGCGATACTTCAAAATCTTTTCACCGGCGGGGATGGTGCGGGCCGCGAGCTTGTGGCCAAGCGTGAGCCGGGTCGGCATGTTCACGCGCTGCCCGCCCACGGTCAGGATGTCGCCGGCTTCCAGCGTTTGAATCGCGACGAGCACGTTGTCGGCGGGATCGAGGAGCAAGAGTTTTGGATCGTGCATAATTTTCAAAATTTACGGTATTGCAGGTAGGCGTCAACCGGATCAACACCCTTGAGAATGGCTGTGCGGACTTTGTTTTCCGTACGCAACACTTCCTCCACTCGGTCGGTCACATCGGCGATGATTTCCTGCGGGATGATTAACGCGCCATCGCGGTCGGCCATGATGTAATCGCCGGTGTGAATTGTCACGCCGCCAATCACGATAGGTTCACCGAAGCCGTCGGCAACCCAGCGGCCCACGACATCACGCGGTGTGAAGTAGCGACACCAGACGCGAAAACCGATTTTCAAAATGAAACTGCTATCGCGACAACCGCCATCCACAAGGTAGCCGCGCACGCCGCGATAGGTGAACGTTTCGCTCGAAAGCTCGCCCATATGCGCGAGTGTGGAATCGTTCGGCTGGCAGACAACAACACTGCCGCCGGGCGCGCGCGAAAGCAGCTTCGTCCATTCAAGCAGCGTTGTGTGAGTGTCGAGCGTCATGTCCACGTGGCCGCTGACGGTGAAAATCCTTCCGGCCAGTACGCGTTCGGAATCAAGCGGACGGATGGTCTGCGGCAGCAGTTGATCAGGGAAACCCATCGCACGAAGCGTGTCATAAACCGCGCCGGAATAACATTTTTCCAAACGGTCGCCGTAATTTTCGTGGTAATTTATTTCAGAGTTCATTTTATGGAATAAGAAACCCCGCCGCAATCAGCGGGGTATTGGCCAAAGAAATCGGGGAGTTTTTCTTTTTTATTATACGCCCCAAGGGGGGAATATGACCCTCATGGGATTCAAAATTGATGCCGCCGCATGCGTCAGAAACATAGCATGCCTCAACCAGCTTCATGGTTTGCAGCGCATCGGTGACGGGCGAAACCAGCGAGGCATCTTCGCCCGCGACGAAGCGTTGCAGGTTCGACATTGTGCCAATGAACGCGTCGGGGAACCAGCGTCCAATCAGCGGAACTTCGGTCCATTTTTTGTCCGAACGCGTGAAGATTTCCAAACGGTCCGGCTGGCCTCGTGGATAATCAATCAACGCGCCAATCGTCGCGATGGCGCAACCCTCCGTGCCTTCGACGCGAATCGTCGCTGCCTCATGGCTCGGGCCGAACGGATGGCAATGATTGATTGAAAGGCAGCAGCGGATCAAATCGCCGTAGTCCAGAATGATGCTGGAGCGTGTGCTGGCGAGGTTGGGAAAATGCGGATGCTTCACCGTGCGGGCGAAAACGCGCGTCGGATCACCGAGCAGCATCCGGATCGTGTCGAGATAATGCACCGTGTGGATTTGGATTTCGACGCGCGACTCCGTTAGTAGAAACGGAAATGCTTCCCACGGCGTTGCGACGTTCAGCCGGACTTCGATTTCGACAAGTTCACCGAGTTCGCCGTGCTTGACGAGATCCTGAATCGCGAGAATGGAAGGGCAGAATCGAAATTGAAAATTCACCGCCGCACGTAATTTCTTCCGTTCGCAGATCGCCACGATGCGCTTGGCCATGTCGAGCGAATTGCCCATCGGCTTTTGCGATAGCACTGCTGCGCCATCGGGCAGTAGTTCGAGTGCGGCCTCTTGAGATTGAGGGGGAACACCGAGATCAAAGATGGCGTTGGGGACGGCGATGGCTTCGACGACGGAATTAAATACGCGTGGCAGAACAAATTCCTTCGCACGTGCCTCGGCGACTTCGCGTCGTAAATCGAAAACGCCCGCGACAGGAAAACCGGCCTTACGATATGCCGGCAGATGCGCATCCCGCACGATGTCGCCTGCGCCGATGACGACGATGGGTCGCGGACACGAAGGAGGAGTCCAGCACTGGACAAGTTGGGGGGCATTCAATTTCATTACAGGACGCCAATCAGAAATGCACGCAAGCATCCAGGATGTTGCGATGCGTTTAGATGATTCGACGACTTTAATCATCTTATTAACAGCATGGTCAGACAGCCAGCGGTGCGACATTGAATATCTTCTTAATAAAATGGACAATATTAACCTACAGGCACTAAATGATAACCTTACGGAAGCGTAGGGCTGGCACTAATAGGAAGACCACACATGGTTGAAAACATAAATCTTAATCTGTTGTCCGGCGGATTTTTCCGCTGCGATCCCGCATGGTCGCGCAAGGCAAACTCCCTTGACCGCTGCTATAAGGTCTACTTCCCGGTCTCCGGAGAGGCATCGCTGACGATGGAAACTGGTGATTATGAGGTAAAGACAGGACAGGTTTATTTTATTTCTGGATTCAAGTTGCGTCGGCAATTCTGCGCCGGGCAGATGAAGGTCTACTGGCTCCATTTCGTTCCAGAATCATTCTATTTGCGTCATCTATTGGATCGAC
>Ga0302187_10003312_pt1 | contig 13091 bp, 4 predicted proteins | sample II_Bog_E1_3_FD_202120 | JGI IMG/M metagenome (GOLD analysis project Ga0302187, IMG submission 202120) | Peat permafrost microbial communities from Stordalen Mire near Abisko, Sweden - II_Bog_E1_3 | ecosystem: Environmental > Terrestrial > Soil > Wetlands > Peat | place: Sweden: Abisko, Stordalen...
TGAGGAACATGTTATAAAACGCCGGGTCGAAGTTGACGGAGAAGCCGCTGCGGATGACCAGCTTCTTGTCGAAGGCAGGATTGTATGCCAGTCCAAGGCGAGGCTGGAATTGTTTCCAATGGTCCGGCGTCTCGCCGACGGTGCGGACCGAGAGGGGCAACGACTGATCCCAGAAAGCCGTTGTGGCATTGGATTCGCGCGCCACGGTTTCGTTATGCAGCAGGTTCACTGCCTGTCCGAAGAACTCCCAGCGCAAGCCGAGGTTCAGGGTCAGATCCGGCTTGATCTTGTAGTCGTCCTGGAAGTAGAGGGCGGCGTCCGGCTCAGTGAATTTGGTGGTGAAGCCGTTGCTGTTGCCAAGGGTGAGGGAGTTGGTGGTGCCGCTCATGAAGTTGCCGAAGCTGGTAAAGGAGAAAGCCCCGTTGTAGTCGGGCAGGAAGGGGTTGGGCGAGTTCTGGTAGGCCCATTCTCCACCAAACAGGATGGTCTGCTTGCCCTTGCTCCAGGTGACGTTATCCTGCACCTGGGTTACCTTCACCGTGCGGCCCTGGGGGATGTTGGTGGCATAGCCGAATCCCAGCATGGACATCGGCTTGCCGCTGGCGGGGTCGGTGATCTTGCCGCCAATGCCTATGGAGGCACTGCATTGGTCGGGTGTTGTCCACACGCACTCGGGGTTGGCGCCGCCCTGGAACAAGATCGCGGTCTGTTGGAAGGAGTAGCGAACCTGGTTCACGAACGAGGGGGTGAGGGTGTGGCTCCAGTCACCACCGACCGAATGGGCGATGTCTGGCACGTTATACCAACTACCCGCGACTACGCTGCCGCCGGCATTGATAAAGGGGTTGTTCTGGTAGAAGTAGCGGACGAAGAAATGGTCCTTGGTTGTGGGCGCCCAATCCATGCGCTCCAAGAGCTCCTCGTCGTTCGAAAGCGAGGGCACGCTGCGACCGATCTCCGCCATCTCGATGTTCGCTTTCGTCGCCCCAACCGTGACCGGCAGGCTGACGGGATTGCCTACGGCTTCCGGGTTACCGGTTTTGACGGAGTAGGGGCCGTCGTTGACGAGCGCCGCTACGCCGGGATCACCGGGGAAGGCGGCCGCGAGCTGGGTTAAGCCGGTGGCGTCCGGAGTGACCGTGGACGGCCCGCTGAGGGACTCGCCGCCGGCCTGGCGGAATCGAATCCAGTAACCACTTGAAAAGAACCACAACTTGTCTTTGAAGTAAGGAACTGGCCCGCCAATGGTGAATCCAAATTTGTTCTGCACGAACCGTGGCAGCGTGGGGGTGACACAGCCATTGGTGCCAGCCGCAACGCCGGCAGCGCAGAAGCCGAAGTAGGGCGACTTCTGGCCCTGGGCGAATGACTCGCCCCAGTTTCCTTCGTAGAATTCGAAGCCCGAGCCGTGGTAGGTGTTGGTGCCGGACTTGGTGAGGTAGTTGACCACCGAGCCCGCATTGCGCCCGTATTGCGCGCTGAAGTTGTTGGTGATGACTTCAATTCCGCTCAGCGCATCCTGATTGCTGAAGAAGACCTGGGGACCGGCGACCGAGTTGTCGTTGTTCGACTGGCCGTCGAGTTCGAAGTTGTTGGAACGTCCGCGCTGACCCTGGGAAGAGAAGCCGCCATACGATCCGTTGGAGTTGGAAAAGCTGTTGTCGTGGGTAATGGACACACCAGGCTGTAGCAGTGCCACGGTATCGAAGCCGCCGCCGAAGGGCAGATTCTCCAACGCCTCAGACTCGAGTGTCACCGACAGCTGGGACTGTTCCGTGCTGAGCATGGGGGCCACTGCGCTGGCCTCAACCGTTTCCATGCCTTTGCCGATCTTCATCGACTCGTTGCCTAGCGACAGCGTGCCAATTGTGACATTGACGTCGTTGACGGTGAGCGTGTCAAAGCCCGTCACCGAGATGGTTACCGTGTAGGAGCCCAGGGGCATTGCCTGGAAGCTGAATTCGCCGTTTGCCCGCGCGGTTTGCGTATATTTTTCGCCCGTGGATTTATTCACGGCGGCAATAGACGCCCCAGATAGAACCGCACCTGCCGGATCAACTACGGTGCCATTAATTCCGCCGGTCGTAATGCCCTGGCCCCTCGCTGAGAGTGCCGCGAAGGAACTAAGAAAAAGCATCGTGAGAATCAATTCCGGAAGGAATAAACGCCGGAGTAAACTTAGCGTGTGCTGGCGCATGAGCCATCTCCTTGATTTGAGTAAGCAGACTAATGGGACGTTGTGAATGCAGTTGAAAGGCGGGAACTTCTGGTATTGGCGGATGCGTTGCAATTTTCATGCCAAAGCTGAAGGAGTGCGTCGCGCTCGGCGTGAACTATTAATAATCATTGAATATAGGGGCAGTTTCCAGTAAACGATTTTGCCCGAGACACGTCTAACTGCGGTCGATATGTTATCCGTATTTCCATAACTTTCTATGAGTTCCTGTATTTGTAGAATTGCCTGGCAAGGCAATTCGTCGCCCGAGTGACACGACAACAAATCATAGAAGGGAAATCCAAAGGGCGTCCCGTTGAGGACGCCCTTTGGATTTCATTGTTGAGGAAATGGCTTCTCAGAATACGAGCTTCAGCGCGAGCTGAACGTTGCGCCGCTCGTCGGCGGACGATGCGCTGTAGCCATTGGGCGTTCCCTTGAGTGCAATCACCTCCTGGTCGCCGGTGCCATAGTAGTAGGAATCATAGGCGTTGGCATACAGGTTGTGATGGTTGAGGACGTTGTAGAACTCGCTTCGGAGTTGGAGGTTGTAACGCTCGCCGATTCGGATGTTCTTATAGGCGCCCAAGTCGACATTCCAGTTGACCGGATCGTAGAACTGATCCTTGCCCATGCCAACGACCTGGTAACTCCCTGTGCTTGAGATGGTCGGGAAGTCGTCTACGCCCACGATTGGATCCACGTAGGCGTTGTGGCTGGCGGCTGGAATCCCCACATAGTTGTATACATTTGCGGATCCAGGCATTCCCCCATAGGAGACGGGACCGCCCTTGTATTTCAGACCCGAAACAGGAAGAATGCGATCGCAGGAGTAGAGTGAGTTGGTGCAATCGTAGATGGTGAAAGGCGTTCCTGTGCGCCAATTAAAGATCGCGGGAAACTCGATTCCGCCCAGCACCGAGTGTAATAACGGCTGGCTCTTGAATTCCAGGAACTTGGGCTCATAGATCTCTTCCACAACCAAACGGTTACGGACATCGTAATCCGAGTTACCGCGATCAAGCCCGGGGTTAAAGGGATTGGTGTAGCCCAGGTTGAAGCTGTTATTGGACTCGCTGAACGTGGTGCTCAAATCGTCGAGCGCGTGGGAAATGGTGTAGTTTGCTGTCAACTGCAATCCATACTTGTGGAAGTTTGTGTCTTCGACCTTGAAGTTAACGCCGTTGTAATAGCTGTCGGCGTTGGATTCGCGGACATTGATGCTTCCGTATTGCAGGTTCAGGGGGTCGCCCGCAGTGGCGCCTGACATGGAATCCCCGAGGTACACATTGCCCGAATAGAGCTTGTTGATGTTTGCGATCGAATACAAACGAAGGCCGCGCGTGCCGGTGTAGGCGATAGACACCAAGGTGCCGGGGGCAACTTGCCGCTCGATCAACAGGTCGTATTGGTAATCGTAGGCGGTTTTCATGTGCGGATCGAGAGCGCGCAATTCAACCGGCGGCAGGCCCATGGTGGTTCCGGCAGCGCCCTGGAGCGGCGCGTAGTTGTTGTTTGAAATCGTGAATTGCCCCTGTCCGGCCGTATTTGAAACTAAATCGATGACGCCGAAGTAGGGAGGATTGAACAGAGTGTTGTACGTGACGTTGCCGAAGTTGCGCTCATAAGCGATTCCAAATCCGCCGCGAACCGCGGTTTTTCCGTCGCCAAAGACATCCCATGCAAATCCAACCCTGGGTGCGTAGTTGGACAGATCCTTGGCGATTAGCCCGTGGATTGGGCTGGATGGGGCCGGCATGACCGAACCATTGCGGATTTGCTCAAATTGGTTGTCTCCGGAACCGAGGTAGAAGTTGGTGTCGAGGCCCGGCTTGGTGTTGTGCTGCACGCCGTAGTACTCCCAGCGGAGGCCGAAGTCCAGGGTGAGGTGCGGTTTGACCTTGTAGGTGTCCGCAACGTACCAGTTGCCGTCGTTAAAGGTGTTCTCGTGGGTGAAGTCGGGCGGGCCCACGGGGAGGGTGATTTCGCAGGCGGGTGTCGGCGCTGAGTTGATGGGGCACGGGTAAGCGCCACCCGGATTGATTGCCACGTTGTAGGAGTAGAGGGTTCCGTTCTCAAGTGCGGTTACACCGTCAGCCACACTGCCCGGGCTTCCCAGAGACTCCGTTGCGTTCAAGTACGCCCCGAAAGTCCGGTTATCGCGGATCTGAATGAAACTGCCGCCGGCGTGGAAGGTATGCGGACCCTTGGTCCACGATATGTCGTGAATCATCTGGTAGAAGTTCTGTGGACCCTCAAAAGGAATTGAGTTCCCCGGCGAGGTGGGCAAATAGCCGGGCAGGACGACCGTCCCGCCGCTGGCTAGAGTGCTTGCTCCGTTGGTCGCATCCAGGTACAACCCCGGAACCACACCGGCCGATCCCAGAGGCTGTCCGCCGTTGGTCCTGGTGTAGGTGAACTTTGAACTAAGGATCAGGTTGGGGGTAAAGACGTGATTGATGCTAGCCAGCGCTGCTTGATCGAAATCCGTGGAGCCTGTATTGAAGCCCACGTAAGGGCTAAGCGAATTGGTCCCCGGAAAGATGTCGTCTTTATAGGCGTCGTAGCGGAAAAACATGTTAGTCTTTTCCGACACTTGATAATCGATGCGGTTGAAGCTGAACCATGAGTTGATCGGATTACCTGCGCCGGCATTGATCGGCGCGGAAATGGTCGCACTCTGGAAGGCGTTGATGGTGTTGCCGGCGTCGTCCTGCACCGGGATCGTGGCGCCAAGCGTTACGCCCGGGGCTATCTTGCCGTTTTGTGCAAAATAGGCCTGGGTGTTGGGAGCTGTGGTGGCAAGAAAGGCCGAGGTTGGCACCACGTAAGTCTGGCTGCCTGCGCTGCGAACCCGGTTCCACTCGGTATTCGAGAAGAAGAAAAGCTTGTCGCGGAACTTGGGTAGGACCGGGCCGCCAACCGAATAGCCAAATTGATTCTGCGTAAAGTGGTCAGGTGGCCCGGGATTGCCCAGCGCCGCTTCCGCGTCTTCTTCAAACGTGTTTGCGGCCAACGCCGAGACGCGGTTGAACTCGTAAAGCGTGCCGTGATACTTATTCGTTCCGCTCTTGGTGACCAGGTTCACGATGCCGCCGGACGCGCGCCCATACTGTGCGTCGAATCCATTGGTGACAATCCGGTACTCGCTGACGGAGTCGAGGGGGACAGTCGAGGCGACGCTCTGCGAAAACAGATCGACGTTCTCCACGCCATCCAGCAGGATCTCGGTACTGGCGGCGCGCGTCCCGCTGAAGGATACGCCTACGCCGCGCCCGGTGGAACCATTGGGGTCGGCTGAGACGCTGCCCGACAAATTTACGAAGTCATACGGATTTCGGGTCAAGCTCGGAAGCTCCGAAATCTGCATGGGCGAGATGACTTCCGAGACCTCCGAGTCGGTGGTGTTGACCTCCGCGCCGACATCTGACGCGCTCACTTCCACCGAGGTAATCTGCGCACCGACTGTGAGCTTGGCGTCGAGGGTAAGGTGACCGCCAACGGTGATGGCAACATTTTGTTTGAAAACCCCGAACCCGGCAGCCTCGATGGTGACCGTGTAGGTACCCGACGGAAGCTCAGTGAACCGATACTCGCCAGCGGAGTTGGTTTGCGCCTGGTGGGTCAGGCCGTTGGCCGTATTCAATACGGTGACCTTTGCCGCGGCAAGCGCCGCGCCGGAGCCGTCGGAAACTGTGCCCTGGGCTGAACCATAGTCGGCCTGGGCATACGCTGAGGGCGGTGTTATGTTGACCACGAGTCCGGTGGCTACAAAAAAGCTCAATGCAATCGCCGCGCTTTGCAGACGTGTCGAACGCAAAAGCATGGACAATTGTGGTAATGAGGACAACCGATTAAGACGGAAAAGCTGGCGCATCTGGCGTCTCCTGGAATGGAATTGAAGGAAAGTGAAATGGTCGTGAGAGGGACCGAGATTGGACCGAGACGGAATCGAAATGGTATTTGCGCTGATCATGCAATTTTCATGCCAAAGAATTGCGCGCGCCAGAGAAGTCTTCGCGATCAGCACCCAAGCCCTTGGAGGGGCATGGTTTACCGCAGGAATCCGCGCAAATCAAGAGTGCCTGTCGCGCAGCTTCTTGAGCAGTTGTTGACTCGCAAATATTAAAAACTGTAGATCCTGAAATGGTTACCTGCAGATTGTAAATGCTTTCCTACGCCACACCTAGCAGGCCGCTATAGACTGGTTCCTTCGATTAAGAACCTCAGGGAAATCACTATGCGCAAAGTCAATTGCAACTCTCACATGGCCTTCGGCCTGCTTCTTTTCGTAGTTTCCGCAATCCACGCTCAGACCTTCAACTCGATTCCCGGCATCGCGTTTGATTCCTCGGGGCCGGTTCTCCGCGCCCACATGGAAAGCCAAAAGCCGTTCACCGTGGCGGGCGAGCGCGGCGTGATTCTGGGGCAGCAGGATGGCACCTTCGAGGCGTGGGTACTTCCGGTGAAGCTGCTTTCGCACCTCACCATCGAAGCACGCATTCAGGGCTACTCCGTTCCCATCGACGTGAACCAGCAGGCAGCGGAGATCGAGGTTCATCCCGATCGCACCGTGATTACCTTTTCCCACATCGGCTTCACTGTGCGGCAGATCATGTTTTCGCCGAGTACGGCTGAGGCCGGCACGGGACCGATGGTGCTGTTCGAATTCGACTGTCTGCATCCGACGGACTTTACTTTGCGCTTCACGCCGGAGCTGCGCTGGATGTGGCCGGAACGCAATGAGGGGGTGCCGGGGGTGGAGTGGGTTGCCGGACCCGGCACTTCAGGCGGCTCCGAGGCCCCCAACGACAGGTCCTCGTCGTTGGGGTCGGGCTATTACGTTCTGCATTCCGATTATCCCGACCTGGCGGGCGCTGTCACCATCCCCGGCGCCGCGCCTGGCATCCTCGCTCCTTATCAGGAGCGGCCGCAGGTGTATCCCGTGGAGTTCAACCTGCACATTGACCCGGCGCGGGATCATGGCCGGCTATTTCCGCTGCTGATGGCCGTGGGAACTACGCCTGCCGCGGCTACCAGCGGTGCGCTGGGCGCGACGTTGGCTCAACTCAATGCGGGAGTCGCCGGATCGTATGCGGCTCATGCCAAGGCTTACGACGACTTGCTCGCGCACTCCACAACCATCGAGACGCCCGACAAGGCGCTGAACGAGGCCTTTCAGTGGGCCGAGATTTCCATTGAACAGCTCCGCACGCGGGTTCAAGGGACAAACGAGACCGCGCTGGTTGCGGGCTACTACGCATCCGGCGATTCGGCGCGGCCAGGCTTCGGATGGTTCTTTGGGCGCGATGCACTCTACACGCTTTACGCCGTGAACGGCTATGGCGACTTTGCGCTCTCGAAGGCGGAGTTGGAATTCCTGATTCATCGGCAACGGGCTGACGGCAAGATCATGCATGAGTACTCGCAGACCGCCGCGGCCATCGACTGGAAGGCCTTCCCCTACATGTATGCCGCGGCTGACTCCACGCCGCTGTTCCTGCTTGCCGTCGCGGACTATGTGAAGGCAAGCGGCGATGTCGGCTTTCTCACGACGAGTCGCGAAGCTATTGAGAAGGCTTGGGCTTTTGAAACCGATCCCGCGCACGACACCGACCATGATGGGATCTATGACAACTCGCAGGGGACAGGCTGGGTGGAGAGCTGGCCCGGCGGCATGCCGCACCAGGAAATCTATCTGGCGCTGCTCGATCAGCAGGCTTCTGTTGCTATGGCCGGGATTGAAGATGCGCTGAAGGACACTGAAAAATCAGCAGCCGCAAAGAAGCGTGCGGATACTATAGCGAAAGCCATCGAGGCTGAGTATTACGATCCGGCTAAGTCGTGCTATGCCTTCAGCCGCAATGCCGACGGCTCGCAGGACCACACCAGCACTGTGTATCCGGCTCTCGCTTGGTGGAGCGGGGCTTCGATCCTTGCGCATCCTGAGGGATGCCTGAAGCAGTTTGCTGCGCATACGCTCAACACTGACTGGGGCCTGCGCGACGTTTCGAGCGACGAGAAAATCTATGACGGCATGAGCTATCACCAGGGCTCTGTGTGGCCGCTGTTCACGGGATGGGCGGCGCTGGCTGAGTATCGAGCCAACCAGCCGCTGGCCGGATACCAGATGCTGATGGAGAATGCGAACTTGACGCGCGCGCAGGATCTTGGCGCTGATACTGAATTACTGAGCGGGGATTTTTTTGTTCCTTTTGGAAGGAGCACGAGCCATCAACTGTGGTCGAGCGCGATGGTGATTACGCCTACGCTGCGGGGGTTGTTTGGGATTTCGATTGATGCGCAGACTAAGACAATTACGGTGAATCCGCATTTGCCGGCAAGTTGGGACTCCGCAGAAGTCCTAAATATACCCGTACTTGGAGGAAGTGCTGGTCTCTACTTCACAAAGAAGCCTGGTCAATTGGAGGTCTACCTGAGTGCAACCGAATCGGATGTGTGGAAACTGCGAAGCGATCTTAGTGGGGCTTCGCTTGGCCCTTTAGATAAGTCAGGCGCCAAAGCTATTCGCGCAACTCCGCAAATGGGCCTTCGAATTCCTATCCCTGAATTGGAACTCGATAATGTAGATCCAGAGATGAGCCTCATCGAAGAGGTGAGCAATAAGACTCCGAATCGTCCCGCGCCTCCCGGCGCAAGAACGACCAAGTTTCGAGTTCTCCATTCCGAAAATCAAGACCGCAAACTGACGATCACAATCGAAGGGCTTGCGGGAAGTGATGGCGTTCTCCGTGTTATCCGAAATGGCCATTTCATTCCTGAGGTGAAGACTGAACCAAGCGCGGCGCAAGATGCAAGCGTTTCGTACCGCTCCTGCGACGGTGATCGATATGCTTGCAAATGGATGCCTCTGGTTTTTCATTTCCCCTCCGGCGAAGGCTGGCAAACCATCACCGTCACGCTCACCTGGTAGCGGAGCAGTCAAGGCAATAATTTAGCGGTCCGCGGAAACTACCATTGACGCTGGTGGGAATCGCTGTGCGAACTCTAGCAGGGGCTGAAGCCCGAGTCCTCATCTTGACATCATCGGCCCGGCTGAAGCCGTGCCCTTGTTACAAAACGGGCTTCAGGCTTTGATTGGTTTTTCAGGATCGACTACGCTAGGATTTCAGGAGGCCGGAGAGCAGAAATGGGAATCTCGATTAATACCTTGATTCTCATACAGGACATCCAACTGCTGTGTTTCACGCTGGTTTTTGCCATTCTGGCATTGCAGCGATGGAGCGATGCCACCCGACGCTGGCTGCTGTACAGTTTCCTGGCCAACTGTGCCGGAGCGGTCATCGATCTGTTTCCCGGATATTTGCCCAACCTCATCCGGCACGGGATTGACCCGATGACAATTCCGCTTTCGTATGCGCTGCTGAACGTGGCATTTGTACGTTTTGAGCGGCGCGCAAAGGTGGCGATCTGGGTTTCGGCCTGCTTCTTGTTTTTGTCCCTCCCGTTTTTCGTTGTCTTGAGCGGCAATGCGAACCCGGTTTGGAGCGATTCCCTGGGCGACCTGATGATTGGGATCGAGTGTGCGATTACGCCGGCCATCCTGCTGTCGGGCAACGAGTGTGCAACCCGCGCGCCGCGGGTGCTGATGGCCGCGTTTCTTGTCCCATTTGCGGTGTTGGAGTTTGTGCGCGCCTGGGTGGCTTTTGGGATGCACCTGCTGCCCGATTCCACCTTTCCGTCGCTGGTCTTCATCAGCGCGGTGACTTACATCGTGAACGTGTCGCTGTTGCCATTGGCTGTTATCTGGATGATGAATTCGCGCCTTGAGTCGGAGCTGCAACAGCAGATTGTGGTGGACGAGCTCACGAATGTATATAACCGCAGGGGGCTGGCTCCGGCGCTGGAACGGGAACTTGCCCACTATCGGCGTTATCGGGAAGATTTCTCTTTAGTCCTGCTGGATCTTGACCACTTCAAACAACTGAACGATACCTATGGACATGCCGCGGGTGACGCGGCACTGATAGGAGTGGCAGAAATTCTTCGCGGCCGTCTTCGCGATACGGATGTGCTTGCGCGGATTGGCGGAGAGGAGTTTCTGATTCTGCTGCCCCATACGACGCTGGCCGCAGCCCAGCAGACGGTCGAGATGTTATGGCGGGCCCTACGCGAGAAAACGCTTATGCTGTCCGGCGCCTCAGTGCAGGTGACGGCAAGCTGGGGCATTGCGAACACCAGCGGATGCGCGGACACCAGTGCGCAAGAATTATTCAGGCAGGCCGACTTCGCGCTCTACCGTGCCAAGAAGAGCGGGCGGGACCGTGTGTGCATCTTCTCGCCATACGACGAGATTGGCGAGTATCAATCCTCGGCTTCGGAGTTGTATTCCGTCTGAAAAGTGCAGATAGCTTTACTTGAGTGGTATCCGATAGACCGTGACCGACTGCGCGGGCAACTGGGCAGAAAGTGTGTTGGTGCTGACGTCAATTGACGAAGAGACCGGCCCCACGTTCGTTGGGTGATCGAAGCTGTTCTCGGCTTTCAGGTCGGCACTTTCGAGCGTTGTCACCTGTGCCCTTCCAGTCGTGGTTATGCCGTCGAGCTTGATCTCGGTCGAGCGCGCCTGGGCCGTGGTGTTGACGGCGGTAACAACCAGCTCGTGCGTGCGCTCGTCGAGCGAAGCCAGTGTGTAAAGACCGGCGTCGGCCTGGGGTGTCACGGGGACCACGCGGGTTCCCACGTTGCGCGAAAAGATCTGCTGCACGTAATAGTTCGGCGTGCCGTAGGAGCGCAGGTTGTCAAACCAGATCAGGTCCGGCGTCCATTGCCACGCGTCTACGTGGGCCAGGAGCGGCGCGTAGCTCGCCATGCGGACGACATCGCCATTCCGTTCCAGTCCTGTCATGAACGCCGCTTCGGCAAGCGCCGCCTGCCAGTTGTTGCGGTTGTCGGGTCGGGCAGCCCCGGTGGTTTGTGCGGCATATTCGCCGGCAAATACTTTGGGGCCGGAGCGGTCGTAGTGGTCGTAGCGGCCACTGTTCTGTAGGAACCATTCTGGGCTCATGTAGTAGTGTTCATCCACTATGTCCGCGTCGAGCTTGCGCCAGTTGGCCCACGCGCTATCGAAGGTGTCGCCATCCGGCGATGGACCGGCGGCCACAACGAGCTGGATCTCCGGATGGCTGGCCTTCAACGCCGCCGCAAACAGCTTGTAGCGTTCCACGTAGTGCGGGCCCCACTGCTCGTTTCCCACGCCCAGCATGGCCAGGTGGAACGGCTCGGGGTGGCCCATTTGCGTGCGCAACTTGCCCCACGGAGAGGTGACCGGACCGTTGGCGAACTCGATCAGGTCCAGCGCGTCCTGGATGTACTCATGCAGATCGCTCAGCGCAGCGGTTTCGTTCGAGTTGAACTCGCAAGCCATGCCGCAGTTGAGAATGGGCAGCGGGCGCGCACCGATATCTTCTGCCAGTTGGAAGTACTCATAGAAGCCCAGGCCGAACGACTGGAAGTAGTCGGGCGTGGGACGGTGATCGAACTCATCGCTCCAGCGATTGATGATGGTCTGCCGCTCGGCGATGTCGCCAACGGTCTTCTTCCAGCGGTAACGCGTGGCTAGCTGGCGGCCCTCCACGATGCATCCGCCGGGAAAGCGCAGGAACCCAGGGTGAAGGTCAGCCAGCAACTGCACCAGGTCCGGGCGCAGGCCATTGGCGCGATGGTTCCAGGTGTCCACGGGGTAGAGAGAGACCATGTCCATGTCCAGAGTTCCCTGGGCGTCAAAGAAGAGGGTCAGGTGCGCGTGGGCAGTGGTGCCGCTGACGTGGATGAGGGTCTCATAACGCTTCCAGCTTCCATCAAAGCCGTCGAGTTTTTGGGTGCCGATTTCGTGCCCATCCGCATCGACAACCGAGGCGCGAATGGATTTGGGTCCGCTGCTGCGCACCCAGGCCGAGAAGCGGTACTCGGCGCCATTCTTGACTCCCATGCCGCGGAATCCCGCGTTGGTGAGCCCGAAGCCGGGCTCATAGTCGCGTACGCGCAAATAGTGCGGATTGCTGACATTCAGCGGCTGTTCCGTGCGAACTGCAATTTCGCCTTTGGGGCTGCCGATTCCGCCGCCGCTGAGCGCCAACTCCTCTTTCCAGCCGGCAAGAGGCTGGTTGAACTCGAAGGACCGGTTCTTCACCAGTTCAGGATAGAGGCCGCCGTCCGCGCCGAAGTTGATGTCCTCAAAGAAAATGCCGAACATCTGCGGGGAGATGGATGCGCCGGGGTGGGCAGCATCGATGGCGATGACGGCGGGGGTTTGTTGGGATTGCGAGAAAATGTTTACCGAAAAGGCGGCGAGGGCAACGGCAGCGAAAATGATTTTGGCGCGCATAGGGGTCGGGCAAATTCTACAGCCGGGATGCAATGCCATGCCAATCTCAAAAGTGAGCGGCCCGGCATCTCTGCCGGGCCGTCTTCTGATCTCTGACAACCGATCTCTGTTTTCAGATTCTCATTGGCATGAGCACATACCGGTACTTGTATTCGGCATCGGGGTCCTCGGGTCGCATCTGGCCGGCCGACTGCGAGTCCTTGAACTCAAGCCGCACCTCGCCCTCGTTGCCCAGGGCCTTGAGGAAGTCAAGAATATAGCCGGAGTTGAAGCCGACCATGATGGGGTCGCTGGCATAGGGCGTATCGATGGTGTCTTCGCTCTCGCCGCTCTCTGTCGAACTGGAGCTGATGCGCAGTTCGTTTCCTTCGAGCCGCAGCTTGATGGCGCCCGAGCGCTCATCGGCAAACTGCGCCACGCGCTGAATGGATGCGTAAAGCTCGGTGGACCGGACCACCGCAAACTTGGTGTTGTCGCGCGGCATAACGGCTTCAAAGTTGGGGAACTGACCGGACAGCTTGCGGGTGC
>Ga0302187_10003318_pt1 | contig 13078 bp, 9 predicted proteins | sample II_Bog_E1_3_FD_202120 | JGI IMG/M metagenome (GOLD analysis project Ga0302187, IMG submission 202120) | Peat permafrost microbial communities from Stordalen Mire near Abisko, Sweden - II_Bog_E1_3 | ecosystem: Environmental > Terrestrial > Soil > Wetlands > Peat | place: Sweden: Abisko, Stordalen...
TCTCCGCCGACTGCACCGTGTAGGTTTCCATCTGGCGGACGCCGTCGCGGGAGGTGACCAGTGACTTCATCTGTCCGGTGCAGGAGATATCCCCGGCCTGGTTGATGCCGCAGGTTCCGCCCGTTCCGCCGGCGCGCAGCACTGTGGCGATGCCCTTTATCACCAGCCCGGTTGAGCCGCCGCTGTTGTTGTTCAGCACCGAAATCGTGGGATGATTGGCGCTGTCGTTGTAGAAAATCCCGGCATAAACGTCGTCGCCGGTGGCGACAAGACCCGCATTGTTGGTCGTTCCAATCGAGCCGTCGGCCCATACGCCGGCGGTAAAGCCGTCCCCTTGATTGAGCGCGGTGAAGGAGTTGCTCATTCCGTTGTCGTCGGCCAGAGCACCTAAGACGCCGATCGACATGCTCGACTGCGATGCCAGGCCGATCAATCCCTTGCTGTGGAGGCCGGCGTTGAGAACTTCCAGGGCGCCGCCGGAGTCCTGGTCTACGGATACAGTGGAGGGAGCTTGAATGATCTGGCCGGCGGTGAAGGTATTGATCGTCCCCAGTTGCGCGTAGACCCCATTGAAGCTCGTCTGTAGCGAGGGTAGGGCCGCCGTCGCAATGGCGGGCGCAATATCCGTAACCAGCGTGTTCTCGTTCAATCCCACCGGCACGGTCCCGCTCGTGCCGCCGCCCGTCAATGGGCTTGTCACCGTCACCCCCGCGATCGTCCCCGGAAACGTCTGCCCGGCGGCCCAATACAAGATGCCCTTCGCATTGAAGGCCAAACCCGTCCGCACCAATCCGGCGTTGTTGGCGCCGTACATCAGGTTGAGATACGCGTAGGGGGCCGTTGTGTTATTGCCCGCCGGTGTCGCCTGCCAGCCGAAACTGAAGGTTTGCGCCGCTTTGGCGGTGCTGTTGTAAGAACTCGCCCCCCACTCCGCGATCGGCGAACTCACCCCGGCCGCCGCCGTCGCCAGCGCCGCCGGCGGAAGATTCAGCGTACCCCGCACGGTCGCTCCGCCATTCACATCCAGCGTGCTGCCGGGAGCCGTGGTGTTCAGCCCAAACTTCGGCGCAGCCGCCGTCCCTCCCTGATAAATCCCCGAGTTGCCCAGCGTCGCCGGCCCGGCCCATGAAGCCAGATAACCCGCCGTCCCCGACCCGGCCAGCGCAGCGGAGGCTTCCGGCAGAGCTGTCCGCTCGGCCTGTTCGGTCAGGGTTGCTGCCGCGGCCGCGACCGCAGCCGAGAACTGTGCCTGGGTCACAAATCCGGCCGCGGAGAGTCCGCCAAGGGTCTCGGCGTCGGCCGCTTTCATGGCGTAGGGAACGCTGCCGAGCAGGACGCGCTCGGTTTCCGGCGCCTGCTCCACGCTGACGCCGAGCCAGCGCGCCTGCCCAGCGGCAAAGAGCGATTGCGGCAGGCCGAGGGGACTGGCCGCGCCCAGCAGAACGGTGTAGGCGTCGTCTTCGCCAACGGCAATGCGCTGAGTTTCAGACCACAGCGGCTCGCCACCCTGGGCGGCGGCGTAGACGCGGAAGACAACCTCGACTGTCTCATCGGAGCGGCCCGGTAGCCGCCCCTCATACCGCATCTGCTGCGGAACGACAGCCGGAGCGAACGCCTCGCGGGCGGTTTGCGCCGTCGCTCCCGGCGAGAGCGCGGCGAATGCGGCCGAAACGATCGCAATTCCGCTCCAAAGGCTGACCGCCCACGGGCGATTCCATGTCACTTTCTTCATAGTCGTCTCTTTTCTTCACCGTCCGGGCGGGGATGGCAGCGCGTCGGCGCGGGGGAAATTTTGGTTTGAGTGCGGTCGTTGCATACAAGGCGATGCGACGGAGGCCTCACGGTATGCGATGCGCCCCCGCGGCCATCAGCCCTATAGAACCTAACCCGGAACCGTTTGTCAATCGTCTCGGGTTCGAGGAACACCTCGGCCCTCTGGGCGGGGCAGCATCTCAGCGGGCAAATCCGGGGTACAGAAAAGCTCCGCGCATGGTTTCCGCGTCGCTCTCGGAAACTCCGCACGCGCGAGCCGTGTCATGCCATCCGCCCACCTGAGCCGTGAGGTCGCCGAGGATCTTCTCCGCTTCGTCCTTCTCCAACAGAAAACGGGCATGCTGCGAGAGAAGATTCCGGGCATTTGCAAAGCGGCCGAGGCCGCCGCACTCCATGGCCAGATCGCGGCGGTCCTGGCTGACGACCGGCGAAGGCGTCAGATCGTAGGCAGGCGAGAGCCCCCACTCCGCGCCCTTGGCCAGGAAGGCGTGGTTGCGCGGGTGATCGTCGAGGTTGGAGATGAGCGCGTTGAAACACATCCGGCGGAAGAGTTCAAGCGCATCCTTCTTCGGTTCGGCCACAAAGCGCCGCAGCTCTTCGGCGAGCAGAATGTAGGACCAGCGGCCGCGGGCCGAAGAAGACTCGTCCGCGCGCAGCACGGTGAGGGCGCTGACCATGCGGGCGCGGGTGTAGCCGCCTTCAGTCCGCTCGCGGTCGAATCGCTTCACCAGCAGGACATCCTTCCCCGCGACGGTCTCGACCCGGCTCTCCGCGGCGTGGATTCCGCACTGCCGGGCCAGGCGCAGCATGGCGTGCTCCACGCGCGCCGAGTTCCAGCGGTCGTCGGGGTGGTTGAACTTCGCCAGCCACAGGCCTTCCGTGTCCTGGACGACCGTCTTGGGGCGCGCGCCGCCCATTGAGGTCCCGAGCTGGAGGAGGTCCCGCACCTGCTGGCTTTCCGGATCGGCGGGCAGTTCGTCCCGGACCATTGCGTCGGCCAACTCCTGAAGCCTGGCAAGGTCCAGCGTCTTGTTGAACTTGCGGCGCGGCGCTGGAGGAACCTTGTTCAAGCCGAAGCCGAGGGCTCCGGCCCGGTCGTCGGGCGACTCCAGCAGATAATCCAGCTCGCCGAGCAGCGGCTTGCCGGCCCGCTTCTCGATCAGCCGCCGGCCCCAAAAATCCGGACCCGCGTCGCGCAGCGCGCCAAAGACGCCGTTCAACTGGACCGTCTCGTAAGTGGCACCGGTGAGCTTCAGTTCGACCGGGTCGATGGCCACCGCCTTCGGATTTTCAAGGTACGACCGGCCATAGACGAATCGCCCGAACGGGTCGCCCTTGCGGGTCGCTCCCAGCACAAACCGGCCGGCGGTGGTGGCCGATACTTCGCCAGGGAGCGTGATGTAGACGAAGCAATCTGCGGCGCGCTTAGAAGTCATTGTCCAGCCCTCCCCCTTTGCGGGCGCGCACCTTCTCTTTGCGGGCCGCGAGAGCCAGGCCCTCTTCGTCGCGCGCCGGGTCGGCCAGGTCGCCGAAGGGCTCAAGCAGACCGTAGACCCAGAGCAGGGCGGCATACGCGGCGATGCCGGTCGAGGCCTTCCCGCCTTCCGCGTCCCGCACCTGGCGCACACCCGACCCGATCTTCTCAGCCACCTCCTCGATGGTCAGGTTTCTCCTCAGGCGGGCGACGCGGAGGTTCTGGCCAAGCTGTTTCAGGCTTTGAGCGACCGCGTAAGGCGGTGCGATTCGCAATTGGGTCTTGATCGTCATGTGCCCTCAAAAGCACGTAAACTGTGATAACGTGCCTCTGAAAGCATATTGATTTCTCGTTAAAAAAGCAAAATTAGATGCTCTGAGAAGCATCTTAAATAGGATTACATGCTTTCGAAAGCACTTTTCTTGCGAAAACCAGGATTCGCGCTCACCCCCCGATCCCGCGTCTAGCTCCAGCAGGATAAGGAAGCCGCGCCGGATTGGGAACAGGAAGCATGGTCAAAACGTATCTCCCAATCGAGCCGTCCGCATGACCGGCGACGGGAGGGCAGATTTTCCCGCACGTTTTTGGCTGGATGGTGCATGTTTATCCCTACGAATCCGACCCAAAGAAGGTCTGGTCCGTGGATGACGATGACAGCGGGCACGACAATATGGATCACTCGGCGATGCCCGGGATGAAGATGAACTGAGGTCCGCGCGCGGGCGCACCCGAGGCCAGGTTCGCGGGTACACCGCCATTTCCATCCGAAATCCGAATGTTCTCGTTTATCTCCACTCTTGGGTTGACATTCTACCCAAACAGTTGGATACTTGGGTAGAATGACGACCCAAGAGAACAACGACGACCGCATTGCCTTGCTACAGGGCACGCTCGACCTGCTGATCCTGAAAACCCTCATCCACGGCCCGCGCCACGGGCAGGGGGTGGCGCGCTCCATTCAGCGCCAGTCGGAAGACGTGTTTCTGGTGGACCACGGCTCGCTCTATGTGGCGCTGCAGCGGCTGGAAGACAAGGAGTGGATCGGCGCGGAGTGGGGCGTGAGCGAGAACAACCGCCGGGCGCGGTTTTACTCGCTGACGGCGAAGGGCCGCGAGCGGCTGGTGGAAAAGACCGGCGAGTGGCGGCGGCTGACGCGGGCGATGGGGCTGATTCTCGATTCGAGCAGCGGACTGCAAGGCGAGGAGGCATGAGCATGTTCAAGCGCAAGAGAAGTGCGGACGACTTTGCGGCGGAGATCAAGGCGCATCTGGAGCTGGAAGCCGACGAGCTCAAGCGCGAGGGGCTGGGCGACGATGAAGCTCACCGCATGGCGCGGCGCGAGTTTGGCAATGTGCAGGGGGCGCGGGAGCGCTTCTACCTGCGAGGACGATTCGAGCGTCTCGACAAGCTGCTGCGCGATCTCCGCTTCGGCTTGCGGTCGCTGCGCCAGAGCCCGGGGTTTACGGCGACGGTCATCCTGACGCTGGCGCTTGGTATCGGCGCGAACACCGCGGTCTTCAGCGTGATGAACGCGGTGCTGCTGAGAACTCTTCCAGTGGCCGATCCGGATCGACTGGTGTATCTGCGAACTTCCAACCCTCCGCGCGGAACCGGCACCATCGACTCCAATGAGACATTTTCCTACGCGGTGTACGACGCGCTCCGCCAGCAGAGCCGGGGGCTTTCACCGGTGATGGCGTACGTGCCGCTCTCAGGCAGCAAGGTCGCGGTGCGTTACGGAGCGCAACCGGAGGAGGCGGAGGGCGATATGGTCAGCGGCACGTTCTTCTCCGGCCTGGGAGTAAATCTGCCGATTGGCCGTGGCTTCAGCGAAGACGACGAGGCTCGTCATGCGCCCATTGCCGTGATCAGCTACAACTACTGGACGCGCCGGTTCGCGCGCGATCCCAAAATCCTTGGCCGGGCGCTGTTTGTCAACGGCGTGGCGATGACCATGGTGGGAGTTGCCGCGGATGGCTTTGAGGGCGTCGAGGGAAGCGGATCGACGGACTTCTGGATTCCGCTGCAGAACAGCCGGGAGCTGAATGCCTGGGGCAATCCTCCGGATGACGGCAAGCTCTATCTTGCAAATCCCACTTGGTGGTGTATGCGCCTTATCGCCCGGCTCGCTCCAGGCATTTCCAGAGAGCAGGCGGTCGCGCAACTGCAGCCGGTGTTTCAAAAGGCGGCTTATGTGGGGCTTGGGTCGCCGATGGCGGGCGAGAAGCCGCCGACTCTGAGCCTGACCGACGCGAAGAGCTTCCCAGGGTATGACCAGATGTACGGCGACCCGCTGCGCATGTTGATGGCGATGGTGGGTTTGGTACTGCTGATTGCGCTGGCCAACGTGGTGATGCTGCTGCTGGCGCGGAATGCGGCTCGGCAGCGTGAGTTTTCCGTACGGCTGGCGCTGGGTGCGGGGCGGGGCGAGTTGCTGCGGCAACTGCTTACGGAGAGCTTGATTCTGGTCACCGCCGGCGGCGCTCTGGCGTGGGCCTTTGCGGAGATGGCGACACGCTTGCTCGGCCAATGGGCGCAGATCGAGTCCAGCCTTGCGCCCGACCGGACGGTGCTGCTTTTCACGCTGGCCGTGCTGGCTCTCGCGGGAGTGCTGTTTTGCCTGGCGCCGCTGCGCGTGGCGCTGGCCGGAGGAGCGGAACTGGCGCTGAAGACCTCGGCGGCGACTTCCAACACAAACGCGGGCAAATCGCGCGCCGGAAAGACCATCGTCGCGCTGCAGATGGCGCTTTGCGTGGTGCTGCTGGTCGGCAGCGGGCTGCTCATCCGCACCTTGCGGAACTTGGAAAACACCCCTTTGGGGATGCAGGTGGACGGCCTGGTCGTCTTCGGCGTGAATCCAAACATACCGTCGCTTGCCGAGGGCCGCGTCTTCTACCGGAACCTGACGGATAGGCTGCGGGCTCTCCCCGGCGTGGAATCGGTGACCCTGTCGGAGGAGCGGCTTGGATCGTGGTGGTCCGACAACAACTCCATGCGGGTCGACGGCAAGATGCCGGACCTGCCCAGCGGAGCCTCGGACACAGTCCGCAGCAACGTGGTGGGGCCGGGCTTCTTCACTACGCTCGGCGTACCTGTGCTTGCCGGGCGGGATTTCGCCGATTCCGATACCGCGACTTCCCCGCACGTAGGCATCATCAACGAGCAATTCGCGCAGCGATTCCTGCCCAACCTGAACCCGCTGGGCCACACCATCGGCACCGATAACGGGCAATACACCATGACCATCGTCGGCGTGGTGAAGGACCACAAATACCGCAGCATCGATGAAGAGCCAATTCCGATGGCGTGGTACGAATATGCGCAGATTCCGATGGCTGGGGCGATGAATGTGGAGATGCGCCTGCACGGGGAGCCGCTGGCGATTTTGCCCGCGGCGCGCAAAGTGGTGCAGCAGCTGGACCCGAATCTGCCGCTGATCCGGCCGATGACGCAGCGCGCGCAGTTTGAAACCACCATCTCCCAGCATGTGTTGTTTGCCCGGCTTGCCGGATTCTTTGGATTCCTGGCCGTGGCGCTGGTGGCGACGGGGCTTTACGGATCACTCTCCTATCGGGTAAGCATGAGGACGGCGGAGATCGGCGTACGCATGGCCGTGGGCGCGCGGCGCGGCCAGGTGGTGTGGATGGTGGTGCGGGATGGCCTGGTGTTGATGGCGGCGGGAGTGGTGGTGGGCGTTCCGCTGGCCATGCTGGTGGGGCGCGCGTTGACTTCGTCGCTCTATGGCGTGAAGCCGCTGGATGCGGTCAGCTACCTGCTGGCTGTGGCGGGTGTGGCTGCGGTTGCCCTTGCGGCGAGCGCCCTTCCAGCGGGGCGGGCGGCAAGTATTGACCCGATGCGGGCGCTGCGGACCGAGTAGCACAGGGCCCGTTCACAAGCGTGATCGCTCGTCGTCAGGCCGAAACCGCTCAAACAGTGTGTCCGATGCCGTCCACGGCGCGGGAAAACTCAAGTCGGCGTGATGCGGGCCGGGGTGGCGAAGCTTCGACGCTCGCCCCTCGGCCCTCATGCGCCGGGCAGCTTCGGCCCAGTCCGGACGATCCGGGCGGTCCTGATGCCAATGAACCACGCTTGCCTCGTCCGCCCAGGCGGCCAGTCTGGGCATGGCATTGCGATGCGCGCCGCTCGTCATATACGCCTTCATGAGGCGCTCCTCGGTCCACAAGGTCATCGTCCAGAACGCGTGATTCTTGTCTCGCAAAAGCGCCATGGCGATACATCCATCCGCCTTGCGGACCTGCGCGATGCTGCGCTGCGAGTAAAACAAGAGCAGCGGCACATACCACCACGCGCGCGCGCGAAACCTTGTAACGCTGACCACTGGCATTTGCTCCTCCAATCAAGTGATTTGACCACGGTTACCTGGTTGCGAAGTAACCCGGCCCGCTGAGGTCGGTGAGCAGCTCCGGATGAGTTGGCTCCCAACCGAGCTCTTCGCGGGTGCGCTTGCTGGAGGAAGGATTGTCCGTCGCCGCGAAGGCCCCGAACCAACTGAAGTGCTTTGCCGCTTCCTTGGCTGATACGGACTCAACCGGAATGCTCAGTTGCCGGCCAATGACCTCGGCGATGGAACGGAACGGAATTCCCTCTTCGCCCACCCCGTGATAGCGCGCCCCGGCCACACCCTTTTCCAGCGCCAGCCGGAACAGCCGCGCCGCATCCCGCCGATGCACCGCCGGCCAGCGATTTTGCCCGTCGCCGATATAGGCGAAATGGCCTCGTTTGCGCGCGATGCCGATCAGTTGAGGCACCAGGCCGGTATCGCCCTCGCCGTGAACCGTGGGCGCGAGCCGGATCATAGTCGCGCGCACGCCCAGCGACGCCAGCGCCTCGACATTTTCCTCCGTCCTGGCGCGGCGAATGCCGGGCGAAAGCGGGTCGGGCTCATCCTCCTCGGTCGCGGGCCTGGCGGCGCGGAATCCAACGTGCGAAAGGCCCATGGTGCCAAAGGTCGTCACCAGCGGCCGTCCTGAGCCTTTCAGGGCCGCGCCAAAGGTATCGATGGCGCGCCGATCCGCTTCAGAGGCCACCGCCATGAACCGGGCGGCAATGCCGGTGGGCAATCCGCCGAAGATGACCCCCATGCGCGGCCAGAAAGGGATTTGGGAAGGCCCGTGCATGAACGCGAGATGGATCACCCCATCCGCCGCGGCGGCGGCCTTGCGCAGGCTTTCCATGTCGTCGAGGTTGCCGAGAAGTGGCTGGATGCCTTTGGCCGACAACGCCATTGCCGCCGCTTCCGTGCGCGCGAGGGCGGTGACGGAGTGTCCCGCCGCCATCAGCTCCTCAGTAACTGCCGATCCAATGAATCCCGTTGCACCTGTAACAAAAACTCGCATGTGATTTCTCCTTTTTCTGCCCGGCCGGTTTCGGTCCGTGGCCCGATGGGCTATTTCCGTGCCACTGAATTAACTCTAGCCACATGGGAAAGGACCGTCTATAATCGAAAATCCATGTTCGTTTATCAGGAGTCCAAATGGATCCGTTTTCTCAAATCATTGGGCTTTTGAAGCCGCAGGCGGTCTTCTGGCGCGTGGTTGAGACGCATGGCGCATGCACCATCCGCTTTCGCCCGACGGACGTGGTGGTCTTTGGCCAGGTCATCGAAGGGGCCTGTCGCGTTGAGCGGGAAGACGGCATCGGTTTCGACCTGGAGGCCGGTGACTTCATGCTGATGGCCGCGCCGCCCAACTGGACGATAGCGGCTTTCGGTGGGGGCATCGCTCTCGATTTCGGATCTGTGATTGAAGACCCCGGCTTGCTTCTCTCGCCGGCGCGCACGGCTCAAATGACACGGTTCATGGCCGGAAACTTCAAATTCTCAGCCGCCAACCGCGATCTCATCTCGACCCTGATGCTGCCCATTGTCCATATTCGAGCCAATGAAACGGAGGCAGGCCGGCTGGGCGCGCTCCTGACGACCTTCGGTGAAGAAGCGATTGCCGACCGGCCCGGCCGCTCGCTGGTGCTCGATCGTCTCCTGGGAGTGATCCTGATTGAGGCGCTCCGCTACCGTCCCGCCGAGATCGGAGAAGGTGGCCGGGGCCTGCTGGCTGGCCTCGCGGACCCGAAGATCGGGCGCGCGCTGCGCATCATGCATGCGGACACAAAGCGCCCATGGACTCTCGCCGCCCTCGCCCGAGAGGTGGGCATGTCGCGATCCGCGTTCGCATCGCGCTTCGCGCAGCTCGTCGGCGTTCCGCCCATCGAATACCTCGCCAACTGGCGCATGACTCTCGCAAAAAGCGCGTTGGCATCGGCGGACCTGCCGATGGCCGAGATCGCCGAAATCGCCGGTTATCAATCGGTGAGCGCATTCAGCACGGCATTCAAGCGCGATACCGGCTACCCTCCCTCGCTCTATGCCCGGTCTCTTCAGGAGGCGATGTGAGGGTGTCTGCGCATTTCGGACTGCGGATCAGAAGATCGGCGCGAGCAGCAACCGGCCATACGCGATGAACGCCAACAGGAGGCCGAGAACGGCGCTCAGAATCGTAGGCGCGGCCTCGCGGTACTTGACGTGTACCCAGACGAAGACGAGGCTTTCAACCGCCAGCACCGCGGCTGCCAGAATCGTCAGCGGCGGTTGCCCTTGCGGCGAGCGCCCTCCCAGCGGGGCGGGCGGCAAGTATTGACCCGATGCGGGCGCTGCGGACCGAGTAGCGCCGCAACCTGGCCGCGAATGAAGCCCGCGCCGAGGCAAGACCGTTTCGTGGCAAAATAGTGGGAGATTGGGCGTAGATACACATCTTTATTTGCTCGACTATCGCCGTTATGACGGTAAGGTCAAGCCTTTGCTGGATGCTCTTTTGGATGGTGGCGACGGCCGGCTTGCGCGTTCGGCGTACGAAGAGTCGTGGGGAATCCTTTCCGCGGCGCATGACCGCCGGAAACACCCCTGGACTCCGGTTCACTCGACGCTGCTCGCGGAGGAATTTCATAGGGGCCTCAGCGTCCTCGACGGTCACATCCCCGAGACCTATCTTGGCGACCGGGCCAGCCTCGGAATCCTCGAACCCGATGCGGTTACCCGCGATCCTCGTCTCGTGCGCGAATACAATCTCCGCGACCACGTCTGTGGAATCATCGTGGAGGGTCTCTGCGTTCCGTGGAACCTGGACTTTCCTCCGGTACATAACGTCACGCGATCCCTCGGATGGGAGCTGTACGGGCACTCAAAGAAGTTTGAAGACGCCCTCTGCGGCGAGATCTACGCCCGTCCCACCCCGGCGCCCTACGGCACCGTTCACGGCGATGAATTCGTCGATGTGACCCTGGTGCGGGAGCTTGCGGCGGAAATCTCCCGAATTGTCTCTCCTGGCAGCGAGCTGTGGGCGGATGAACGCTACTGCAACCTTTACCTTCTGCTTCAATGGGGGACCGAAGACAACTTCCGCATCCTTGCCTCGTACTTTTAGCAGGCGCGCACCCGGCAGTATAGGCTCGGCTGGCTGGTTTTTCGGACCGGACACAAAATCGCGGTTCCAGACAAAAGGCTGCTTTATCGAGAAGGCGGGGACCAGATCGGGCCCCGATGTCACGCCCAAATCCCTCCCCCGTCCCCGGCCCAATCCCGTATAGTCTCATGTAACCCGCACATGGAGGCTTGATTCGTGCCCGAATTCCAACCCTACGTCTCTCCGCTTGAAAAACGCCCGGAGTTTACCGTTCGCGCCCTGCTGCTGGGCTCCTTTTTTGGCATCGTCTTTGGCGCGGTCACCGTCTATGTGGGCATCAAGGCGGGGCTCACCGTAGCGGCCTCCATCCCCATCTCCGTGCTCTCGATCAGCATTTTGCGCGTGTTTGGCAAGTCGTCGATTCTGGAGAACAACATCGTCCAGACCACCGGCAACGCGGGGCAGTCGATCGCTTCGGGGGTCATCTTCACCCTGCCGGCGCTGATTTTTCTGGGATTCGATCTGGAAAAGTCGCGCATCTTCATGCTGGCGCTGGTCGGCGGATGGCTGGGTGTGCTGTTCATGATTCCGCTGCGGCGCCAGCTGATCGTGCAGGAACACGGCACGCTCACCTACCCCGAGGGCACCGCCTGCGCGGACGTGCTCATCGCCGGCGACCGCGGGGGCTCCTTTGCCAGCCGCATCTTCCTCGGCCTGGGCCTCGGGGGTCTCTACACCTTCTTCCAGAACGACAATCTCTTCGCCGCCTGGCCAGGGACGCCGGACTATCAGCCGGACCTGGGCCCGCAGCACATTCTAAAAGGCGGAGCGATCCGGGCCGATGCCACGCCCGAGTATCTCGGCGTCGGCTACATCATCGGGCCCAGGGTGGCGGGCATCATGTTTGCCGGTGGGGTTTGCTCCTGGCTGGTGCTGATGCCGCTGATTTCGTTCTTCGGAGGAGGTATTGACCATCCAATCTATCCGGGGACGATTCCGATCCGGCTGATGGGCCCGAGCCAGTTGTGGTCCACCTACATCCGGCCGATGGGGGCGGGGGCGGTGGCCGCGGCGGGGTTGATTACGCTGCTGAAGACGATTCCAACGATTGTGGGGGCGCTCACCGGGGGCCTCAAACAGATGCGCAAGACGAGCGGGGAGCGCGCGGCGGTGAAGCGGACGGAGGACGACCTGCCGATGAGCGTCGTGATTGGCGGGTCGATTGCGCTGGTGGCGATCATGTTCCTCTTCCTGCAGTTCAAGCCGGTGCCGGGGGCGTATGTGGGCCCGTGGGCCAACCTGGCCGCAGCGTTGCTGGTGGTGGTCTTCGGCTTTCTCTTTGTCACCGTCAGCGCGCGGATTGTGGGCATTGTGGGCAGCTCGGCCAGTCCGGTCAGCGGCATGACGATTGCCACGCTCATGGCGACGTCCGCTGTCTTCCTGATGCAGGGCTGGACTGCGCCGGCCTTTGGCGCGCTGGCCATCACGGTGGGCGGCGCGGTGTGCATCGCCGCCTCCAACGCGGGCGACACCTCGCAGGACCTCAAAACGGGATACCTCATCGGCGCCACGCCGCGCCTGCAGCAGATTGCGCTGATGATCGGCGTCTGCGTCTCGACGGCCATCATCGGCGTGACGCTGACGGCGATGAACACAGCGTTTCAGGAGTTCCGCGCGGCTCCGCAGGCCTGGGACGTGAATGCCGCGCACTCCGGCGTGGCCGTGCAGGGGGATGCGCATTTGCCGGGGCGCATCGCCGTGCAGGACGCAAGTAAGAACACCACCCAACACACCGGCAGCGAGTACATCGTGCTGAACGCGCTGGGCTCGTCGGAGCTGGCCGACGGCAAATACCTCTACTCGCCGGCCACCAAGCAGATTGAGGTGCAGTGGATTCAGGGCATCGGCAGCGAAAAAGCCGCCGCTCCGCAGGCGCGCCTGATGGCCACGGTCATCAACGGCATCCTGAGCCGCAAGCTGCCCTGGGGCCTGGTGCTGATGGGCGTCTTCCTGGTTGTCGCCGTCGAGCTGTTGGGCATCCGTTCGCTCACCTTCGCCGTGGGCGCGTATCTGTCGATCGGCACCACGCTGGCCATCTTTGTCGGCGGCATCATGCGCTGGCTGGTGGACCGGGCGCTGGAGAAAGCCGGCGAACAGCACAGCGAGAGCGATGTGAGCCCCGGCGCGCTTTACGCCTCGGGGCTCATCGCGGCGGGCGGCATCGTGGGCCTCATCGGCGTGGCCATCAAGGCGTACGAATCGCTCTCCGGAAACACGGTGCCCATCGGCTGGCCGCATACGTTTCTGTATCACGACTGGGTTTCGGTCGTGATGTTCGCGGCGCTGGCCTTTTCGCTCTACCACTTTGCGCGGAAGCCGCTGAAGGGGAAGGGATAGGCGGGCAGAGGGGACGACG
>Ga0302187_10003326_pt1 | contig 13068 bp, 12 predicted proteins | sample II_Bog_E1_3_FD_202120 | JGI IMG/M metagenome (GOLD analysis project Ga0302187, IMG submission 202120) | Peat permafrost microbial communities from Stordalen Mire near Abisko, Sweden - II_Bog_E1_3 | ecosystem: Environmental > Terrestrial > Soil > Wetlands > Peat | place: Sweden: Abisko...
AGCCCTCTTTCAACAGAGTGTGCAGCGGCTCCATACATTGCTGCACTAGCCAGGGAATCGGTAGCACTTTGAGCTGATCCAAGCAGGCCCATTGCGCCAAGGGACGGGATTGGATTGAGGTCGTTAGCGGCGGTTGCTAACCCTACATCGACGACGCAGGCCTTCATGTCGTGCAACCATGATTTGAACGCACTCGGTTTACTTGGGGCAACAACGGTGCCCGACACGATTCCAGACCACCCGAACCGCAAGCCTAAGACAGCCGTGGAGTTGCGCTCGTCGATGCCCGGATGCAGTGCAGATTCTCTGCTCGGAACCCCCAGACGCGGTTTTTCGCTTAGCAGCGTCATCGACGCTAGAAGCCCGTCCGGGATGTGCGCGTTGGAGTGGAGTTCCATTTGCATTTGATTGTACGGTCTGAGGGCGGGCTTGCGGAGAGATTCGGTGCATGTTCCAGTGTCGATCCCGATGCATTACAGTCCCTCTTTAGCAGCTAAAACAGCTTCTAAAAGAAGAACGTTTTAAGCAGTTCCGTCATCGTCTTCGGACTCGGATTGGAGTGCTGAGAAGAGAGTTTCCGCATCGGGACTCATGGCTTTTGTGGAAGGCTTTTCCGAGTGTCCGAGCATCGCCGCCGGATGCGTCGAAGCGTGGACTTGTTGCAGCGTTCGGATGGAGACGTGGGTATAGATTTGCGTCGTCTCCAGCTTTACATGGCCGAGGATTTCCTGGATGAAGCGGATGTCGGCTCCGTTCTCGTGCATCAGCGTCGCCATCGTGTGGCGGAAGAGATGGCAAGCGCCGGTCTTGCCCAGCTTCGCCGCGTCGATCCGCGCCTTCACATTCGAGGTCATATGGTCTCGGCTGAACGGCTCCCCGCTGGCCGTGAGGAAGAGGGTCATATCGTCCGGCTCGGAGACGAGCTGCGGACGGGATTCGTTGAGATACTTCTGCACCCATGCGATGGCCCGTTCGCCGATTGGAACGTAGCGGTCTTTCTTGCCCTTGCCCTGACGTACCAGCAGCACTCCCCGGTCGAAGGAGAGGTCGTAGAGCTTCAGCGCGATCACCTCCATGCGCCGGACTCCGGTCGAGTACAGTGTCTCGATCACGGCCCGGTCGCGTAGCCCGATAGGGTCGTCGATGTCGCAGAGCTGGAGGATGCGTTCGACCTCTGGGGCGGAGAAGATGTTCTTGGGAAGTGGCTGGCCGAGCTTGGGCAGTTCCAGCTCCGAGGCTGGGTTGTGGAGCAGATGATTTCGCCTGGTCATCCAACGGAACCACATCCGCAGAGGGACGAGGCGCGAGTGCTGCGAACGGAAGCTCATCGGCTCGCCGTTCTTTTTGCGATAGAGGAACAGATACCGCTGGTATCGTTCGAGCACAGGTCGCGTGACCTCGACTGGATCGGCGAGGCCGCGCTCGATGCACCACTGGATGAACTGCCGGATCAGGAACTCGCGATTGCTGATCGTGTTCACCGAGTAGTTCTGGACGAGCAGGGCTTGCATGTAGTCGCGCAGCATGATCTCCAGCGGACTGTCCGGCTGCGCCTTCGGTTTGCGCGGCTTGACGGTGCGGGCCATCACTCACCCCCCGCTATGGCTGCGATGTAGTGGCCGTTCGGCTTCGCCGCCGTATAAGTGATTTCCGGCAGAGCGAAGTCGGTATCGACGGGAAGCCCTATGGTCATTGGTGGAGAGACGCTTTTACCCGCACCCGACACCCCGCCGACTTGGGGCCGACTTGACCCCGACCGCCCCGCCTCCAGCTCCGACTTCTTTTCGTCGTAGGCATTGCCAGCCAGCCTCTCGACCCCCAGCTTTTCGACTTCGATCAGCCCGCCCAGCACCGGCTTTCCACCGTCCGACGGCCGCGCGAACATCAGCTCGTAGACCATGCTCTGTCCCCGGCCGCCGCGATGGATCAGCAGATACTCCATCTCCTCCAGCCGGTGCAGATGGACTTTCAACTGCGTATCGCCCCAGCCTGTGTACGCCCGCACATCGCGGCGTGAGAAGCGGAAGTCCGATCGCTCCATCTTCTGCCGATCGCACTCGGCTGTGACCATCGTGTCGATCGACAACAGCAACCGCCGCGTCTGCGGCGGCAGCTCGTCGAGCGAACGGCCCAGCACCTCATGCGCCAGTCGGTTCGCCGTGGCGATGTCCGACAGCGCAACCTCGATGTACTCGACAGCGCGGCCTCGATGCTCGATCATCTTCCGGGGCCGCTGATGCTGATGCAGCAAGGCTACCGTGCGGATGAGCGTGAGGTACTTCATATGGTCGCGCCGCGTCCGGGTCTGCGAGTCCTGGAACGTCAGCTCCCGCGCGTAAGGGTTCGCCACGAAGACGGGCTTGAGAAGGCGCTGCGCGTTGCGATGCACGGCCAGGATCGCATCGCGGTCGCGCCGTTTGAGTAAGCCTTCGAGCGTCTGCGCCTCGCGCTGGACGCGATGGATTGCCTGGGTCTGTTCGCGCTCTTCATTGACGGAGAGGACCAGACAGCGGTTCAGCAACTCCTCGTCCAAGTGGATTGCCGTCGTCGTGAGGAAGATCATCACCGGCCCTTCGACGCGGTACTGATGGGTCAGCAGCCGTCCCGTCGCCGGGTCTTTGCCGGTCGATGCGATGGTCAACACGCCCTCCGACTGCAACAGTTTCAGCGCGTAAGACGCGCTATGCGCTCCCTCTTCTTCGACGATGGCAAGCACCTTGTGCTTGAGGTCGGTTTCGCCCATGTAGAAGAGCGACTGGCCCGTCATCGCGGAGTATTGCACCCGCTGCTCTTCGGGCAGGAACGCCAACACCGCCTCCATCAGAGAGCTTTTGCCCGCCGCCGAACTCGACTGCACGATCACCGCCAACGGCGATTCGAGATGACGAGAGACGACGCCGAGATAGCCGACGAGCTTGTTTGTTTCCTCGCCCACGACACCGCATTGGGCGAAGTCCCCGACGATTCGGTCAAGCAACCTCGGATCGCGCAGCAGTTCCATCGCTGCCGCCCGGTCCTCATCGCTGATCGTGACGGCCTGGTCTTTCGGTGCGAGGGCCTGTTTGATCTGCTCGTCCTGTAGCTCTTCGAGCTTCAACAGCAACCGGCCAAGATCGCGGCGCACGACCTCTTCCTTGATGCCCAGCTCCTCCGATGCCTGCTTGGTGAACACTCCGCGCTGCCGCGCGGAGTACAGATCGAGCGTGTCGACGTGGAAGGCGGACTCGCCGCGTGGCGTATGGCCGGAGACAAGCACGTTCACCTTCAACAGCTCGTAGCTCATGTTTTTATTGAGGCCACGGATGCGATAGCGGCGGTCGCCCTGCATCAGGAAGATGTCTTCGCCGCGCGTCTCGACCGGCACGTCGATGGTTGGCGCTGGCGCTGGCTTTGGCTCCATCAGCGCAACCGGCTCCGGGTCGGCGGCTAAGGGAAGAACATGATTTTCGATCTCGGCGGGGGATGCTCCGGGGGCTGGCTCTGATTCTTCTTCGATGGGATCGGCGACGGCTTCGACCTGGCTCTCAGCTTGGGCTGCGATCTCCGCCAGGATGGATTCTTCTTCGATGATTTGTTCTTTAGTCGCTGGCTCTGGCTCCGGCTGGATAACTGGCTCTGTCATCGGTTCCATGCTGCGCGGTTCTGGACGTTTCCCCTTGCCCAGCCACTCTGCCTTATTCAGCAACACGCCTAGACTCTTCGCCGCTGGCTGCACTTTGCAGGAGTATTCGTTCGCGTCCATACCCTTCGGGAACAGGATGCGGAAGCACTCGATACCCATCTGCATCAGCTCTTCGGCCAGTTCGCGCGTAGCTTTCTCCCCGGCCTCATCGCGGTCGTAGGCGATATACACGCGCGTCGTACCGTGCTTCTCGAAGGCTGCACGGTGATCGGCTGTGAAGCCATTGACCCCATAGCTGGCCGTCACGTTGCGGAAGCCCGCACTCCAGAAGCTCAGCGCATCGATCAGCGACTCGCACAAGACGATCTCCTTGGAGGCGAGCAACGCTTCCTCGTTCCACACGCCCGCATGTGCGCCCGGTAGATATAGATGGTTGGGCGTACCCTCACGGAGATTCGGCGTGATCTTCCGGCCATACATCTCGACCACTTCACCGGAGCTATTGAAGACAGGGATTACAACCGAGCCATTGAAGTGCTCGTGTCCGCTCTCCCGCAGGATGCCAAGCTCCTGCAGCCGGCCACGCATCTCCGCGCCGGCTGCGCGGTTCTTCGCCGGCAGGCGATACCCCAGCGTCCGGTTGGCGAAGCCCAGCTTGAACCGGTCGATCATCTCCGGCGATTTCAGACCGCGTGAGGCCAGATATTTCAGCGCCTCCGGCGATTGCTTCAGCGTCTCGTTGTAGTAGTCCACGACCTGCATCAGCAGCACACGGTCGTCCGCATCCCGTGCAACCGGCGGCGGGAGTTTGCGCACCGTTCCATGTTTGACTGGCTGGATCGGAGCGGCGGCTAAGGGAAGATGGTCGGTTCTCAGCAGCTCGACCGCATGACGGAAGCTGATTCCGTCGGCCCGCATCACCCAGTCGATGACCGTCCCGCCCGCGTTGCAGGCTCCGAGGCAGTGCCAGAGATTCTTCGCTGGAGTGATGACGAGCGATGGCGTCCGGTCATTATGGAAGGGGCACTTGCCCAGCAGGTCGGCTCCGTGCCTGGTCAGCTTGATCCCTCGCGCCTCGGCCAGCCGCTGCACGGACACCTCCCGTTTCAGCCGCTCGACCTCATCTTCCGGGATTCTCGCCATTTTTCAGCCCTCCGCTTAAAACCTGTCAAGACCTTTTTGCTGTTTTTTTGTGGCCTCTGTGACTGTAAGAAGGTATACAGCATATTGTTATATTTTGGAAGCCTAACGGAGAGCCGATATGCACCTTTTTGCCGAGGACCACCCTTACATTGGGGACATGCCGAAGAAGTCCAAGCTCGCCCCCACCGTCGCAGAGAAGGAGACGCTGGGCCAGCGCCTCGCCCAGGTCCGCAAGGAACGCGGCCTAACCCAGGTCGAACTGGCCGAGCGCACCGGCCTGATTCAAGTGGTCGTCTCCGACTATGAACGAGGCAGGCTACGCCTCCCTGCGGACCTGGCTGTCCGCTTTGCTGAGGTTCTGGGCGTAACCATTGACGAGCTATTGCAGCCTCGGAAGAAGCACAGCCCCGCGAAGACGGCAGCGAAGCAGCCCAGCCTCAAGCTAGTCCGCCGCATGGAGCAGATCGAGAGCCTGCCCACCTATCAGCAGCGGGCTTTACTGATGACTATCGACACGTTCATCGCAGCCGCAGAGGGCAAGTAGATGACCTTGGCAACATTGGTTTCTTTGATTACTGCGCTCGGAGCTGGGTCTGTCCTGGGGGCCCTAGTTCAGTCGCGCCTAGAGCGGCAGAAGCATCTGAACGAACAAGAACACGACCTGAAGCGCAGACGCTACCTATGCATCCTGATCCTTATGCTCAGCAAGCTCGAACCGAAGACAGGCGTGCCGCACCTAGCTCTCCATCGGCCTGATCTGCAAGGCCTCGATGATCTCGACGCGGAGATTCGTCTGGAGCTTTTCAACGCTATGCTTTTCGGCAGTGATGATGTGATCGCAGCGATGGCCGATTTCGTTGCGAGTGCCGGTTATCCGGCCTATATTCGCACGGTGACAGCGATGCGCCGCGACCTTTGGAACAAGAAGACGGCTATCAACGAAGCTGCTCTCTCCAGAGCTACCGAAGGGCTTTCGCCGAGCGGCCTTTAGTCGATTCATGTGTTTTTGAACACATGAGAAGAAGACATTCTTCTCATAACTGGGAACCACCCGCAGCGGAGGCGTCAGTCAAGGCCGCGCGTTCTGTGCGCGCCGCGTCAGCGGTCGAAGAGCCTTTACGGACGCCGGAACGGAGGGTACGCCGCGTCAGCAGCTTGACATCCTCTCGCACATCTGGGACACTGCTCCACATATGGAGACCTTCTCCACACGACAGGCAGCGAAGATGCTGGGCATAGGTTCGAGCACGTTGGCCCGCTACATCGCCGCTGGCAAGGTTCCCGCTCCGAAGGCAGTCCAGATCGGCGGCATGTCGATTCATCTCTGGACGGCGCGGGAGATTGAACGGGTACGCAAGTTGCTACCGAAGATCGAAGACGGCAGGACGACCCGCCATCAGAAGCAAGCGAGGAAGAGCACGAACCAGACCTCATAACCAGAACGGGACGCACCGGTGCTAGAACACCGATACGCCCCTAACCGCACGTCGCCCCAAGGAGGCAACGCATGGCTATTCACCAAGTTACACCGCGCCGCACCCATCCGCAGCCCTACCCCAAGCCAGCACTCTACGAAGTCATCTCGAACGTCAACAGGGATTTCGGCCAGCTCATCGAAGACTTCGAGCGGCTGCGCGAGTTCCGCTTCAAGCGCAGTGATATCGACTCGTTCATCGCGAAGGCTGAACATCTCAGGGCGAGAGCCAACGCCGAGCTGCTGGAGCGCCAGCTCGACCGCGAGTTGAAGGACGAACATCATTTTTCGATGCTCGATAAGAAGTTCGAAGATCGTTACCTCGACCCCAACGACGTGCTGATCGGTGCTGAGCGGCGGCTGGAAGAGATGGCCAAGCAGGAACGATATGCACTCCGCGAGGCACACGAGCTGCGCGACCGACGGGAGCGAGCGGAGAAGCAACTACGTCCGCTCATCCCGCCCGCAGCTCCCGCCGAACCAACCGAACCAGATGAGTCCACGGAGTCAGAGGACTAGGCCAAGCTCATCCCCATCCCCTGCGAGATGTCCACCTGTGGGCCGCGATCTACTTGCGGCCCCATTTTTTGCGCCTCGTCCTGCTGCTGGATCGCCGATGGATTCGACACGTCCCGGCTGAGCTGCTGGCCCAGCGTCTTCGCATCGTTCGTGTACATCTGCACATCGAACTGCGCCCGCGAGACGGAGACGTAAGCCATGCGGCTATTCAGCAGTTCGCCGTGCGCTTGTGAAGAGTCAACGTGGATCAGCACTCGATCTGCGGTCTGGCTCTGGCTGCTGTGACTAGTGACGGCGTATCCGTAGTCGAGATGCGGATGCTGCTTTGCGTTGAACTCGACCTCGCGGCCAGAGTCCATCTTCAGTTTCAGGTTGCCGTCGCCGTCGATCTTATCGACCCTTCCCAGCTCACGGTTCGACAGTTTCTCCGGGTGATACGGCGCGGTCATTTGCACCCGGTCGCCTTCGGCGAACGTGCGCTCTGTCTCGCGGTAGACCGTCACGCCCTGCAACCGGCGCGGATCGTAGCTCAGTTCCTCGCCGCTTCTGCGCTCCACCGTCACCGTATTCTCTTTCGCATCCGTGCGTACCACCTGGGCATATTCTCCGGCCTCGATGCCCAGAGGCTTCGATCCTTTCGAGTAGCGGATCACGTCGCCCTCTTGATAGTTCTGCGCGTGTTGCCGGTCGGCTCCCGTGAGGTCCTGCCGCGCATTCAGCACACGGACGCTATGCTCTTCGGGTTTGACCTGGCCCGCGTCCTGCATCGCTCGATGGATGTAGTTGTTGATCTCGCGGCGGCTTTCATTGTCGGGCGAGACGACCAAGGTCCGCTCCGGCGAGCGCACATACTCGCGGGCTATCTCCGCGATGCGCTCCTGACGGTCGCCGATCTCATGGACACGGCCCTGCTCATTGAGATTGCCGATAGCCACGCGCACCTCGCCACGCGCAAGCTGCTCGACGGCTTCCTTCAGCGCCGGGTCTTTCTGCCGGATGATCTCATCCAAGTGCGCCGTGCGAAGCCCCGCATCCTGCAACTGAGCATAAGGCCTGCCCGCTTCGACGGCCTCATGCTGCCGCGTGTCGCCGACGAACAACACACGATCATTTTCCTTTAGCCGCTCGACGAACGTGTGCATCTGCTTCGTGCTCGCCATGCTCGATTCATCGACCACATAGAGACGCTTCTGCCCATCGTCTGCCCGCTCGCCGCGCATCAGATGACGCTGCAAGGTTTCGGTTTCCATGCCCGCTTCGCCCAGCTTCTGTGCGGCCCGCGATGTCGGCGCAAGCCCCTTAACCTCATAGCCCACGCCCTCAGCAGCTTCACGAACAGCTGCTAAGGAAGTTGTCTTCCCAGCTCCGGCCACACCTTCAAGGGCCATCATCTGATCGCGGCTCGTCAGCACCGTCTCGACCGCATTGCGCTGGCTCAAGCTCAGATGCGGATGCTGCCCCATTGTCTGCTGCCGCACATTGCCGTCGGCCAACACGTCGCGGTTGCCCTGGCTGCTCTTCATCCGCTCGATCAGTTCGCGCTCGTAACCCTGCATCTCGCCGGTTGTGAACGCGCGGCCCGCAAGCCCCTCTCGACGTGGAACCTCGATCAGCTCCGAAGACTTTACACGCTTCTCGAACTCGGCTTTGATCTCCGGCAACCGGGCCTCGCCCATTGTGTGACGCAGTGCGTCACGCATCAACGAACGCTCGTCTGTCACGGCTTCCCGCTCCATGCCACGCTCTCGCGCATAGCTCATGCCCTCCTCGGCGGCGGTCCTCGATGGCTCCGGCCTCAGCTCTACACCTGGTCGCTGCGCGGCCTCCGCAAGCACTCGCTGCGGCTGATCTCCATGCACTCGGGCCATTGCCTGATGACGTTCGCGCACCTCTTCATGAGAGAGCGGCTGCTTCGCATCGCGCGTCTGATGCGCCGCGATCTCCGCGGCCTCGGGGCCGGTGCGGCCCTGCTCCCGCAGTTGTTCTTTGATCTGTTCCCGCCGCGGACTCGACGCCTCCAGATACTCCCGGCTGTAGCCTTTGATCTCCGGTTGCCCATGCTCGCCGCGCTCGATCTCGTAGCCCATGCCCTGCAACCGCGCCGCAAGCTCAGAACGATAGACCGCCGTCGCGTACTGCTGGGTCTTGTATAGCTCCTGCGGCTGCAAGGCCCGCGTGTTGCCGTCCGCCGTCTCCGTCACGTTGAAGATGACCGCATGAGTGTGGAGCTGCGGCGCCGCGTAGCCGTCCACCGGGCGGCTGCTGTCATGCTCGAACTTGGCGACAGCCCACGCGCCAGTCGTCTGCGCCGGGACGTTGCCGCCGATCCGCGCCTGCACATACTTTTCCATCTCATCAAGCGCAACCTTCACGCTCTCTCGATGCGCTTCTCTGATGCGATCATCGCCGCCAACCAACGCCGTAAGAGATACGCTCTTCGGTGCGCTGAACGTCGCATCCCAGCCCGCACGATGCTCCATTGAACGCACCGCCTCGCCGCGTTCGTTCGTGTACTCCCGCGCCGCCTGATGCCGGACAAGCTGCTCGCCGGTCGTCGGATGCTGCCCTTCCGACAGCCGCGCGAACTGCTGCTCATTCACGTCGCCCTGCAAGCCCCACCGCGCGGCAAGCTGGCCCTGCCACTCGCCGCGCACACGCTCGCCCTCCGTGTAGTAGTTCTCACGCGCGTTGGCGAACTCCTCTTTGTGGTACGCCTGCGCCTGCCCAGCGCTGATCGGTTTGGAGATATTGACCATGTTTATTTCACTCGAAGTACGGATGCTGTTCGTTCACCTGGGCGGGCTGCTGCTCCTGCCGCTTCGCGGTCTGTGGCGGTCTCTTCTGCGGAGTCACCTGCACGACCTCGGGCTGTGGAGCGACGGGAGCGGACGCAGACGTTGCGACCATTGGCGACGGCGCAGCCGTCGTCACTTTGCGCTCGATGTACTTCTCCGCATTCGCCTGAAGCTCCAGATACGGGAAGCGCATCCGTAAGACGAGATTGCCGTGCTTCAGGTAGCCGTGCAGAGGATCAAGCCCTGCCACTTCGGAGGCCATGACCAACGGCTCGCGCGTAACATCTCGCGACTGATTCTCGGAGTTCCGGGGGAACTTGCCCAGCGTCCGCGACTCCCGGAACCGTTCGATTTCGATCTCGCCGATGGCCTTCGAGATCCACTCCGACGCATGAGGCTCACTCGTTTTAAGGAAGATCTTCGTCGCTGGCTGCGAGAGCATCGCCTCGGCGACGTGGCCATACAGAGCCTCGACCTGCGCCTTGCCCTGGAAGCCCAGAACCATCGGATTGTTCGATTTTCTGTTCTCCGTAACCGCCGTCGTGAGCTGCGGGAGACGCTGCAAGCTGGCCAGCTCGTCGAGCACGAACCACGTCTTACGCTTCGTCGATTCCTCATTCATCAGCCGCAACACGAGCAGGTCAAGCCACAGGCTTACCAGTGGCCGCATCCGCTCGCGCATCGTCGCTTTCGACGTAAGAAACACCCAGCCTTTGCGCTCCTGCGCCCACTCGACCGTGTTCCATCGGCGCTTCGTTTCGGACTCCTTGGGCAGCAGTTTGAAGGCATCGGCGACCATGTTGAGAGAGCCGAGAACGCCGCTCCGCTGGTTCGCCGCCCCCTTGTCGATCATCGCCGCAAGCTCCGTCCCGGCGACCCGTTTGTCGATCTCTTCCGCATTGCTCATCCAGTAGGTAAGCTCCTGCGGAGTCGGCTTGAGATTGAGCAGATGAGCGAAGATTTTCCTCGGCGCTTCGACGAAGAACCGGTTCTCCCGGCCCTGATCCGGGAACAACGAAGCGGCTAAGGTAAGAGCCTCGGCTTCGTGCGGAACCTCGTCGCCTGGACTCCAGAACGGGCACCGCGCGTCCATCGGATTCAGGATCACGTCGCCCCGCGCCTCGTTGTAAAACTGCGGCAGATATTCCATCGCCGGGTCGTACACGATAGCCGCCTCGCCGCGCTCCCACACCTGCGAGAGTATCTGCCTTATGGCCGCGCTTTTGCCGGTGCCGCTGTCGCCCACGATGAGGAAGTGCATCGCCTCGCGGTCGCGTGGAACACGCGCCCAGCGGCTCTCATTTTTGCGGAACAGTTTGTCCGTCCACGTCCGCTCTTCATTGATGAACGACACCCCATCCGGCAGGCTCTTGGTCAGCAGCTTGGACTCGCCCAGCCTCCCATTGAACTCCGCCGTCCGAACCAGCTCCGGCCCCCGCAGTCTCCGGCCATGCTTCCAGATCATTCGCCGCTTCCGGTCCTTCGGCACCGCCACGAACAGAGCCAGAACGAAGAACGCCAGCGTTTCATAGACCGGCTTCTTGTAGAACTCCCAGCTCTCATGATCCGCGTACACCGCCTCGCTCATCACCTTGTGGAGGCCCCGGTCATTGAACGTGCCCGTCACCCAGGTCAGCCGGGAGATGCCATCCTTTACGCCCTCGTCCGTCAGCCGGTATCCCGGCCTGCCGTCCGGCCCCGGCACCGGCTCGACCTCATCCCCCATGACGAGCCGCTGGCCCTTCCCGATCACTGCCTCCAGCAGCGTGTACTTGCTCGCCGCCGTCGCCGATGCCTTGCCCCGCGTCCCGCTCTTCAGATAGTTCGACAGATACAGCCGCTCCGCCGCCGTCCAACTCGCCTCATACTCCAGCGTCAGCATCCCGGCCAGGAACACGAACGACAACAGGATCGCCGTCCACGTCCACACCGGCGTCCGGCTCGGCCATGCTTTGCTGTACTCTTTGCGTCCCCATTCCGCCATCGTCAGACCTCCTCTGGATTGGTTTCCGCTACCGCTTCCGGCTCGGGATCGGTCGCCCGCGCCGCCACCCGCGCTGCCGAGTGCACTGCCTCCAACCGCTCCCGCGCCCGCTGCATCTTCGACCCGTCGGCCCGCTCGATCAGGCCGCGCATCTCCGCCTCGGCCACCGGCTCACCCTTCGCCGCCCGGAAGTGGAGGTTGAGAAGCAGCGACCGCAAGGCCAGAACCTCGGCCAGCGCGACCTCGCCGGAGTCCGGCCCCAGCTCCACCGGAGCGGACAGCAGCGCCTCTCGCACCCACTCGGCCAAGCGCAACCCGGCCCCACGCGCACGTTCCTCCAGCAAGGCGAACTCCGCCTCGCTGACCTTTGTGCCGACTGATTTTGTACGGAGCGGCGGCTTCATCGCGCACCGCCTGGGAGGATTTTCAGGGAGAGGCCACACGCTGGCCGTGCGTTGCTCAGATTCGGGCAACGGGGCCGGAGGCGGGCTAAGGGGTTGCAGCTCATGAGGTTCCCCTTCAGCAACGTGCGCTCGACTCTAGGGTAACCCGATTTCAGTCATTTTTCTATTAGCCGCTTGTTTTCAACAAGTTCCCGAAGCGTAACTTTCGGTTACTCTACAGCATCCGTTCCGGGGTGGTGTGTCATCCCTCAACCCGATGCGAAGCAGCGCGTACTTTTTCTCGGTCGGCACAGAGGCCAGGGGAAGCCCCAGACGCAGCAAGGCCGCCCCAGAGGGACGGCCTGCGGTCAGGAAGATCACCTCGATACAAGTGGCGTATCGAACCATCGATGATCCTCTGCGGTTTTAATCAGGTCACTGATCTTCAGTTCCTTATGCTCTTCGGGTTCTACGTGGCTCTTGCGAGTCACAGCATTGAAGATGTGGCTGATGACGCCGAAGCTTGCTTCGGGTCCGATGTACCTCCTGAGGTTGATCCCCTCAACGGGCACCTTATATCGCTCGCAGAGTTCATCGATCAACTCGACGGCATCATCCCCGTCTATGCCGAGCTGATAGAAGGTTTTTTCCGGCGTAACCTTGTCCTTCGATTTTCCCGTCTTCCTCGCTACAAGCTCGATCACTTCCTCTTCAACCGACATAGTATCTCCACTCTGGCCTAATAGTTGTCATCGCTTGCCCAAAGGCACGATACGAAGTTGCCCCCCTGAACAACCAGGATGGCTTCTCCGACGACGGGAACCCACCTTCCCACGACTCCGCCCAGAACACCCGATGTCGCAAGTGGATTCATCAGCGTTGGTGCCCATGTACTTTCAATCGCCTGCGGAAGAACGGCGCGAAAGAAGCTAGACGCAGCTGAAGTGCCAGGAGTCATACCGGCAAATTTCCCTGCCGTCGAAAGCGCATTTGTTCCTGCGGCAACTGCGCCTCCCGCAGCGGCAGTCGATAGGCCAAACGAACTGGCAGCACAAGACTTCGCAGCTTGCCCGAATTCCTTCCACGTTTGCCCTTTACTTGGGGCAACAACGGTGCCCGACACGATTCCAGACCACCCGAACCGCAAG
>Ga0302187_10003338_pt1 | contig 13048 bp, 9 predicted proteins | sample II_Bog_E1_3_FD_202120 | JGI IMG/M metagenome (GOLD analysis project Ga0302187, IMG submission 202120) | Peat permafrost microbial communities from Stordalen Mire near Abisko, Sweden - II_Bog_E1_3 | ecosystem: Environmental > Terrestrial > Soil > Wetlands > Peat | place: Sweden: Abisko, Stordalen...
CTCACCGAGAGCCTCGTCCTCTCGGTCATCAGCGGAATGGCCGGCCTGATCGTCGCCTACGCGGGCACGCGCCTGCTTCTCGCGATGGCGTTCCCCGGCGCGGAGCACGTCCCGATCGACGCCCGCCCCTCAGCAGTGGTGCTGGCCTTTGCCTTCGGGATCTCGCTCCTGACCGGCATCCTGTTTGGCGTGGCCCCGGCATGGATCACATCGAATGCAAACCCCGCCGAGGCGCTCCGCAGCGGGACCCGCACCACCAGTTCCGGAGCCTCACTCTTGCAGCGCGGGCTCGTCGTGCTGCAGTCGGCTCTCGCCCTGGTGCTGCTGGTTGGAGCGGGCATGTTTATCCAGAGCCTGAATAAGCTCAGGAACATCGATCTCAAACTCGACTCGACGAACCGGTACATCGTCCATTTCAGCCCGCAGGCAGCCGGCTACTCCCCCGCCCAGGTGGAAGCCCTCTATCGAACCATCGAAGAGCGATTCCACGCCATCCCCGGAGTCCGCAAGGTTGGCATTTCGAGCAACACGCCCATGGAGGCCAACAACACGGGCGATCCGGTCCAAATCCAAGGCCAGCCCTTCCTGAACACCGGTGCTTCCTGGGTCAGGGGCAACGCCGAATACTTCGACTCCGTTGGCACGCACGTCCTGATGGGACGAGGCTTCACCACCCAGGACACCTCAACCTCTGCAGCCGTCGCCCTTGTCAATCAGTCCTTCGTCACGAAATTCTTCAAGCCTGGCGAGAACCCGATCGGCCGCCGCTTCGGCTCGCCCGGGCCGCAGTCCTCTGGAGACTTTGAGATCGTCGGCGTCGTCGAGGACACCGCATACACCTCCCCAACATGGAAGAACCACCAAATGTACTTCATCCCCATGACCCGGCGCGTCCCAGCCTCCATACTCCGGCGTCCGATCGAGCAGGACGGGGGGCTCTATGCCGGAGCCATCGTGATCCAGACCGACCGCCCCATGGACGAGCTGCAAACGATCGCTCGCCAGACGCTGGCCGCCATCAATCCAAACCTCTCCGTGGTGAAATTCCAGACGCTGGACGAGCAGATCGCCGACCGCTTCACCCAGGACCGCATGATCACGCGGCTCATGACCCTCTTCAGCCTCCTGGCGCTGCTGCTGGCTACGCTCGGCCTCTACGGAGTGACGGCCTACACCGTAGCCCGCCGCACGTCCGAGATCGGCATCCGCATGGCCCTCGGTGCAAACCGTCGTTCCGTTGTGGGCATGATTATGCGCGGAGCCATGCTCCAGACGGGGATCGGCCTCGCGGCCATCGGAATACCGGTAGCCTGGTTCAGCGTGCGCACCATCGAATCTCAGCTTTACGAGACCAAGGGCATGAACCTCGCGGTCCTCGCCATCGCTATCCTGACACTGACCGCGGCAGCCGCAGTAGCAGGATTCATCCCAGCGCAACGCGCAGCCTCAATCAGCCCCTCACAAGCGCTGAGAACCGAGTAGCAGTCTTCCTGGCTCGGAGCTTTGAACCGAGGTCTATTAGCGGCGAGAAAAAGGGCCTCGGTCAGTTTCTGAAAGGTCTGGTTTGCGGCAATTACGTATGCCGGAAAGCCCTGGAGCGCAGATCGGCGGGTGGCCACCTGGCGGGCTGGGCTTTGGTCAGGAATGGACGGCTTGTTTGAGGGATCTGGCTTCCCTGTGGAGGGTGTGGAGATCGTGGGCGGGTACGGGGCGGCTGAAGTACCAGCCCTGGGCGCGCATGGGCTTGCCGGTGGATTCGAGGAAGTCGAGTTGGGCTCCGGTTTCGACGCCTTCGACGATGACCTCGACTCTCCAGGACTCGGCCATAGAGAGGATTTGGGGAAGAATGGAGGCGGTCACCGCATCTGTTCCGCTGGTTTGGGTGAAGGAGCGGTCGATTTTGATGGCGTCGACGGAGAGTTCGTGGAGATAGGAAAGGCTGGAAAAACCGGTGCCGAAGTCGTCGATGTGAATTTTGTATCCGTGCTGGTGCAGGCGCTGGATGGCGGTTCGCAGGCCGGCGATGTCGGCTGTGGAGCGTTCTGTAAGTTCGAGAGCGATTTGGCGGGGTTCGATGCCGGCCTGACGCACGTGAATGTCGAGCTGCTGGAGGAGATTGGCGCCCTCGAGATCGGATGCGGCGATGTTGACGCTCAAGGTGAAGTCGGGGTTGTGACGGAGGAGGTCGCCGACTTCGCGGGTGGCGCGGCGGAGAACGGTGGCGGTGAGTTCGCCGATGAATCCCTTGTCCTCCGCGATGCGGACGAAGAAATCGGGTGCGATTCTGTTTCCGTCTTCGTCGGACCAGCGGACGAGGGCTTCGACGCCGACCATGCGATGGGTGGGGAGCTCGAAGATGGGCTGGTAGGCGAGCGAGATGAGGTCTTTGCGGATGGCGCGTCGGAGCTGCTGGGCGAGTCCGGTGCGTTGCAGGTAGAACTGCGCGAAGGCAAGGCCGAGGCCGAGACCGGCGAAGCCGCCCAGGCCGCAGTACTCGAGCAGGAGAGGCCGGCTCCCTAAGAGCGCGTCCTCGGTTGACTCGGCGGTGACGATGCAGACCGAGGACCTGGTGGAACACCGGGAGCGATAGAGCTCGCCTCCGACCAGCTTCTCCTGTTGTTGGAAAACCCAGGCGGGGTCGACCTGGAGCGTCTCTCCGGCGATCTGGCCGATCTGGGCTTTTTCCCGATTGACGATGAGCACCATATAACGGACGTGCGGGCGGCTCCAGTGGTCGAAGGAGTTGGGGCTGAGAACGACAGCGATTCCGCCGCTTTCAAGGATGGTGCCTGGCGCCATGTTGGCAATCAGGAGCGGGACTTTGAGGTAAACATGGGTGTCGGCGTCGAGGGTCATGTCCACAGGCGGCTCGGTGAGGGGAGGATCGAGGCGGCCGAGAAATGCGGAGCAGTCGAGCTTGCCGTCGTGGATACGGCCGATCTCCTTGACCTGGAGCGAGTTGAACGTCATGCCCTGCATGGCCGCGATCTCTTCCCGGGAGCAATAAGAGTAGCGAGAGCGCATGAGGGCATCGCGGATCGTGCGTAACTCGACGGCGTACTCGTCGGCGTGGTGGACCAGATCGGAGGCGTAGTTGGAGAGGCTGTTGTCGGCGGTATGCAGCAGGGTGGCGCGACCGAGCCAATAGCCGCTCGGCGCACCCAGAGCGGTCCCGAGGAACGCGAGCGCAAGAATGGCAACCCGTCTGTGGCGTTTGATCGGCATGGTCGGATAATTTGGGCCCAGCCTGGTTTATCGGCAGTTTACTCCAAACATGAAGATTGCGGATTGGGAAATGACTGGAGATGACGAGGCGCGGGGCAGGGCAGGGGCATCTGGTGGAAGTCGGCCTATTTTGACACGCATGGGTGCATGCGCGCGGGGGAAACCTCTGCATGGAGAGCCAGGCTGGTCTGCGATTTACGGGAAGATGCGGTTGAGGGTGCGGGCGAAGGGGATGGTCTCGCGGACGTGGTCGAGGCCCGCGGGTCGCGGAGCCTTATTCTTTGGGCCCCTCCGCGACGCGGTCGATCGGAACTTTGTAGTGGTCGGCAAACATCGCCGCCGAAATCTCTGGGCTTCCCGGCCAGTGGCCGCGTCTCGCTCCGGCGTGGGTCCGATAACGATTAAGCTCCTCAGGATTCGGCTGAACACAGCGTCCCCCTTCAAGAAACAGCAGCCCCGCCTTTTCAGAAGGCATTCGCGAAACGAAAGTCTCCGCTTCATTCAAAATCGAGCGAAGTTGGGGTGAGAATTCTTCCGGATTGATCGGAACGCTGGTCTGGAGCGCTCTCCAATCGGCGAGCGGATAGAGAGAATTGCGGCGAATTTCGGCAATCAAACCCTCCGGGGTGAATCCCGGCGACTTCTCCACCGCTGCCCAAACGACAGCTCCGAGCGGAAGGATTTTTTCGTGGACCGTGAGCAGATCAATCAAGTCGCGCACCGCTCTGCGCCCGGCAGCGGCCATCACCTTATTGATGGCAAGATCAACCGGATGCAGGACGTAGCCGAAGATATCGTCAGGCATCGTGGGGAAGAAACGGAAGTCGCTGTCAACGACCCATTCAAGACGTGTGCGCGAATCCCCGTAGGTGACTTCGGCAGTGTGAATGCTTGGCAGCTGCCTCATTCACTCGACGCCGAACCCCTCTTCCTCAAGGGCGGCAACGTCGGCGAATGCGGAGGAAGCGACTCGGTCTTCACGGTCGTGGAATTTATGGCTGTCACCTGAATATCGCACGGAGTCTCGATTGATCGGCGTTTCACCCGCTACGTAGCTTTCCGGGTTCCCCTTTGAGGCAAGAATTCGCAGGATATCGATTTGTATTCTAGACAGCGGCAAGGCAGGCCCGTTCAATTTCTTCGGCGAGCGCCCGCGCTCGCATATCACCTTCGATGCGCAAGGCACGGGCGACCACCAACGCATCCTCGGGCGCGGGTGAGTCAAGCAAGCGCAGGTTCCAAAGTGCCCGTGCACGATAGTCCGCAAAGGCTTGGCGATAAAGCGATATAAACTCCGGCACTGGGTCAGGCTGATTGCGCATCGTGCCTCAGGTTCCCTGCCGCTCCCAAGGACGCAGGTATTCTGGAACTATTCTGCGGCTGAATTGCGGGTGTTACAAGGGTATTGTTGACTGATTCGCATTCTTTCTTTCAATTACGGGAAGATGCGGTTGAGTGTGCGGGCGAAGGGGATGGTTTCGCGGACATGGTCGAGGCCGCAGATCCAGGCGACGGCGCGCTCGATGCCCATGCCGAATCCGCTGTGGGGAACGGAGCCGTAACGGCGCAGATCGAGGTACCACTCAAAGGCTTCCATGGGCAGGTGGTGGGCTTCGATGCGGCTCTTGAGGAGGTCGTAACTGTCGACGCGCTGGGAGCCTCCGATGATTTCGCCGTAGCCCTCGGGGGCGAGGACGTCGACGCAGAGGGCGTATTTGGGGTTTACCGGGTCAGGCTGCATGTAAAAGGCTTTGACGTCGGCTGGGTAGCGGTGGACCATGACGGGGCGGTCGAACTGGCTGCTGAGCCAGGTTTCGTCGGGGGAGCCGAAGTCGTTGCCGTACTCGAAGGGGTGCTCGAGGTGACCGGCTTTGTGGGCGGCGTTGAGGAGGGCGGCCGCGTCGTCGTAGCTCAGGCGCGGGAAGGGGGCCTGGATTGCCTGGAGTTTGGCGATGTCGCGGCCGATGACCTGGAGCTCGGGGGCGCGGTTCTTGAGGACGCTTTGGACGATGTGGCTGAGGAAGTTTTCGGCTAGCTCGAGCAAGCCGTCGAGGTCGCAGTAGGCGACTTCGGGCTCGATCATCCAGAATTCGGTGAGATGACGGCGGGTTTTGGATTTTTCAGCGCGGAAGGTGGGCCCGAAGCTGTAGACCTTGCCGAGGGCGAGGGCGGTGGCTTCGATGTAGAGCTGGCCGCTCTGGGTTAAGAATGCCTCATCGCCGAAGTAATCGACGGGGAAGAGGGTGGAGGTTCCTTCGCAGGCGGCTGGGGTGAGGATGGGCGGGTCGGTGCGGATGAAGCCGTTGGAGTCGAAGTACTCGGCCGCGGAGCGCATGATTTCAGCGCGGATGCGGAGGATGGCGGCCTGACGGGCGGAGCGGACCCAGAGATGGCGGCGCTCCATGAGGAACTCGACGCCGTGGTCTTTGGGGGTGATGGGGTAGGGGTCTTCGGCGCCGATGAGCTGGACGACCTGGACCTGCTCGATATCGAGCTCGTAGCCGCCCTGGGCGCGCTTGTCGGCGCGGACCTTGCCGGTGACGATGACGCTGGACTCCTGGGTGAGGCTTTTGAGGGCTTCGAAGACCTCGGGGGACACGCCCGACTTGTGTGCCACGCCCTGGATGGTGCCGGTGCCGTCGCGAAAGATGGGGAAGACCAACTTACCGCTCTCGCGCATGTTGTAGAGCCATCCGCGGAGGGTGACGGACTGGCCCTCGTGCTGGCCGATGGTGGCGATGGTGGCGATAGGAGGGGCGGGGAGCGGGGATTCGGTTGCGGACATGGCGGGGCGGAGTTCCTTCCTGGCATTACTAGGATAGCGCGGGGTGGGGGCCGGCGCTTGAGAGGTTTCTGGTTACGAGCGATTCAGAAATCTCTCATCTGAAGGCGAAAACGAGCCGATGGGTGAGTGTAATCCAATTTTGGCGTGAGAAAAAACATATCTCGCGACCGAGGGACCTCCCTTCGGAAGGAATTTGTCATGATTCAGTTGCCCGCCGTTTGCCGTTTTCGGACCATTTTCTTGAAGATTCGCTCATTGATTGTTTGTGGCGTGGCGCTGGCGCTGGTGGCGAGTGGACGCGCCCAGAGCGCGGGGTCCGGAGCTCTGGGACCGATCGACGAAGGGGACGCGGTGACGCTCACGGGCAACACGCATCCACTGGCGCGGGCCGAGTTTGACCGGGGGGTGGTTGCGCCTGAGACGAGGCTGGAGCGGCTGGTGATGCTGCTGCAGCCGGACGAAGACCGGCAACGGCAACTGGACGAACTGACCGAGGCGCAGCAGCGGCCTGGCTCGGCCGGGTATAGGCGATGGCTGACTCCGGAGCAATACGGGAGCCGGTTTGGGGCTGCGCCCGAGGATGTTGCGCGCGTGGCCGGGTGGCTCGGGAGCCATGGATTCACCGTGGAACCGGTTGGGCCCAGCCGGCGGCTGCTGATCTTTTCCGGGACTGAGGCTGAGGTTGAAGATGCGTTCCATACGGAGATTCATCGCTACCGAGTCGATGGGGAGAATCACATTGGGAATTCTCAAGACCCGCAGATTCCTCGGGCGCTGGCGCGTGTGGTGGCGGGCATTGTGTCGCTGCACGATTTTCGGCGGAGATCGGAGATTGCGGGCAAGCTTTCGGTTCCGGAGCTGAAGGGGAAGCAGGCGATTTCGCCGGAAAACACGCAGCCCAACGGAGCGCACTATCTGTTTCCCGCCGATTTCGCGGCCATCTACGACCTGAATCCGCTGTATGCGGCGGGAACGACCGGGAAGGGGTCATACATTGCGGTTGTGGGCCGGAGCAACATCAGTTTGAACGATATCTGGAATTTTCGGGCATTTGCGGGGCTTTCCACCGCGGTGATGCCCACGGTGGTTCTGGATGGACCCGACCCGGGGCTTGTGCCGGGCGATCAGGACGAGGCGACGCTGGACGTGGAGTGGGCTGGCGCGGTGGCCCCGGCGGCGGCGGTAAGGCTGGTGGCGGCGGCCTCGACGGCGACCACCGATGGGGTGGATCTGGCCGCGCAGTATGCGGTGAATCACCGGTCGGCGCAGGTGATGAGCACCAGCTTTGGCAGTTGCGAGGCGGAGATGGGCAAGACGGAGCTGGCCTTTTACAACAGCCTGTGGCAGCAGGCGGCGAGCGAAGGAATCAGCGCGTTTGTCTCCTCGGGCGACAGCGGCGCGGCGGGATGCGACCCGGGGTCGGCGGCAAGGGGGACGGCGACGGCGGTGAATGGGATGTGCACTTCGCCCTATGCGACCTGTGTGGGCGGAACGGAGTTTGTCGAAGGCTCGGGCAAATATTGGGCGGGGGGCAACGGCGCGGGCGGGGGATCGGCGCTGGGATATATACCGGAGAAGGTATGGAACGAGAGCGGGGCGGACGCGGGGTCCGGGCTTTGGTCGAGCGGCGGGGGGGCGAGCACGGCCCACGCGCAGCCGGGCTGGCAGCAGGAGATCGGCGGGGCGAACAGCGAGACCATGCGGGCGGTGCCGGATGTGGCGCTGAGCGCGGCGCTGCACGATGGATATCTGGTCCGTGAAAATGGGAATTTCTATATTTTTGGCGGAACCTCGGCTTCATCGCCGGCCTTTGCCGGAATGATGGCGCTGGTGGTGCAGCAGCAGGGGAGGGTGAGCCAGGGGTGCGCGAACCCGGGGCTCTACGGGCTGCTGCTGGCCAATTCGAATCCCTTTCATGCGACCCCGGCGGGGAACAACGCGGTGCCGGGAGTTTCCGGCTTCGCAGCGGGCGCGTCGCCCTACAATCTGGCGACGGGGCTGGGTTCGGTGGACGGGCATTTGCTGGTGACCGAATGGTCCCAGAACACGACGGGAACGATTCCTGGATTCACGCTTACCGCCTCCGTGCCGAATCTGGCGCTGCTGGCCGGCCAATCGGCAAAGTTCGCGGTGAACGTGGGGGCGGTGGCGGCGTATGCGCAGGCTGTGAAGCTGGCGGCATCGGCGCCGGCTGGGGTGACGGTGACTTTGAGCGGCGCGAGCGCGGCGCCGGGACAGGCGATCGCGGTTACCGCGGGAGTTGCGGCGAGCGTCAAGCCCGGGGCTTACGCAATTGTCCTTCAAGGAAGCAGCGGCCTGCTGGTGGATGAATTGACGATTCCGCTCACGGTGCAGGCACCTGCGACGATGACGGTGAGCGCTCCGCGGGTGGCGGCGGAGTTGATTCAGGGAAAGACGGCGTCGCTGGCGGTGACCGTCACGACGGGCGGGGCGTTTGCGGGCCCGGTGGCGCTGACCGTGACGGGGCTGCCCAAGGGAGTGACGGCCGCCTGGAGCAAGAACAACTTTGCAGCCGGAGCGGGCAGCAGCGCGGTGACTCTGACCCTGTCGGCGGCGAAGAGCGCGACGCTGGGCGCGGGGAATTTGACGATCCTGGCCACGGGAGATGGATTGAAAGCGCAGGCGGCGGAGACGGTTCAGGTGGTTCCGTAGAAACGGCTGGGTCGAGACAGACCCTACGCGAAGCGCGCGAACGCCGCCTGGATTTTGGGGGTGAGGAGCGCGGCAGCCTCGGCGAGGTTGTAGTGAATCTCAAGCACGCCGGCTGGAGCGCCGGGCAGGGCCTTGAGCGCGGCCACGGTCTTATCCCAATCGATGTTGCCGTTTCCTGGCCACAGATGCTCGTCGCGGATGCTGTGGTTGTCGTGGATGTGGACGGAGCCGATGCGGTCGCCGAGCGTGGCGAGCGCCTCGGGAATGCTGACGGTGATGTGGGCGTGACCGAGGTCAAGGCAGACGCCGATGCGGGTGAGGTGGCCGAAGCGGAGGATTTCCATCAGGTGCTCGGGGGTGGTGGGGTCGCTGACCAGGTTTTCGGCGAGGATGCGGACGCCGAGAGGCTGGGCGAAGGCGTCGAGGTGTTCGAGGGCGGTGAGAGCGTGCTCGAGGGTGCGAGGTGACCAGGTGTCTTCGCGTTCACCGAGATGGAGAACGATGTTGCGGAAGTGGATGTGCTCGGCGGTTTCGAGGGCTCGCTTGACCTCGTCCATGGCGTCGATGCGGCGGGATTTCTCCGGATGGATGAGGTTGACGGCGGGCGCGCCGGCGCGGCCCATCTCGCGGTCGGGGTAGAGCGGGGCATGGAGCGACCAGGGCGCGACCTCACTGGAGGCGAACCATGCGGCGATTTCGTGGACATGCTCGCGGCTGGTGTAGTCGAAGTGCTGCCGCGCGGCGAAGATTTCGATCGCCTGCGCGCCGCTGCGGGCAGCGAGCTCAAGGAGACCAGGGTGGAGGCGCTCCTTGAGAAACAGGTGGGTCGAGAGGCATGGCAGCATGGTTTTCGCGTCTCCGCGCCCGTGCGAGAGGCATCGGCGCTCATTCTACTGGCTCTATTGTCGCACCGATGGTGGTGCATATTGAAAAATGGGGTGTAAATCAGCTTGGTACGGGGGACTTCATCGCGAAGGGTTTACAAGGGAAGCGGGCCTGCGAAAACGCCAGAGAGCCTTCCGCCTTGATCAAGGCTCGTTTTGAAATGCGCTTCGCGACGGAAACAGCAATATAAGTTCATTTGCCGCGGGCGACCCCTGGCTTGCTGTAGTCTTTTTCCAAGTGGGACAAACCTTCAAATCTTCGTTTTTGGCGTGTATCTGGATTGCCAGCGGGTTCCACGCTGACGGCGCGGCGGGAACGCAACGGCACCCAGATGTGAGAAGCAACCACGCGGATTTCCAACTGTCTCAAGAAATCCAGATCGTCAGTAAGCCCGATCGACCGTTTATCGAGAGGCGCAAAGGCCAGCAACTCATCAACTTCGATTTACTTATCAAGAATGTTGGGATAAAGACCTACAATCTTATATCAATCAAACTGCAGGTATTCGACAGTGGCGGCCATCTCGAGGTCGAGCGTGAATTGAATGAGAATGGAAGGCCTCCGGCACTTGACATGATCGGAGAACGTCTCTTGCAGCCGAGCAAAGTCCTGGACCTATTTCAACCTTTCTACGCTTTCGATGCGGCAGTGGATGTCAGCCGAATGCACTTTGACTTTTTGTTTATGGAGCAGGGTCATGCAGCTCTACCCGCGGCGATCACGGCGGATGAGATAATCTCAGGCGATGTTCGACCCAGGGAATACAATCCGGCGGCATTCTTGCTTCCGCTTCACGGGCTGGTCCTGGTTCATGATGGTCACGATTATTATTCTCACCACAGGCGCTTTAATCTGGTGGCCAGGTACGAGGCTGATCCCGACTCGGCGGTGTCCGCAAATCTCTATGCGTACGACTTCATGATTACGACAAGCGCGGGCCTGTTGTTCAAGGGTGATCCAAATCGCAAAGAGAACTGGGTCTCTTATGGAGAACCGATATTCGCTCCGGCGGACGGACTGGTCATCGAGGCGGTCGCCGATCTTCCGGACAATACATTTACTAGCTCTGGAGAAGCTCAATCCCCATCCCTGGAAGGAGCGAAGGACCCGATGGGGTTTGGCAATCACGTGAAAATACAACATGCCGACGGACGAGTCAGTTGGCTCCTTCACATGGAGCCACAATCGATTCGGGTCAGGGTTGGGGATCGTGTGCGTGCTGAACAATTCCTCGGCAGGGTCGGTTTTTCTGGTGATTCGCTCTTTCCTCACTTGCATTACAACGTAACCGACGGTCCCAACTATCCATCGCAGGGCGTGCCCTCTTACTTCAAAGAGTTTGTCCGTGTCCTGGGTGAGCGGCGGATACCCGATTCCATCGGCCAGATCGATACCGGCGATATAGTCGAGCATGTGGAACCGATCAGATGAGGCTGGATGACTTTGGCCGTTGATGCCTGGCTGGCCCGTTTCCGACACTCAAAATGGGTGGTTCGCGCCACCGTCGAGGAGGTTAATCCCGTGATTTTGCATACGTCCAAAGAGCGGCCAGCGCCGTGGAGAACGAAGAATCAACTTGTCGTTTCAAAGTGGCTGACCCCATTTATCGCGATTGAATGGATATTGGACTGGGTGGCGTTCCTGTTGAGCAACTGGAAGTTTCTTGAGGTTCTGGAATATCTTGGAACGTTCTCTGTTTTGGTTGCCGTCATTTTCTATTTTTCCGAGTCGGGCGACCGCGTCAAGCAGCGGCACTACCAGGCGTGGCAGGTGATCAATACAGCGCAGGGCAAGGGCGGGAGCGGCGGGCGGATTGAGGCGCTGCAAGAGCTGAATGCGGACAAGGTGCCGCTGGTGGGGGTGGATGTTTCTTCGGCGTTCTTGCAGGGGCTGAATTTGAAGGGGGCGAACCTGATGCGCTCAGATTTCAGCTCGGCCGATTTGCGGAATGCGAATCTGGTGAGAGTGGACTTTTCGCTGGCGAATCTCAATAGCGCGAATATCCGCGACGCGGCACTGGATGGGACCAGGTTTGCGCAGGCCGAGCTGCGAGGGGCGGACCTTTCGGGGAGCAGTCTGGCGGGAGCGGATTTTTCCGGAGCGGTGCTGGACGACGCGGACCTGAACGGAGCGGACGTGAAGGCGATTCAGTGGCGGGGAATCCGGAGCTTGCGCGGTGCGGAGATTACCGGGGTGAGGAACGCGGATGCGGAGTTTGTAGCGTGGGCACTGAAGAATGGGGCGACGGTCCACGAAGGTGACCGTCGCGATGACTCTTCGCAAAGGGACTCTTCGCGTGTCCGGTGAGCTTGATCCTCCCAGGTAACTTTGCCGCCCATGAGTTGCCGATCTGACTTTGAGCGCGATTGGGGCGGAACTTTGGAGCGACTTTCAGGCTACGAGGATGTCCGCTGGGATGCCCAAGCCTGTCCGCAGCCTGCGCATCGTTTCCAGCGACAAGCCGCGCTTGCGATTGAGGACTTCGGAGACGTGGGCGCGACTGCCGATGGAGAGCTCCATATCCTTGCGGGTAAGTCCCAGCGGCTCCATGCGGAATTCGATGGCGGCGATGGGGTCGGGAGGGTCAATGGGGAAGTGCTTTGCCTCATACGCGTCGATGAGCGTGGCAAGGAGGTCAAGTTCGCCGGCTTCCGGGCTTCCTGGGACGGCGTTGATGAGTTGCCCGATGCGGAAGACGGCGGCTTCGTGGTCCGCTTCAGCTCGGATGGGCCGGATTTGAGTAGCGGGACTTGTCATACTTCACCTTCCTCGAATTTACATCGAACGTGCGGTCAATGGTGCTTCGGTTGCGCTATACTTCGCTCCTTCGTGAACCCAAAGGATTTTGAGCACGGAGAGAAAGCGTATGAGGAAAATGCGATGAAAGTTCTGTCAAGCTGGACGATACGTCCAGGACAAACGAAAGAAGCGGTGAGGCGGTTTCTTGCCGGCCAGGCGGCGCCTGTCGAGGGAGTTACCCTGCTGGGCCGGTGGCACAAGACCGATGGGAGCGGCGGTTGGGGGCTGTATGAGACCGACAACCCCTCGGCAATGTACGAGGGTGCGATGAAGTGGGCCGGTGAGCTCGAATTCCACAGCTCGCTGGTGATTGAGGATGGCGAGGCTGGGCCGGTGCTGGCGAAGGTGTTTGGGAAATAGCTTCGATTGATTGAACAGGGCGGAGCGAACACGGAGCTGGTCCGGCCGCCCATTTCGAATTCAGTAGCCGGCGGCTTTGCCGTAGTGGCTGCGGTGGTCCTTGCCGCCGAGTAACTCGCCGGTTCTTGGATCGATGGCGATGCACTCGCCGTTGGACCAGTGGCCGTCGCGGACGCTGACGTCGTAGCCGAGCGCTTTAAGAGTGGAGAGCGTGGCAGGGTCGAAGCCGGGCTCGACGTAGAGTTTGTCGGGCTGGTACTGGTGGTGATAGCGGGGGGCGTCGACGGCTTCCTGAATGTTGAGGCCGCCCTGGGCCGCCGA
>Ga0302187_10003340_pt1 | contig 13042 bp, 12 predicted proteins | sample II_Bog_E1_3_FD_202120 | JGI IMG/M metagenome (GOLD analysis project Ga0302187, IMG submission 202120) | Peat permafrost microbial communities from Stordalen Mire near Abisko, Sweden - II_Bog_E1_3 | ecosystem: Environmental > Terrestrial > Soil > Wetlands > Peat | place: Sweden: Abisko...
CGGTGCATTGGATCTTCTGGCTCATGATCCCGAGTTGTGCGCGCGCATGGGACAGGCCGGACGACTGCGCGTTTTTGAGCATTTCCGATGGGAAACGAAAGCCGATTCAATGGCTGAATTCTACGAGCAAGCGGCGGCGAAAAGTGAACCACAACGCAGTTAGCAAATTGCTTGGGTGGAGGCGCCAATGCCGCCCAGTTGAAGGGAAGGAATTGGCCTTTCCATCTGGAACTGCGTTTTACCGTTTTAAGGAGTTGCGCGAATGCCCACGACCGTTGTAATGCCGGCGTACAACGCCGAGCGCTACATCGCGGAAGCGATCGAAAGCGTGCTTGCGCAGACCTTGGAGGACTTCGAACTCATCGTTGTGAATGACGGGTCTCGAGACCGCACCAGGGAAATTGCCGAAAGCTACGCTCTGCGCGATTCGCGGGTTCGAGTGGTGTCCCATGAGAACTTGGGTCCAGGTCCGACGCTCAATCGCGGAATTGCGCTCTCCTCAAGCGAATGGGTCGTCTTGATGCATGCCGACGATGTGATGATGCCCAACCGGATCGAACGCCAACTGGCGTTTGTGGCAGAGCACCCCGAGTTAGCTGTCTCCAGTTGCTGGGTTAAACACATCGACTTCCAGGGAAAGGTCATCGCCCAGGATAGCTCGCGCCACCTCACCTGCCAGTCCTCAGTGCAGGCACTGTACGAGGCCAACGAAGTCATCGCAATCAGTCATTCCGGCACCATCCTGCGCAAGAGCGCGGTCGAAGCTGTGGGGGGGTATCGTGCCCAGTTTCGTGTCAACGAGGACGCCGATCTGTGGAACAGACTTCTGGAGCAGGGATACAGGCTTCTCGTGCAACCGGAGTACCTGCTCAAATATCGCATTCATGGCGGATCCGCATCGATCTCGAAGAACCGGCTTTGCTGGCGGCAACTGCGCTGGCTGAAGAACTGCATGGTGCGCCGTCGTCGCGGTGAGTCGGAACTCACCTGGGACGAGTTCCTTGTCATGCGCAAGACGCTTCCCTGGTACATTCGGCTTAACCAGGAACGCAAGGATCTGGCCAAAATCTTTCACAAGGCCGCGGTTTTTGAATTTGCGCAGCGAAAATACTTCCTAGTAGTCCCAAACGTTCTAGCGGCAACTCTGCTCCAGCCGTCTTTTACGATTCCTCAAATCGCTAACAAACTGCTGTTCAGACGCCGTTGACCGCTTATCATTTCACCTGTGCCTGTAAGGGTGCGTGAAGGCGTCGTTGAAACGTGAGTCATTCACCAACTATGCAAGAATCCATAACCAACTCCTCGGAAAGCACGCACCGGATGCTCCTGGGCGAGTTTATTCCTTCGCTGGTACGGGCTCTCGCTGCTGAAGGAATCAAGCCGTGCATTCTGCGGAATTATGAAGGGTTCCCCGACAAGAATGTTGGAAACGACGTCGATTTCATGATTCGTCCCTCGGATCTGCCCCGAGCCATTCGCGCAGTGCAATCCATTCGGGGAATTCGGATTGTGGGATACAACGAACAATTTCATGTGGCGATGCTGTTCCTAGAAGGGATCTCTCCCACTCCGAACGTTCGCGCATTTCAGGTGGACTTCATCAGAAGCTTCACCTTCAAAGGGATGCCGTACCTCACTCCGGAAGCCGTGTTGCAAACTGCGGTTGAGCGCAAGTCGGGCGATCTGGAGTTCTTTGTTCCATCGCCTGTCCATGAGGGGATCATTTCTCTGCTGACCAATCTTGTTGTCTTCGGGTTTGTGAAAGAGAAATACTTTCCCAAGGTGCAGGAGACTTTTCTAAAACACAGGTCTGAAGTCATTGCAGCAATGCGTCCAGGATTCGGTCAGAAAGTTGCAACACGCCTGGTGGACGCTGCAATTGAGGGCAACAGAGGAAAGCTCCTGGGTTGTATACGGCCAGCCCGCATTGCCATGAGCCTGCGCAATCTGGGGCGGAAGCCGTTTTACAGCCTGTTCGCGATTGTTCGCCATTATTCGATTGTTCTCGGAGTTCGCCATTCACGGAGAACTCTCGAGACCATCTGCGTTCTGGGCCCGGACGTGAGCGCGAAATCGGCAACCATTGAAGCGCTTGTTCCGATGCTTCGCTACGTTGCGCCCGAGCTAGTGGTCAACTCAGGTGATGATTCGTGGGCGGGGGCGTCGACAGGCCCTGTGACCTCGATGGTAAAGATCGTCGCTTTGCTGGTGAAAGACTGGCGAAGCCAATACGCTGGACGAAGAAACCTCACTCTCCGTATCCGCTCAGATTGCTTTCAGGATTTGTTGTTCAATCCTCAGCGCAATGGATACGACGGCCCAATCTGGTTTGCGCGGTTGATGGGGAGATTCTTCCCCTCACCCGATCTTTGGATTCTGCTGGAACCCGTCGCTGGAGCCGTGCAATTTTCGAACGGAGCGACATCTTCGTTACTGAATTTGAAATCAATGGAAGCGTGTCGCGCCTTCGTTAAGACCAGAAAGGCCCATGCTATCCTGAGTGCCGCTCAATCAACTGTCGACATTGCAGAAGGAGCGTACGCTGCCATCATCGACGCGCTCGCTCAGCGTGCGAACAAAAGTATCAGGCGCCGGCTGTAAACTCAGCGTATGCAATTAAATCGACTGCAAGGTAGATTTATTGCGAGAACGGCGGCCATCTTCAGGACGCCAAGGAGAAATTCCATCTGAAAATCGTATTGCTTGGTCCCGACGGAGCCGGCAAGAGCTCCGTAATCAGCGGATTGATGGAGAGATTGAATCCGGCTGGGCTGGCTGTGAAGATGCGCCACCTCAAGCCGCGCATGGTGGCGCAACTGCGCGGCCAGCCAATCACCATCGTCGTTGATCCTCATGCTATGCCGCCGCGAGGAGCCTTTCTTTCTCTGGTAAAGATCGCGGTCTGGCTCATGGAGGAATGGTTCTTCACTCTTTTTCAGGAGAAGAGCAGGACCCTGTTGATCTGCGACCGCTATTATCATGACCTCCTGGTTGACCCCGTACGCTTTCGCTTTGGAGCTCCCATGTGGACGGCGAGACTGATCGGGTCTCTGATGCCACGGCCGAAATTGTGGATCCTGTTGAATGCTCCAGCGGATGTGTTGCAGGCGCGCAAGCAGGAGGTGGCCCCCGAAGAGACCGCGCGGCAAGTAGGGGCATACCTCACGTTTGTTCGCAGTCAACCCAAGCATGTCATCGTTGATGCTTCCCAGCCGTTGGACAAAGTGATCGCGGATGCCCAACATGCGATCAATCGGTCATTGAGCGGATAAGAGGGCAATCGTGGATGAAGTAAGCCGCTTGTACCGAGCTGATGATCGGCTCACTGGGACTCACCTTTCATTGAGCTGGAAAGGCCGTGTGCGTTTCACAGTTCCACGTGAAAGCGCAGCGCAGAAAGAATGTTGGAAGCTCTTCAAGCCTGGCAAGCTCGGGATTCCAATGCGCGCCATGGCAACTCTGCCACGTTTCCTGGGTGCAGTGAGTTGTGTTGAATCGGAAAAACTGGCGTTGATCAGAGATGCGATAGGGAATGAAGCGGGTCTCTCCTGTTGTCGCGCCGGTGCTCCGGGCCCCTGGTATAAGGACACGATTCTCTTGCTGGACAAAGCGGCAGAGCCTCTGTATATCGTGAAGGCGGGCGCGGGAGAAGCAGTGAATGGTCTGCTGACGAACGAAGCGAATTGGCTGGGAACCCTGCGCGATACGCCCTCGCTCGCTGATCACATTCCCGAGCTTGTTGCCCATCGGTCCAGTTCTGATCTCAGTTTCGTCGCACAACGCGTACTCCCAGGCGATCTCGATTTCAGCCTGGGCCCGCAACAACTCGAATTCTTGAGTAAACTCCAGGAGTCTTCGCTCCAATCCATGCGGTATCAAGACTCCGGGCTCTTCAAAACACTTCACTCGCGTCTGCATGATTTATCCGGGTTGCTTCCGGAAGATTGGTCACACCGGCTCGAAACGAGCATGAAGCGGATTGAGCGGTCATTTTCGGGGGCGCCGATTCAAGTTGTTGCTGCACACAACGACTTCACTCCCTGGAATATACGATTGGACCGTGGCGTCGCCAGAGTCTTCGACTGGGAATATGCCGGCTATGAGCAGCTCCCCTTGTTTGACCCGTTGCACTTTTCTCTGGCGCCGATGGCGCTGAGGAGTGAGGCCCCGGCAAAGATCGTGCGTAAAATGCATGAAATAATCGGACAGTGTCAACAATCGTTTGGGACAGAGCGGTGCTACCAGCCGGAGACGCAGGCGTTGGCATACCTTGTCAATCTTTGCACGCTCTATCTATGGGCAGTAGATGGAGTCTACGATTCAGCCCCGCCGCTCTTCACATATGCGCTTGTGATCGAATGTCTATGTCATGGATGAAGGGATGAGCGTGTATGAAGGAGTATTTTCGTAACCCATTTTCTGAGTATCTCCGCTTTGTGGTGAACAAAGTGATGAACCGGCGGAGATTCGAGAACTTTGATCAGGCGTACATGGCGCTGGTGAAGAAGTCTTCATGTCAGCCGAACGTCCGGATCGGACGCGAATGTTTGATAGAAGAGTCGAAGATCGGGGCCTACACCTACGTCAGCGACAAAACAAAAAATCCTTCGTACCGAGATTGGAAAGTTTTGTTCCATCGGGCCGGGCTGCCGAATTGGGCTGGGCATACATCCAACCAACCACATCTCGACAAGTCCCGCCTTCTTTTCCACCATGGAACGGGTCGGTGTTACCTTTAGCTCAGTTGACCTATTACAAGAAAACAAAGAGATCATGATTGGCAATGATGTGTGGGTTGGCGCGAATGCGATCATCCTCGACGGAATCGCCGTCGGCTCTGGATCCATTGTTGGCGCGGGATCCGTGGTTACGAGAGATGTTGCTCCGTACACATTCGTGGGAGGCGTTCCCGCGATTGCAAAGAAGAAACGCTTCTCCGATGAACAAATTGAACGACTGCTCCAGTCCCGCTGGTGGGATTGGAGTACCGACAAGCTCAGAAAACATGCGCCGGGGTTCGCGGACGCCAGCCGGTTTATCGAAGAGGTGTTGATGCGCAATGAAGACGAGCCCTAAGATCAGTGTTATTGTTCCATGTCCCGCCGGTCAGATGGCGCGTCCGAAGTATACCTTTTGTCCTGGCGACAATGGCCCCAAAACGAATGCCAATGGACAAGATCATCCGGAATCTGCGCCAGGCAATGCAGCTATGCATATATCTTTGATCGCGTCGCGACCGGTACTTAGTCCTGATCCACGCGGACTCTCGCTGCCAGCTTGTGGACAGCGACGCTTTTGAATTTCAAATTCCGAGGTACACATGAAAGTTCTCATCACAGGCGGAGCGGGGTTTATTGGAACCCATGTGACTCGCGCTTTGCTCCGCGTTGGCGCAGAGGTGACAATACTTGATAACTTCAGCCCGCAAATTCACGGAAGTTCACAGTCTCTTGCACCGGATATTGGAGATCATGTGAATCTGATCGTAGCCGACATTCAGGACCAGTCGGCGGTGCGGCGAGCAGTTCAGGGGCAGGAAGCGATCGTGCATCTTGCGGCAGAGACGGGCACGGGACAGTCGATGTACGAGGTTGCTCGCTACGAGAGAGTCAACATCGGCGGGACCGCCAACCTCCTCCAGGCGATTTCTGACGATCCGAAAAGGAGCCTGCGCCGCCTGGTTGTCGCCTCGTCTCGTGCCATCTACGGCGAGGGCAGTTACCTTTCGCCGTCGAATGGCATTGTCTTTCCAGAGAGCCGCACCATCGAGGATATGCATGCAGGACGTTTTGAGATTCTGGACCCGGTTAGCGGCGATGCATGCACGGCGGTGCCGACGATGGAAGATGCTCCACTTCACCCTACGTCCTTCTATGGCCTCACAAAACAAGTCCAGGAACAGATGTGCATACTGTGGGGAAAGACAATTGGTTTTTCCACCTTTGGGTTACGCTACCAGAATGTTTTCGGGCCGGGCCAATCGCTTAAGAATCCGTATACCGGAATTCTCGCGATCTTTTCAAACCAAGCCAGGCTCAACCAGCCTATTTACATCTTCGAAGACGGCAAAGAGAGCCGCGACTTTGTCTATATCCAGGATGTTGCCGATGCCACGACAGCCGCACTGCTTCATGAAGGCGCCGAATGCGAGGCGCTCAACGTGGGCAGCGGTACTTCCACCTCTGTATTTGAAGTGGTTGAGGAAGTTATCTCCTACTTCAAAAGCAGCTCGCCTGTATCCGTAACGGGAGCGTTTCGACAGGGCGATATCCGGCACTGCTTCGCCGATCTCGCAAAGGTCAAGCGGGTCCTGAAGTTTGCGCCCCAATGGAGTTTCCGCAAGGGCATTGTGAAGTTTCTCGAATGGGCAAGCACGCAGGAGGTCGGACAGAGCGGCTATGCGCCATCTTTGCAGGAGATGAAGGAACGGGGACTGTACCATGAGTAGCTTGGGAAAGGTTGGAGTTGTTACGGTCACTTATAACAGTGAGCAGGTGCTCGATCAGTTCCTGCACTCGTTGGTGACGCAGACACATGAGGACTTTATCCTGTACGCCGTCGATAATGCCTCGCGGGACCATACTCTGGCGCATCTGGAGGACTGGAGCGACGCAAGGCTGCGAGTGATTCCGAATGCGGTCAACCTTGGCGTAGCCGAAGGGAACAATCAGGGGACGCGTGCTGCTCTAGCCGATGACTGCGACTATGTGCTCTACTTGAACAACGACGTGGAGTTTGAGCCCGATACATTTGCAACCCTTGTGAGCGAGCTCAATGCACTGGATTGCGATTTGCTTGCGCCAAAGATTCTCTTTGAGGATGGCATACACATCTGGTCGGCTGGCGGATCGTTCAACGCGATCAAGGGCTATCTCGGTTCGCATATTGGCGAGGGGGAGATTGATTGCGGCCAGTTCAATACGCCGAAGCGCATCAGAAACGCACCCACATGTTGCCTGTTGAGCCGCAGGACAGTCTTCGACAGGATCGGCATGATGGACGCGAAATACTTTGTCTATCATGACGACGCGGACTTTCTGTTTCGTGCCTGGCGGGCCGGACTGAAGATGTTCTACACGCCGCGCGCGCGCATCTTCCACAAGGTGAGTTCGCTCACAGGGGGCAACAACTCGCCCTTTACCATACGCTACAACGCGCGCGGACACGTCTACTTCATGTTGAAGAATCTTGGCGTGTTGCGATGCCTGTTGTTTCTGCCTGCACTTCAACTTCGGATGGTCATGAAACTGCTTTTTCGCTCCATCAGTTGGGAGGAGTTTGTCATTAGGCAGCGCGCATTCTTTGAAGGTATTGCGGTGTGGGCGTCTTGACAGACGGGGATCGACCTCGCGCTGACGGAAGAGGAACCGGGTTCTTCTTTTGGCTTGAAGGTGGAGACCAGGGACATATGCAGCACCGGAGATTCGTGCGGATCGTTGGTTGGCACGGGGACTCGGCGTACTGCAAAGTGATGGATGCTAGCAATCCGCCAGCTTGCTCTCGAACTTCAATGCTTTTCTGTTGTCGGGTCTTTCGATCTGCCGTTGCACACAATGAGCACTTATTCGAGCGGTTGAAATATGCTTTAGTTGATTGGAGTCCATCTCTATGCCGGACATAATGCCAAGTTTGATCTCGAGATACGAATTGCCACAGTGGATACCGCAACTGGATAGCCTTCGCGGCTTGGCAATCCTATCAGTGCTTATGATGCATATTTCCATTGCTCTTCCTGGCGCGCTTGCCGGATTTACGAGTCAGGGTTGGCTAGGTGTCGATCTGTTCTTCGTGCTCTCTGGATTTTTAATTACAGGAATCCTTTGGGACACCCGTGGGAGGGAGAGATACTTCGGACGATTCTATGGGCGGCGCGCTCTTCGCATCTGGCCGGCGTATCTCGTCATTCTGTTCATTGCTTTCATCGTCCTCCCGCTATTGAGGCAAATGGTGGGTGGAATGTTCCTGGTGGTTCCCCGCGAACCGTTGGGTCCTTGGCAATACTTGCTGATGATCCAAAACCTATTCCCGAAGAGGCTTAACGGCTCTCCTGTCCTGCCGATGACCTGGTCTTTGGCCATTGAAGAACAGTTCTACCTGGTGTGGCCGGTCGTGATCCGGTATGCTCCTCGCCGGGTCGTCCTCCCAAGCTTGATCGCGGTCTTCTTATCGTTGCCTCTTTTTCGTATCTGGGCAATAAGCTGCGGTGTCTTGGAGGGGACCCTATATGCGAATTCGCTTACTCACTGCGATGGACTTCTCTGTGGAGCAGCCGTCGCGATCTGGCTGCGCTCAGCACGGCCGCGGCGTCGCACGTTGTTGCAGATCGGGATCGCCCTCCTACTTATTGGCTTTTTGATGTTTCTTCCGATTCGCCCCACCCAGTGGAGCCGTCCGTGGTCACCTCTGGTGTTTACCTCAGCCGCGCTTCTGTTTACTGGGCTGTTGCTCGTCGCTTTGGTCTCGGAGAATTGCGGATATCTGGTGCACAGATTCTTCTTTATGAACAGAGCACTTGCCTTTTTTGGATTCATCAGTTACAGCCTCTATCTTTACCATTTCTTAATAGTTCGCATCGCAACCAGTCCCAAGCTGACAATGGAACTCGACCGATGGAGGCACCCACACCTTACCAGCTTTGTTATGGTCACATGCGGGGTTGGAATCTGTACCCTTTTGGCGTGGATTTCCCGAGTGACCTTGGAACGAGCTGCTCTTGCAAGAAAAGGGATCTTTGGGTAGTGTTTCTGCGTTTTCAAGCGCGTTGCGGCTGTTCTTCAAGCTGCTGTTCCGCTCGATAAGCTGGGAAGAGTTTCTCATCCGACGACGTGCGTCCTTTGAAGGGATATCTGTCTGGCTATCCGGGTGACGACTCGAAGGTGTGCAGACCGCGGTCCGGGTAGGACGCCGATGTTCAAGAAACTTGACCGGGTATATGCCGCCTCGGTAGAGTTCTTGTATCCGCACTGCTTACGTCAGCGCCTCAGGGCGTCTTCTGCTCAACGCTCTTAGTCCTGTGAATTGAGTCCAGAGGACAGGGGCCTGCGGCTTTCGGCGGCCTCTGCCAGAAGGCGCCTGGCTAAAGACCGAAACCGCAGCAGCCGAACCGTCGCAAAAGGCAGCCCTATGTCTCAATCCGCACAATGGATCAACGGTACGAATGCTGAAGCTACCTCAGAGCGGCCCATCAGGCGTCTTTCGACCCTGGAATTTCTTTTGCGGTACCCAGTCTTTCTTCTAGCGTTTGGCCCTCCGGTCTTCAGACAGAGGAGCACGTTCGCTGGGGTGGATACATCCCAGTCGCATTTTGACTTCTGGAGCATCATTCAGGTTGGCTGGCTCTTTGCGATTGCACTGCGCGCCGTTTATCGCCTGGGATCTGCGGAGCGCTTCATTCTTCCCCTTCCGGTTCGTTCCGTCCTTAAATACTCCGCGTTTCTCGGCTTGGTATTCACAGTTTCAATTGCGTACTCACCAGGCCGCGCCATCTCGGCGGAGTTCAGCATATTATATTTCCTAACTTTGATCTGTGTCGTGGAGTTTCTTGTCGATGCGCGTCAGCACCCGCCCGATTGGTTGCAAGTTATCTTCGTGCTCAGGCGAATCATGTTGGTGCTGCTGGGTCTGGTCCTCCTGTGCCTCTTTATCAGCCCGGCAATGGTCATGAATCTTGTGGAGGACGTGGGTGTTCGACTGGGTGGAGGCCCAGTAGCGCCGCTGGGAGCCGCTGGGCCCATGATCGCAATCATCTCTGCGTTCAGTTTCATCTACGCTCTGGAACGCCGGTCACGGTCCGTTATTTGCTTCCTGATCGGAGTGGCAGTCACGCTTGTCACGCAGGCGCGAGGGGCTGAGATCACGCTCTTCCTCTGTCTTGCGATTCTCGGCCTTCGATGGGCGAAGACAGGCAAGCGCGTCGCTTACTTTGTCGTCGCTGGATCGACGGTCGTGGTTATGTTGGCATGTCTGGCGGCAGCAATCATTGGCCCCGATCGCATTTGGGACAAATTCAATCGAGGCCAAGAAACGGCGGATATACTCACCCTAAGCGGAAGAACAGAGGTGTGGGCGGATGTCATCGACAGTTCGCTCTCACACCCCCAAGGGATGGGCTACATCGCAGGCGTGAGGAAGTTCCGTGGCGGAAGATACAAAATGAACTTGCATGCCAACCTGAACGGGGTTGGGGGAAGCGACAACAGCTACTTCGATGTGCTTTCAGGTGGCGGGTGGCTGGCCCTGGGGTGCTATCTTATGTTCATTGCCAAGACAGTTGTCCTGGGACTGCGCTCCGCGGCGAAGCCTCTGGTCAGGCCGTCTCCGCGTGAGGTTGCATCGCGCCACGCGCTTCGTTGTGCGCTCCTTCTGCTTCTCTTTTGTCTTGTAACGGCAATGGAGGGCGCGGATTACGTCGTGCCTTTAAGGCACGTGTTCTATATCCAGAACATCGTTATCGCAGTCATTCTTGGAATCTCGACAAATCTGCGCCTCGCTTCCCGGCCTCGATATGCCCTTTTCCACGGATGAAATCTCCCAGCCTCTAACAGGATTGGCTGGCCCCCTTGGGATGAATTGAGTGGGAACCGATTGATAATTCGCCTGACCGCTCATCTGAATTACAACATCTAGAGGATTCATCGAAATGCCGCATGAGCACATCGATTCAATAGGTTCTGGAGCAAGTGAATCGCCTTCGAACTCCCTGCCGGGGAGAATGCGATCGCTTTTGTTTTACCTGTTCTTCATCATTACAGTTATCGCGCTTTTCATCCCATTGAATCCAAGAATGCCGAGCAAGGGAATCGATGCGTCGTGGGAATTTGCCATGAACGAAGCGGTCGCACGGAACATGAGCATTGGCAAGCAGGTCATGTTTACGTATGGCCCCTACGCATCCATTATCACGCGAACCTATTCGCCGGCAACTGACAGAAGGATGATGCTTTGCAGCCTCCTTATTGGCCTTTCCTATGCAACCGCGCTGATCTTCCTTGAGCGTGGCCGAAAGAAGCTCCTGACCATTATTCTGCTGCTCTTTCTAGCAACTTATGCAGGTGCGGAAATACTGCTTTTGAGTTACGCGTTTTTGCTGGCGGTGTGTGCTCTTAAGCTGCCGAGCACAGATCACAAAGCAAACAGCGGCGCGCGCAACTGGAAGCAGGCAGCGGCAGGGGTTGTGATGCTGTCGGCACTCGGGCTTTTGCCTTTGGTGAAAGGCAGCCTTCTGCTGCCGTTTGCGGCAGCCGTTGCGATCCCTCCCGCATTTCTCCTCTATCGAGCGAAGGTCAGGTATGCGTTTGTCTTCCTGATTGTCCCGGTGGCGGCAGCAGCCGCGCTTTGGAGTCTCTCCGGCCAGCTTTTCGCCGATCTCCCCGCCTTCCTGCACGGAACTAGCCAGTTGGCGGCCGGCTACACCGAGGCCATGTCGACCCCCTGGACAATTTTGCCCGCAATCATCGGCGATAGCCTGGTCATTATTTCGCTTGTTCTTACCGCGTTGGTATTTCTATCCATTTTTCGCGCCCCTGGGCTGGCCGTCGCATCGAGATGGGCGCTGGCGCTTCTCTTTGCTCTGTTCCAATTCGTGGCATTCAAGCACGGGATCGTAAAGGTTGAGGGTCTGTCCGGTATTTTCGAGTCGTTGGCAGTGTTTGCGTTGATCATTGGGTTTGTTTATAGGGATAAGTACCTCATCTGGGTACTTTCCATCGCGATTTTGCTAACCACCGTTACCGCCGTGCGTGGGGATGCTCTGTTAGCCAAAGAGGTGCATGAGAGGTTTGGCCAAGGGGTAACTTGGAGTGGAGACGCGCGGACGGATATTTGGAAATTCTGCCTGGATCGGGCAATGGGCGCTTACGCTCGAACCACCTACATGAGCACATGGAAGACATATAGTGCGGTGTGGGAGGGCATTGGCGCGAGGATGAGTCAAAGCAATGGCCTCGAGGCTCATTACAGGCGGGCGATAGACGATATCAGAAACGACTATCCACTGCCCGCGCTCAAAGGAGCCGGAGATGTTTATTCGCAAGAACAGTCGGTTCTTCTTGCATCGAGCAACCAATGGGATCCACGCCCGGTTATTCAGAGCTATTCAGCGTACACTCCGGACCTCTTGGAACTGAACGAACAACACCTTCGAGGATTGGATGCTCCGGCTTGGGTGCTGATTGACCTGCAGACGATTCAAGGCCGGCTCCCTACGCTGGACGACGGCGCCAGTTGGCCGGCCCTGTTCGACAATTACGCATTCGTTTCCTATGATGGGCGATATGTCTTGATGCAGAAGAAGAAATCTACTCGTAAAGTCAGTCGCTATGAGGACGTTGCCAGGGAAACATGCGAGACGGGAAAGCCGATTGCGATCCCGGAAACTAATGGCATGCTGTTCGCAGATGTCGATCTGAAGCCCACGCTGTTGGGGCGTTTGTTGACAATCGTCTTTAATCCCCCGCTGCTTCACATTGTCCTTCATCTGAGTAATGGAGAGACGAAGCAGTACAGGGTTGTTGCCAACATGATGTCGACCGGTTTCCTTTTATCGCCATTCGTGAACGACACAAAGGATTTTGCGTCGCTGGCAGAAGGAATCGATCGTCCCCGCGCACAGGAGAAAGTTCAGAGCATCTCCATCGCGCCATCTTATGGACGTACCCTCTTCTGGTCAGGCACATACTCCTTGACACTGAGAAGGTATGTCGGAGAATAAGCGGGGTCTTCGAGTTAACACAGGATGCCTCATTCACAGCGTGCTCCTTTGCAACTAGGTACCTGACCATTTGGTGCACGGTTACTGCTCTCGCCCTCTTCCTTGCAGCAATGAGGGTTCGTCGAGGGGCGATACCCGGAAGTCGAGGCATGCGGAACACTTTCGGACAAGTACGACGGGCATTTCTTAGGCCCGCCGCGATTCACTCACACACAATCTGCTGGTACAAATGATCGGGCAGCCGATTCATAGGAGTCGTGATGAAAGAAATCGGGAATGTCGTTGTAGTTGGAGGATGCGGTCACGTGGGTCTGCCGTTCGGCATGGTGTTGG
>Ga0302187_10003343_pt1 | contig 13040 bp, 14 predicted proteins | sample II_Bog_E1_3_FD_202120 | JGI IMG/M metagenome (GOLD analysis project Ga0302187, IMG submission 202120) | Peat permafrost microbial communities from Stordalen Mire near Abisko, Sweden - II_Bog_E1_3 | ecosystem: Environmental > Terrestrial > Soil > Wetlands > Peat | place: Sweden: Abisko...
ATGAATTCGATGCGTTCCGGTACCACCACGGCGGCACGGGTGGGTTTGAAGCCGGCGGCCTGGGCGACGAAGCCCTGGCGTTCCACCAGCAGCTTGACGATTTCGCGGTCCAGCCGGTCGATATTGTCGCGGACCTGTTGCAGGTTCTCGCAATGGATGCTCATGGTCTGTCGCCTTAGTAGGAATGGTCTTTGAATAACCGGTCCACCGAATGGCCCCAGCGGCCCTGGTAGTCGGTCAGCATATCCTCGGCGGGGGTGATCCCGCTTTGGGCGATGGTCTGCAGGGTTTCCAGGAAGATGCTCTCGTCGCGGCCAAAGCGGTCCAGCCGGGCCCGGCGCTTCAGGCCGTCGCGGGAAATCTCCAGGGCGCGCAGTGCCAGATCCTGCACGGTGCCATTGCGAAAGCCGGTCTTCAGGCCGCAGCGGGGCACGCCGAAGCGCAAAGCGTCATGCTCCTCCACCGTCCAATCCTTGACCAGATCCCAGGCGGCTTCCAGGGCGGTGCCGTCGTACAGCAGGCCGACCCAGAAGGCCGGCAGGGCACAGAGCCGGCGCCACGGCCCGCCGTCGGCACCGCGCATTTCCAGGAAGCGCTTCAGCCGCACTTCCGGGAAGACGGTGGTCATATGATCCATCCAATCGCCGATGGTCGGCAGCTCGCCGGGCAGGGCCGGCAGGCGGCCTTGCATGAAGGAGCGAAAGGATTGCCCCGAGGCGTCGATATATTTGCCGTCGCGATAGACGAAATACATCGGTACATCGAGGACATAATCCACATAACGCTCGAAGCCGAAGCCTTTTTCGAAGACGAAGGGCAACATGCCGCAACGGTCGGAATCCGTGTCGGTCCAGATATGGCTGCGATAGCTGAGATAACCCGAAGGCTTGCCCTCGACGAAGGGGGAGTTCGCCCAAAGGGCGGTGGCGATGGGCTGCAGGGCCAAAGAGGTGCGGAACTTCTTGACCATGTCGGCTTCGGACGAAAAGTCCAGATTGACCTGCACGGTGCAGGTCCTGAGCATCATGTCCAGGCCCAGGGTTCCGACCTTAGGCATATAGTCGCGCATGATGGCGTAGCGGCCCTTGGGCATCCAGGGGATGTCGTCGCGTCGCCATTTGGGATTGAAGCCAAGGCCCAGGAAGCCGACATTGAGGCGGCTGCCGATCTCCTTACATTGGGTCAGATGCTCGTCCACCTCGCGGCAGGTTTCGTGAACAGTGTTCACAGGCGCACCCGACAGCTCCAGCTGGCCGCCCGGCTCCAGGGTGACGCTGGCGCCGTCCTTTAACAGGGCGATGACTTTGCCGCCCTCTTCCACCGGGGTCCAACCGAACTCGGTCAGACCTTCCAGCATGGCCTTGATGCCGCGTGGGCCTTCGTAGTCCAGGGGGCGCAGATCGTCGCAGCGGAAGGCGAACTTCTCGTGTTCGGTGCCGATGCGCCAGTCAGACTCGGGCTTGTTGCCGGCGGCGATGTAATCGACCAGTTGGGCCTTACTGACGACGGGCTCGCCGCTCGGTTTGGCGGGGGCGGACATGTGCGGAGACCCTTCAGTTCGTGGAAGAATGAGATCGGGGAGCGCGGCACCAGTCGCCGCAGATCGCCTGATAGCAGGACAGGGCGGCAACCACGGCGGTATCGGCGCGTAAGATGCGCGGCCCCAGACCAACGGGCACAGCAAACGATAGCGCGCGCAGGGCGTCAAGTTCCGTTTTGGCGAAGCCGCCTTCCGGACCCACCAGCAGAGCGGTGGGGCCTGGGGGGAAATCGCTTAAAACCTCGGCAATGGGGCCGCCACCACCACCTTCGTCCAGCAAGATCAGGCGGCGGCTTTCCGGCCAATTGGCCAGCAGCTCGTCCAGGGACAAAGGATCGCGGACCTCGGGCACGGAAAGCCGTTCACACTGCTCGGCGGCCTCGATGGCGATGGAGCGCAGGCGGTCATCGTTGACCCGGCTCATCACCGTATGTTTGGTGAAGACCGGCTGCAGCACGGAAACCCCCAGCTCGGTGGCCTTTTCGGCGATGAAATCGATGCGGGCCCGCTTGACCGGGGCGAAGATCAGCCACAGATCGGGCTCCATCCCTTGCGGGCGCAATTGGCTTTCCACCGCCAGCAGGGCCTTTTTCTTGCCGGCCTCGGCAATGGTCGCCCGCCATTCGCCGTCGCGGCCGTTGAACAGGGCGACGGCGCTGCCGATGGCGGCCCGCATGACATTGCAGAGGTAATGGGCCTGCTCGGCCTCAAGGGGTACGGCGGCACCGGCGGTTAGGGTGGCGGAGGTATAAAGGCGGAGTTTCGGAGGCTGATCCATTCTGATCTTTGCAGTCGGGGTTGGAACCTCTAATTTAGCGCGCCATGACCACATCGCAAACCATGCTGGGTGACATACCCGTCGGAAACTGGATCGATCGCCGGATTCCGGCGCCTTTGCGGCCTTATTTTCGTCTGATGCGCCTCGACCGGCCTATCGGCACATGGCTGCTGCTGTTCCCTTGTTGGTGGAGCATCGCCCTGGCCTCGAAGGGTTGGCCGGATTTGTGGCTGATGGCGCTGTTCGGCGTCGGCTCGGTGGTCATGCGTGGTGCCGGCTGCACGGTCAATGATCTGGCCGACCACGAGTTCGACGCCAAGGTGGCCCGTACGGCGGCCCGGCCCATCCCTTCGGGCGATGTCTCGGTCCGCCAAGCTCTGGCTTTTCTGGGGCTGCAATTGGCCGTGGGGCTGGGGATTTTGCTGCAGCTCAACGGTGCCTCGGTGGTGCTGGGCTGCCTGTCGCTGTTTCTGGTGGTGCCCTATCCCTTCATGAAGCGCATCACCTGGTGGCCCCAGGCCTGGCTGGGGCTGACCTTCAATTGGGGCGCCCTGATGGGCTGGGTGGCGGTGACCGGCCATCTGAATTGGGCTCCCGCCGTGCTTTATGCCGCCGGTCCCCTATGGACCCTGGGTTATGACACCGTCTATGCCCATCAGGATAAGGAAGACGACGTCCTGATCGGGATCAAATCCACCGCCTTGCGCCTGGGCGAGGCCACGCCCAGGTGGATGACCGGCTTTTACGCCGGGGCCATGGTGCTGATCATCTTTGCCGGTTGGCTGGCCGGGGAAGGTTGGGGCTTTTATCTGCTGCTGCCTTTCTGCGCCGGTCATCTGGCTTGGCAGGTGGCGGGGCTGAAACTGAACGATTCCGCCGATTGTTTGGCGAAATTCAAATCGAACCGCTGGTTCGGCTGGTTGATCCTGGCCGCGATCGTCGCTGGGAAAATTATATGACCTTTGAAAAAGAGACGGCTTTCATCCTGGCCAACACGGTCCAGGCTGCTCCTCCGGCCGTGCCGGAAATCCCCCTACGTCTTGCCACCGAGATCACGCCCTTGTGGGAGGCCTCGGAGGTTTTCCTCGAGCAGAACAATGTTCCCCCGCCCTATTGGGCCTTCCCCTGGGTGGGCGGGCAGGCTTTGACCCGGCATCTGTTGGATAACCCCGAACTGGTGCGCGGCAAGCGGGTGCTCGACTTCGCCGCCGGCTCGGGCATGACCGCCATTGCCGCCGCCATGATGGGGGCATCCGAAGTCCAGGCCGCCGAGATCGACACTATGGCCTGCGCCGCCATCCTTCTGAACGCCGCCGACAACGAGGCCAAGGTCTCGGTGCGTATGGACAATGTGCTGGACCTGCCCGACTGCCCTTGGGACGTGGTGGTGGCCGGCGATGTTTGCTATGAGAAGCCCATGGCCGAGAAGGTCTTCGCCTGGCTGCGCCGTTGTGCATCTTCGGGGGCCGAGGTCTTTATGGCCGACCCTGGCCGCGCCTATCTTCCCCGCACCGGCCTGATGAAGGTGGGCGGCTATAGCATCGCCTGCTCGCTGGAGCTGGAAGACCGCGAGAGCCGCGACGTGGTGGTCTATAAGATCGTAGGGTGACTGGAATGAGCGAAGAAACCGAGCTGCAACAGCGCATCACCACCCTGGAAATCCGGCTGGCTCACTTCGAGCAGATGGCCGACGAATTGTCCGAGGTCATCGCCCGCCAAGACCGCACCATCGACATCATGAGCGCCAAGCTGCAACGGCTGATCGAACAGCTGCGCAGCGTCGAGAGCGGTGGCGGCGAGCGGTCGCCTCAGGATGATCGGCCGCCGCCGCATTACTGATTTTCCTCGGCATCGGGGGAGGGCCGTCTCGAAGGCCCTCCCTCTCAGCTCATTGGCTGGCGCTTGCCCTGCAGCAGCAGGGGCAGGCAATCGGGGGCGGGGTCGGCGTTGAAGTCGCGGGAGCGCAGCTCGGCATGTTTCACCCGCTGGCCGTCGGTCTCGTCATAGAGGAACAGGTCCAGCACGCAGCCCTGGCCGTAATATTGCCAGACCTCGGCAGGAGCCTCGCGGCGGCGGAAGCTGGGGTCTCCCAGGCTGGCGGTAATCTCTTTGGCGCTCTGCCCCTTGAAACGATCAACGGTGATCTCGCCGGGAGCGCCGGGCTTGCTGCCATAGGGGGCGCGGCTGGTCTGCGGACCGGCGCCGCCCGGGCCGGGGCCTTCGGGTCCGCAGGCAGACAGCAGAGCCAGCAGCGAAACGGCGATGGCAAGGCGGGCAGAGTTACGCATCATGGTTCCTTAATCAGCAATTCCGGCACGCCGTCGTAAGGCCTCGAACTCGTGCAGCATGGCGGCGGTCGCCACCAGGGGCGACAGAAGGTTCAACCCCGGCACCATGGACATCAGGGCCAGCAGGCAGCCGCCCAGCCACAAGCGGCCCAGATGGGACCGGCGCAGGCTGTCGGAAAGTTCGGGGGCGACCCGGCGCGCCGCCACCAGCTCGAAATATTCCCGCGACAGCAGATAGCCGTTGAGCAGCAGAAAGGCCAACGGCCCGGCTCCCACCACCATCAGGGCCAGATAGAACGGCAGGGCCGCCAGATTGGCCAGTACCATGACGGCGGAGAAGCGGACGGCGCTCCAGGCGACCTCGCCCAAGGCTTGCTTGCGGGGTGCTGGCTGGCCGGGGTAATAGCGGGCCTCGACGGCCTCGGCGATGTCGTCCAGCAGGAAGCTTAAGGATAGCAGCATGACGCCGGGAGCCAGCATCAGGGTCAACAGCATCACCGCCAAGCCGCCCAGCAAAGCGGTCAGGCTGTCGGCCCAGCCGATGCCCCACAAAGCCAGATGGCTGAAGCCCCAACCAATGCCGATATAGAGCAGGATGTAGAGGATAAAGCTGGCGGCCAGGCTTTTCAGCAGCACCCGCGTAAAAGCCGCATCGCCCAATTGCAGGAAGGCTTTAAGGAATGATCCCAGCATGGAAAGACCTTAATGGGGAAGCTTTACCACCTGGAACCAATAGTCCTCGATGGAGCGCATAGCCCGCAGGAAACCGTCCAGGTCCACCGGCTTGGTGACGAAGCTGTTGGCACCCGAGGCATAGCAGGTCTTGATGTCGCTGGTGGCGTCCGAAGTGGTCAGAACCACCACGGGAATGTCGCACAGCCCGCTGTCTTTCTTCATCTCGGCCAGGACCGATCGACCATCGCGGCCCGGCATGTTCAGGTCCAGCAGCACCAGATCGGGGCGCGGAGAATCAACATGGGCACCTTGTTTGCGCAGGAAGGCTAAGGCCTTGTCGCCGTCGCTCATATGGTGGACGTCGCAGACCAGCTTAGATTCGCGGATGGCGGTACGGGCCAGGAATGCGTCGGCAGGATCGTCTTCCACCAGCAGGATGTTGAAGGGGCGATCGTTGCTCATCTCATCAATCCTGTTTTTGGCTGGCCTGCATCCAGCGGGTCTCGATACCTTTGACGGCAGCGATGAATTCGTCGATATCCACCGGCTTGGTGACAAAATCATTGGCACCCAGAGCGAAGCAGCTTTCCTTGTCGCGTTCGTACTCAGAGGTGGAGAAGACCACCACGGGAATGTCGTTGAAGCTGGTGTCGCCGCGGAAATGGCGCAGAAACTCGCGGCCATTCATGCGTGGCATATTGAGATCCAGCAAGATCAGCCGCGGTCGGGGCACGGCGGCATAGCGTTCCTCGCGGCGCTGAACGAAGGCCAAAGCCTCGGCGCCGTCGCTGACATGGTGGAGCTCGGAATGGGTCTCGGCATCCCGCAAAGCCAGACGGACCAAGCAAGCGTCCGCTGCCTCGTCTTCCACCAGCAAGATGTTGAAATGACTTTCCACCGACACTCTTAGCGCTCTTTCGTCTCGGGTCGTGATGAACGCCCATGAGCTTCCCCAAGTCCCGTATGTTCGCGCTTTTTACGGTCGGACGCCAGAGGCAATTCATCCTGTTCGGGTCTACTGCATTCGCAGGCGGGTTCGTTGCCTGCCCGGAAAGGCTCATCGGGTTAATGGGCTGCGGGCGGGGCGGCGCTTTGGCGGGGGGTTGGCCGCATGACAAAGACCAGCGGGATCAGCAGCAGAAAGATCCAACCCAGCATGGCGAAGTCATCGATGAAGCCCATCATCTGGGCTTGGGCTGTGACCAGCTGGCTCATTTCGGCCAAGGCGCGGGTCTGGGCGATACTGAAACTATCACCTAGAGCCATGAAATTGCTGGTGAAACCGTCGAGCATATGGCGGAAGGCCCCGTCGGACCAAGTGGTGTGGGCGGATATATAGGTTTGGTGAACCTGACTGCGCCGCGACAGATAAGTCACTGTCAGGGCAATGCCGAAGCTGCCGCCCAGATTGCGCGACATATTGATCAGGGCCGAGGCCGACGAGCTTTTGCTGCGATCCAGCCCCAGATAGGCCAGGGTGTTGATGGGGATGAACAGCAAGGCCAAACCCAAAGCCTGATAAATGCGCGCCCACATCAAGTGGGAATAGTCGGTGTCCAGAGTAAAGCCGGTCATATGGAACAGGGCTCCGGCGGTGATCGCCAGCCCGGTGGCGATGATGTAGCGGCTGTCCACGTGGGAGATCAGCTTTCCCACCAGCGGCATCACCAGCATGATGGAGAAGCCTCCGGGGGTGATGACCAGCCCGGCCTCGGTGGCGGTATAGCCGAACAGCCTTTGCACCATGGAGGGCAGCAGCACCGTACTGCCCAGCAGTACGAATCCCAGCAGGAACATCAAGATGTTGGACAGGCCGAAGTTTCGCTGCATCAGCAGATGCAGATCGACGATGGGATCGTCCTGGCCCAGTTCCCACATAATGAAGGAAATCAACGAGGTGGCCGAGATGATGGTGGCCCAAAGGATGAAGGCGGAAGAATACCAATCTTCCTGCTCGCCCCGATCCAGCACCACCTGCATCAGGCCTAAGCCCAGACTGAGCAGCAGGAAGCCGAGATAATCGATGCGTAAGCTCTGACCCTGGCGGTTTTCGCGGGCCTCTTTCATCTGCGGCGGGTCTTCGACCATGGCGGTGATCAGGAAGGACAGGATGATCCCCACCGGCACATTCAACAGGAAGACCCAGCGCCAGCTGGCGGTATCGGTGATCCAGCCGCCCAGGGTCGGGCCGATGGCCGGGGCGAAGACCACCGACATGCCGTAAAGGGCGAAGGCCATGCCGCGTTGTCGCTGGGGGAAGCTGTCGGCCAGGATGGCCTGGGCCGATGGCTGCAGGCCGCCGCCGGTCAGTCCCTGGATGGCGCGGGCCAGGATCAGCAGACCCAAGGTCGGGGCCAAGCCGCAAAGCAGGGAGCTGACCGAGAAGCCGGCGATGCAGGCCAGGAAGAAGCGCTTACGCCCCATCACCGACGACAGCCAGCCCGAGACCGGCAAAACGATGGCGTTGGTGACCAGATAGGAGGTCAGGACCCAGGTGGATTCATCCTGGCCCGCCGACAGATCGCCGGCGATATGCTGCAAGGAAACATTGGCGATGGAGATATCCAGCACCTCCATGAAGGCGGCAAGCGCCACCACCGGCGCCACCAGCCAGGGATTCACCCCCGCCTTGGTGTAGCCGGCGTCGCTATTCATGGGCTGCTCACATCAACGTCGGGGACCACCGACAGGCCGGGCGACAGCCGGGCCAGCAGGAGGTCATGGGGATCGTCGAAAGTGATCTTCACCGGCACCCGCTGCACCACCTTGACGAAGTTGCCGGTGGCGTTCTCCGCTGGCAGCACCGAGAAGCGAGCGCCGCTGCCGGCTTGGATGCTTTCCACGTGGCCGGCAAAAAGATGGTCGGGATAGGCGTCGGCGCGAATTTCCACCGGTTGGCCGACCAGCATGCGGGTCAGCTGGGTTTCCTTGTAATTGGCCTCGACCCAGGGCGGGATGGTCACCAGATAGCCCAGGGCCTGGCCCTTTTGCACCAGATCGCCTTGGCGTACGGCGCGTTTGGTGATGCGTCCGGCCTTGGGCGCGATCAGCTGGGTATAGGAAAGGTTCAGCTCGGCCTGGGCCAGATTGGCCTGGGCCTGTTCCAGCTGGGCTTGCTTTTGCGCCACCCGCAAAGGTGCGGCCTGGGCGTCGGCCAGCTTGGCCTGAGCTTGGGCCAGGGCCGAGCGGGAAGCGTCGGCGGCCGACTGGGCGGCTTTCCAGCGGGCGTTGGCGCCACGGGAATCCGCCTGGGCCTGTTCATAGCGCTGGCGCGAGGCGAAGGTGGATTTCAGCAGCTCGTCATAGCGTTTGACATCCAACTGGGCGCGCTGGGCCTCGGCGGCCAGGGCTTCGGCCTGTTTGGCGGATTCGTCGATGATCTTCGAAGCCTCGGTCACCGCATGGCCGGCGGCATCCAGGGTGGCGCCGCTGCTGGCCTTGGTCACATCCAGATCGGCCTGGGCCACGGCGACGGAGGCATGGGCCAGATCTACGGCCACCTGATAGTCGCGGGGATCGATCTCCAGCAGCAACTGCCCGGCCTCGACCATTTGATTGTCGGTGACATGCAGGGCGACCACCGGCCCGCCCACCTGGGGAGCGAGTTCGACGACGTCGGCCTCGATATAGGCGTCGTCGGTGGTCTGGTGATTGTGGGTGGTCAGCCAAAAGACGCCGCCGCCGATGGCGGCCAGGATCAGAACGCCGGCAAAGACCGTGAACCGCTTGGCTCGGGCCGCTTTGGCCTCGCCTTTGCCGACTTCTTCTTCGTCCGCCATGACGTCCGCCCTATTATTGAACTGTTGGGTTCAACTTTAGCGGCAGAGGCCGGATAGGGGAAGTTAATCCTCGGTATCCAGGGTGGCCACATGGCGTAGGCCACGGACGGCAGTGCGCAGAAAATCCGTCTGCTCTTCGGCGGCAGGATAGACCATGAAGGCGGGACGGCGGAACTCAGGGGCTTCGGCCACCAGCGACAGTTTGCCGCTGGCCAGATAGGGCCGCACCACCCGCATGGGGAAATAGCCAAAGCCGCCGTTGGCCAGGATATGCTGCAGGCCCAAGGCTCCCAATCCCACCGAGATGGCCGGGGTAGACAGATCGGGGAAGGTCTGGCTGTGAGCGCCGCGGAACTCCGGGCCCCAATCGACGAAGACATAGGAATCGTCCCACTGGCCCAACTCGCGGGGCGCGGTGGAGACCAAGACCAGATGCTCCTCCAGCAGCTTCTCGGTCACCAGACCGGGGCGGCTTTGCGGCGAATACATCACGCCGATGTCGATCAATCCTTCGGACAGCTGACGCATCAGGCCGTCCGACAGGCCGACTTCGACCCGCAGGGCGACGTCGTGCATGGCCGTGCGCATCCAGGGCACCCAGCGCAGCAGCATGCGGTCCCACAAAGAGAACTGGCCGCCGACGGTCAGCACCGAGCGGAAGCCCGGCGGCAGAGCCAGTTCCTGACGGGCCTGTTCCCAGACGCGGACCATGGTGGTGGCATAGCGGCGGAACTGCACACCAGCGGTGGTCAGCTCGGTGCCGGCCTTGCTACGGGTGAACAGGGGGCGGCCCAACTCGTCCTCCAGCGCCTTGACGCGCATGGAGACGGTGGATTGGGTGACGGACAGGCGCTCGGCAGCCTTGTTGAAATTGCCGGTTTCGGCGATTTCCAGGAAGGTCCGGGCCAGATCAATGTTCATGACGCCGTTGGTTTCACCGCCGAAACGACGGAGCGAAGATCAGGGATTGCTGATGTTCTTAGTCCTTTTGCGCTGCAACATCAATATTTTTGATCGAAATTGTGGCAAGAGTGGGGCGGGAGTTATTCCTGTGTCCAGGCAGTCCCGGTTTCTTTGCTTTTGCGCGCCTCGATCTCGCGTTCGCGCTCCTGCTTTTTCTGCCGTTCTGCCTTTTCGTTGGCTTGGGCGATGCGGGCTTCGTCCTCGGCTAGGGCGGTTTCGGCCTGGGGCAGGTCGAGATACCAGATCAGATAGGGAATCCGCCGCTCCCGCGCCGCTCGGTTGGAGCCATGGTTGTGGGTAAAGGCGGTCAGGAACCCCAGGGACAACATGGGGAAATTCCAATAGCTCAGCATGGCCAGGAATTCGGCGGTGGGGTTGGTGAAGGGTTTGAAGCAAGCCAGCAGGCTATCGCGCAAAGCGCCGCTACGTGCCTGATCCTGATAGACCCGGCGGTCCAACTCTTGCTCGTAGGTCTGGCGCAGCTTGGTCCAGGCGTTTTCCAGGGGCGTGCGGGCATATTCCGGGTCAAGGAACGAGGCCAGAAGATCGATCTCGCGGCTGCCGATTTTGGGCAGGGCATAGTCATCGGCGGACAGGCGGGCGCGCAGATCCTTAAGGGCGGGGGTGACTTGCCGCACCATGAAGCCACCGCCTTCCGCCGCCCGCTCCGACGCTTGGGGGCGCAAGGTGTCCCAGGCCCTTTGCCAGGCCAGACGCAGGGTCTCCATATAGCCGTTGGCCTCGGCCAGCTCCCAAAAGGCGGCGGAATCGATCTCGGCCCAATTATGGCGGGTGCCGATGTTGCGCACGGTGCGCGAGGTCAACATGGCGGGGGCGATGACCTCTTCGATCACCGCATCCATCTTATGGCCAAAGGGCACCGACAGCAGGAAGGGCAGCGGCATGCTGCGGGAGACCCGGGGATTCCAGCGCTGGAAATAGGTGGTGATGCTGCCGATGCGGTGGCGCAGGGCGGCTGCCAGCAGCTGTTCGAACTCTGGGTGGGTCTCTGCTTTCGGAGGCGGAACGATGATGACGCTGGTGGGGGCGACGGCCTTTTCCTGGGGAGCCTCGGGCTGGGGCTCCGTCGCTTTCCAGTCGGGGTCTTCCTTGGTGGGGATGGACAGCTGTTCTTCGGTCAGATAGGTAACGATTTCCTCAGGCGCCGGGTCAGGCTCGCCGCGCTTGCGACGGACGCGGACAATCAGGGCGATTACCTCGCCCGAGAACAGTCGGCCCTCGCGCAGCAGCTGTGCCGGATCGCCGCTCAAGGCAATGCTGTGCTGGTAATATTTTTCCACATGCAAGAGTGTCTTGGCCCGCAGTTCCTGATCGCTTCCCCGCTGTAAAAGCTCGTCGATCATCCGTTCTGTGATCACATGCAGATCCCGCTGGGTCTGCACGGCGTTCAGTAATTCCTGAGCATGGGAGAGGATGCGTTCGGCTGGCGAGGACATGGCTTTTAAGAATCATTTTCAATGAATAGTGGTGCCTGAAGGGCGCTTGCAAAGATAAGCACCGAAATAGCGGCAAATTCATGTTCCTTGAAGTCCTATATCCTCTCATCCCCGCCGTGCATTGGTATAGGGAACGCTTCCGGGTTGATAAGGGCTAGCAATATTGCCGTTTCGCCGCGTCGTCCTCGCCATAAAGGAAGGTCAGGAAGATCAGCCGCCGGCCTTTGGTGACCGGGGTGACTTCGTGGATCAGGCTGACCGAAAAGACCACGGCGCCGCCGCGTGGGGCGCAATAGGTCTGCATGCCGAATTCCGGAAAGCGGACCTCGCCGCCTTCATAGTCGCCGCTGTTGAGATGGATCGACAGGGCGAAGCGGCGATGGGCGGTGGCCGGGGTGCTGTTGTCGATATGGGGGCGGAAATAGCCGCCCACTTCCGAGTCGTAGCAGGACAGCAGATAACGCTCGATGCGGGTGGCTTCGAACTGGAAAGCCTTGTGGATCAGCGGCGCCACCCGCCGGGTGATGTGGTGGCTGACGGCTCGTTTCAGTTCCTCGTCTTTCATCACGCAATCGAAACGGCGTTTCATTCCGTAGTCCAGGGCGCCGACGGTCTGTCCGTCCTGGGCCGTGACCAAACCGGAATCGCCGCCGCCATGCTGGTCGTAATAGGCCAGCAGACGGTCACAGAAACTCTCCTCGAAGACCCGAGGGATCACCAGGATCGGCGGCGGGATGGAGGCTCCGGTCATGCCGATGCCGAGAATGGGCGGCAACGAGGCGATGGTCTGGTGGATCTGGACGGCGTGGCGGTCGGGGTCGGTCAGGGGAATGAGGGTGACCACCCGCATCATGGGGTCAAGAATGATGGTGCCGGCATGAAGGCAGCCATCGCGCATCAAGCCGCATTTGCGGGCATTTTCGCCGTCATAGTCCCTCAGCACCCAAATGCCGGGCGGACGATCCTTCAGCCGGCCTTGCTCCACATCCGCCCGCTCTTGGGTGACGATGAAGCAGCAGGCCCGCTCGGCATTAAAGGGGTAGGGATCGCGGTATAGATCCTCGATGACCCGAAGCGAGGCGGGATGGCCGGCCGCTCCCAAAAAACTCAAGGCAATATAGCGGCCGCCGACCGTGGTGAACCCGAAGCAGGTCGAAAAGGAACTGCCAAAGGACAAGTCCGGCAGATATTCGCCGAACCCTGGTAAGGGAACGCGTTGCGCCTGGGCGTTTACGGCATCGGGCATGGCATCGGGCCTCGCATGGCCTAGTGTTTGATCTCCGGTCCCGACTTGAAGTCGTGAAGGAAGGCGGCGTCGGGTGAAAGAACCAGCGTCGGACCCGAACCGGCCAGGGCTTGGCGGTAGGTCTGCAACGAGCGGTACAGGCGATAGAATTCCGGGTCCTTGCCAAAGGAGTCCGCCAGCAGGCGGTTGGCCTGGGCGTCGGCCTCGCCGCGGGTGATGGTGGACTGGCGCTGGGCTTCCGACAGCACCACGGTGCGTTCGCGCTCGGCCTTGGCCTGGATTTCCTGGGCCCATTCCGAGCCTTGGGCCCGCAG